>Ga0315268_10001833_pt1 | contig 24400 bp, 23 predicted proteins | sample C1_top_MG_FD_204535 | JGI IMG/M metagenome (GOLD analysis project Ga0315268, IMG submission 204535) | Sediment microbial communities from Yellowstone Lake, YNP, Wyoming, USA - C1_top | ecosystem: Environmental > Aquatic > Freshwater > Lake > Sediment | place: USA: Wyoming | collected 2017-08-01
TTCATAGTGAGTTATTCGGGCGAGACCGAGGAGGCGCTTTCTGCTTTGCTGAACGCGGTCAAACGAAAATGCATGGTTATAGCCATCGCTTCAGGCGGTACGCTAATATCATTTGCGCAGAAGCTTCACCTGCCCTGCATGACCGTGCGCGGAGGACTTCAACCGCGCGTGGCTGTTCCTTACCTGTTCTTTCCGTTAGCTGTGATTATGGAAAAGATTGGGCTCATTTCTGGTGTAGAAGAAGAATTCAAAGAAATAACAAAGGTGTTGGAAGTGTTGGCTAACGAAAACGCGTCTAAAGTACCACAGAGGAAAAATTTTGCCAAGAAACTGGCTTGGGAACTACGTTCAACCATACCCGTGGTGTACGGCTTCAGACAATACCGTGCCGTAGCGATGCGTTTCAAATCGGAGTTGAACGAAAACAGCAAGATTCCAGCCAAGTGGGAGAGTTTCCCCGAGTTGAATCACAATGATATCGTTGGATGGGAGGCAGCGAAAAAACTCACTAAAAAGTTCACTGTGGTGCTTATTCGAGACGATGACGAGCCTCCTGAGATTCGCAACCGTATAGAGGCAACAAAGAAATTGTCTTTACCCAAGGCTAGAAAAGTCTTAGAGGTAAAGGCGAAGGGAAAATCCGAGCTGGCAAAAATGTTTTCGGTGCTTTTCTTAGGCGACCTAACCAGCGTTTACTTGGCTATTCTGCTCGGCGTCGACCCCGCGCCAGTGAAGATAATCACTGCTATGAAGAAAGAGATGCAGAAAAACTACAATATTGTCGGCAGATTAGAAGAGGAAATTGAAGCGTTGATGCATTAGCGTTTTCTTTTTCCTTGAATGAATTCTTGGAACCACTGTTCCGCCGTGGCTAGGGATTGTGCTTGAGGCGGATTTTTAAACGCATAAGCAGAGACGCTCTCTAGAGCACCCATGGTTTTTCTGTCTAGGGCGAGTTTAACCGCTCTGATTACGTCGAATAATACCGAGCCAGCGTTAGGCGCATCCACTGTACAAAGCCTAATGTCCATTCGCATAGGAGCCTCGCCAAAGTATATGCCTTTTATCCAAAAGTAACTGTCTCGCCGATTTTCTAGGAAATCGACAAAATCTGTCGAGCCTGCCACAATCTCGGTTTTATAGGGCAAGGCAGTTGCGACTGCCTTTGTTTTTAAGGCTCGTTTGGTTTCTTTGGTTCTGTCCAGCGTGTCAAGGGATTCGGTTCCACCACCCACGTCGAGTTGGTAGGTTTCACAGATTTTAACCCCGTTTTCCGAGAGAAGTTTCAGCAAGGTTTTATGGAGTGTGGTCGCGCCAACTTGGTCGATTAGGTCGTCGCCCACCACGGGTAGACCCTTTTTTTTGAACTTTTTGCTCCACAAGTCGGTGCTGGCTACTGGAACGGGAGTAACGTTAACAAATGCGCATCCAGCCTTCAGCGCTTGTTCAGCGTACCGTTCCGAAGCCTTCACTGCGCCGCTGGGAAGCATGTTCAACACGATTTCTGAACTACTCTTTTTCAGTTCTGCAGCCACATCAACTTCACGCACGTCAGAAACATGAACAACGCTTTTTAGAGATTCGCCAACGCCATCTAGTACGGGTCCTCTTTGAACTATGACGTTTGAGTGGGGAACGTCAACAAATTTCAACGTGTTGTTCGGAGATGCAAAGATTGCATCGGAAAGGTCTTTCCCAACTTTTCTGGCGTCAATGTCAAATGCAGAGACAAATTGAACATCTTTTGGGTGATAGCCTCCAAGAAGGAGATTCCTTAAACCGACCTTCTGGCCCTCGCGTGCCGCGTCTCTATAGTACTCGACACCTTGAACCAACGCAGAGGCACAGTTGCCCACACCGACCAGCGCGACTTTGATTTTTGGCATTGTCTTCACCAGACTGTTTCGAGGTATTTGCTTTATACTTTACGTCACCATTAAAGCGTTTCGAGGCACCCAGCACGATGAACGAAGCGTGGTTTGACGCGACAGTTTTCCGATGCCCCTCTTGTGGCCGCTTCTATGTTGATGCTTCATGGTACGCCATAACGCTAGAGTCAGACATTGAATGCGGAGTATGCCACGCCAACTTCAACCCAAAAAGGAATCAACCGACAGAGCACTACTCAAATTCGCCCTAGACAAAAATGGCGCAATAAAAGAATCACAATTAACAAGCATCTGCAAAACAAAACCCAAGAGAACCACTGATTCTCTGGTCATATTTGGATCCTAGTAGTATCATATAGTGAACTAGGTCTAGAGAAGCGTGCGCACAGATATGCACACTGAAAAACTGCTCTCCATGTTAAGCAATACTCTTCGCCACTCCAGCAACGCGCCTCAAACACTCAATAGCACTCTCATAAGTCGGAAAACCACGCAACCCACACTCAGACCCAACGTATGGAACCCGCTCTACACCAAACTTCGCAATAATCTGTTCGGCTCTTTTTTTCATAACGCTTGGCGTATCAAGGAAGACTTCAGGCGCGATTGTATTCTTCCGAAGCTTACGCCACACTTGAGCAACAGCATCATCAAGCGCCAGATCACTCAAAGTGGGGGAAGCCGCCTTAAGATTTTCACGAATAAGCCTGTCAAAATCTGTCAGGCACACGCTGGCTTTCAAAACCTTGTTTCCCCGTTCTAGGCGCTTTTTGGTTTCTTCCAACTGATACAAAGAATCATCAACATGCGATTCGACAACATCCAAAGATTCAGCCGCCCAAAAAAGCTCATCAGAAGTGTTGTGCAAGTGCAAACACGTCACCGCTTTTCTTGCCTTCGCAGAACCAAAAATGCCACTCCAAGCCTTGAGTAGATTTTCTCGTCCCAAAGAACCACGATCAATCAATGCGTCATCGACAAGCCCAAAAAGAGGCTCATCCACAGAAACGAACCCAACACAACCACCCTCCTCACAAAAAATGTTTGCATCAACGATTTGCGAAATAACCTCACCAATTTTACTGAAAGATTCACTAGTACGGAAGGGAAAAAAAGACGCCAACGTGTACGGCCCCGTGACACAAATCTTCATCAAAAAAGGCTTCCCAAACCGTTCCCTCAGCTCGTCAGCATTCTTCTTTATCGCCAACACTTCGGGCAAACAGCCTTTACCAGCTTTCAACGTCAACCGCCCAGTTTCCACGAAACCCTCCTTAAGCCGCTCCACGCCCGCAATCATGGACAAAAACATTTCATTCATGTCGCGAAACTGCGGAAAGTTCGGAGTGTCAACCCCAACAGCTAACTTGTCTGAGAAAACTTTCACCATACTCTTCTCAAAAGAAACTGCCCATTCATCACACACACCAGCCTCAAAACTCTCAGTACCTCTCATAAACGTGTCCAAACTTCCAAAAAGAGGTAAACTACCAACATCATAAGATTGAACCATACCAAAACCTCAACTATACTCTGCTCTTAAAATGCTCCCAACCTCTAGGCTCAATGACGCTTGTTTTTCCATTCCATCGAAGAACCATGTCAGCTTTTTCCGTCACCATCCCAATCCTCAAAAGCGAACCACCAACCTTATTCACGGCATGCAACGCTCTCTGCCAAAACCTAGGCTTAATCGTCAAAACCAACTCATACTCCTCCCCGCCATACAAAGCCAGCTCCAAAGGATCAAGCTTGTTACGCTCAGCAAACCGCAAAACCTCCGGCGCCACAGGCAGAGCATCAATCAAAAAGCCCATACCGCTAGCTTTACCGATTTCATGCAGACTCCACGCCAAACCATCGCTAGAATCGATGGATGCTGAAACAACCCTCGCCCGAGCGAGAGCAAAACCTTCCTTCAAACGAGCCTTAGGCAACAAAACTGCATTCAAAAACACCTTCCCAAAAGATGCCGAAGAAGAAACGTTCCCCAATAGCAATTTCAAACCAGCAGAACTTTTGCCAAAGAACCCAGTAACAGCAACAACGTCGCCAGCCCTCGCACCGCTTCTCAGCGGAATCAAGCTTCTTTCACCAAGCCCAAAGAGAGAACAAGTAATCACCAAATCAGAAGCCTCACCAGTATCCCCGCCAAGAACATACGCGCCATATTCGCGCGCGCCCGCATTCAGCCCCCTTGCAAGCTGCACGATATCTTTTTCCAGAAAAGCCGAAGGAACACCAAGCGACACCAACAACGCTGTGGGCTTCACACCCTTCGCTGCAAAATCACTAACATTCATCACAACCGCCTTCCGCCCCGCCTGCCAAAAACTCATCCCCAGCGGCACATCGTTTTTTCCAACAAGCATATCCGTCTTCAACACCGCAACCTGATTATAGTCAATTTTTACTCCTGAAACGTCATCACCAAATGGAATTGGCATACGAGGAAGAACAAGCTCTCGACGAATTATTTCAATGACTTTCCGTTCGCCAACTTCTTTCACAACAACCAAAAATGTCCCTTCTGCCAAACCATTAATTAAGCAGAATACCTTAAAACATGTGCGTTTCTAAATATTTAAAACACAAAAACAACACCATAACAAACGATACCAAACAACGCGCCTCGGTAGCTAAGCTAGGCCATAGCAGCGGTTTCGTAAACCGCAGGTCGCGGGTTCAAATCCCGCCCGGGGCTCCTCCAACGTCTATGTAAGCACTACGGAGCAGATTGCCGCTGAAGAATCATCTTCTCAATGTTCTCCAAGCGTTTCTCGATTCTACCCAAACGCTCCAGAATCTGCTGCAACACTTTACCAACCTCATCCGACGGATAAAAGGGCAAAGGACCCGGCGAAGGCCACCTCAAATCATCTGGACGCGCATGGCGCTCAGGCAAACCACGACCAGGATAAACCGCCTCGTTTTCTCCACTCAAGCTAACTCACCCAAAAAATAACATATGTTAATACAACTAATAAAACATTACAATAATGAATCATTAATACCAAAAATTCCAGTGTCATTTTCGTTCAAAAAACGCTACAATCATTCATCAAAAACAGATTTATAAAAGAGATGCGCCTTTTATTTCAATCTCGGACAATGAGCCTAAATTTTGGGCGAGCAAACCTCATTTCTATTTATCAGATTTTTTGCTCGAGGTTTTTCTCTTCCTTTTTGCGCGAACATGCGCAGGCGCGTTAAGATTTAAGCCTTCAATCCTCGCTCCAGGATAATGTTGTTCGAGTTTTCGTCTTAACGAAACAATGTCAACTTCCCCATATGTTTTCACATACACCGTGGGAGCTTCCTCCGCATAGTCCAATGAAATCGAACATCCAGCGCCAAGCTCGATTGATTCGCCTTTCAGCAAATCGTTCTCAAGGTCGAGCGCGTGTGAATTTTCAAGGTCGTCTCTTCGTTTTCTTTCTGGCATTCAAACAACGCTCCAAACAGAAGAGGCAATACGGAGATTAAAGGTTTATCAAATCGAAATACTGATTGTGTGTTCATCAACAGTCTATGGGAATGTTGGTTTTATGGCTTTAGTGGAACACGCGTCTACACATTTCAAGCAATAAATGCATTCAGGATCAGAGAATTTTTCCCATGGAAGATCGAGTATGGGAACTCGCATCGGGCAGACTTTAACGCAATCTCGGCAAGTTGCTTTTGTGCAGTGTATTGCTTCTCTTTTCAGGCCGAGAAAACTGAAGCGATTTAAGAACGCCAAAAGCGCACCATGTGGGCAGAAGTATCGACACCAAGAGCGTGGCACATAAACAGCCAACCCTATCACTGCTGCGAGAATGCCTACGCGAACCCAGAAAAGCAGCGAAAACGAGGAAATTCCACCAAGAATAACCGAAAACGACTGTTCAGCTAGTGCGTATCGCAAGTCCAAAGCCATTTTTGGGATTATCGTAAGCATCGTATCTGCAGGGCTCAAAAAATTAAAAGGCGCCTCGCCAAAGCCGCCCAGAATGTTCCGATAACTCGTACCAACACCAAACGCGGCTGAAACGCCCAAGATAGCGACAATAAAGACCACGATTGCAAGAAGTATGTACTTTACGTTAAGCATTTGCTGATGAGTTCTAGGTGAAGCTTCAGTGTGCCTCCGTTTAAAGTACCCCAGTATGTCTTGAATGAAGCCATAAGGACACACCCAACCACAAGTGGCGCGTCCTAAGAAAATGGCGAATATAAAGAAAGATGCCAAGGGTATCCATGGGAAAATAGCTTGGTATAACTGTTCCTGCATTGCAGCAAAGGCATCGCCGATTATTTTCTGCGGAGTGCCTGCGCTGGTTAGCACTGGCAGCACTAGTGGTAGAGGGGCAACCCCAAAGAGTATGGCGTTTAGAAGGAGGAAAAATAGTAGCTGGCTAATCCACCGCAAGGTCTGAAAGCGTAAGATTAACGTTCTTGCACGTTTCAAGGAGTTTACCCTGTCTCCGTTACGTGGGGACTTTTAAAACGTGAGGTTAAGTATTATAAAAAGGTTCAGTTTTGGGTGCTTCAAAATGCGTTAGTTCTTCGGCTTTTAGTGCTTACTAGGAAAAGCATGTCCAGGTAAAGCACTGCGCCTGTAAGCTGGTACAACAGGCTTGGACCGCTCGCTATCCAACTTAGCGCACCGCTAAAGTGGGTTCCGGCGACAAACCATGCAAACGCGATATCTAAACTTGGCATGGCAAAGGGTAATTTTGTAAAACCTGAGCGCTGGGGGTAAAGAGCAAGGAATCCAAGAATTAGGTAGATTGGTGCGTTGACGATGATGCTGAAGAAGGTTAAGCCTCCAGCTACGCCGAAAATCGTCATGAAGTCTCTGGCGAAGGTGTTGCCTTCCTCGCTTGGGTGAGCGGCTAGCAGCAGTGTGACTAGGTAGTCGGCTAGAATAAACAGGGAAAGTAGCGCGATTCTTTGTATCCAAACGTTTTGCATGCACCTAACCTTCAGTATTCTTGTTGTGCAGTTGGTTTGTTTTACGTGTAAACATTATGTCTGTATTCAGACATATCTATAAAATACTATGCGCGCATTGCATAAAAATGTTTCGAAATGAAGACTGAGCTTCTAAGAAGTGTGAATGAGAGGGGGAATAAAGGTTGGGAGAAAAATATTATGGGTGAGTCTTTTACAAGGCGTGTGGTCCGCGCCAAACTGTGAAGTGATCAGCCGACATCTGCAGTTGGAGAAAGTTCAGGTGCGTCTTTGCGGTGGTTAGTTGCGAATTTAGTGCAGTGTTTTCAGTTTGCAGTTGTGTCAATTGGTTCTGTAATGCGGTTGCTTGTGTCTGAAGGCTTGTCACCTGGTTTGTCAGGCTGGTAACGTCGGCGTTTAAGGATGTGACTTGTTGTTCGAGGCTTGTTTTTTGGGCTGCTAGTGTGGCGAGTTGGTCTAGTAAGGCGCCGTTGTTTGCTTCGAGGTTGGTCGTGTTTTTTTGCAGTATTGAGATTTGTCCGTAGGCGACCAGTATCACGGCGATGATGCAGATTCCGAGCACGACGCCGATAAGGCTCACTTTTTTGTTGTTTTCTATTTTTCTGTGGATAGGACTCAATAGCGTCACCTTACTTCATGAAGGGTTTTAGTGAGTATTTGTAGCTTATGAATTCGCAATATATACTATTTCTAGAAGTCTCTCGTTGCTAAAGAAGTAATCGTGGCATGACCAGGTCAGCGATATCGACGCTTAGTTCGTAGATTCTTCCTAGGGTGGCGGCGGCGGAAACGATGCCGCCCAGGGTGTTGACGTCTTCTTCGTTCTTGGCGAGGGTTTCGGTTTCGCGGATTAGTGCTTTGATGTCGGTGCGTTTGTTTCGTATGCTCTCTGCCAAGGTTATGTCGTGGTTGAAGAGGGCGTTGAGTGCGTTCTCGTGTGCGTTGAGGACTGCGTTGTGTAGTTTTAGTAGGGCTTCGGATACTTTTTTGGCTAGTTTTGTTCCCTTTAGCGCGCTGGCAGTCTCGGCGATTTGTACGCTCTGGTCGCCTAAGCCTTCGACAAAGCTCGCTATCAAGCGATAGTCCAAGCAGTCGATGGGTGTGATTTTTAGGCGTTCGCTTAGTCTGGGGTCGCGGATGACTGTTCTTAGGATGCGGACGAGTAGGAAGTAGAGTCGGTTGACTTCGTCGTCTCTGGCTGTGACGTTGGCGCTTAGATGTACGTCGCCGTCGATTAAGGCTGTTACTGCGTCGCGTTGCATTCCAGCGGCGAAGTTGTATTCTCTTCTTAGGATTCGTTCTGGTGCGAGGCTTGCGGGTTCGAGTAGGCATTGCATGACTATGCTTTTGTAGTCCTCTTCGATGATTTCTAAGCCGACTAATCGTCTTACGGCTTGTTTTACGAGTTCTCGTTGTTCGGCTGTGATGTGTTCTTTGGCTTCTATGCGTATGATGTCGTAGCCGAGCAGGTATTTGCCCACGATTTCACGGTCTAGAAGCACGTTCGGTTCGAGAATGACTGTTTGGGGCACGCGTTCGACGTCGTATTTGGGATCTATGACTAGGCGCCCTTCGGCGGTTTCTTCAACAGACACGACTGATCCTCGTTTCATGTTCAATCGTTCTGCCCATTCTTTGGGTAAGCATACGAAGAATGTGCCTCCGCCCGTTCTCTGAAGCTTACGTAAAGCCATAATAGAATCCTCTTGACTGTTATTGATAAAATCTAGAATAGGTGTCTGTTATATAAATTATGATGAAATGATTGGAAGCACCAGAATTCTGTTATAACCAGTATAAACTATCATTCAAAGATGATTCGAACCTGGGTAACTACATTAACATTAACAAAAGCGCTGAACCTCCTCTGCAAGACATAAAGTATCAAACGATCACTATTTACAGTCGTTTTCCATCAATTGATAATCCCCTTGGTGTCTTGACAACGGCAAATTAGCTATGGCGACGTACATTCTAGCAATTGCCTGAAAATGTGAACCTGTGGTTCTCTGTGCATATTTGGATCCTAGTAGTATCATATAGTGAAGGGGGTCTAGAGGGGCGCAGAGCAGATACACACAGAAGAAAACGCCTATTAGGATCCAAATAGAATGGTCTAGAAACCGTGCCGAGAACACACACAGCAAAACAAGAAAACACACATACAAGTTCCACACAATAATAAACTAAACAGAAGCGGAGAAAACCCTCACAGATGACAGCCACAGCCACAACGACCGAAGAGAAACTCCAGAAAGCAGTAAGCATCACACTATCCGCAGGCTTCCAACTCGACACCGAAGCCTTCCAATTCCTAAACACTCTGGCACAAACCGAAGACCCCACGCAATTGATAAGCGAAGCCATAAAAGAAATAGAAAAACAACCCATCAAACCCCTCTTCATCGCCAGACACCACTTGGAAACAGCAACAAAACAACTCCGCCCAGAAATCCCACAAGAACCCATACCCATCCCAATTTCAACATCTCCTATGCAACAAATGCAACAGATTCAAGAATCCAAAAAAACATTCCACCCATACGCCAAGGACATTCAACCAGAACTGAAAATAATCGAAGACCCCACCACAAAAATCTGCGGAACAGGCTCGATCGAAGATTACATAGCATACTTCCGCGACCGCTTCGAAAAACTCCAAAAACTCCTCAAACAACGCATGGACGCAAGAGATGCAACAACCATAAAAAACGCCTTCAGACCCCCACCAAACACAAAAATAAAAATCATAGGCATGATCACCGAAAAACGCGAAACCAAGGGCAAAATAATACTCAGAATCGAAGACCTCGAAACAAGCGTCACCGTGCTTGTGCCACAAAACGCCAAACCAGAACTCACAGAAAAAGCCCGATTATTGTTACTTGATCAAGTAATCTGCATCGCCTGCATCAAGGGAAGAAACAACCTGCTAATCGCCGAAGATTTCATATGGCCAGACACACCACAAAAAACCCCACACAAAGCCACCACACCCGTACAAGCAGCACTAATCTCCGACCTGCACATAGGAAGCAAACTATTCATGCGCGAAGCCTTCAACCGCTTCATGTTATGGTTAAACGGCAAACACGGAAACCAAAAACACCAAGAACTCGCGGGCGCAGTAAAATACGTCATAATCGCCGGCGATATCGTTGATGGCGTGGGAATTTACCCAAAACAAGCCAAAGAACTCGCCATAAAAGACGTAAACAAACAGTACCAAGCCGCAGCGAGATTTATCGAACAAATCCCCGACTACATCGAAACCATAATAATCCCAGGCAACCACGACGCCTCAAGAAAAGCCCTACCACAACCAGCCATACCAAAAAACTACGCAGAACCCCTATACGAAACAAGAAAAATAACCTCACTAGGCAACCCAAGCAGAATAAGCCTCCACCAAGTAGAATTTCTCCTTTATCACGGAAGAAGCTTAGATGACATCGTAGGATTCATACCCGACATAACATACGACACACCCGAAAAAGCCATGAAACTACTCACACAATGCAGACATCTAGCACCCATATACGGCGGAAAAACACCCATAGCACCAGAAAAAAAAGACTACATGGTTATAGAGAAAACACCCGATGTCTTCCACGCGGGACATGTACACGTAGTAAAACATGACTACTACAGAGGCACACTACTAGTAAACTCAGGCGCCTGGCAAACACAAACAGACTTCATGCGAAGACTCGGGTTCATCCCAACACCAGGCGTCGCGCCCATAGTAAACCTCCAAAATCTGCAAGTGACCCCCTTAAGCTTTAACACTTAAACCATGGGCGTCAAGCCTTATGGCCACCAACATTAGTTAGACATCTTGGCGAGTATTCAATCAAACAACGAAAAGCCTCATCCTCAGAGAAAACCTTAGAAACAAGCCCACGCGAAACACTCAACCTAATCTTCTTAGTACGCCCATAACGCCCCATACTCACAACCCGAGAATTTAACAAACCAATAATATCCAACTCACTAATCAACCCGCTAACCCTACGCTGCGTCAACGCGGTATAAGCGGTCAACTCACAAAGTTCCTGATAAACCTCATAAATGTCACCAGTAATAGCACTGTTAATGTTCTCCTTGTTAAGCAGGTACACACTGGCCAGAACAAGCTTAGAATGAGGCGTAAGATTCTTCATAGCGTCAATAACACGATCATGTTCAATTCTTCTTTCCGCATTCCTTATGTGCTCATCCGTAATCTTCACCGCAGCTTCCCGCTCAGCCAACTCTCCCGCAACACGCAACATATCCAAAGCACGACGCGCATCACCATGCTCAGCCGCCGCAAGCGCAGCACACAAGTTCAGAGCACCCTGAGAAAGCGCAGGCTCAAAAAACGCAAGACCACAACGCTCAAAAAGTATGTCATACAACTCCGCCGCGTTATAAGGCCTAAAAACAATCTCCTCCTCACTCAAAGAGCTCAAGACCCGAGGATCAAGCAACTCTTTAAACCTCAAATCATTCGAAATCCCAACCAAAGACACCTTACTCCACGACAGCGACTCATTCATCCGAGTAAGCTCATAAAGCAGCATATCCCCCCTTGCTTTCACCAACTCGTCGATTTCATCCAACACCACAATCAACAAAGAAGCATGCAGATCTAGAGCAACTTTAAAGCGGTCGAATATCTCGCCAACAGCAAGCCCAGTAAAGGGTACTTTAACATTTAACGCGTTACACACGCTCGCTAAGACTCGGTATTCGGTGCCGGCCAAGCGGCAGTTTACGTAGCAGATTTTAAAGGGTACACCAAAACTCTGTGCTTTGTCAAATAACTTTGTTAAGACATACTTGACGACGGCCGTTTTTCCAGTACCCGTTTTGCCGTAAATGAAAACATTTGAGCAACGGTCTTTTTTTAAGACAGATGCTACAATTTCTCCAAAGTAGTGGATTTGTTCTTCCCGATGAGGCAATTTCTCTGGGATATAGTCATGGCGAAGTACATTCTTATTCTTAATTATCCGAGTGGTTTTAATCGCTCGTTCGAAGAGCTCATCAAGTGTGCTAATGTTCTGCACTATTCTCCCCTCAGTAATCGTTAAGTAGACCCGCTTTGAACCTAGCAGAATAAAAATCTGTTGTACAAAAAAATTAACTAAAACATCAAAAATCAATAAACGAATTTGGAAAAAAGGCAGAGTGATAAGGTGAGAGATGCAGAGGCTTCACTGGTTGGTTTAAGCTCACAGCCACCCCTTCGTTTCTTTTGGAAAAAATACTCTGGTAGGTTAGCTGTGATTAGTTAGTTTCTGGAAAAATACTCTGGTAGGTAAGTGACAAGCAATTCTTTAAGAAGCTTCTGTCAACTTTGTTAGATAGTTTTGTTTCAAAAGTTAAAGCAAAACTCAATCCTAACATGCAAATGTATATTCAGAATAAGTAGTAACTCTTAACTTAGCTCCAGTGGAAAGTTAGGGGTCTCTGTGAATGACTCTTGTTTACAAAGTGTAGACAAACATGTGGCGCTTTATTTTTAGACGAATGTGTGAAGACCGAAAGACAAAAGCATCTATTTTTTGATCATTTGTTTGTAAAGAAAGAACCCCTTGCCTTCCACTGGAAAACGAGTTAGAAAGCGCGTATATTTGCCTTTTTATTATACTGCGAACCTGTGAACCCAGAAGTGGGCAAACGCTGCGTTTTAGGTATATTTTTAAAAACTGGGTGCAAACAAAGCATCTTTACAATTAGCCGGTTACCATAACGAATTTAGCGTGTGAAGATGTAAAGAGAAGGGGATTGTGATGCCAGCACGGAAACTACGTTTGGAAATCTTTGACTCTCAAGGGAACCGTTATACTATAACGTGTGAAGGCAATGTAGACAAGGAGAAAATGTTGCACTTGTTGGACCTCGCTGAACTTGTAGGCGGGATCAAAGAAGAAAATGACGGATGGCGACGTACATCCCTTGTTGCTACTAAATTCGAGAAGATACACACTATTGTTGAACGCAATTTCCCCTTTGAGTGGTTTTCCTCGCAAGACGTCCAAAAGGTTTGTGAGCAAGAATTGCATGAGAATTTGAGGTTGAGTACAATTTCTACTTATTTATTACGGTTGACAGACCGGGGTTTCCTGATGCGCAAGGGCTCTTCAAACCAACGAAGATATAAACTCTTGGCGATGGCTTTCAGTGACAAAGCAGATATTATAAAGAACGGTAAATAGGTAGCGCCTAAGAGATAATGTACGCCGCCAAGAACAATCCATCCTGAGGAACTAGTTATGAACGAAAAAATAGCCAACGACTTGAGTCAAATGAAAGAAAGGCTGAAAGAGTATGTAGAAAAAGGCAGGGCGATCGGTTTTCGCGATGTGAAAGAAGAACCCATCATTGCCGTAAAGCCTGAAAAATCAAGAATTCGACCTCTCAGAAGAATACCCAGTTGCGACGTACATTTCATAGCTGTAGACTGTTCTACACGCACCTTGAGACGAGCAAATAATTGGGGCATATACCTTTTGCGCGTATCTTCTGTGAAGGTGAAAGGGCGAAATGTAGATTGGGATTTTGAAGAGAGAATGTTCACCCTTGTGGGTGAGGCGTATGTACGTCGCAAACTACTTCAAGATGCACGACTCGAGCTGGAAAGTGAAATGGCACTAAAACTTGTGGCTGACGCAGATGACCAAACGTATCTACTTTTAGATGGAGCTAGCTATTTTGGCGGAGAAAGAAAGTTTCGCGCCTCATTGTACGAGAAATGTGAAAAAAATGAGGTAAAACTCTTGACCATAAGTAAGCAGTCGCCTTCTCTGCGTGATGAAAAGGGCAGAGATTTTGCAGCCGCGGCATATGCGCTCACTGAAGATTCCATTTGGATATATCACCCAGTTGTTAAAGCAAACATACATGAACACTTATACGGCGACGTATCTTTAATGAGGCTCTCCGGAGAAAGCCCAAGGGTCTTTCGCTGCGATATCATGGGTTATCTAACAAATCGGCCAGTAGACGAATTGCTCTCTCCGCTTACAGCAATTGCAGAAGACCCTCGATGTATCGGTTACCCTGTGGTACTGTGGCTTGCCCACGATTTTTCTACACCTTCAGAGTCTCAACTTCTAAACTATTACGATCTTGCGGAGACAAAACTAAGAGACACAGGGATTTTGGATACACTGCGGCGGGAAGAGCTATCGTGCAACTTCGCGGATGAATTACACGGTAACAGGTACGCGTTCAATAGGGAGTGGATAGATTATACCTAACAATAACTTTCTGGGCTCTGTAAACAAAGTCCAAGGTGACCGTGTGTCTTTCTACTTAAACAAAGAAGCTGAAGTATTCTTCGGACAGATGGTGAAAATAACTTCAGGCACAAGGAACTTCTATGCAAGGATCGTGAATGCACAGAGCAGTTCTACGCTTGACACAGGTGAGCAGCTTCGCGAAGCGCAAGGAAAGGAAACTTTTGGCCCCTACTCTAGCTATAAGAGCATTGAGGCGATACTCTTTCTTGAGGCGTTCAAGGGGAGAATACGGTCGCCCACGTTTAACCCAAACTACATGGATAAAGTAGCTGCAACGACAATCGAAGACTGTAACGCGCTGAAGCTTGAAGGCGAGTTGGAAATTGGCCAATTACGTTCGGGTGAAGAAGTGACTGGAAGTGTTGGCGTAAACTTTGATGCGATACCTTACATGATGGGCATGTTCGGCATGACTGGTTCCGGGAAAACTAACTGTGAACTCACGCTGAACGCCCAAATAATTGACCATAGCCCTAAGACCGTTGGCATAATATTCGATTTCGCGGGTCAGCTTCTTGAAGGGAAAGGAATAAAACCGCAAAAGGGACTCAGAGACCACCCGTTATTCCATACAAAAGCCCGCTATTACTCTACAAAAGAGGACAAAATGAAAATCGGTTTACACACATTGACACCTGGAAAGCTTCAGACATTATTTCCGGATATTGGATATCCGCAATTTAGATTAGCCCAGAGATTGTTCAAAACTTTGGGGAGCGCTTGGATCGAACGATCTCTTGAAATTTTTGCGAGTGGTGGGTACAAGGAACTGAGTAGCAGGATTGGCTATGGGCAGAAAAGCGTGATCGAAGCGCTACTAATGAAACTACAACACCTTTCCGCGGATATTTATCCCCCATCAAACTATAACTTCATTGATGACGTGACCGAAAACGTCAGTCAAGGTATAACTTGCCTTGTCGACATTTCTGGGCTTACCGCAGAGGAGCAACATCGTATCGTTACGTTAACGGCGCAAAATGTGGCGTACCATTACAAGCAGATGTGGGAGTCAGACCATGAAAATTGGCAAAAACTACCCACCTTGCTCATAACACTGGAGGAAGCCCACGAATTTCTTGATCCGACAAAGCCGAGAACCATTTTTTCTGATATCGCCTTAACTTACCGAAAGTACCGAGTCGGACTGAACGCCGTTACTCCTCGACCATCAAAGATAAATTTCGATGTTTTTGCCGAGCTCTGGACAAAGGTGATTATGAAAACCGAACTAAGTCAAGATAGACGATATTTGACGGAAAACACGCCTTATTTGGAGTATAGCGACACTGAGATAAAAATGCTTGACATCGGTGAAGCGCTGCTGATTTCCGAACCAAAGATTCGTTTTGCCGTTCCTGTAAAAGTTATGCATTACCCTGAATATTTAGAACATAGTGTGCCGGCGAACTACGACCTTCCTTCATCAGAGGCCTTCTCTAAAATGGATGAGCGACTCAAACAACTGCGAAACGCCTCAAATGACCTTGCTACGTCTTAGCTTCCGGTTTTTTCAGGATCTTGCGCATTTCTTCTTTAAGGCGATAAGCAAAAGGAATTTTCCCTGTCGTCCTCTCCAGGTATCCTTCTTCATACAGTTTCTTCATAAGGCGGGCGGTGTGCTCTCGTGTCAGGTTTACGCGGGTCTTGATTTCAGGGGCAGTTTTCTCGCCTTCGTTCGCTAGAATTTCTAGAACTGACAGTTCCGTCGGCGTGAGAGAAGCCAATGCCTTATCTTGCTTGATTGGGATCGCAGATTCAATATTCAGCTCAGGCGCTACCAGCTTACTCTCTAGACTCGCTATTCTTTCTCGAAGTTCTTCCTGTGATTTTGTGACTTCTGTGATTTTTTGGGTCACGCCTGTGAGGTGCTCTGGGAACTGCTGCGTTAGGTCTGATAGTTCGGTTATCTTTGATGAGATTTGGTTCATTTGTTCTTCCTGCGTAGCAGCCTTGCTTTGGGCTCTGTCGTTTTTTGATGCAAATGATATTATCTTTTGGGTTATCACAGCTAGTTTTTCTTCTTGAATTCGAAGTTGCCTATTAAAACTGGTCACAATGTCACTAACAAGAGTCTTCGCTCCATCATACTCTTCGGTCAATTTGCGCATTCTACGATAGTAGAACAAGAATGCACCAAGACTGATCAAAAGCAAAGCGGCAACACTAAGCAGGAATAAATCTACCATTCACTCTGCACCCTCAAACCTGTGATTTGATCGTGATAAGGCATACGACGCATAAATCACGCCACAAATCACAATATTTACGTGCCGAGAATTAAAAAATTGCGGTAGTGATTGATGTAATGTGATATCACGAATCACAAATCTACCTTTTAACCATATTGTGTAACTCGAAGCGGTTGCACCATTTTTGTGTATATCATGGAAACTATGGAGTTTTGTGTAGAGGCTAGGCGGCATTAAGCCGTTTTGACAGGTTTTTGTGACGTGTGATGTCACAAATCTATAACTGCCTTGGGCTTAGCTAGTTGTTCGAGTGCTGTAGCAATTTCTTCACGTATTAGATTTATCATTCGTAACTGAGTGCTTATGTCTTCTGGGCCCTCGGAGAGCGTTTTATAAGCAGTGGTATATTTTTGCAGTTTGTTTGAAACTTCTTGGTATGGCGCCAAGCTTGTTGATTGTATTACTCCTAAGTAGCCAAGCAGAAGGATTGTATATATTGATTCGGTTACGTTCTTTTTTGCTTGTGCTACTGTTCTATTAAAAGAGCCACGGCTTACTGCTGCCTTTGTTAGCCGTAATCTGCCCTTTTCTTCGTAATTTAACGGTTTATTGGTATAATTTTCGGCTAAAATATCTATTAATAGTGTTTCTAGCTGTATTTTGGTTAAATTACTCGTTTTTAGCAGTATTTTTGCTATTGGGTCGTTTAGCGCTCCTTGAAGCCATTTTTGGGCGTTTTCTTCCATTTTCAAACAATTCACCGCGAGGTTCCTGTTTTGGGATACAGTTCTGTATACAGGCTGGCAGTAAAAAACTTTCGTGTTCAATTTCTGATGAAACTTTCTGGATGACTGATAACCTCCGCCACAGTTTTTTTGTCAAACGTAAACATTTTATTCGTAAACAAATACTACCTGATGAGGATTATTGCGTGTTAAAAGATTCAGCAGTTGCTAGCCGTTTGAGGAAACTACAACCATCTTGTATCCGTAACATTTTCTCGGTTGCGCAAAGAATCCCCGGCGTTATTAACCTTGGAATAGGCGAACCCGACTTCGCTCCGCCCGCAAATGTGATTAACGCTGCAAAACAAGCGTTGAGCGAGGGGAAAACACATTATCCCCCGTCTGCTGGCATACCCCGACTGTGTGAAGCCATCTCAGTAAAGGCAAAACACGATTACAACTTAGAATATGACCCTAACTGTGAAGTCTTAATAACCGTCGGTGCCACCGAAGCTGTTTTTCTGGCGTTAATGGCTACCCTTAACCCTGAAGACGAGGTTTTATTACTTGACCCCGGTTTCGTTTGCTATGAACCGGATGTTTTTCTCGCTGGAGGCAAACCTGTCTCCGTGCCTGTTCATAAACGTGATGGATTCGGGCTTGATGTGGAAGCTGTGATGTCACACGTCACAGAAAGGTCGCGTGTGATAATTATTAATTCACCTAACAACCCGACTGGCGCGGTGTTTTCGCATGATGATTTGTTGAAACTTTCGAAACTTGCGGTTGAGCGTGATTTAATTGTGATTTCTGACGAGGTTTATGAAAAAATAGTTTACGATGATGCGAAGCATTTCTGTCTTGCCACTTTCCCAGGAATGCGGGAGAGAACAGTTGTTGTGAACTCCTTTTCCAAAACCTACGCTATGACGGGTTTTCGTGTTGGTTACGCCACTGGTCCCCCTGAACTAATAGCGCCCATGGTGAAGGTGCATCAGTTTTCAGTAGCCTGTGTCGATGGCGCAGCACAGTATGCTGCTATCGCAGCCTTGGAGGGATCGCAAGAGTGTGTTAGTACAATGGTGACTGCATTTGCAAAGCGTCGTAAGCTGATGCACAGTCGGATTAATGAAATTGAAGGTTTAAGTTGTGCCTTACCTAAGGGTGCGTTTTACGTTTTCGCTGACATGCATCGGTTCAAAAAGGATTCGACCGCTTTCTCAGACTATCTTATTAACGAGGGAAGAGTTGCTGTGGTGCCTGGTTGCGCTTTTGGGAAGGCTGGAGAAGGACACATAAGGTTGTCTTATGCAACTGCTTATGAAAAGATTGAAGAGGCAATGGACCGTATTGAAAAGGCTGTGAAAAAGCTGTAATGCGCTGTGATGTGTGTGATTGTGATGTCACAGTTTTTTTGACAAATCACCGAGTTCGTTGAAAAGTTCTGGACGAAGATCTCGTAATGTTGGAACAAACGTTTCAGTGCGCGGTATGTCTGTATAGTCTATAGTGCCAAGTATCATGTCCTCTTCATCGTACTTCCCTTGGGCTATTATTCGTCCGTTGGGCGCTATTATTCGACTACCGCCCCAAAATTGAAGACCGTCCTCTATGCCTACGAGGTTTACATAAGCCACATAAGCCGTATTTTCTAGTGCGCGCGCCGCTGTGAGTATTTCAAAGTAATTGCGACGTATAGACGGGGAGGCAGAGATGCAAGCTATTAATTCTGCGCCTTTTAACCGTAATAAACGAACGGTTTCTGGGAAGAAGATGTCATAGCATATTATCATGCCAACTTTCCCTATTGCCGTGTCAAACATTGGCGTTTCGTATCCTTGCCTAAAATAGCGTTTCTCCTCAAAAACGCTGTGTGTTGGTAGGTACATTTTTCTGTAATTTCCGATTAAGCCGTCTGGCGCGGTTAGAACCGCAGTGTTGTAGACAACTCCCTTTGCTTTTGGGCTTTTTTCTATCATACCGTGTATAACATGTATGTGATTTTCTTTGGCTAGCTTCACTATTTTTTCTGTTGACGGGCCTGGGATGGTTTCGGCAAGTTCGTATGTTCTGTCTTTTATGACGTAACCTGTGAGTGAGAGTTCGGGGAAGAGTATGACATCGGCTTTTTGTTTCTTGGCTTCTGTGATGTACGTCGCCATGGTGCGCAGGTTATGTGCCTTGTCGCCAACTCTACAACTCATTTGTGCAAGTGCTACTTTGATCTGGTTTACCATTCTTATTCTACCTCCACATCATAGGGTAAACGGAAGTCTTTGCCTACCGTTCTGAAGCCAAGTTTAGGCGCAAGTGGCAAACGGCGTTTGTGTTCGGTTCCTAGCCAGCGTTTCTTTATGGAGTCAACCGTCTTGATTGGCACTTCAAGATGTTCTGCTATCTGAGAGGCTTCCATGAAATGTTCTAACCCATAAAGAATTAGATCAAGTTTTTCGTATGGTATGCCTATTTCTTTTTCGGCCGTTTGGTCAGGCCAGAGTGCTGGTGTCGATGGTTTTTCTATAATAGCATCTGGTATGCCTACGTGTTTAGCTAGCTGGCGAACCTGTGTTTTGTATAGGTCTTGTTGTGGTGCGATATCGGCTGCTATGTCTCCATGTTTCGTGTAGTATCCTATCATGGTCTCGCTTTTGTCCGAGCTTGCGCTTACTATGAGGTTTTTGCTGTTTGCGTAATAATACATCAACAACATTCGCGCTCTGGCTTTTATGTTTCCCTTCGCCTTGTAATTTGCCTCGATAAAATCTGGTATACTCTTGTAAATTGCGTTTAGCAGTTTCGTTATGTTGATGATAACGGTCTTTATCTTAAACTGTTCTGCAACTTGGAGCGCATGATCTATATCCAATTTGTTTCGGGTTTCTTTTTCAAACATCAGTAATCCGAATGTTTTGTTTCCGCCTATCGATAGCGCTGTTAAGGCAGCGTTAGTGCAGCTGTCTATTCCGCCGCTCATTCCTAGAACTACACCGTCTGCTTTGGTTTTGGTCACGTAATCTTTGATGAATCTTGTAATTTTTTGTTTTGTCTCTTCTTGATCTATTTTAAGAATCGAAGGAGTTAGTGGCATCGAATTTTTGCTCCTGCTTATCCACTTATTATGTAGGTTCTTTATGAGCATTTACGGTCGTGATAGAACAGGTTTTTAAGGATAGATTGTGTAATTTGATATCGCTTTGAGGCTTGAGCATGGGTAGAAGAAGACGCAAGGTAGTTCGCATTCCGAAGAAACGTTTGCCTAAGATTTTTCTTTGTCCAAAGTGTGGCAAAGAGGCTATTCGCGTCACGGTATTAGTTGAGGAGCAGAAAGGGCAGATTAAGTGTGGAAGTTGCGGACTAACCAGTGAATTTCCCATAAACCCCGCCTTTAAGGACATAGATGTTTACTGCAAGTTTATAGACCAGTACTATACCGCTCGTGGCACTGCTTCTCCTTCAACACCTCCGCCATCAACACAACAATAGGTGTAGAGTCTATGATTAACAAAGTGGAAAAGTACTTACTCGCTCGTATCAAGCAGAATGGCGCCGCGCATCTTACGCTTATAGACCCCGAAAAAGTTACCACTGCTTCAGCAGCGAGTACTGCATCCGCAGCAGAAAAGTGCAACACTGCTGCCATAATGGTAGGCGGCTCCACTTCTATGTCAACAACCCATCTGGACAACGTGTTAAAGGCAATAAAGAAATCCGTAAAGATTCCAGTAATTTTGTTCCCAAACAACGTCACCGGCATAAGTCGCTACGCGGATGCTATTTGGTTCATGAGCTTAATCAACAGTTTGGATCCCTATTTTTTGATTGGTGCGCAGATCCTTGGTGCGCCTATGATAAAGAAGTATGCACTTGAGGCAATTCCACTCGGTTACATAATCGTAGGCGAAGGCGGAACTGCGAGTATTGTTGGTAGAGCCGCGCTGATTCCTTATGAAAAGCCCGAGCTTGCCGTTGCCCATGCTTTGGCTGCACAGTACTTGGGCATGCGATTTGTTTACTTGGAAGGCGGTTCAGGCGTGAGTAACCCTGTTCCCTCAGAGATGATTCAGATGGTCAAAAGTCAAATAGACATCCCACTAATCGTCGGAGGCGGCATAAGAACTGGTGAACAGGCAAAAAAAGCAGTGACTGCGGGGGCGGACCTTATCGTAACTGGCACTGTAATTGAACAAGACGGTAGACAGACAAAAATCCGTGAACTGATAGAAAACGTAAAAACACCAGAGACTGAGAGACAAATATGACCTGTTTCGAACATTATTTCGCGGCGATAAAGAAGGCGCTTGACAAGAACGACTTATATGAAATCTGGCCCGACTTTAGTCCCCAATATGATGAGTACGAGTATGCATGGACGAGCCTTAGGGGGCTGGGTGAAGCTCTTCTTCTGAACTGTGGGCAATGTGAAGGTCCATCCGACCTTAGGCACGTACAATGCAAGAGTTGCGTTGAAAGACGAGAAAGTGTGGCGAAGGGTGCATTCCAGAAAGCTACGGGGCAACAGAAGGATAAGTGGAGTACGATAATTTTGTGTAGAATTCATCAGCGCTAGGGCTGTTTGCTTTTAATTTTTTATGTTAGAAAGACCCAAATACCAAGAGGTTGGATGTGTTTTTTGGCGGGTAAGTTTTGACTGTTACGCCTATGTCCAACGAATACCGACAGTACGTCCAAGCATTAGAAAATCAACTCTCCACATTCTACACGATTGCCAAGGAAGCCAGAGAAAAAGGCTTAGACCCTGTGCTGAAACCAGAAACTGAAGTTGCAAAAGACCTTGCTGAACTCGTTGAGGGCTTGGTTGGACCGGCTGGAGTGGCGCAAAGCATTCGTGATCTAAGTCAAAAATTACCCCGCGAAGAGCTTGCTTTCAAAATTTCAGAAGAAATCGTGTACGGCAAGTATGGACACATGAGTCCACAGCAGGCTGCGGATCAAGCCGTTCGCACGGCTTTGGCAATCTTAACCGAAGGAATCACTGCTGCACCATTACAGGGCGTGGCGAAGGTAATTACAAAACAGAACTTTGACAGAACTAACTATCTAGCAATCTATTTTGCTGGGCCTATCCGTTCTGCCGGTGGTACTGATCAAGCATTGTCACTTGTTATTGGAGACTTTGTACGTCGCCTTCTAGGCTTGGACCGATACAAGCCAACCGAGGAAGAGATAAGTCGTTTTGTCGAAGAAGTGAGGCTTTATGAACGTTCCGTGCTGCGTTTTCAATACCACATTTCTGACTCACAACTTCGATTAGCGCTTGAATCTCTACCTGTGGAAGTCACTGGTACAGAAACCGATCCTGTCGAGGTTTCTTCTTTTCGTAACCTCCCGCGTGTTGAAACTAATCGTGTGCGTGGCGGTGCTTTGCGTGTGGTGAACGACGGGGTTGCCGGTCGTGCAGCAAAGGTTTTTACAATTGTGGATAAGTTGGGTTTAGAAGGTTGGGACTGGCTAAAGAATGTGGGCACTGTTGACGTTAGTAAGGAAGAGAAAAAAACCAGCGGGTTCATGGACGATGTAATAGCTGGACGACCCATTTTTTCGTTTCCTTCACGTCAAGGCGGTTTCAGGCTTCGTTATGGACGAGCAAGAAATACCGGTCTTGCCGCAGTAGGAGTGCATCCTGCAACGATGCTTGTGCTCAATCAGTTTATCGCGGCTGGGACGCAGTTGCGAATCGAGTTGCCTGGAAAGGGAGGCGTGGTTCTTCCGGTTGATACGATTGAGCCGCCAATCGTTAGACTTGAGAATGGCACCGTAATGCAGGTATCAACAGAAGATTTCGAAAAAATAAAAGACAAGATTGAGAAAATCCTTTTCGTTGGCGACATTCTCATAAGTTTTGGCGATTTTCTCTACAACAACAAACTGCTCCTGCCCTCTGGGTACACCGAAGAGTGGTGGTGCTTGGAATTCCGCAGAGCGATTGAAGAAAAGTGCAATGGTAATCTTGAAAGTGTTGCATCTCTTGTGAGCATTAAAGCCGAATCATTAAATGGCTTTCTTAAAGATCCCTTAAAGAACAAACCAACAGCAGAAGAAGCATTACGCTTAGCAACAATGCTTAAAGTTCCTTTACATCCGCGTTTCACTTACTTCTGGACCAACATTAGTGTGGAAGAACTTTCTGCATTGCGAGAATGGGCGTTAGATGCGCAATGTAACGAAAAAGACAGTTATGTACTTGAGATTTTTGGCAAGATAGACAATTTGACAAAAAAATTACTTGAAAAAATTTGTATACCGCATAAAATAATTGAAAACAAAATTTTGATAGAAGGCAATGATGCAAAAATCTTTGCATACTACATAGGTTTGCAAAAACCAAAAACAAGAGTATCACATGAAAAATCCGTGATAAAGTATCTTGAGGAACTTGCAGGCTTTCCAATACGAGAAAAGGCACCCACTTTCATCGGTGCTCGCATGGGACGACCGGAGAAGGCGAAAGAGCGGGAGATGAAACCATCGGTGCACGTTTTGTTCCCGGTAGGGTTGGCTGGAGGTACTCAGCGTGATTTAGTTGAAGCGGTTAAGAAAGAATCAGTCAAGGTTGAAGTTACTAAACGCAGGTGTCCCACTTGTGGAATGTGGACGTTTCGAAAAAAGTGTCCCGCGTGCGAGATAGAGACTTTACAGGAACATTTTTGTCCCATATGCGGACGAACCTTCTCAAAAGAATCATTATGCCCTGTGTGTAAAACCCAAACGAAAGCCTTTGGCATTCAAACTCTAAATTTGAAAGAACTATTTGACTCTGCATGCAAGAGGTTAAGCGTTTCGCGACCCGAAAAAGTGAAGGCTGTGAAAGGATTAACCAATGAAACAAAAACTCCGGAAATCCTGGAAAAGGGTATACTGCGCGCAAAGTTTGATCTTTCCGTTTATAAGGATGGCACCATCCGTTTTGATGCAACTAATGCCCCGTTGACACACTTTAAACCCAGTGAAGTCGGTGTTTCTCCTGAGAAACTGAGGCAAATCGGCTATTTGACTGACTGTAATGATGAACCGTTAATTAATTCTGGTCAAACTTGTGAGTTGAGAATACAGGATGTCGTTATCCCTCAGAAGTGCGGAGAATATTTTGTTCGCGTAGCGAACTTTTTAGATGCGCTTTTGGAGAAAGTTTACGGCATGAAACCATCCTACAACGTGCGGCGTATGGAGGATTTGGTGGGGCACTTAATTATTGGCTTGGCACCCCACACTTCCGTGGGCATCCTTGGTCGGATTGTTGGTTTTACTCCGCTTAGTGTTTGTTATGCGCATCCGGTTTGGCATTCGGCGAAACGGCGCGATTGTGATGGTGATGAAGATGCTTTGAT
>Ga0315268_10001834_pt1 | contig 24400 bp, 13 predicted proteins | sample C1_top_MG_FD_204535 | JGI IMG/M metagenome (GOLD analysis project Ga0315268, IMG submission 204535) | Sediment microbial communities from Yellowstone Lake, YNP, Wyoming, USA - C1_top | ecosystem: Environmental > Aquatic > Freshwater > Lake > Sediment | place: USA: Wyoming | collected 2017-08-01
CAACTTCATCCCCAACATCATCTCGACCAGCCGCGACCATCCGGAGTACTACTCCGCGATGTCCTGGGCGCAGGCCCTGCTCAACATCGCCGCGTGGATGCTGCTGATCCCCCGCTACCACATCCTGGGCGCGGCCTTGGGCGCGTGGCTGAGCCAGGCGCTGGTGACCGCGGCCAACGTGTGGCTGGTCCACCGCCGCTTCCTGGCGCTGTCCTGGAAGGAGTATTTCGCGGAGGTCCTCTACCGGCCGGGCGTCGCCGCGGCGCTGCTCCTGGCGGCGGTGTTCCCGCTGCACGACCTGGCGCAGACGTGGCCGCGCCTGATCCTCCTGAGCGCCGGCGGCGGCGCGATCTACGGCGCGGCGATGTGGGCGGGAATGCACGGGGAGGATCGCCAATTCATCCGGACCCTGCTGAAGAGAGGCGCATGAAACCACTCGACATCTTGTTCATCCAGCCCAACACCGCGCACGGCATTTATCAGGAGCTGAGCAACGACTTCTCCGCCATCGAACCGCCGATCTGGGCGGGGATGCTCGCCTCCCACTGCCGGAACAAGGGCTACGGCGTCGGCATCCTCGACAGCGAGGCGCTGCGCCTGTCCGACGCGGCCAGCGTCCAGCGCGTCTCGGACGCGAAGCCGCGCGTCGCGTGCCTGGTCGTCTACGGCCAGCAGCCGTCGGCCAGCTCCCAGAACATGGGCGGCGCCGTCGCCTTGGCCGAGAAGCTGAAGGACGCGGCGCCCGGGATCAAGATCCTTTTCGTCGGCGGCCACGTCGCGGCGCTGTCGCGCGAGGTGCTGGAGCGGCATCCCGCCGTCGATTTCGTCTGCCAGAACGAGGGCGTCTACACCATTTCGACTTTGCTGGCGACCAATCTTAAGGATCAGCTGGACAAGGTCCCGGGCCTGGGCTACCGCAACGGCGCGGACATCGTGCTCAACGCGCCGTCCCCGATCGTGGCCAAGGAGGACCTGCCGCGCGACCTGCCGGGGGTCGCCTGGGACCTGCTGCCGATGGACCGCTACCGGACCTCGCTGTGGCACTCCTACCCCAACGGCTCGAAGCGCCAGCCGTTCGCGTCCCTGTACACCAGCCTGGGCTGTCCGATGAAATGCTCGTTCTGCATGATCAACATCATCAACCGCCAGGACAACGAGTTCTCCGACGGGAGCGCGGTGTTCCGCTACTGGGATCCCGAGCACATCATCAAGGATTTCGATTATTTCGCGTCGCGGGGCATCGTCAACGTCAAGATCGCCGACGAGCTGTTCGTCCTCAACCCGAATCATTTCATGAAGATCTGCCGGCTGATCATCGAGCGCGGCTATAAGTTCAACATCTGGTGCTACTCGCGCGTGGACACGGTCAAGGACCAGTACCTGGAGACGCTGAAGAAAGCCGGCGTGAACTGGCTGGCGCTGGGCATCGAGAGCGCCAACGCGCGCGTGCGCAAGGACGTGACCAAGGGCAGCTTCGAGGACGTGAACATCCGCGACGTGGTCAAGAAAGTGCGCGAGCACGGCATGAACGTCATCGGCAACTATATCTTCGGCCTGCCCGAGGACGACCTGGCCAGCATGCAGGCGACCTTGGATCTGGCCATGGAGATGAACACCGAGGAGGCCAACTTTTACTCGGCGATGGCGTACCCAGGCAGCCCGCTGCACGGGCTCGCCCGCAAGGAGGGCTGGAAGCTTCCGGACGCCTACTCGGGCTTCTCGCAGCACTCGTACGACTGCCAGCCCTTGCCGACCAATCATCTCGGCGCCGGCCAGGTGCTGGCGTTCCGCGACGAGGCCTGGATGAAGTACCACACCAACCCGAAATTCCTGGAGCTGCTGAGGGCGAAGTTCGGCCAGGCGGCGGTGGACGAGACCGTGAAGTCCACGAAAATAAAGCTCAAGCGCAAGCTTCTGCATGACGCCCCCTAGCCCGCGGTTCGGAAACGTCCTCTCGCTGACCCCGGAGAACAGCGCCGGCTACAGCCACAACCGCGCGCTGCGCCCGCACTGCGCCCGGATGATCGAGGTCGACTTCATCGAGACCTTCAAGCGGCTGGGCATCGTCGAGACGCGGGCGTTGATCGCCCGCCTCGCGGCGGAAAACAAGGTCGAGGTTCTCTTCCTCTCGTTCTACGGAGACAGCTTTCTGCTGCCGCTCGAGTTCCTGTTGGAGCTCAAGCAGAATCTGGGGCTGAAGATCGTGCTGGTCTGCTACGACGACGAGACGACGTTCGACACCCATTCGAAGCATTACGCTCAGGCGGCCGATGCGGTCCTGACGACCGACTATTTCTCCGTCGCCGCCTACCGCGCGCTCGGCGTCCCGGCCGTGCTGTTCCTGACGAGCTTCTCCCGGGAGACGCACCCCGCGCTGGCCTTGCCCCGGGACATCGACGTCTCCTTCGTGGGCAATTGCCGCAAGACCGACCGGAAGCAATACCTGGACTTCCTCTCCGCCGAGGGGATCAAGGTCGAGAGCTTCGGCTTGGGCTCGCGCAACGGCTTCCTCTCCGAGGCGGAGATGACGAGGGTGTTCCGCCGCAGCAAGATCAACCTCAACTTCAGCCGGCTCGAGTACACGCCCTGGCTCCACGGGAATAATCCTCCGGCCGCCCGGGTCGCGGGGCACAAGGGACGCACGATCGAGGTCGCCATGACGCGCTCCTTCTGCCTGAGCGAGCACTATCCCGCCCTGCCGCACGTCTTTGAGATCGGCCGGGAGATCGACGTCTTCACCGACCGCATGTCCCTGCTGGAGAAGGTCCGGCACTACCTGTCCCACGACGACGAGCGGGAGCGCCTCGCGGCGCGGGCGTACGAGCGGGCGCTGCGCGAGTATGAGGACGGGCCCTATTCCGCCAAGGTGATGGCGGAGCTGGCGGCCATCTTCTCCGGCGCGTCCGCGGCGGGTCCCCGCCCGGCCGTTCTCCTCAAAACTCCGGAATTCAAGAGACATCAGATCAACGATCTGGTCGTGCACGGCCTGTCTTTGCTGCTTCACGGCCGGCCGCGCGCGTGCGCCGCGCTCGTCCCGGAGCTGTTCCAATACGGCCTCGGGACGTTCCTGGCCGGCGCCGCGGGCGGCGCGGCCCGCTCCCTGGACATCCTGCGCCGCACGCGGCTCGGCTGACGGGCGAAAGCCGCGGCCAAGCTTGCTAGAATGACGCCATGTGCGGCATCTGCGGCGTCGCGATGGGCGGGGGCCGGACGCCCGACCAGGCGGTCCTCAAGCGCGCCAACGACCTGATCGCCCACCGCGGCCCGGACGACGAGGGCTATTTCGTCGACGGCCCCGCGGGCCTGGCCATGCGCCGCCTGGCGATCATCGACCTGAACACCGGCCACCAGCCGCTGTCCTATGCCGGCGGCGACCTGTGGATCGTGTTCAACGGCGAGATCTACAACTACCAGCTCCTGCGCGAGGAGCTGCTCGCCCGCGGCCACAACTTAAAGACGAAGTCGGACACCGAGGCGATCCTGGCCCTCTACCATGAGATGGGCCCGGCCTGCGTGACGAAGCTGCGCGGGATGTTCGCGCTCGCGATCTGGGATAAGAAGAAGCGGCGTTTGTTCGTCGCGCGCGACCGCATCGGCAAGAAGCCGCTCGTCTACGCCGAGCGCCCGGACGGGACCTTGCTCTTCGCGTCGGAGCTGCGCTGCCTGTTCGCGCTGGATCCAAGCCTGCCGCGCGACGCGGATCCGACGGCGATCGACCTGTACCTGTCGCTGCAGTACATCCCGTCGCCGAAAACGGCGTACAAGGCCGCCAAGAAGCTTCCGCCGGGGCACACCCTCGTCTGGGAGAACGGCAAGACGACGATCGAACGGTATTGGGACCTGCCCGTCGGCCAAAAGCCGATCACCACCGACGTCGAGGAAGCGAAACTTCTTCTTAGAAATAAATTAACGGAATCGGTGAAGCTCCGCATGATCTCCGATGTGCCGCTCGGGGCGTTTTTGTCGGGCGGCGTGGACTCGTCGATCATCGTCGCGCTGATGAGCGGCCTCTCCTCGAAGCCCGTGAAGACGTTCTCGATCGGGTTCGAGGAGCAGCGCTTCAGCGAGACGCATTACGCGAGGATGGTCGCCGACCGCTACAAGACGGACCACACCGAGTTCATCGTCAAGCCGGAGATGGCGGACATACTGCCGAAGCTGGCGTGGCACTACGGCGAGCCGTACGCCGACGCCTCGGCCCTGCCGACCTACTACGTCTCGCGCGAGACGCGCAAGTTCGTCACCGTCGCGCTGAACGGCGACGGCGGCGACGAGAACTTCGCGGGCTACCTGCGCTACTTCGCGATGAAGGCCGCCCGCGTGACCGACTCGCTCCCGGGGCCGGTGCTGGCCGCGCTGAAGGCAGGCACGGAGCTCCTGCCCGAGTACAACGCGCCGTTCGGCACGGTGTGGCGCGCCAAGCGCTTCCTGCGCTCGGCGCTGCTCAACGACCTGTCCGGCCGCCATCTCAAGATGATCGGATACTTCGCCGAGGACGACAAGCCCTCGCTGTACGCGCCGGAGTTCGTGAAGGCGCTGGGCGCCGACATGGGCTCGGCGAAGGACTACATGGCGCGCGCGTTCAAGGCCTGCGAGGGCGAGGACTTCGTCAACCGCATGCTGTACGTGGACTTCAAGACCTATCTGCCCGAGTGCCTGATGACGAAGGTGGACATCGCGTCGATGGCCTGCTCGCTGGAGGGCCGCTCGCCGCTGCTGGACCACGAGTTCGTGGAGCTGGCCTACCGCATGCCGGGGGACTGGAAGCTCAAGGGCCTGCGCGGCCACAAGTGGATCTTCAAGGAAGCCTTCAAGGACCTCCTGCCCGCGCCGATCCTGACGCGGCCGAAGATGGGCTTCGGCATACCGCTGGGGACCTGGTTCCGCGGCCCGCTGAAGGACTACTGGGCCGATCACGTCCTGTCGCGCGAGGCTCTCGAGCGCGGCTACTTCACCGAGAAAGGCCTGACCGGCCTGTGGGACGAGCATCAATCCGGCCGGCGCGACCACGGCTACCGGCTGTGGGCGCTGTTGATGCTGGAGCTGTGGCACCGCCACGCCGCCGGTCCGGCCCCGTCGGGCGCCGCGGCCTGCGGCTTGTAACGCCCGAGATTCCCGGGCTAAAAGCGCGCGGCGAGGGTGAAGCGGTGGGTCGAGCCGAGTTCTCCCATGGGCACGGCGGCGTAGTCCAGGCTCCAGCGCTCGCGGCGCAGTCCCAGGCCGAGCGTGAGGCCGCGCGCGGCGTCGAAGTTGGAGCCCCCTGCGACGGCGCTTTGCGTCGTATACCCGGCGCGAAGCAGCACATCTTTGATCGCCTGGTACTCGCCGCCGAAGCCGGCGTCCGTGCCCGCGCCGCGCGGCCCGTTCGTGAACTCGGCCGCGGCCGCGTGGCCGCCCGCGAACTTGTAGGCCGCGCCGAAGGCCAGCCGCAACGGCAGATCGTTGCGCTGGACGTCGTACTTCATCCCGGGTCCCGCGTTGCGAAACGCCGCCGCAAGGACCACGGGGCCCAGCGTCTTGCGCGCGCCCGCATCCACGGCGAAGGTCTGCGCCTCGGTGGAACCGATGTGCGAGCGGACGTACTTCACGGAAGCGCCCAAGTCAGCAAGATCGGTCTTGCGGCCATAGCCGAAGCTCACCGCCGCGTCCGAGGCCGAGAATCCTCCGGTGGGATGACCCAGCGCGTCGCGGCCCTCCAGCGCGGACTGGCTCAGGTAAGTCGCGCCCGCGGCGAAGGTGCCCTGCGGCGTCGGCTGGGCATAGGCCAGGAAATCATGGCGGACGCTTTGGCTGAGTTCCGCGTGGCTGACCGAGATTTCGCGCTTCACCACGGCCGACAGCCCCGCCGGGTTCCAATAGATCGCGCTGGCGTCATCGGCCAGCGCCGTGTAGGCCCCGCCCATACCGAGTCCGCGTGCTCCCGCGCCTATATTAAGGAACGACGCCGTCTCAGCCGCCCCGGCGGTTTGGGCGAGAAGCGCGAGCGTGACGGCTAGCTTGATCGTTCTCATTTGACGACGCCGATGCGCCCCGCCTTATGAATGTCGGTCTGCCCCGACTTCTTCGCCGTAATGACGTATTGATAAACGCCCGAGCCTGCGCCCGAAATATCCCAAACGTGGTCGTAGGTGTACTGAAAACCCTTGCCGTTCCCGTCGTCGAGGCCCGTGTTGAGCGAGAAATTCGCGGAAGAATAGACCTTGCGACCGGCGAGGTCGTAGACGCGCACCTCGACCGAGTCGGCCAGTCCCGGCTGGACGCGGATCGTGACCGCGCCGACCCCGCGCACGGGATTCGGGAAGGCGTAAACGTCGTGGAACATGAAGGTCGGATCGCCGACCGCCAGCGGCCGCAGCCCCGCCGCTGAAGCCGTGCCCGAGAAGACCTGGTACAGCGAGAAATGCGTGGTCTTGGCCTTGACGGTATGGGTCTTGGGATCGACCGTCGAGTTCAGGTTCTCCCACTGCGCCTTGTCGCGGTTCCAGTAGCGCACCGTGAGGTCCGCCTCGTCGACGCCTTCCAGCGCGACCAAGTCCGGGCTGTAGGGCAAGGTCAAGGTCACCGGCGCGGCGAACTTCGTTCCCTCGGGGCCGTATTCCACGGGAGGCGAGGCGGTCTTGAGCTGGGCCGCGTCCACCGCGTGCTGACGGCTGGACGCGTCGGCGGCGCCGGCGGTCGGCGTGGAGACCGTGACTTTCATGTCTTGGACCACCGCCCCGGCCGGAATCTCCACCGCCGCGCGGTCCTTGCGCTCGACCTTGCCGCCGTCTTCCTTGTCCACCACGTCGCGCGACGAATGATCGTCTTCGGGCTTGGGCGGCGGCACGACCAGCGGCGGCCGACCCGTGGGCAGGCCGAACTTGCGTATGCGGTCGTTGTTGCGGTCGGCGATGAAGAGATTTCCCGCCGCGTCGAGCGCCAGGCCCATGGGCTTGCGGAAGACAAGCGTACCGCTCGGCGCGGGCGCGTCGTCGTGTAGACGCCCCTTCATGCCGAAGGTCAAGTTCTGGCTTCCCTGGAAGTCGAACTTGAGTATCCGGGAATATTTCCGATCCGAGACCAGCAGGCAGTCGCCGCTGGCGCTGACCGCGACGCCGAAAGGCCGGCCCCAGCTACCGGGCGCGTCGCCCGCGATCGGGATCGTCAGCAGCAACTGACCCGTCGCGCCGAACTTGAGCGCGCGGCCCCCTTTCGGGTCGGCCACGTAGATGTTGCCCGCCGCGTCGAGCGCGATGCCGAACGGCTTGCCGAGGACGGCGCGGCCCGCGTCGTCATGGTCGTCGCGCCGGTCGTCGTCGTCGTCGCGGCCGGTGCGGGCCGGGACGGGCGGCAGGTCGAACTGGAAGCTGAATCCGCCCGTCGAGTTGAAGACCTGAACGCGGCGGTTGTCCGTGTCGGCGACGAATATGTTTTGCGCCGCGTCAACGGCCACGCCGGCCGGCTCGTGGAACCGGCCGGGCAAGCGCCGGTCGTGATCCTCGGCGCGGTCGTCGTGAGGGCCTTCCTGTTCGTGTTCGCGGCGGCCGAGGCTCAGCAGTATCTGCCCGGTGGCGGAGAGCTTGAGCACGCGGTCGTGGCCCGTGTCGGCGACGTAGATGCTGCCGTCCGCATCCACGGCCACGCCCGAGGGCTCGTGCAGGCGCAGGGTTCCGGTGGACAGACGCTGGTCATCGTCGTCATGGCCCCGGACGCCGAAAGAGGCGAGCAAGGCGCCGGTGGATGAGAACACGGCGATGCGGCTGTTGTCGCGGTCGGCGACGTAGATCTTGCCGTCGGCGCCCGCGGCCACGCCCTCGGGCATGTTGAAGACCTCGTGGTTGCCCAGCGTCAGCAGTTCTCCCGGGTCGCCCACGAACACGTTGATCGCGACGGAGGCGCCGTTCAAGACGAGATCGGTCGCGGTGAGCCGCAAGGTGAACCAGCCGGCCAGCGCCGTCGCGTCCCAGACGGCGAGCGTGTTGGAGCTACCGGCGGCCGTGCCGGAGCTGATGAGAGTGAAGCCGGCCGAGGCATTCTGGCCGGCGGCGAACTCGAGCTGATAATTTGCGAAGTGCAGGTCGCGCGCCGTGCCCAGGACGGGGGAACGGCCCTTGAGCACGCGGCAGAGGCCCGAGTCGCAAGACGCAGGCGAGAGCAAGACGATCTCAGGAGGCGTGGAATCGAGAAGCACGGTCGAAGACTTGGTGATTTCGGCGTTGAGCACGTTGTCGCGCGAGAAGAACTCGACGACCTTGTTCACGTCCGCGCCGGCCGTCGCAAATGGCGCGGCGTAAGCCGCGAAGGCGGCCGTGCTGGGCGCGACATCCGAGACGCGGAAGCTTGAGTCCTTGACGCCCGACGCGACGTTGTTCGTCACGGGATCGACGACCGCGATCGAGAAGGGCGTGCGCGAGCTGACCAACAGGACGTTCGGCAGTTGGAACTGCGGCTGGCCGATGACGAGCGAGCTGACCGGCGGGGTGGCGTCGGACTGGATCGAGATGGAATGCGCGCCCTCGACGTTGCCGACGTCGTCCACGGCGCGATAGAGGATCACGTGACGGCCCTCGGCCAGCGTCAGCACGGCGGCGTAAGGCAAGAACGCCGCGCCGTCGAGCGAGGTCTCGATACGGCTCAGCCCCGAGCCCGCCTGGCCGGTCGGAAGATTGGGATCGGCGGCGGCGAACGAGATCGGCGTGGCCGTGGCGACGTAGATCGTGCCGTCGGCGGCCGTGAAGGTCGGAGAGCCGATCGAGACGGTCGTGACGGGCGGGGTCGCGTCGATCCAAACATCGGTGCTGCGAAGGATCTCCAGGTTCGCCACGTTGTCCGAACTTTGATAGGCGAACTTATGCGCGCCTTCGGCGAACGACACGCTGAAAAGATAAGTCTGGAACGCGCCGCCGTTGTCCTGCCAGCGCGTGAAGGCGACTCCCGAGGCGACCCCGCCGACGAGCGGATCGGTCGAGATGAGGACCAAGCGCGTGTCCGTAGAGGCGTAGAAGGTCGAGGCGTCGGGGCCCGGGAACTGACGTCCGCCCGACACGAGGAGGCTCGTCAGCGGCGGCGTGGAGTCAAGGGCGACGGCGGAGACCTTAGGCGTCTCGGCGTTGCCCACGTTGTCGACCGCGAACCAACTCACGGTCCTCAGGCCGTCGCCGGGCGATAGTGTGAAGGTTGTGCTGTAGAAGGTAAACGGCGCGGAGTCCACGCGCACGGAAACCGCGGAAACGCCCGAGGCGACGCCCTGGACGACCGGGTCCTGGGCTGTCAGCGCGAACGTCGCGGCGGGGCCGACGAACAGCAGTCCGCCGGGCGCCGCGTACTGCGGCGCGCCGATGGCCGCCGTGCTCACCGGCGGCGTCGCGTCGACCAATATCGCCGTGCTGCTCAGGACTTCCAGATTCCCCACATTGTCCTGACTTTGGTAGGTCAGGGTGTGCGAGCCTTCCGCAAGCGCGAAGGACGAAACGAAGATCTGGAATGCTCCGGCATTGTCTTGCCAGCGCGTGAAGGCGACGCCTGAGGCCACGCCGCTCACGGTCGGATCGGTTGCGGCGAGGCCGACGCGGGTGTCGGACGAGACGAAGATGCCCGCCGCGCCCGGCGCCTGGCGTCCGCCCAACAGCACCGACGCGGTGAGCGGCGGGGCGGCGTCCACGGCGACCGCCGTGCTGCGGACGGCCTCCGCGACGCCAAGAGCATCGACGCTGTAGAATTGGATGGTGTGAGTGCCCTGCGCGACGAGAGTGAAGGTTCCGGCATATGTCGTGAAGGTCGCGGCGTCGATGGCGTAGAGCGTGCGCGCCACGCCCGGCCCCGAGCCGTCGCCGGCGCTCAGCGCGAACGTCGTCGCGGTCGAAACGTAGACTGGGCTCGCTCCAAAGCTAGGCGTTGAGATCGTCAGCGTCGTAACCGGCGGCGCCGCGCCCACGACGACGCTGCTTGAATACACAAGGTCCGCGCCGTTCTGAACCGCGTCCTGTGCCTGATAGTAGACGGTGTGGGTGCCGACGGCCAAGGCGAAGGGCCGGCTGTAGGCCGGGTTAGCACAGGTTCCCGTCGGAGCGCTCGTGTCGGTGAACAGCGCCGGGCAATCGTTCGGCGACTTGTCGACGATGTAGAAAAGCCCGGACAGGCCCGAGGCGACTCCGTTGGAGACCGGGTCCGTCGCGGAGAGAGCGAAATACGGGGCGGACGAGAAGAACGTGACGCTCGGCGCCGTCCCGTCCATCAGCAGGGCCCGGACGTTCAGGGCCTCGTAGTTCCCGGCGCGGTCCACGCTGGCGAAAGCCAGGGTCCGGGCTCCCTCCGGGAGATACAGTGAAGTTCCCGCCTGGTAGCTCACGAACTGGCCGACGGTGAAGGCGTTGAGCCCGGCGGCGAGGAGCGCCTGCGACGGGTTCACGGCGTAGTAGGTCGCGCGGACGCCGCTGTCGCTGTCCGTCGCCTGGAGTGTCATCTTCGCGCGAGTCGAGGCGTAGCTCGCGCCTCCCGGCGCCGGCGCGACGACGCCCTGTATGTTCAAGGCGGTCGCGGGTGGCGCGGCGTCCGGAGAGAGAACGCCGGTCGAGATGAAAATTCCGAACGGCGAAGCGGAGTTCGCCGTGCCCCTGACGACGTTCCCGTTGGAGTCGACGAGGGTCGTGATGTCCTGCCAGCCGCCGTTGACAAAATGGAACAGGCGCAGGAACTTCTGCTGCTCCGGCGTCAATCCACCGGGAATATAGCTCAGGGTCACGTCCAGCGGGCCGCTGTAATTGGCCGAGATGACGAGGTCCGGCACGGTGTTTTCCCCGGGCAAGTAGCGGAAGCCCGGTGGCGGCGGCGGAGAGGCCCGGATGAGCGTGAACGTGTTGTTCGGGCCGGGGGAGACGTTGGCGAAGGTCACCGACACTCCTCCCGCCGAAACGACGACGTTCCGGCCCGCCGGCACCGTCAGCTGCGGCGCGCCCAACTGCCCGTTCGCGCCCAACGTTTCAAGGTCGTACGTCAACATGCCTTCCGCCCTGAAGCAGGCGTCTCCGCCGCTGACGTCCAGCTTCGCGGAAGAAACCGGAGCCAAGAACTTGGGCAAGAGGTTCGTCGTGTTATCCCCTCCTGCGGTATAGTCGAAGACGACCGTCGACGGGGTATCCCCACCTGACGTGTAGTAATTGACCGATGCGGGCGCGCCGGCCGGCGGGGTGTTCGTCGCTTGAACGGTGAGCTTGACGTGGAGGGGGCAGATCGGCGGAGGGCTCGACGAACACGAGTCCGCGGGATTGATCGGGACGCATTGCACGGCGCTCACCGCGAAGTTGCGGAGGATCGACCCGAGGTTCGTGTTGAACGGCTGCCCGTGCCCGCCGCCTGTACCGATGGATTCCTGCCCGAACGAGAACCAGCCGGCGTTCGCCGGGTAGTCGGTGAGACTCAGGCCGCGCTGGGCGAAGAGATTATGTTCGACGACGACCGGGTTGAGGAGATTTGCCAGTCCCGACGCGTCGACGGCGGCCACGTAGTAGCGCGCCTCGACCGAATTCGGGCTGTCGGCGTTGAACCCGACCGGGATATTGACGCTGCCGTGGAACGAAGATTGACCCAGGCCGTTGTTCGTCGGCGTCGGGTAATCGTATGCCCCGGTGGTGATGACGACCGTCGCGAGATTCGACACGCCCGAGCCGGCGTCCGTGGCGTCCATGATCGCTTTCACGCTCAGGTCCGGGGCAGAAACGATGTCCATGCGCTGGACGCCCGGAGGGACGCTGTCGACGCCGAAATTGATGCCCGCCTGATGCCCAAGCTGGTCCTCGACGTAGGCGGCATACCCGCGTCCGTCCGGGAGGACCTTGGTGTCGACCGAGCCCACCTCCGTATTCGATACGGGCGGGTTGAAGGTCGCGTCGGTGGTCGCCGTGGCCGGATCCAGGGAGCTCTGTCCCAGGAAAAACTTCGACACGCCGAGGTTGTCCGCCAAGCTGAATCTAATGCCGACGCCCGAATTGACGGTCAAGTCGTTGTGCAGCCAGATCGCTCCCTGCTGGAAATCGTTGATGGGGCCCTTCGAAGTCATGCCCGAGTTGGGGACTCCGGACGGATAGGCGACGGTCATGGAGGGCGGGGTCCGATCGATGGTGGCGTTGCCCAGGGCGGAATTGCCTTCGTTGTCGCGGATCGTGACGACGTAGTCGCCTTCCGGCAGTTCCGTCTGGCCCGTGGCGAACGGGAAGGTGACCGGCGTCGACAGGCCCGCGTCGTCGTTGGCGACATCCACTTGCGTCAGGACGCCGCTGGCGTCCTCTTGGAAGAGTTCGACGTCGACGAGAGTTCGGGTCGGCGGGATGACGCTCACCAGAAGGGTCTTGCCTTCCGTGAGGTAAGTTTCATCGGGCAATATCGGAAGTGTTCCGATCTGGAGCGTCAGCGGGGTCGCGCGAACCGTGAAGTAGGCGTAGCCCTTGTTACCTGCCGCATCGATGGCCGTGACGACATAATCGCCCTCCGCCAATATCGCCGTCGGCGAGAGGGGGAAGCGTGGCTCGGCCAGGACCTGCGATGGATCGTAGGGCTGGGATTCGGAATAACCGCCGGGGCCGTCAATCTGCACGGAGGCTACGCCGGAGCCGTCGAAATCATCGTCCGCCGCGATGAGGACTGTCGGCGTGTTATATGTCTTGTGGCCGCCGATCGGACGGCCATCGGCGGCGAAGGCAACGACCGTCGGCGGAAGCGTATCCACACGAACTACATGATTCGTGTCTGGCGCAGGAACATAACCATTCAAATACGAGTTTTGATTCGTCTGACTGCCGTCCGCCGCAAACGCGTTGACCTTGATGAAATTCAGGCCGTTCGCGGCGAGCCCACCTTCAGGAATCGTGACCTTCCCGGTCCAGGTATCAGAAAACTGGTGAGTCCGAGTCCATTCTACCGTCGTGAACTGAAGTTGATTGTAATCAGGGTTGTTTGTGCCCATTGTGACGGCAATGTTGTTTTGCCTCATCGTAGCATCGAATACAATCGTGAGCTTGAGTTCACCAGCCTTGGCGTACAGCGGCTTATCCGGAGATGACGCCGGATGAAGGCCGTTATATGTGTTGAAGTAATAATCTGGTCGCACATCGAACGGGTTATAGTCATCGTCGTAAACCCACGTTTCGAGCGTTTTTTCCTGGCCTTCAACCATCTGCGTCAGACTGACATACTTGATGATCGGAGCATCCTGTAAATTCCAATAGCGAAGATACTGCGCGACGACGAACCAATCGCCGAGGATCGTTGGGATATCTCGATAAGGCGCATGAAACCGGTTCGTCGTGTGGGCGTCGAATGTCAGGGCGCTCCCTCCGACGATATTGTCTACTCCGATGACGACGGTTGCATGGGTTGTTCTCGCATAGCCGCCGCCTTCGCGGTGGATGAAAATGGGATTCCCTCTGATGAGGTTCAGCGGAAGCTCCGGATTCGTGTAATCCGTAAAGCCGGTAGCGCCGCCTCGATTCGCCAGCTCCGGTTCAAGGTCTTCAACTCGCGGCAGCGAACCTTTGTTGTCTAAAAATCCGGTGGCGGAGTCGAAGCGCCGGTTTCCTGCGATGTGAGTCTGCGAAATGAAATTCGCGCAGTCGCTATTTCCGCCGCTGAGATACCAATTGAACGCCGGGTTGTAGCTCGGCAGCGCGCCGTTGCCGCCCCAAAACTCGTCGGCATAAAGGACGGCCGCTTGGCGGTCATAAGCGTGCGCTGGGGCGACAGCCCCGAGAACAAGCGCAACAACGACGGCCAGCCCAACTTGCATTATTTCTTTGGCCTCTTGTCCCAGAATATCAGAAGGTGATTGGCTGATTTGCCAAGCTCCGGGTCGCCGATCATCTCGCGCACGGCAGCCCGCGACGCGTCGTCACCAATAGCCCGCAACTCATCCATCGCCTTATAACGCAATATGCGATCTTTCGAGTTCTTCACAAGATCACGAAGGACCGGGACGGCATCAGACGGATTCCCGGCTTTGCCGAGAAATGCGGCTGCATCTAACCGCGTTTCATCGGGGAATGCGGTTGCCGTCGCTTCCACGAACATTCCCTTCGCTGCAGGCGCGATCCTAAAAGCGCTTGGCTCAGTCGATTCGTCCCAAAAAACGAACTGGCGCAGAATGGTTTTCCTCCCAGCCGAAAGGACCTTCTTGGCGAGCTCAACGGCTTCGATTTGATCACCCAAGGCGTCAAAAATGGCGACAGCCGAAGAGGCGCTATCGAGGTCATCCTTCACATCGCGCGCAGCGATGGTCTTAACCTTCGGCTCGATTTCCTTTCGCACTTCGTACTGTTTCCCAGGATCATCCGAAAGGCCGCGCGCGAGCATCCACATTCCATTTAGGGCCGCTTGGGCTACGGCCTTATCAGAGTCACCGCTGAGCTTGACGAGCACCTTCGCGGCGCGGGGGTCACGCGAGTGGCCCAGCTTCTCAAGCGCTCCACGCCGTCTCTCGGAATGTTCTTTGGGGTCCGAAGCGATCTTAACGTGGTCGTCGAAGTATGGCTGTATCGCGGACGCCTCGCGTTTAGCCTCGGTACGGAACTCCTCTCGCATCTCCTTTTGACTTGGATGCTTGCGCGGGCTGTCGTTTTCGGCCGCCAGCACGGGCAACACAGATAGCACAAGCGCGGCGAGGAAGCGGAGGATCATTCAAGGCTCCTTTGAAGTCGTGTATGGCCTCGAGGCGTCGTCGTCTTTGGCCCGGGCCATTTGGAAATTTTCTTCGGCGATCCTAACGCGGGTAGGAATCTGCTCGCGTCGAACAGCGAACGATTCGTCATAGCCACGTCAACGCGTCGGCTGACGCGGGCCTTTCCATTCTCGATCAACTGCCCGTAGGGCATATTTTTGTGTAAGCCATCGATCAGGCGGACAATGAGGAGACAATCGTCAGTTTTACGACTACGATGCTGAACCCGTTGGTTGTCGTCGGGCGCGTCGTCTAGCGCAATCACGAGCTCGCGCTGTTCGAGGCTCTGAACTTTTGCCGTGCCTTTATTTTCTTCGGTGGGGACGGCTTCGCTGCGGCTGGGGTTTTTCGTCGCCGGCAACTGTTCGAGGGTTAGCGTAGAGTTTTAAGCCTAGGAGATACGCTGAGCCCCAGTATAGCCCCGGTCTTTAATTCGTCAAGGCCCACATTTGACCTTTCTTTGACATTGTCGCAGATGCTCGTCAAAGACCTCTTCAAGCAGGTCCTTATCAACCCGGCCAAGCGCGGGGCCGACACACTCCTGAGTGTTTCCGACTACGCGTGCTCTGTGGCGGCGTCGTCTGCGAATGCCCGAAACGCCCGGAATTCAGCCGATCTTCAGGGCGGACAGGATGAACTGCACGCCGATCGCGGCGAGCAGGAGGCCCATCAGGCGGGTCATGATGTTGAGCAGGGTGGGGGACAGCTTCTTGGCGCTCTCGGCGGCCAAGGTCAAGGTCCAGTAGCTCAGCAGGGCGACCAAGGCGATCAGTGCGAAGAAGATCGCCTTCTGCGGCAGGCTCGCCGCGCGGCCGGCCAGCACGATGGAGGTCGTGATCGCGCCGGGGCCCGCCAGCAGGGGCACCGCCAGGGGCGTGATCGCGATGTCGTCCTTGCTCATGCCCTCGGCGACTTCTTCCGGCGTTTCCCGCATGGCCGATTTCTGCGCGCGGAGCATGTCCAGCGCCGACAGGAGAAGGACCAGGCCGCCGGCGACCTGGAAGGCGGGCAAGGTGATGCCGAACATGCGGAAGATCGCGGGCCCCAGCAAAGCGAAGGCCGCCATCACGCCCGCGGCCGTGACGCAGGCCGTGCGCGCCATGCGCCGCCGCTGGGCGGTGGTGTCGGTGCTCGTCATCGCCAGGAAAGGCGGTATGGCCGCGAACGGGTCCACGATCGCGAACAGCGAGCCGAACGTCAGGAAGGCGTACTCGAGCATCGGGAGCCATTCTAGCTTTTTCGCGCCGCGGCCCGCGAAAAGCTAGAATCCCGGTCATGGCCGCGAGGAAAACTCGCCGTTCGCCCCAGGCGCCGCCGCGCGAGATCGGCGTCGGGGGGTTCGCCGTCAGCCCCCGCGCGCGCCGCTACGTCGAGCGGGTCCTGAGCTCGAACCGGCTGTCGTACGGCCCCTTCCACCGCAAATTCGAGGCCGCCTTCGCCGCCGAGCACGACAGCCGCCACGCGCTGTTCTGCAACTCGGGCACCAGCGCCCTGCACATCGCCGTCCAGGCCCTGAAGGAAAAGCACCGCTGGAAGGACGGCGACGAGGTCCTGGTCCCGGCCGTCACCTTCATCGCGACCTCGAACGTGGTCCTGCACAACCGGATGAAGCCGGTGTTCGTGGACGTGGATCCGCTCACCTACACGCTCGACCCGGCGAAGCTCGAGGCCAAGATCACGAAGCGCACGCGCGCCGTGATGCCGGTCCACCTGCTGGGCCTGCCCGCGGACATGGACCCGATCATCGCCGTGGCCCGAAAATCGGGTCTTTCCATCATAGAGGACTCGGCCGAGACGATGTTCGCGCGCTACAAAGGCCGCAAGGTCGGCTCGCTGGGCGACATCGGCTGCTTCTCGACCTACGTCGCGCACTACATCGTCACCGGCGTGGGCGGACTGGCGACGACCAGCGACCCCGATCTCTACATACGCCTGCGCAGCCTGATGAATCACGGCCGCGACTCGATCTACCTGTCCATGGACGACGGCAAAGGCGCCAAGGGCGCCAAGCTCCACGAGATCGTCGCCAAGCGCTTCCAGTTCGTCTCCGTCGGCCACAGCTTCCGCGCGACCGAGCTGGAGGCCGCCTTGGGCCTGGCCCAGCTCGAGGAAAAGGCCGGCATCGTCAAGGCGCGCGTCGCGATGGCGCGGCGCTTGAGCGCGGGCTTGGCGGAATTCTCCGACCGGCTTCAGCTGCCGACCTGCCCGCCCGACCGCGACCACACCTTCATGCTGTACGGCCTGGTCCTGCGCGGCGAAGACAAGACCCCGCTCGTCAATTTCCTGGAGGACCGCGGCGTCGAAACCCGAGATCTGCTGCCTCTGCTCAACCAGCCGGTCTACCGTGAATTGTTCGGCGACCTGGAGCCGAAGTACCCGGTCGCTCGTTCCCTGAATCGTTCCGGCTTCTACATCGGCTGTCACCAATACATGACCCCGTCCGACACGGACTATGTCGTCGAGCAGTTCCGCGCCTTTTTCCGGCGGCATTGACCGATGACCCCCGACAACGCCGGTACGCCCGGTCTGACGGTCCTGCTGCCCACCTTGGATGAGGGCGAGGGCCTCAAGGTCCTCCTGCCCCGCCTCAACGCCGTGTTCGCGGCCCTGGGCGTGAGCGGCGAGATCCTGGTCGTCGACGGCGGCTCGAAGGACGACACCGCGGAGGTCGCTCGGGCCCACGGCGCGCGCGTGACGCGCCAGAAGGAGCGCGGCTTCGGCTCGGCCGTGCGCGAGGGCCTGCGCGAGGCGCGCGCGGAGTGGGTGGCCGTGATGGACGCCGACGTCTCCCACGCCCCCGAGGACCTGGTCCGCTTCTGGGCGCGGCGCGGGGACGCGGAGCTGATCGTCGGCTCGCGCTACTGCCGCGGGGGCTCGGCGCAGATGCCGCTGACGCGCCAGATCCTGAGCCGCTCGCTCAACCTGGTCAGCCGCCGCATGCTGGGCCTGCCGGTGCGCGAGTCCTCGAGCGGCTACCGTCTGTACCACGGCCCCTCGGCGCGCGCGGTCGAGTCGGGCGCGACCGATTTCTCGGTCCAGCAGGACCTGCTCGTCGGCGTGCTGGCCGGGGGCGGGCGCGTGATCGAGCTGCCCATCCACTACGCGCCCCGCGTCGGCGGCGCGTCGAAGGCCAACGCGTGGAAGCTCGCGCCGGCCTACGTGCGCCTGCTGCTGCGCCTCAAGCCCAAGCGCGGCGGCTGGCGCGCCGAGGCGGGCCTGGCCGCCGTCCTGATCGCGGCGGCGGCCGTCGGGGCCGAGCGGTCGGCGCCGGACGCCGCGCGCCTCGCGGCCGGAGCGTTCTTCGCGCACGAGATCGTCCGTCTGCGCGCCGGCCGGCTCGCCGCCGGTCTCGCGGCCGCCGCTTGGACGGCGGCGGCGCTGGCCGGGGCGCCGCTGTCCGGTTGGCCCGCCTGTCTCGCGGCCGCCGGCCTCGGGCTCGCAGCGGCGCTGCTGGACTCCGTCTTCCCGCCCCGAGGGTGATTTCTTGACAAGGGCGCTCGAAAGTAGCACTCTCAGTCCCGGCCGACCATCATGATTTTTTCCATCGTCATTCCCGCCTATAACGAGGAAGAAGCCGTCCTCGACATCCTCCGGCGCAGCCTCGCGGCGGCGGCGGAGATGAAGGCGTCCGGCCTGGGCCTGGACGACGTCGAGGTCATCCTCGTCAACGACGGCTCCCGGGACAAGACCGGGGAGCTGGCGCGGTCGGTCCCCGGCGTGATCGTCATCGATCATCCGGTCAACAAGGGCTACGGCGCCGCCATCAAGACCGGCTTCCGGGCGGCGCGCGGCGAGTGGCTGGGCTTCCTGGATTCCGACGGAACCTGCGATCCCCGGTTCTTCGCCGACCTTCTGCGCCTGGCGTTCAAGGACGGCCTCGACATCTCCGTCGGCTCGCGCATGCATCCCGCCAGCGACATGCCGCCGGTGCGCATCCTCGGCAACTGGGGCTTCCGGACCTTGGTCAACCTCATCGGCGACACCAAGATCACCGACATCGCCAGCGGCATGCGCGTGCTCAAGGCGTCGGCGCTGAGCCGCCTCGCCCCGCTGCCCGACGGCCTCAATTTCACGCCGGCCATGAGCGTGCGCGCGGCGCTGGACACCCGGCTCAAGATGGGCGAGATCTTCATGCCCTACAAGGAGCGCGTCGGCCGCTCCAAGCTCAGCGTGGTCCGCGACGGCCTGCGCTTTCTGGGCGTCATCCTGGACACGGCCGTCACGTTCCGTCCCCTGATGTTCTTCGGTTCGGCGGCGGCCCTGCTCGCCGCCGCCGCCGCGTGGGCGCTGACCTCGCGCTGGGGGGCCCCGACCGGCCTGCTGCCGTATTACCTGCGCAACGGCCGGCTCGAGGATTGGATGATCTTCCGGATCATCTTCGTGACCTTGCTCCTGTCCGCGGCCGCGTTCCTGATCGCGCTGGGGGCGACGGCGCAGTCCTTGGTGGCGATCGTCAACGACGACGAGCGCCCGACCCGCGGGACGCGCTTCGTGGACGCCGTTCTCGCCCGCCATTTCCTGCCCTGGAGCGCGGTCTGTTTCGCCGGGGCCTTCCTCCTCAACCGGCGCCTGCTCGCGGCCTATGTCGAGACGGGGCATATCCCCGCCGAGGACTGGGTCTTCCCGCTCGTCGGCAGCCTGCTGGCGCTGGTCGGCGTCGAATTCCTCGCGTTCGGCCTCATGAGCCGCATCACCCGGCTGCTGCGGGAACGCCGCCGGTCATGACGACGCTCGCCCGCCTCGACACCCTGAACGGGGCCAAGAACTTCAACGACGCGGTGTTCCGGAAGGTCGCGCCGTTCATCGGGACCGACGTTCTTGAAGTCGGGATGGGGATCGGCATCTTCACGGAGAGGATCCTGGAGCGCGCCCGGACGGTCGTCGGCGTCGACATCGTCCCCGAATTTCTCGACATCGCCCGCGAGAAATTCCGCGGCCGACCCGCCGTCGAAATCCATCAGGCCGACATGGGAGCCGGCATTCCCCCGTTCCTGAGCGGGCGGACCTTCGACACCATCGTGTGCATGAACGTCCTGGAGCATATCGAGCGCGACGACCGCGCCGTGAGGGATTTCCTGACCTTGCTCGCCCCCGGCGGGCGGCTGGTGCTGGTGGTGCCGCAGTACCCGTGGCTGTACAACACCTTGGACTCGAACGACGGCCATTTCCGGCGCTACCGCGAGGCGGGGCTGCGCCGGCTTCTGCTCGACGCCGGGTTCGAGATCGTCCACGAGAGCCGCTTCAACCTGGCCGGCATTTTGGGCTGGTTCGTGAACGGTTCGCTGCTGCGCCGCCGCGAACTGCCGACGGGCCAGCTCGGGCTGTACGACCGGCTGATCCCGTGGCTGTTCCGCCTGGAGTCCTGGTCGGGCCCGCCGGCGGGGCTTTCGCTGATGATGGTGGGCCGCCGCCCCGACGGGAACAATGGACCGGGCTGAGCGCCGCGCCGCCGCCGCCGTCGTCATCGCCGGGATCTTGGTCGGGCTGTGGGGCATTCGCTGGGGCCTGCCCGGGCCCGCGCGGTTCCGGGCGTTTCCGGAGCGGATGGCGATGACGCCCGAGACCGCCCGGCGCTTCACCGACAGTTGGAAAAAAATGTACGAGGGGATCGTCTCGGCCCATCAGGGCATGCGCGACGAGCCGGACGTCGAGATCAAAGGGGTCGAAGAGGTTCCTCCGGGCTGGGATTTCCCTCCGGACGTCCTGATCAATTCCTACCGGTCTCTCCTCATTCAGTCGGAGCACCCGGACGAGAAGAAGTCGTTCATCATCCTGTCGCACATGCATCCGCGCCGGCTCGATTTCAAGCCGCTGTACGTCTTTTACGGCGGCTCGTTCATCTACCCGCTGGGCCTGTTCCTGCAGATCGGCGCCTGGCTGCGGACGATCGTCCTGGTCCCCGGCCTGGAGCATTATCTCCAGCACCCCGAGGACATGGCGGGCCTCTACCTGTGCGGACGCGCGTTCATGCTGATCTTCAACGTCGGGACCCTCTGGCTGCTCTTCGACCTCGGGCGCCGGCTGTCCGGCCCGCGCACCGGCGTCCTCGCGGCCCTCTTTTTCTGCCTGTGCCCCATCGCCGTGGTCAATTCGCACATCATCAAGCCGCATCCCTACGCGGCGTTCTGGTGCCTGGCGACCGCGCGCTGGGCCTTGATCGCCCTGGAGACGGGCGCGCTCCGCGCCTACGCGCTGTCCGGGCTTTGCTGCGGCATGGCGGGCGGGGCCAATTTCTCCTTCGCCTGCTTCGCCTGGCTTCCGGTCCTGGCCGGTTTTCAGAGATGGCGGACGGGCTCGGCCTTCGCCGCGGAGCTGCGCGGGATACTGTACGCCGCCGCCGGAGCCGCGGGGGTTTTCGTCGTGACCAATCCCTACCTCGTCTTCTCACCGCGGCAATTCCTCTGGGACTTCAGCCTGTACGTGCCTCACGGCGGCGCGGGCTGGTCTTGGTCGGGCTTGGTCTCCATCCTGGGGGAGGCGTCCTCGGCCTCGATGGGCCCCCTGCTCTACGCCTGCGCGCTGATCGGGACGGCGGCCGCGCTCTGGCGAGGCGCGGCGCGGCGGTTTTTGGCGCTGGCCGTTGCGGGGACGTTCGCCATTCTCTGGCTCGCCTTCGGACGGGTGTACTCGTTCGGGGTGAGCGGGATCGGGATTCGGTACTACTATCCGCTGTTCCCGATGGCGTGCGTTCTGGCGGCGGACTGGCTCGAATCGCTGAGCAAGCGCAAGCTTCTCGCGGCGGCGCTGGCCTGCGCGGCGCTGATCGACACCGGAATGCGGGGACTGGTCTACTCGGCCAACATGAGCGCCGACTCGGGCCCGCGGTCCACGCGCGCGGCGGCCGCCGATTGGATCGAGGCGCACGTCCCGCCCGGCGCCTCCGTCGGCCTGCCCCGCTACCCCGCGCCGCCGTACACGCCGCGCTTCCGCTACAACAAGTACCGGCTGGTCGTTTTCCAGAGCCCGGAATCCCTCGACCCGGCGCGCCTTCCGGAGTACGTCGTTCTCGACGCGGAGGCGCAGCAGACGATGGCCTCGAGCCTGTCGGCCCGCTATGGGATCGCCGCGTCCTTCGATCCCATCCGTCTGGGCTGGGGGCGCGCGTCCGATCCTGGATTTTTCGCCAACACCGGCGTGTTCGTCTACCGCCGCAAGGATTCTTGAGCGGGCTCCCCGCTACTTGACCCGCAGGTAGAACAGGCCCAGCGCGAAGGACGCGAACGCGCACTGGACGCCGGTCAGCACCGAGGCGATCGCCAGCACGGCGAAGTCGAGACGCGCCGCCGCGGCGCCCATCGGGAAGATGTGGGCGTAGAAGGACAGCGGGAAATAAAGCAAAGCGATCAGGCCGGTCAGGACCAAGGCCGCGCCGATGATCAGCCCCTTCTCCAGGCTGAAGGTGCGGTGGAGGAAGGCGCTGACGGGGTTGGCCGCGTCGAAGCGCTCCTGGTAGTCGGCCTCCTGCGCCACGACGCCCAGGCCCAGCACGCTGGTGCCGGTGAGCCAGAATAAAAGCGACGTCAGTATGTGCCGCGAGCCGAGCCAGGAGGCCGCGTCCGGGGCGAACGCGTCGCGCGCGGTCACGCCCAGCAGGCCCAGAGCGCCGAGCGCCAGGAACGCCGCGCCCGGGACGATGAACGTCCCCGTGGGCGAGAACAGGAGCATGAAGCGCAGGTGCCGCCAGCCGTCGCGCCAGCGGCGCAGGTGCGGCGGGCGGTCGCGCAGATCCTTGTGCAGGTCGCAGGGGACCTCGGCGATGCGCAGGCCCAGCAGCGAGGCCTTGACGATCATCTCGGTGGCGAACTCCATGCCGTCGGCCTTCAGGCCCATGCGCTCGAAGGCCGCCTTGGTCAGGCCGCGCATGCCGCAGTTCACGTCGCCCAGGCCGGTGCGGAACAGCAGGTTCATGATCGCGGTCAGCACCGGCGTGCCCAGATGCCGGTTCAGGAACGGCATCGCGCCGGTCTCGAGCGCGCCTTGGAAGCGGTTGCCGACGACGAAGTCGCAGCCCTGGCGCAGCTTCTCGACGTAGCGGGGGGCCTGCTCGAAGTCGTAGGAGCCGTCCGCGTCGCCCATGATCAGCCAGCGGCCCCGGGCGGCGGAGAATCCGCCGCGCAGGGCGCGGCCGTAGCCCTTGCCTTCGACGGGGACCACGCGGGCGCCGGCGGCCTCGGCGACGGCGCGGGTGCGGTCGGTCGAGCCGTTGTCGGCGACCAGCACTTCTCCCGGGACGCCGAGGGCGGCGATGGCCTTCTTGGCCTTTTCCACGCAGTGGACGATGGTGAGCTCTTCGTTCAGCGCCGGAATGACGACGGAAATCTCCAGCTCCGCCATAGGGCGCGATTGTAGCAAATGAGTATAATGCCGACGCATGAGGGGGCCGAAGCGGCGGATCTCGCGCGGACCGTCGGCGCTTTGGGGCGCGGCCGCCGTGCTGCTTGCTCTGACCGCGCTCCCGCGCCTGATCGCCGCCGGCTACGGACTGCCGCACGTCTACAACTCCGACGAGCCTCACGTGGTCAACATGGCGGTGTCGCTGGCCGGAAGCCTGCGGCCTTATTCCTTCAAGTACCCGACTTTGTGGCCGGCCGTGCTCGCGGGCTTCTACGGGTTTTGGTTCGTGCTCTGGTCGGGCTTCGGTCTCCTGCGCGGCGCGACGGATTTCGCCGCGACGTACGCGTTCTCGCCCGGCGGCTTCTACCTGATCGGGCGCCTGCTGGCGGCGGCGTGCCAGGTCGCGGCCGTCGCCGTGCTGGCGCGGCTGGAAAGGGGGGAAGACCCCAAGCGCTGGCCCTACGGCGCGGCGCTGATCGCGGCCGCGCCGCTTCTCGTCGAGCTCGCGCACGCCGCCAAGCCCGACTCCTTCATGCTCCTGCTGACGGCCGGCGCCTTGGGCGCGGCCCTGCGCTTCCAGGCCGGCGGGCGCCGCGGCTGGCTTCTGGCGTCGGCCTTCCTGGCCGGGCTGGCCTGCTCGGCGCAGTACACGGCCGTGCCCGCGGGCCTGGTCGTGCCTCTGGCCTGGCTGCTGCGCGCCGACGGTCCCGCGCCGCTGTCGTGGCTGCTCCAGGCGGGGCTGGTCTCGGTCGCGGGATTCTTGGTCGGCACGCCGTACGCCCTGCTCGACGCGACGCGCTTCCTCGCCGACTGGCGCGACGCGGGCGCGCGCGAGGGCTTCGCCCCGCACGACCCGGTCGCGACGGCGAAGCTCATCGCACGCAACCTCTGGTGGTTCGCCGGCGAGGGCTCGTTGGGCGGCGCGGGCGCCGTGCTGGGGCTGGCGGCGCTGCTGCGCCGGGACGCGCGGCGGGCCCTGCTCCTGTTCGTTCCGCTCGCGGCCTACGCCGCGTCCCTGACCCCGTACCTGGACGGCGGCAACGCGCGCTATCTGATCGGCGGCTACCCGATGCTCGCGCTGCTGGCCGGGGAAGGGCTCTCCCTGCTCGGCGGGGACTCGAAGTGGCGGCGCGGCCTCGTCGCGGCGCTGGCCCTGGCGCCGTGCCTGTTCCTGTCGTGGCGCGTCGACGCGGCGCTCCTGCTGCCCGACACCCGCGCCCAGGCGACCGCGTGGCTGGCCGCCAACGTTCCGGCCGGGGCGACGTTGCTCCTGGATCAGCCGCACGCCGGGCCTTTCGCGATCATGACCAAGGAACAGTGCGCGGAGCTGGCCGAGCGCGCGGCGCGCAACGGGTCGCCCCGCGCGCGGCTGTTCCGCGCGAT
>Ga0315268_10001835_pt1 | contig 24395 bp, 18 predicted proteins | sample C1_top_MG_FD_204535 | JGI IMG/M metagenome (GOLD analysis project Ga0315268, IMG submission 204535) | Sediment microbial communities from Yellowstone Lake, YNP, Wyoming, USA - C1_top | ecosystem: Environmental > Aquatic > Freshwater > Lake > Sediment | place: USA: Wyoming | collected 2017-08-01
ATTCATTCGATCATTCAACTTCCAGGTTTTTACCAGGTCATGCGCCACGCGCTCACCGGTTTCCAGCGGTTGGATTACAGCCGGTTCCTGGATATTGGATTGAATGTCATCTTTCCCATGTTAGTTCAACCTATCTTTGTTACCATCATGTTCGCCTGGGGAAAAGCCCATCCCATTTTTGGAGGGGCGATGGGTGGGCTGCTGGGGATGGGAATCGCTGCTTATGCAGGCGAACTCCTGACTTTCCTGGTAGGTCTCTGGTTTTACAAACGAGTCGGGTACAATGCCCGAATTTTATTCCTGGCACATTTTGATTGGGAAATTGTTAAAAACAGTTTTAAGTTCGGCGTTTTTGAAATGCTCGGTTCAGCAGCCTGGTCAGCTGGTCAGGCAGCAGAGATCTGGATCACCCAGGCACGTCTTATCAACTATGCAGAGATTTGGGGCAACTGGGTGTTGGCTCAAAACTTCATCTTTGCTTTTAATGTTACTCAAACGCTCAATGATGGTGTTATGCCGGCGATATCAGAGGCAATTTCTAATGGGAAGAAAATATTGAGTCAATATTATTCCGTTATGACTTATAAATATAATGGATTGGTGAGTGCGTTCTTAGGAGCTGTGCTTCTGGCAGTAGCCCCTCGTTTTATTATCGGTGCTTCCGGAATTGAATTTAAACGAGCGGCTGTATATGTGATCCCTCTGATCATTTGGGGAGCCATCCAATTTCCTTCCTGGGTGGGAGATAATGTCCAGTTAGGCTCGAATAAACCTTATTTGAAATCCATGCTGGTGTTTGCAGAACAAGTGATCCGGGTGGTTTTTGCCTGGATCCTTTTAAAACAATTCCAGGTTACCGCTTTAATCATAGCCTATTTTATTGGTCTTCTTGCCAAAGGGATCACAGCTTACTTCGTTAACAACAAGTTTTGTTACCCGCAGCGTTTTTATTTTTGGCAATCTTTGGGTGCACCAATTTTATCTGGTGCTGTCCATTACTTTATTCTTAACTTGATAACTGGCTTTATTTGGAAAGGAGATCAAATTACCAGTATAGTGATCTTCCTGGTTGGGATATTGCCAAGCTTTCCGATCTATATGTTCTTTTATGGTCTTTTTGGCGGTTGGGATACAGGGACTTTATCAGAATTGCGCGACTCAATTAATTTGACCGGTGGCGTGCGCTGGATCACCAATTGGGGTTTCTATCAACCAACTGCATTAGGAGCACGCCTTTCTCCGATAAATAATCGCTTCCCCATAACCATCAGAGAAAGTGCCATCGAAGAAGCACGCTTGTTGACGGAAGAGAAAGTTAAGTTATAGGTCATTATGGAAACAACCACGATCAAATTGAAAGATGGTCGGTCACTCGCTTATGAACAATATGGAGATCTCAAAGGAAAACCCGTTTTTTTCTTTCACGGAACTCCCGGATCTCGCTTTTTTCGTCCACCTGACGAAATCACAACGAAGCTCGGCGCGAGGTTAATTACTGTTGACCGTCCTGGCTATGGTGAATCATCTTTTCAACCCAAAAGAAAAATGCTGGATTGGCCAAAAGATATTGTGCAATTAGCTGATTTTCTCAAGTTGGAAAAATTTCACCTGGCAGGTCATTCAGGTGGAGGACCCTATGTGCTTGCCTGTACGCATGAGTTACGAGAAAGAGTAATCTCCGCTGTTACTGTCAGTGGAGCTGGACCACCACAAGCCATTGTATCAGCTTCTGGTATTTCAACCATCAACCGGCTTGGACTTCAATTTGGCAGGTTCATACCTTGGATAATTTGGAAAATTTTAGTGTTTTCGATCTTTAACAACCGGGGAAAGGATCCCTGGAAAGATATGGACCAACAGGAAAGGAACCGCCCCCTGGCTGACTCCTTATTAATGAGCGATCCCAAGATCCGCAATACTTGTTTTATTAGTGAATTAGAGGCTTTTAAGCCCGGTCTTCTCGGTTTGGCATGGGATACACACCTGTTGTCTCAGGGGTGGGGATTTCATCTGGGTGATATTCAAGTCCCTGTATGTATCTGGCATGGATCAGCTGATAATCAGGCTCCTCTTTCCATGGCACAATTCCTGACTGACAAGATTCCTTCAAGTACTTCCAGATTCCTCCTGGGTGAAGGTCACTTGTTGCTTTTCAAATACTGGGAGGATATTTTGAACGGTTTACTTACCACACATGGTTAAACGTCGCCTCATCAAAAGGAGATCTTAATGAATACACTGCACCTTATCTCCCACACCCATTGGGACCGTGAATGGCACCACACATTCCAACAATTCCGCCTCCAACTAGTAAACCTGGTGGATGGATTGCTGGATATCCTGGATAATGATCCGGATTATAAGCATTTCATGCTGGATGGTCAGACGATCGTCTTTGATGATTATCTATTGCTCCGACCTGAAAATAAGAAAAAATTAACCAGATATATCCGTTCAGGGAGAATAATCATTGGACCCTGGTATATCCTCCCTGATGAGTTCCTGGTAAGCCCTGAAGCTAGCATTCGAAATTTGCTTCAAGGTGATCAAACTTGCAGGGAATTTGGCTCCAAAATGGAGATTGGTTATATCCCTGATCCGTTTGGTCACATTGGTCAAATGCCTCAAATATTAAATGGATTTGGTATCCATTCAGCAGTATTCCGAAGGGGATTATCTGATGAACCTTGTGAAATTTGGTGGCAGGCACCGGATGGATCCAGGGTAATTTCTTCCTATTTACGTGACGGGTATGACAACGCAGCCGGACTGACAATTTCTGATCATGCCCGGTTTGCTGAGGAAGTTTGTATTTTACGAGATTCCCTCAAACCTTTTTCATCGTCCGGACATCTTCTTTTAATGCATGGCACTGATCATATGCTGCCAATTCCAGGAACATCCAAAGCGATCGCATCTGCCAGGGGAAAACTGGGAACTGATAAGTTGATCCATTCCACCTTGCAGAAATATATATCTGAGGTCATGACCTCAATAAAAAATATCGAAATACCGACTGTCGAAGGGGAACTCCGCTCGCCTCGAAAACACCACTTGTTACCAGGGGTTTTATCGTCACGCATGTGGATCAAGCAGCGAAATCATGCATGTGAAACTTTATTGGAGAAATGGGCGGAACCGTTCAGTACGCTTGCCCAAATTACCACTTCTGATGATGCAAACAAACAAAATTTCAAACCGGCGACGATATTGGAATATGCCTGGCGACTATTAATGGAAAATCATCCCCATGATTCAATTTGTGGTTGTTCCATAGATCAAGTTCATGAAGAAATGCGCACACGTTTTGATCAAGTGGAACAAATAGGAGAAGAAATCACCCGGCAAAGTCTTGGCTTATTGGCTGGAAGCATTGATACCAAAACAAATGCACCTGCAAATGCGTTTTCTTCTTTGGTAATTTATAACCCTAATTCGAATTCTCACTCGGACAATGTTACTAGCGCAATCAAATTACCAACCGAAATTTCTGCATTTAATTTAGTGGATGAAATTGGAAATCATATCCCATTTCAACAGGGTGGGATTGGATCGATTGAAATAATTAATATCACTTTAGACACTGAGACTTTGGCTGCGATCATCAGAAAAATCCATGACGGAAAGTTTGAAGACTTATCCATCCAAAATATTAAAATTGAACGAAAGGACGATCTGATAGAGGTTTTGGCTTTTATGGCAAAAGATGTACCTCCCAACCTGGATGCCTGGCTGCGCGGTTCAAATGAGATCAAAGCATTCACTCTTGATCCGACCGTAAAAAACTTTCACATCCGGGCAAGGAATCAAAACAACAGTCAAATTACATTTAATGTTGCAGATGTTCCTGGATTGGGTTGGAAAACGCTCTGGCTGTGTGCCAGACCAGATCCTCAGGCTCCTCCAACGAAAAAGATCAATTCCCTGGTTAAGATTTTGACTCCTTTAATCATGCGAATCTTCCAATCCAAATTTGGGCAGAAAATCATTGGATTTTTTTCTCAAACCAAACTTAAACCACATTATGAAATTGAAAATGAGTTTTTTGTTTTAAAGTTAAATAAAACTGGAACTTTTACCCTGGAAGATAAGAGAAATGGAAATATATTTCAAAACTTGAATCGATTTATTGACGGAGGGGATAAAGGGGATGAATACAATTACTGCCCTCCTGAAAATGACACACTTCTCACCGCAAAGTCGAAACATCAACAGGTTCGACGCAATGGAGTTCAACAATCTCTTGAGGTTGACCTGGAAATTCTGGCACCACTCGAGTTGGAAACGGATCGCAAATCCCGGGGAGGAAAACAAATTCCCATCTCCATTCACACGGAAGCCAGACTAGTGCCTGGGATCCCACGTGTGGAAATCCACAGTGAAATTAAGAACGATGCCAAAGACCATCGTTTGCGGGTTCATTTCCCATTTATTAATGACACACACGAGCCAAAGTCGATCGTGGCTGATTATGATGGTCATTTTGAAGTTATCCGCCGACCTATCGGTGTTCCTGAATTTGGACCCGATTGGGTGGAGGATCCCCGCCCGGAAGTTCCACAACGAGCCTTTACTGATATATCCAACGGACTGGAAGGATTAATGATTGCAAATCGCGGTTTGCCCGAAGTGGAGGTCATACAAGATGGGAACCATACTGAAATAGCCTTAACACTTCTGCGTTGTGTTGGATGGCTCTCCCGTGATGACTTTTCAACTCGCAAGAATCACGCGGGCCCTTTTCTCGCTACTCCAAGTGCACAAATGATTGGAGCGTGGGAATTTGATTACAGCATTATTCCGCACAAAGGGTACTGGAATTCAAAAGATGGGCAGAATTTTCCATACCAAGAAGCCAATCAATATATAACCCCATTGCGAGCTTTTGGGGGGACAATACACGAAGGAATTGCATTAAATTCAGGTTCGTTCATCAACATTTCCCCCGATACATTTGTCATTAGCGCTATTAAAAAGACACGGAATAAAAAAGGTTGGCTGATTCGTGGGTATAACATTTCCAATCAAGAAATAACAGTCAACCTATCTCCCTGGAAGAAATACCAACACGCACAATTGTTGAACCTGGCCGAAGAAGCGCTCATAAAATTAAAACCGGATTGGGATGGAATTTTTACTTTTCCAGCCAGGTCTCATCAGATCATAAGTATTGGTTTTTATGAAGATTAAGATGGATGAAATAATTGGATTTTCCTGCAATAAAAATCCAAACTTTTTCGATATTATTTTATTCAATTTATGACTGTTCAGGGATCAGGTTTCTAATATGCTTTCTTAATTCATCGTTGTTGAATGGTTTTGTCAAAAGGTCATTTGCTCCACATGCAAGTGCCTGGTCAGTGTCTTCATCTCTACCTTCAGCAGTCATGATCAAAATCGGGATTTTTAGAGAAAAAGGTTCCATCCGTAGGCGTTTGCAAAGCTCATATCCATTCATATCTGGCATCATTACATCCAAAACAGCCAGATCAGGTTTTCTTGATTGGATCATTTTAAAAGCATCTGCAGCATTAATTGCTACATCTACATCGTATCCATCCAGTTCGAGGATCTTCGAGACCAATGTCAGGGTTAATTCATTATCATCGACTATCAAAATTCGTAAAGCCATATTATTCCAATCCCTTCAAGAACCATTTGTTATTTTGATCTTTTGTATTGCTGCCATGCCAAGAACAATACACTTTCCTAAAATAGTCTACCATACAGTTATAGAATACTCGATAAACAATCGAATCGTCAAGGCATCGTTGGTTGTATAATTAGACATCAATTTTTTTTTGGAGGTGACATGTCTAATGTTTTTTCATCCAGGCATCCCCTGATTGCCCATAAATTAACCAAGTTACGTGATAAGGATACCAACCCGAAGAAATTTCGTGAACTCGTCAGGGAGTTGGCAGCGTTATTGGCATATGAAGCCACTTCAGATCTATTAATTAGTCCACAAGATGTTGAGACGCCTCTGACAAAAACAAGTGGATATGAGCTGCAAGAGAAGATAGGTTTGGTGCCGATCCTGCGTGCCGGACTTGGAATGGTAGAAGGATTTTGGGAATTAATGCCATCTGCTGAAGTTTGGCATATTGGTCTTTACAGGGATGAGAAAACATTAAAACCGGTGGAATACTATAACAAATTGCCAGTAGAACCAACTGTGTCTGTGTGTTTAATCTTGGATCCAATGTTGGCAACTGGAGGTTCAGCAGTTGCAACCGTGGATGTTTTAAAACGTTGGGGGGTAAAAAAAATAAAATTCGTTGGGTTGATCGGAGCACCGGAAGGGATCGCATTATTGCAAAAGGTTCATCCAGACGTCCCTATTTTCCTGGCATGCATCGATGATCATCTCAATCAGAATGGATACATTGTTCCTGGCCTTGGGGATGCCGGGGATCGTCAATTCGGGACTGCCTGATCAGATTAGGAATACCGTTAAAAGAAGGTCTGAAGTTAAAAATCAATATTAATTGATGTTAAAACCTCTCAATCTGGCAAGAATCTTATGAAAACCAGCGATTGGTAATAACAGGATTAAGTGAATTAACACACTTAACCCGAATAACATTGAAATAGCTTTGAGGAATGAATTCATTGTTGGAGCTAATTTTTCCAGCATCCATGGTCCTGCCCCAATAATAATCGCCAATCCAAGCAAACAGATCAATACTAATCCAAGCGGCACCCAGGCATGTCTATCTGAATTGGATGGCAACATGGTACTGCTGACAACAAAAGCAAGATAAAACCATAACCAGAAATAATGGATATTGGGAAGTGCTTTTAATCCAAACCAGAATAGATCGGTTTGCCCATTTTGTAAAAAATTCCATAACAAGGGTAATTGCATCTGGTAGTTGGCTATGAAAGCCACAAACAATCCACCAGCAATTAATGGGGCGGCTCCAATTAACGAACCACGGATCCAGTCAGTCTGCACAGTCTCCACGTACCCTAATTGAAGTTTGCCTCCCGGCAATGGACGGGGTATTAACGAAAAACGACCAGTTCGTACGCCAACCAGGCGTGCAACTATCAAATGACTCAACTCATGTATGAAAACACCAGGGAGGAACAGAACTGCAAACAGAATTACAGCAACATCAAGTTTATGAGTGATCAAATAAAAGACAGCTTGAAATTCACGATGAAGCAGTCTTTGAAAGATTATCAGCGGACCCAACATCAGTAAAAGCCATATCAAACCATTCAAGTTTGACCAGATCAGGTCAGGGTGCATCCGACTTTTACCTGGTACTGGCGAGTGTAATTCTAATAAATTCGTCCGCTTTTAAACTGGCACCACCGACAAGAGCTCCATCAATTTCTTCGTACCTGAAAAATTCTTCAGCATTTGCACCTGTCACCGATCCCCCATATAACACACGAATGGATCTTGCGATCTCCGATCCAAACATCTTTTTCAAAGTTGGTCGGATTATTTCACGAATGACATGATTTGCATTTTCCCCTGAAGATGCCTTACCGGTTCCGATCGCCCAAACAGGTTCATAAGCAAGGATCAAGGCAGATGCATAATTCTTTTCCAAATCCTTAAGTCCCAGTATAATTTGTCTGACCAACACTTCTTCCGTTCGATTCGCCTCATTCTCAATTAATGTTTCGCCGATGCAGACAACCGGGATCAGATTATTGGCGATCGCTGAAAAGACTTTTTTATTTACCATCTCATCATTTTCACCAAAATAAGTACGTCTTTCTGAATGCCCAATGATCACATATTGGCAAAATTCTGCGACCATTTTCGCAGATACCTCCCCGGTGAAAGCTCCTTTTTCCTCGAAGTACAAATTTTGAGCCCCCAGACCAATATCTGTCCCTTCCAGCAAGGCAGCAGCCGCCAGAATGGAAATAAATGGAGGAAAAATTATTTTTTCAACATTTTTTATTTCTCTTAAACCAATGCTTAATTCGTAAACCAACGATCGAGATTCTTCAACTGTTTTGTTCATTTTCCAATTACCTGCAATTACTGGTTTACGCATTTTTTTAACTCCTTCTTGCCTTAAATGTTTAACCTATAATTATCAACATAAATTTTGCTGGATGAGTTAAAGTTCTTATCAATCATCAACAATCGAATAGTAACAATAATTATCCAGAAATGAATGGTATTCTATGGAAAGTTTATGGTTCTTTGATGTTCAATTACGAGAGTTTATTTATCCAAGAGAATTGCAACTCCGGGCAAGGTTAAACCCTCCAGCATTTCGAGAGAGGCTCCTCCTCCGGTGGAGATATGGGAAATTTTATCAGCCAGGCCAGATTGTTGTATAGCAGCCACTGATTCACCTCCACCGATAATGCTGGTTGACTGGCTGTCGGCAACCGCTTGGGCAATTCCCAGTGTACCTTTTGCAAATTCTGGAAATTCAAACACACCCATTGGTCCATTCCACACTACAGTTTTTGCCTGTTTAATTGCCTTAGCATAAACCGTTACTGTATCAGGACCTATATCCAGAATCCTCCATCCATCCGGGATAGGTCCGGTCGGTATTACTTTAAATTTGGCATCTGCAGCATACTTGTCTGCAATTATGATATCCAAAGGCAAACGGATGTGGGTTTTTCCAGTTCTGAGGAATTCGCGCGCTGAGTCAAGTGCTTCATCTTCAACCAGGGAATCGCCCACCGGATAACCTTCCGCTTTAAAAAAGGTATTAGCCATTCCGCCCCCGATCAGGATCATATCGGTCTTGGACAGCAGATTCCGGATCACTCCGATCTTGTCACTGATCTTTGCCCCTCCCAGGATTGCTACAAAGGGTCTTTTAGGATCTGCAATGACTGAGCCGAGATATTGGATTTCCTTTTCCATCAGCAAACCTGCCACTGCCGGTAAATACCTGGCTACTCCTTCAGTTGAGGCATGGGCTCGATGTGCAGACCCAAAGGCATCATTGACAAAAATATCTGCAAGGGAAGCCAATTGTCTCGCCATTTTGTCATCATTTTCTGTCTCACCTTTATGAAATCTGGTATTTTCCAGTAATAATACATCTCCAGGGTGCATATCAGCTTCCTTGGAAACGGCGACAGGTCCGATACAATCCTCAGCGAAACCGACTGTCTTACCCAACAACTTGGATAAATATTCTGCAACGGGTTTGAGTGAATACTTCGGATCTGGACTTCCATCCGGTCTTCCCAAATGAGAGCACAGGATAAGGATTGCCTGATGCTGGATCAAGTATTCAATTGTCGGTAACGAAGCCCGAATTCTTGTGTCATCACCTACAACTTCATCTTTGATTGGAACATTAAAATCCACCCGGACCAAGACGCGTTTACCTTGCACATCTATATCGAGGATCGTTTTTTTGTTAAACATGAGAAATCCTTTTCTTAGTGATCTACAAAGACTTTGCCATCATGGCAGCTAGATCTGCGGTACGGACAGAGTAACCCCATTCGTTGTCATACCAGGTCACCAATTTCAGGAAATCGTTTTCTTTCTTCCCCAAAACCATTGTGAAAGGTAGATCAACCGACGATGAGTGAGGGTCGCCTTTAAAATCCATGCTTACCAGAGGTTCATCCACTGCCTGCAAGATACCTTTTAAAGGTGGTTTCGAGGCTGCTTCACGAAATGCCTGGCGGAGCTCATCCGTTGTGGTTGGTTTTTTCACCTGGATCGTGCAATCAACTATAGAGACAGTTGGAGTCGGTACCCGCAATGCATATCCATCAAATTTGCCTTCCAGTTCCGGGATGACAAGTTTAAGAGCTTTGGCTGCTCCAGTTGATGTAGGGATAATATTCAAGGCAGCCGCCCTTGCCCTGCGCAGATCAGAATGTGGTAAATCCAGGATCTTTTGGTCATTAGTATAAGAATGGATGGTCGTCATAAATCCACGCACAATACCGTAATTATCATTGATAACCTTAACCGCTGGTGCAAGACAGTTGGTCGTGCAAGAAGCATTTGATACGACATGATGGTTCGCAGGGTCATACTTATCTTCATTGACGCCCATGACGATTGTCAGGTCTTCACCTTCTGCGGGTGCTGAGATGATCACTTTTTTGGCACCTCCGCTGGTGATATGATTGCCGGCGCCTTGAACAACTTTCCCTTTTTTGTTTACCCCATCCTCTTTAATAGTAAATATCCCGGTACTCTCAATAACGATCTCAACTCCGAGGTCTGACCATGGAAGTTTGGAAGGATCGGTTTCTTTAAAGACTTTCATCTTCTTACCATTGACGATCAATTCCCCGTCTCCAACTTCGACCGTTCCATCAAATCTTCCGTAATTGGAATCATATTTCAACAAGTGAGCCATTGTCTTCAAATCCCCAATGTCATTGAATCCAACAATTTCCAATTGCTCTGGATAATAATCCTGAACTGCTTTTAATACCTGGCGGCCAATCCGTCCGAAACCGTTGATTCCAATTTTTGTTGTCATTTTTATCTCCTTATGAGGTGATTAAGTTAAATTCTGGAAATTAAAAACCAGAAAATATTATTCTATCAATAAAAAGTACCCATATTCCTATAAATGCTCAAAATCAAACATCCCAAGTAATCGAGGGTAGTTCGATAGGGATTTAAATCAATGGGCCAGTCCTTTCATTTAAAAGGTCCATTAAAACCTTGGCAAGTTTGGCTGAATCGTGACGCCATGGATTCTCAACATCCAATAAATCTGAGCAATATAATCGTCTATCTGATCTTATTTTTTCATCGATCGGAACCCATTCTACACCTTCTGATCTTGTCGCCGGGAAATTATTGTTGCATATGATCAGATCAAATGCCGATTCCCCAAGATGTAATTCCAATGCTTCCAAATGGTCGCTGCTGGAAAAATATTCGGTTTCCCCTTTTTGCGTTGCGATATTACACACCAAAATTTTTAAAGCCTTACTTGATTTAAATGCTGCCAACAAATCTGGTACTAGTATGTTTGGAAGGATGCTTGTATAAAGACTACCAGGACCAACTACGATCATATCTGCATTTAGAATTGTTTGGATCACAGGGGGAAAAGCAGTTACATCATTCGGTTCGATCCAAACGCGTTGCACATGCCCGGTGGCTTTAGGGATCTGGCTCTCCCCTTCCACCCGAATTTCGGTTCCTATATGTGGTAATTGAACATCTGCGATCAGGTGAACATTATCCAATGTTGAAGGTAAAACTCTACCGTGGACTGAAAGTACCCGTCCGGATTCAATGATCGCTTCATCGAAACTACCCGTAATATCCACCATGGCTGATATGAATAAATTTCCAAATGAATGACCACTTAATCCCGAATCTCCACTGAACCGGTATTGAAATAACTGGGATAACAAGTCTTCATCATTTGACAGGGCAGCCAGGCAATTACGGATATCTCCTGGTGGTAATATTCCCAGGCTGCGTCTTAATTCGCCGGATGAACCACCATCATCTGCAACAGAAACAATAGCTGTCAAATTTCGTGTGTAGTCCTTCAACCCTCTTAATACAGTTGAAATTCCGTGTCCACCTCCGATCACCGCAACTCGAGGTCCTTTTTCCCGCCGGCGGTATTCAGATACCTGGTCCACTAACTTTTTTCCAGGTCGAAGGAAGGGAATTAGCAAAGTTCTATTTACTCCCCACATCCCTGTAAGAATCAATCCAACACCAATTCCTCCAAAAATTATAAAACGAATCGCTCTAGGAAAAAATCTTAAAGATAGAAAGGTTATTAAAGGCAGCCACCAGGTATCAGGTGCATTCCGATAAACATCCAGCAATAAAATCCCCAACCCAACCCCGATCATGGTTATCCCTGCCAGTATGAGTGCAAGCCACCGTTTAACCCCCAACCCTGGCGCCAACCACCGGATCCCCAGGACGATCCCGCGCTTTAACTTGGAGACCCAAGTGAAGAATATATTTGACATTAAAGTGATAATAGCAGTTATTGAGGGAAAGTGTCAAGTAAAAAATCACCAAGACAACCTGATGATTATCATCCATTACCGCATGTTATAATTCTCAGCATGGTTACTATCATTACTGTGGATATCGGGGGGACCTCGATGCGCGCAGCAGCATATTTTCCAGATAGAATTAAACCAATAATTCACAAAAAAATCAAGACTTCGGACTCAAATCAATCTGTATATGAACGATTGGTTTCTTTAATCCATTCTGTCTGGCAGAATGGATTCGAAGTTGCAGCGATCGTAGTTTCTACAGCTGGACCTCTCGATCCAAAGACTGGTTTCATTTTTGATGCACCTAATATCCCCGGTTGGAAAGATTTTCCACTTGGTGAAAACCTATCCAAAGAATTTTCCATACCAATTTACGTAGGTAACGATGCGAATTTGGCAGCACTGGGTGAATGGAGCTTTGGTTGTGGAGCAGGTCACCATGATCTGATCTATTTGACCATCAGCACCGGAATCGGTGGGGGGATCATATGTAACGATCAACTTGTAGAAGGATCGAATGGATTGGCTGCTGAACTCGGACATATTATAGTTCTACCGGATGGTCCGATCTGTTCATGTGGGAAACAGGGGCATCTGGAAGCCATTTCGTCTGGTCCAGCGATAGTTAATTACGTCCACCAGATGCTATTACAGGGTGAAAAGTCATTCCTTTTTGGCTCGAAAGACCTGACTGCATTTGATGTGGCTTCAGCAGCTAGAAAAGGAGATCAGCTGGCAATTCGTGCCTTTTCCCGGGCAGGGACATACCTGGGGCAAGCACTTGCCAGTTTTATCCATATATTCAATCCTTCCTTGATCATAATTGGTGGTGGAGTGTCACAAAGTGGTCCATTGCTTTTTGAACCCATGCAAAGAGAATTACAAGCTGATATCATGGATCCTTCTTATATGAAAGGTCTGCAGATAGTTCCAGCTGCGCTCGGTGATGATTCTGGCCTATTAGGAGCTCTTGCACTTGGTCGTCAAAAGCTCCAATTAACGTGAACAATCATTTTTATGTTTAGGAGAAGTAATATGGAACCAATGAAACTTCCCGGTCCAAAAGCGAAAGCATTGATCAAACGTGATTCTTCAGTCATATCCCCCTCTTATCCGCGTGGATACCCATTTGTCATGGATCGAGGCAAAGGAACTGAGGTTTGGGATGTCGATGGAAATCGCTTTTTAGATTTTGCTGCTGGAATTGCAGTTGCATCCACAGGTCACAGTCATCCTGCCGTTGTGAAAGCAATTCAGGAACAAGCTGAAAAATTCATTCACATATCATCAGACTTCTATCATCAGTCCTGGATAGAATTAGGTGAAAAGTTGGATGAAATTTCACCATTTGAAGAAGCTGCCATTTCCTTTATGACCAACTCCGGAACCGAAGCAGTAGAAGCTGCAATTAAACTTGCCCGTTACCACACTGGGAGATCCAACTTTATCGGTTTCACAGGCGCATTCCATGGTCGAACAATGGGAGCAGTTACGTTCACTGCGAGCAAGCCTCACTATCATCGTGGTTTTTACCCACTTATGAATGGCGTGGTGCATGCCCCGTATCCATACCCGTATCGCCCGGTACTTGAAAAACGACATGGAGAAGACGAAGGGCAAGCGGTTGTACGCTATATTGAAGAAGAAATACTCGCCCACATTCTCCCTGCTGATGAGGTTGCCGGTATCCTGCTTGAACCTATCCAGGGAGAAGGTGGATATATAATTCCTCCGGCAGGATTTTTTCCAGCGCTCAGGAAATTATGTGATCGACATGGCATCCTTTTGATCGCTGATGAAGTTCAATGCGGCATGGGACGTACCGGAAAATGGTGGGCAATTGAGAATTTTAATGTTGAACCGGATATCATCACAACTGCAAAAGGAATCGCTTCTGGAATGCCTCTGGGTGCCATGATAGCCCGAAAATCGGTTGTAACCTGGCCAAAAGGGGCGCATGGCAATACGTACGGTGGAAATCCCATCGCGTGTGCAGCCTCACTGGCAACTTTAAAGCTAATAGAAGACGAGTATATGCAGAATGCAGCCGAAGTTGGACAATATACGCTTGACGCTCTGGCAGAGATCATGACCCGGCACAATTCGATCGGTGAAGTCCGTGGCATTGGCTTAATGATCGGGATTGAGTTCGTCAAGGATCGGAAAAGCAAGCTCGCGGCTGAAGAGCTCAGGGACCGGATCGTTGACCTGGCTTTTGAACGGGGATTATTGACACTTGGATGTGGAAAAAGTGTTATCCGAATTTCACCGCCATTGAGTATCAGCAAGGACGAAATCAATGAGGGATTATTTATTTTGGAAGAGGCAATTACGATCGCTGAAAAAGAAACAAATTAGTTATACCTTTGGGGTTTGAATTTTATATAGAAAAGGTTAATTCAAATAGAAGGAGTTATGGAAGAATCAATATCATTCATTGCTCCTTCTTTTTAATTTATTCTTGGAAAAACCTTCTTATACAATTTTTACAATCACAACTTTCGCTAGTGATACAATTACCCTATTATGCTTCCAGACTTCCGTGTTCGTCAACGGGATTACCTTCTTGAAATAGCTCGTGCCATTACCCAGGAATTAAACCTGGATAAATTATTGGCGCGTATTCTTAGAATCTCCATTGAAATGCTTGCAGGACAAGCTGGCATAATTGCTTTTAAAGAATCTGGCGTCTGGCGCGTGGCTGTCGCACAAGGGATTCCACCAGCATTCTTGAGTTACCTTGAACCCTTGTTAGCAGAAGAAAAAGTTGCAGAATTAAATGTAACAGAACTAAACCGGATGCTTAAAGATCTGGCATACACAGCCAGCATGGGCTTGCTTAATGGGGTCGGTTTACCTTTAATAGCACACGGTCAAGTGATCGGTGTGATTTTTATTTTTCGGAGTTATCCTGATGTATATTCTCAGAATGATAAGCTTTTGCTGCAAAGTTTTGCAGACCAGGCAGCCATTGCGATTTTTAATGCCCAACTATACACTCAGGTAAATTACGAAAAACATCGTCTGGATGCCCTGTTGGATTCGGCTGCAGATGGAATTTTAATCCTTACTTCAGGTTTGGTGATTGAAAGATGTAATGCAGCTTTCGAGAGAATGTATGGAATGCCTCGAACTGAGATACAGGGAAAACTGCATAGTGAGGTCATTCGCTGGATGCGGCCACCAGATGATCCAACCCTCGAGCAAGCTGAGACCGGTGGTTGGCCACTAACTCCCAATGCTTACTTGTATGTTGAAGGCGACCTGCAACGACCAGAACCCCCTCCACTCCCTGTCGGAATAACTTATGCGCCTTTGCTCACCCAGGAAGGGACCTTGCGTAATATCGTTGTAACCGTTCGGGATATAACCAAGTTTCGCACCGCCGAAGAGATCAAGAATACATTTGTTTCCATTATCAGCCATGAATTAAAAACACCTGTTGCTTTAATCAAAGGTTATGTCAGCACTCTTAGACGGGAAGATGCCACTTGGGATCGTGCTATCGTGCGAGACAGTTTAAAAGTAATTGAGGAAGAAGCAGATCGCCTGACATCCATGATAGAGGATCTGCTGGATGCATCCAGGCTACAGGCGGGTGGGCTAAAACCCAATTTATCTGATCTATCCCTTCCTTTATTGTGTCAACGTTTGGCTGAACGTTTCCAGACCCAAACAGATAAGCATAAAATTGTCTCAAGTTTTCCAGCGGATTTTCCAATCATATTGGCTGATGAAGGTCGTATAGAACAGGTGGTTGAAAATTTGGTCTCCAATTCGATAAAATATGCCCCCGACGGGGAGATCAATATTCACGGTCAGGCTGATCCCGAACGAATCATCGTCTGTATATCAGATGAAGGTCCCGGAATTGCGCCTGAAGACATTCCTCATATTTTCGATAGATTTTATCGGGCTCCGAAAGCTGTTAACTTGACCAAAGGTGCAGGCTTGGGTTTATACCTGGCCAGAGCGATCATTGAAGCTCATGGTGGCAGGATTTGGATTGATCCAAAACCCGATTGCGGTGCACGTATCTGTTTTTCACTTCCACGATAATTAGGGATCAAAAATAATTCAGTTGAAGAACAAATGGGTAATTTCTTGTTATTAAAGGTAAAATAACCCATTCAAAAATAATCCAATACGAATTGAGAGAAATGATGCCAAAAAGTCAAATAAAATGTCCCCGCTGCCAACAACCAACTGTTGTCCAGGTTGAGCAACTTTTCGATGTAACCATAGATCCTTCTGCCAAGCAACGACTGCTTGGCGGGATCTCCAACTTTGTCAATTGCCAATCATGCGGTTATACCGGTGGGCTTTCTACACCCATTGTTTACCATGATAATGAAAAAGAATTATTGTTAACTTTTTTTCCTCCTGAGGTGGGTTTGCCTTTGAACGAACAGGAAAAAATATTTGGTCCGCTCATCAATCAAGCTGTGGACAAGCTCCCTGCTGAAAAGCGGAAAGCCTATTTATTTCGCCCGCAAAGTTTCCTGACATACCAAAGTCTCCTCGAACGCATACTTGGCGTAGATGGTATCACTCCGGAAATGATCAAAGCTCAACAAGGAAAAGCCAACCTGGTGGAAAAGCTTTTAGCTGCGCCAACTGACGAGGTCCGCAGATCCATCATTCACCAGGATGCAACTTTAGTGGATGGTGAATTCTTTGCCTTATTTTCCCGCCTGATGGAATCTGCCATTTCAAGTGGTCAGGAAAAAATAGCGCAGCAGATGGATGCCATTCAGAAGATCCTCCTTACAGAAACTGATTATGGAAGAGAATTGCAATCTCAATCTAATGAAATAGAGGAAGCCGTAAAAACTCTCCAGGCTGTTGGGAAAAAATTGACCCGTGAGAAATTACTGGACATCCTTCTGGAAGCACCCAACGAAACCCGCCTCGGTGCTCTGGTATCTTATACTAGACCAGGGTTGGATTATCAGTTCTTTCAATTATTGACCGAGAGAATAGAAAAAATTGCATCCCTGGAGAAGGAAAAACTGGAAAACTTGCGTAATAAACTGCTTGAAATTACCAAGGAGATTGACCAACGGCTGGAAGAAGAACAAAAGAAATCATTCGATCTGCTGCAAAACTTGTTATCTGCGAAAGATTTAGCACAGGCAATTGAACAACACTTACCAGAGATCAATGATACTTTTATTCAAGTTTTGAACGCGACCATGCAACAGGCAACACAAAAAAAAGAGCAAGCTCTGTTGGAAAAATTAAATCAGATCGTTGAAATCTTACAACGATTTTCCACGCCTCCTCCTGAATATGCATTGCTCCAGACTCTGATCGAAGCACCTGATGAAATTTCTTTAAATAAATTATTAGTTGAACATGATTCTGAGTTAACTCCAGAATTCACTCAATTTTTAAGCAGTATCCTTGCGGAAACAGAAAATAAAACGACTGCCTCTCAGAATGATCAAGACACCAAAGTAATGGATCGCATCCAGGGAATATACCGCGTTATTCTTAAATATTCGATGACGAAGAACTTAAAGTAATTCCCCACAGAAGATATTTAAATGGAGATCTGTTTATTAATTCATACAGATCTCTATTTTTGATTAATAATAATCCCCTTATGTACTTCTGGATTATCCAATCTGATCCCATGCCCTCTGATAGTTGCAATATAAATATGATCAGGATCAATTTCCGATAATCGGTCACGCAATCGACGAATTAAAGCATCCAGAGCTTGATCAGAAACACCTATGGATTGTTCATCTCCCCAAGCAAAAGAAACCAGTTCCTGTCGGCTGACTACTTGTCCAGGTCTCTCGTACAACATTTGCAGCAAATGAAATTGCAGTGCGGAAAGTGGCGGTACTATTTGTTGGTTTAGAATCCAAACTCTCCGTGATCGAATATCCAATCTTAACCGCATTCCCTGATCTTGTTGATTTGTAAGTGAAACGGTTGCATCAGATGTAAAAAATATAAATTCTTGAATTAATGAAATTTGAACAATATCGCCATCTTGTAAAACCACTGGGTTTACTATTGGATTCCCATTACATGAGGTCCCATTCTTACTGCCCATATCTTCTAAAACAACTCCTTCAGGAGTAGGAGTTAAGCGGGCATGGAAACGTGAAACCTGGCGATCATCAATAATGATATCGCAATGCGGCTCTCTTCCAATTACAATCGGGGTCGACATTGACCACCGCTGACTGCTTAATGGACCAGCTTTTGCAACCAAGAGTGGAAATTCCTGGGCATTTTCCATAGGTCCTCCTCTATTAAATAATATCATCAAACTAATTTTTTAAGGTGCTCATGATTATAATCGGTGTAATAACCTTGTACTGATCCAGTCTTTTAATTATATCAACTTGTCCAATCGATCTTTTGCTTATAATTTCCTTTATATATGCGTTTATAATTGGATAAGAGAAAGGAATCAATGCAAAAAAGTTCAGGCTAAATAAGCCAACGCTGAAATAAGAACATTAGCATGACATTCACCAAGAACTATCAGATTTGATCGTACGGAGCAGCTATGCCTCTCGGTTTAAAAGCAGGGGAGGTACTGCGAAATCGTTACAAGATCCGTGAGCGCATTGGACAAGGAGGTATGGGAAATATCTACCTGGCGGATGATTTACGATTGGAAGGTCGTCAATGTGCGCTCAAGGAAGTTGAATATGATCGTAGTACCCCAATAAATTTATTGGAAGAGGCTCGTGGACAATTTTTAAAGGAAGCCACCGTATTGGCGCGCCTCGATCATCCCAATCTCCCAAAAGTATCAGATTTCTTTTCCATTGGACAGAGAGATTATCTGGTGATGGATTTTATCCCTGGGGATGATTTACGCACAATTATGTATCAGGCACGCCAACAAAACTTGTTTCTCGATGAAAAAAATGTCCTTGATTGGGCAAATCAATTAATCGATGCCCTCGCCTATTTGCATAATCAAAAACCATCCCTTGTGCATAGGGATATAAAACCAAGCAACTTAAAGGTAACACCCAATGGGTTGTTAAAGTTGGTTGATTTTGGTTTGGTCAAAATCCTAATACCAAACGAAGTTACAGTTACAGTGATCCAGGGTCGAGGGACAGCTTTATATACACCTCTTGAACAATATGGAGATGATGGGCAGCATACTGATGCGCGCAGCGATATTTATTCATTTGGAGCAACTTTTTATCATCTTCTAACGAACCAACCGCCTGCGGATGCCCGTCAAAGATTTTTGAATCCCTCCAGCCTGATTAATCCCAGGAAGATCAATCCGAATGTTGGTTCAAACACCGAGAAGGCAATACTCTGGGCGATGGCATTACATCCCAATGAGCGTCCAGCCTCTATTGATGTTTTGAAGGATGTCCTCTTTAATGGGAGAGAGCTTCCTGTTCGAATACTAACTCGTCCTTCCAAAAGAAGTGATTCTATCCATGGAATTTTAGAAAATAAGACCGAGCGATCCTTGGTATGGATAGCGGGAATTTTATTGTTTGTTAGCCTGATCGGATCCTTGCTTAATTGACAACCAGGACCATAATAATCCGATCCCCCATCCAAATCCGGCCGCGATCAAAACAATCTCAACCACAGCCAGCAAGCCGGATGATTGAATCCAGATCCGGGCACTGGAAAACCCCAGCACAAGCAAATTGTATGCAACCAGGCTGCTGACTAAAATGCAGATAAGCCATCGAATTCCCCACCTAAGTGAAAAGAATCGATTTCCAAGAGTAAAAGCCAGTCCACCCAAAGCACTAATGATCAACACCATCATGAACCATCCAGATAATCCTGGATAACCTGATTCAAATGAGGTTTGGGCGATCTTGGTAGGGATGGGAGTATCCTCAGGAACAGGGGTGGTCGCAAGTGCTGACTGCGTCGGAACTACGACCGTTACACTGATCCCTTTTTCAGTGATATCCAACTGTAAAACAACAGATGAAACAGATGGCTCACTATTTGCCCTGATCTCCACCAATCCAGGTTGATTAATCCCAAAAGATGCTCTGGCAACCCCCTGTTTGGTAATGGAATCAACTACCTGTAAGATATTCCCCCCAACATTAGATGACAGCGTAAAACGCACACCCGTTCCATCAGGAACAGGCCGGTTATTATTATCAAGAATTACACCAGTCTTCACTGAAATCGTATCACCTACTTTAAAAAAAGGTGTGACAGTCACTTCAGGTGTAACACCGGGTGTAAGGATCGGATTGGTTGATAAATCCAATGACAAATCAATCATCTGGTTTGGATTAGGAGCTGTCACAGAAAGGAGATCATATGCTACACCTGAAACTGAAACCGGTAATGAGCCGACCGGAGTTATTTCATGGAAAAGTAAACGTGCAGCAACTTCAATAAAAGGTAAAGATTTACTATACAAACCATAATAGGCAGTCAATTTTGAGATATCGGTTGCATCTAAAAAATAAGGTGCGTTGAATGCAAACAAGATTATTTTCTTATTTTGAAGAGTGGCTTGTCGTTCAGAAAAAAGTCTTCGTAAAGTTTCCAAAACGGACTGATCTGCCGACAAATCCTGTATGTTTATGACCACCCAATTAGCATTTAATAATTCATCTTCGAGGGTTGGATTACCTTCTCCACCTATTAATATTAATTTTAGATCATCGAACGAATAGGAGGCTAATGAATTCCGTGTAATTAAACCTCCGGCCTGCGGACCATAAAGACGAAGAATGGCATCCGATAAGGAATCCTTGCTAAGGTTTGCTTCTTCCGGACAAGTGCTGCATTGCTTTTGAGATCGGGTGTCTGTCAGGATTAACAACCTGTCTTTTACACCAGGTGGATATGGAACCAATGCATCCAAATCGATCGCATCGGGACTGATCAGAGTAGCAGCCTGGCGAGCGATCTCGAAAGTTACATCCTGGGCAGTGCCAATATTACTCAAGTCACTGGATGGCAAAACCTTATTGATATTTAGATCACCATAGATCCGGTATTTCAATGTTAAGATCCGTTTGACTGACTCATCCACCCGCTGTGCAAAAGCAGCATCATCATTATATTTTTGAGTGAAATAATCAAGAATTTGAACAATTGACGAATAATTATCAACTGCATCGCTGGAGATAATGTTTCCCAAATAGATCAAGTCATTCCCAGCCAGAAAAGCATCACGCGCCACGATTCGGGCGGAGAAAGATTGATTGGCAGGATCGTAAAACCTCCTGACCGCCTGGATACCCAGGTCATCACTAACGATCACGCCTCCTTTTTCACGCCAGGTGGAAAAAGGTGCCAGAGCTAGTATCTGAGATAGCGCTTGAGGATCAAGACTCACAGGCCGGGTGGTAGCTCTAATATTTCCCTGGAAACCCTGGTAACGAATGTGCGATAATAATAGACCATCCGTTACATCGACCATTCCCGGATCATTCTTGGTTACTTCGAAAAATGGGGCTAACTCGATTTGTTTTAAAGATTCCAATGATTTTCGTACAGTAGCCACCTCTTCGGTGGATGACCTGTCAGAACTTCCTTTTCCAGGAAAATTCTTGGCGATTATTGCCATCCGACCATTACTGCCTTCATGCATTCCGCCAATATATTCCCGACCCATCTCTGCCACCCAGTAGGGATCCCCGCCAAAAGTCCTTGCCCCCAACCCACCTCCACCTGCAGTCCCGGATGTAATAAGAACATCCAGTGACGGCCCAAAGAACAAATTAAAACCCAGCTCTGATAATTCCTTTCCTGCAACCATACCAACTTTCCTGGAAAGCTCAGGCTGCCAGGTAGCTCCGATGGACATCTCCCCGGGTAAAGGCGTCAAGCCACTAATAATCTGATCATTTGGATAACCGTCACCTTCTTGTGAAATTCCGATAAATAAGGGAATGTAATTCCCCGCTTTATTTGTATTTGTAATTTCATTAATCGTAAAAACCTTGGATTTTTCAAATTCAATTTTTTGGAGATCTGAGGTCAAATTTTGAACATTCTGAATGGTTTCAGGTTGAGAAGTGAAGTTATCATTCGCATTTAATAGAACAACACCGCCAATATTGTGTTTAAATATGAGGTCATAAATATTGGATGTCTTATCGACAGCTGTCCCGGAAAATGTTACCAGGAACAATTGACCAACTTTCTCTTCTGGAGTCATGTTGTTTAAGGTTGCCTGAACACGAGAATCTGGAGTTGCTATTTGCGCGTTTCCCAATGCAAGACCTTGATAAGAAGGATATATGGTCGAAATAACCATTAGAAGTAACATGAACAAAGAAGAAATTCGCTTAGAAGTCATAGCTTTCCTGCATATTTCTGGCAAATTTGAGCATGGACTTCAGGTTGAATATTTCCCCCACTGATGATAACCACAGAAGGAGCAGATATCTTGCCAGTTATCACAGCTGCCAATGCAGTAGCAGCCGATCCTTCAATTATTTCATGGTATTTAAACCAGGAATAGGCAATTCCATATTCAATTTCATTTTCCGTAACCGTAATGATGTCATCAATTATTTTCTTCATGATGGGTATTGTTATCGAATTATCCTGGATCTGTCCGGAAAGTCCATCTGCAAGTGTTGGTAAGTCCGGTACGTTTAATTGATTCCCATTATGAAACAAGGAGAATGTAAAAGCAGATGCCTCAGGTTGAACTCCTATCAACCTTGGGGAAATTTTATGGTGTTGAATAACAGAACCAATACCTGAGATCAAACCACCACCACCAACTGGAACAACCCAGGTAAAATCTGGATCGATGGTTATTTCATCTGTTATTTCCAAACCAATGGTCCCCTGTCCGGCAATTATTTGTCCATCATTGTAAGGAGAGACAAATGTTAAATTATTTTCTGATGCAAATTTAATTGCGGTCTGTTCAGCCAGACCGTATCCGCCATCTACAAAACGAATTTCAGCTCCGAAATCGCGCATTGCATCCACTTTTGTCTGTACCGCATGATCGGATGCAAAAACAAATACCGGAGCTCCAACGATCTTTCCACTTAAAGCTACACCCTGTCCATGATTCCCTGCGGAAGCAGTCACAAGTCCTTGCTCCCGCTCCCATGGCTCAAGTGATAATACTTTATTAATTGCCCCACGAATTTTAAATGAACCGGTTACCTGTTTATTTTCAAATTTCAGGTAAATATTCAGGTCTTTATCAAATAACAAAGGTGTTCGAACAATATGTGTTGAAATCCGGTCTGCAGCCCGGGTGATCCATTCGAAAGGAAGCATTATCCTTTTTCCACCAACAATCGAGCCATTCCCGGGTCGTCTGTGAAGATGCCATCTACATTTAATTCCAACATTTTTCGGATATTATCTTCCCCGTTCACAGTCCACACATGGATCCGTTTTCCTTTATCATGGACTTTTTGTACAAGTTCCTGATCAACATCAGTTATATACGGGTGCAATGCTTGGAATTTCTTCTTCCACCCATATTGTCTGGGGAAAAAACCCAGCAAACCTGAATAAGCAAGCAATCCACATGGAATCATTGGCGACATATTCCGGGCTTGTTTAAGATTTTTTGCCAGGAAAGAAGAAAAGATCACATGATCTTCAACCTTGTGTTTAATTACCAGGTCAACAACTTTTTCCACCAGTTCATCAAAAGGGGTTGAGTAATTCGTTAATTCAACGTTCATCAGGATTCGTTTTCCAAATCGTTCAAAAACGGCTTCAAGAGTTGGGACTTTTTCACCGGCAAACTTAATTCCGAATTTGCTGCCGGCATCCAATTCCTGCAATTTGGAAAGTTTCATTTCTGAAACTTTTCCACTTCCATTGGTAGTCCGATCCACGCTCGAATCATGAATAACAACCACCTGCTTGTCAGCAGTCAGTTTGACATCAAACTCGATCGCATCTGCCTGGCTTTGAACAGCCAGATCAAAAGATGCTAATGTATTTTCAGGTGCATATGCTGATGCACCTCTATGACCTATGATAAGTTGTTGCGGCCAATTCTTGAACATTTATAATTCCACAAAATATGACTGAGCTGCCCTATCCAGTAACTCCATATTCATCACTGGTTCAGTTGAAAGATAATGGGCAATATCCAAAATTTGGTCGCACAGATCTCTCGGATGTGAAGCTCGAAGTTTTCTATTTCGCTTGATATACCATTCCTGTAAGAGATATGCCAAACCCTGGTCATCATAAGCCAGCCCTTTCTGCTGGGCAACTCTTCGAAATATCTCGCGATATTCTTCGAAGGAAGGGTCACCGATCTCTATCTTATGCCGTAAACGCCTCAAAAAGGCCTCATCCACCAGATCTCGAGGGGGAAGATTGGTCGAAAACACGACCAACACATCAAAGGGAATTTCCACCTTTCTACCAGTGTGCAAGGTAAGAAAATCCACCCGGTTTTCCAATGGAACGATCCATCGATTGAGCAAATCCCGGGGACGGACCTG
>Ga0315268_10001836_pt1 | contig 24383 bp, 24 predicted proteins | sample C1_top_MG_FD_204535 | JGI IMG/M metagenome (GOLD analysis project Ga0315268, IMG submission 204535) | Sediment microbial communities from Yellowstone Lake, YNP, Wyoming, USA - C1_top | ecosystem: Environmental > Aquatic > Freshwater > Lake > Sediment | place: USA: Wyoming | collected 2017-08-01
TGAGATGGCCATCGGTAAATCCTCCCATTTTCTGGAACAAGTACAAGACTCATTTTGCCCGATACCAAAAGGTTTGCAGAGGCTTTCATGTTAAATTCTACCCACTCGATTACGCGAAGACCCATTATTTTAAAAATGAGGCAATATACATTGCAGATTTTAATACTCTAGATGAAGCTCGCAGGGTATACGTTGAAATACTTAGCGAAGAATCTCGCATCTGGCGTGAAACAATATATGCAGAATATTTGCAAGACCCTAATTGTTACGATGGATACTATATATGATATGTGGTTAGCAAGCGTAGGATGGGTTGAGCAACGCGATACCCATCGTTATTTTTGTTGGGTATCACTTCGTTCAACCCAACCTACCAATGAAAAAACTTTATGAAAATCAACGGCACCCCCTATCGCACCATCTGGCCCACCGCCGACAATGCAGCGGTGGAGATCATCGACCAAACCAAACTCCCGCACATCTTCACCACGCTGCGCCTCGACACGATGCGCGATGCGGAGCGGGCGATCAAGGACATGCAGGTGCGCGGCGCGCCGCTGATCGGTGTGACGGGGGCATACGGCGTGGCGCTGTCGATGCGTCACCATGCTTCGGATGCGGCGCTGAAAGCGAGCTGCGACAAGCTGCTGCTGGCGCGCCCGACGGCGGTGAACCTGCGCTGGGGCATCGAGCGGATGCGCGCTTTTCTCGCGCCGCTGCCTGAAAGCGATCGCGCTGCGGCGGCGTGGCAGGAGGCGGCGCGCATCGCCGACGAGGACGTGGAAATCAACGCGAGCATAGGCAAGCATGGCGGCGAGATCATCCGTTCTATTCATCAGAAGAAAAATACCACGGTCAACATCCTCACCCATTGCAACGCCGGCTGGCTGGCGACGGTGGATTGGGGCACGGCGCTGGTACCGGTCTATACCGCGTTCGACGCGGGCATTCCGCTGCATGTGTGGGTGGACGAGACCCGCCCGCGCAACCAGGGCGCGAGCCTCACCGCGTGGGAACTCGGCCAGCACGGCGTGCCGCACACGGTGATCGCGGACAATACCGGCGGGCACCTGATGCAGCACGGCAGGGTGGACATGGCGATCGTCGGCACCGACCGCGTCACCGCGCGCGGCGACGTGTGCAACAAGATCGGCACCTATCTGAAAGCGCTGGCCGCGTTTGATAACGGCGTGCCGTTCTACGTGGCGCTGCCCACGCCGACGATAGACTGGACGCTGCAGGATGGCGTCAAGGAAATCCCGATCGAAGAACGCGCGGCGGAAGAGGTGACGCACATCTCCGGGCTGTGCGACGACGGGCAGGTGCGCACCGTGCGGCTTACCCCAAAAAATTCGCGTGCTGCGAACTTTGCCTTCGATGTGACACCGGCGCGGCTGGTGACGGCACTGATCACCGAGCGCGGCGTGGTGCAGGCGGATGCGGGAGCGATGCAGGTGTTGAAATAAATCCCTCTCCCGGCCTTTGGCCACCCTCTCCCGCTTGCGGGAGAGGGGCTGGGGGAGAGGGTTGTTGAAAGGTGAAATGATGAATGAGAACGAATTGCGCAGCGAACTGGTGCGCATCGCCAACAAGCTGGACGCGCAGGGATTGAATCGCGGTGCATCCGGCAATCTTTCCGCGAGATACGGCGAAGGCATGCTGATCACCCCTTCCGGCATGGGCGCGGAAGGACTCACCGAAAACGACATCGTTTTCGTGCACATGGACGGTGCTGCGCGCGGGCGCTGGCAGCCTTCCAGCGAGTGGCTGTTCCATCGCGACATATACGCGCAGCGCGCCGGGGTGGGCGCGGTCGTGCATACCCATTCGCTTGCGGCAACTGCGCTGGCCTGCCTGCGCAAGGACATTCCGCCGTTCCACTACATGATCGCATTGGCGGGCGGCGACAATATCCGCTGCGCGAAGTATGCGACTTTCGGCACGCAGGAGTTATCCAATAACGCTCTGCTTGCGCTGCGCGGGCGCAAGGCATGCCTGCTGGCGAACCACGGCATGATCGTGGCGGGCGCCGATCTCGCCGAGGCACTGCACATCACCGTGGAAGTCGAGACGCTCAGCGAGATGTATCTGCGCGCATTGCAGGCGGGTGAGCCCGTATTGCTGACGGCGGAGGAATTCCTTGCGGCGCAGAACCGGTTCGCCAGTTATGGCAAACCCGAGCTCGTTGGGAAAAGTGATTAGAGACAAGCGGGCCATGGCTAAAGATTCGTCGGATTTCAGCACAGTCGATTTCATTCCCGCCGTTTTGCATGTGACGCGCGGGCAGGTGTTGATGGACAGGCAGCGGCATATTGCTATTGTCGCGAAAAGAAGCAAGACCAGCGCTCATCTGGTTCACGTGAGATCGGGAGTGTTGAATATGACCCGGCACACAGCCGGGGAAATCATCGAGGAATGGTCGGAGGCCGATTATCCGTTCGACCGCGCGGTGGCAAAGCTGCTTGAGTTGGGCAGGCAGCACGGCATCACCGATGCTGCGCGCGATGCGCTGGAAGAATTGGTCAGGGAGGGACGGGAACCCAAGCAGCAAGAGTTGTTCGGTTGAATTTGTTTGTTCCGTCTGAACGTGGCGTGCATGAACTGGCGGATCAATGTCCGCCGGCGGTAGCTTCGGATTCTGCCGCTGTCTTGATCGGATGGATCAGCCAGATCAGGCCGATCAACAGGATAAACAGGATTGCGGAAAGCCAGGCCATATCATCAGCCGCCATTATCGCAGCCTGCTGATTTATCATATTGTTGATGAAGCCCAATGATTGCTGCGCACTCATGCCTGCGTTACCCAGGCCGTTGATGACCGACTGGCTGGCGGGGTTTGCGAAATTGATGTGCTCCGCCAGCACTGCGTGATGCGCACTGGTTCGGTTCACCCATGCACTGGTAAAAATGGATGCGCCGAAACCGCCCGCCATGATACGCACGAAATTGGATAGCCCCGAAGCAGCCGCTATCTTGTCGTGCGCCAATCCGGAAAAAATCAGCGTCATCAAGGGCACAAAAAATGTGGCCATTGCGATGCCCTGGATCAGGGACGGGATCATGATGGTGACAAAATCGGCTTGCGGCGTAAACTGCGAACGCATCCAGAAGATCAGTGCAAAAACAGTGAATGCCACCGTCGCAAACAGACGCGGGTCGAATCTCGAAATATTTTTCCCCACCAGCGGCGACAGCAGTATCGCCAGCAAACCGACCGGTGCCAGCACAGCTCCTGCGAGGGTGGCGGTATATCCCATGTCTTGTTGCAGCCAAAGCGGCAACAGCACGACATTGCCGAAGAACACGCCATAGCCAACCGACAGGGCCAATGTTCCAGACCAGAAATTACGTCCCCTGAATAAACTGAGATCGACCACAGGATGTTCATCGGTCAACTCCCACACCAGAAAGAAACAGAAAGCCACCGTCGATATGATGGCCAGCATGATGATCTGGCCCGAGTTGAACCAGTCCAGTTCGTTACCCTTGTCCAGCAAGACTTGAAGAGCGCCTACCCAGACGATCAGCAGGCACAACCCGACATAATCGATCGGCACCTTGCGTATGGGTGTTTCCCTTTGCCGGTAAAGCGCCCACGTTGTGGCTGCAGACAGCAGACCTACCGGAATGTTGATATAGAAAATCCACGGCCAGGAAATATTGTCGGTAATCCATCCGCCCAATAGCGGGCCTGCAACCGGCGCGACCAAAGTCGTCATCGCCCAGATGGTCAGTGCCACACCGGCTTTTGCCTTTGGATAACTCGACAGCAACAACGACTGGGAGAGCGGAATCATCGGTCCGGCCACCGCCCCCTGTATTACACGAAAAAAAACCAGCATGCCGAGACTGGTCGACATGCCGCACAGGAAGGAAGCGATCACGAACAATATGATGCTGGTCACAAACAACCGGACCGCGCCAAAACGCTGGGTCAAAAATCCGGTCAGCGGGACCGCTATCGCATTGGCCACGGCAAATGAGGTAATGACCCAGGTGCCCTGGCTGAAACTCACCCCGAGATCACCCGACAGGGCAGGTATTGAGACGTTGGCAATCGAAACGTCCAGCACGTTCATGAAGGTCGCCAATGCCAAAGCCATGCTGGCTATCACCAGCATGGCGCCGCTCATTGGTGGCGGTGGTGTTGTCGGGGCCGAAGTCGCCATCAGTTAAGTTATCAGTGCTTGACCGCAGTTGCGGGCCGTTTGCCAAGATTGCCGGCGATGATCCTGGCGACCATTGCATCCACCGCCTGGTCATCGCTGCTATAGACATGCGTTTGATTTCCTTCGCGAGGTGTGGCTGCGTCCGCCAATGCGGATTTTCCGGGTGAAGCCAGATCCACGGTAGCCTCCATCGACATTCCGACACGCAGCGGATGGTCGGCCACCTCGCTTTTGTCCAGGGCAATCCGGACGGGCACACGCTGTACCACCTTGATCCAGTTGCCGGTCGCATTCTGCGCGGGCAGCAGCGCGAATGCCGCACCGGTACCCGAGCCAATCCCGCTAACGTGCCCATGGAAATCAACCTTATTGCCATAGAGGTCGGACGTCAACGCGACACTTTGGCCGATCCGGATATGGCGCAGTTGGGCTTCCTTGTAATTGGCATCCACCCAGATTTTCCTGAGCGGAATGATCGTGAGCAGCGGTGCGCCGATTGCGACACGCTGTCCGAGCTGCACATTGCGTTTGCCTACATAGCCGTCTACAGGCGACAGTATCGAGCCGCGTTTCAGATCGAGGTAGGCCTGCTTCACCCTGGCTGCCGCAGCCCGCACGCGCGGATGATTGGTGACGCTGATACCGGAAGTCAGCGCCTCATTGCCGAGCAATTGTTCTTTTGCGGTAGCCGATGCCGCGGTTAATGCTGCAACATGGCTGCGAGCCGCTTCAAGCGCGGTTTGCGCGTGTTGCACATCTTCCTGGGACACCGCGCCTGTTTCCAGCAAGGATTGCCGGCGTTTGAAGTCGGCCTGCGCATTGAGCAGGTCGATCCGGGCCTGTTCAAGTTCTGCGCGATGTTGGGCCAACGTTGATGTCAGGCTGCTGTTCGCTGCATACAGGGTGCGCACCTCGCGCACGGTTTGTGCAAGCTGCGCCTGCGCCTCCTGCAAAGCGATCTCCGCATTGGTGCTGTCCAGTCTGATCAGCACTTCTCCAGCCTTGACGAAACCAGTTTCATTGACCGATATCGCGATGACGGTGCCGGCGACCTGCGGAGTGATCTGCACGATGTTCGCGGCAACATAGGCGTCATCGCTGTATTCGTAATTGCGGCCGATCAAAAACCAGTAAGCTGCGTAGATAATTGCGGCCATGGCAAATATGCTCGCCAGCGCAATCATCCATTTTTTTCGCTTGGCCAGATTACCGTTTGCCGGTAACGTATTTTCGGGGGAGGATACACTCATTTTGACGGCTTTCTGTTTCTGGATTAATCGGCTATCGGGTAACGGGGGCAACATAACCGCCGCCCAGGGCAAGCATCAACCCCGCATATACATCGGACTCGCGCGCCTGCAAATCGACCAGGGTGCTTTGCTGTTGCAACAAAGCGTTTTTTGCGACCAATACACGGATATAGTTGCCCAGCCCTGCCCGGTACCTGGCATTTTCCATGTCATAGGCAGCGGTTGACTGGGACATCACCTTTCTCTGTTCCTGCAGCTGTGTTTGCAGCGCATTCCAGGACGCCAGTTTGTCGGCCACTTCCCGCAGCGAATTCAATACCGTCTCGTTGTAGGTTTCTATCGCGGCGTCAGCCCGAGCGGTTCGTCCCTTCAGTTCGGCGCGCAATCGTCCGGCATTGAAGATCGGCAAGCTGATCGCCGGGCCCGCTCCCAGGCTTCGGCTATCGGCGTTCAGCCATCGCGACAAGGTGATGGACTCAAACCCGGCAAATGCGGTGAGATTCAGATTGGGATAAAAGTCGGCACGCGCCTCCTGCACACCCTGCAGTTCGCTTTCCACCCGCCAGCGAGCTGCCGCCACATCCGCCCGGTGGCCCAGCAATTCGGCGGGAAGCCGGTCGGGCACATTCGCCTGAAGATCGGGCGGCAGGCGGGCTTCCATTTGGCTGGTCTCGCCCGGTTCTTCACCAAGCAATACAGCCAAGGCATGCCGGGACAGAGCGATCTGCTCGGTCAGTGCTGCCAGATCGCGCCTGATTTGCAGAACGCTCACCTCGGACTGACGCTGCACCAGTTTGCTGTCCAGCCCTGCTGTGACGCGTTGATCGATCAGCTGTGCATTATGTTCGCTGGATTCCAACAATTGTCGCTTGATCTGCTGTTGTTCCTGCAGACGCGCCAGGCCGAAATATTGCTGCGCCACAGAGGTCGCGAGTATCACCTGCGCAGCTTGCATATCTGCTTCTGCTGCACGCGCCTGTCCAATCGCGGCATCGAGTGCCGCACGTTGTCTGCCGAACCAGTCGATCTGCCACTGCGCTGAAATGCCGGCGGCGCTCATCGTGATAACGCTTCCACCCAGCGGGGGCGGATAGATGCTGTTCGCGCTCAGGTGCTGACGCGTCGATTGTGCATTTGCATTGATTTGCGGATAGCGCGCGCTGTCCGCTTCCGCAACCACTGTCTGTGCAGTATTCATGCGGTCTTGCACCACCTTCAGGCTGTGATTCTTTGCGATCGCCCGGGAGATCAGTGCATCGAGTTGGTCGTCTCCAAAACTTTGCCACCAGTGCTGCCGCGGAAAAATCGCGGTATCCGGCTGGCTTCCTGCGGCCAGGGAATGCGGCACCAGCATCGTGGCGCCGGGCTCAATACCGGAAAGATTCGCGCAACCAGTCAGGGCCAGCAGCAATATGCCGGCGGATTGCATCCTGAAAGATGACTGCATCATGCTCATGCCGCTTCCAGCCGTTCACGTTTCTCCACGGCCTTGAGCATCAGCAGCAGCAGGGTGCATGCGATCATGGCAAATCCGGCCAGGTAGAGGCCTGCGGAGTAGCCGCCAAAATGGCTGGCGAGGGAGCCGGTTATGGCGGGCGCGATGATCTGGGCAGCACCGTAGGAAAGCGTCATTTGCCCCATCATTTTCGCCGGACGGGTCGGGTAATATTGTCCGGCCATGGTGAGTACCAGGCTCACGATGCCCGTCACCGTGCCGCCAAACAACAGTGCTCCAACGAAGGCGCCTGCCGGATCGTGCGTCCAGACCGGCATCAGGATACCGATGATCTGCAGCACGGAAGCGACAATCAGCGCATTGAGTTTTCCGATGCGGCGCGCGATGAAATCCCAGGCGATGCATGAGGGCGCCGCCGCTAGGCCAATGACCAGGAATACCAGCGCACCCTTGCCCGCAAGAGCGGGAATATGATCGATGATCGCCACGATGAATGTCGCACTGACCACATAACCAATGCCCGCGAAAAAATATGCAAAGGTAAACAGCCGCAGGAAAAGCGCGCTCGGCGGGGCGTCGTGCATCGTTTCTCCGGTCTTGGTCAGCACACTTCGATCTGGAGCCGGCAACCAGAGCAACGCGGGAATGACAAGCAGACAACCCAAAGCGGTGAGCGCCAACCATTGCTGGCTCCAGTTCAGCCACGGGTTCATCACTGACACCGCTGCCGCCGCGCAGGCAATGCCAAGGCCGATACCGGAAAAATGGATACCCAGCTCGCTTCGATGGCCGTGGCGAATCAGCCAATTCAGGATCAGTCCGCTGCCGAGCAGCAATCCGGCAGCACTGCTGAAACCCGCAACGAAACGGGACAGGGCCCAAACGGTGAAATCCGTGGTCAAGCCCATCATCGCGGTACTGAGTATGGCCAGGATCATGCCGATACGGTACAGGCGATCTTTCAGGACCATATCGCTGACCAGGGAAACGATCAGCGCGCCGCCAAGATAGCCCGCGTAATTGATCGCAGCCAGCCACCCTGCCGCGACTACGCCAAGTCCGGCCTGATGCTGCATGACAGGCAACAGCGGGGTATAGGCAAATCGCGCAACGCCAAGCGCCAGAATCAGGCTGAAGATGCCGGCACTCAATACCTTGATGCGATCTTGCGGCTTGCTCATCTGTGAATCCACTCCAATGTTCAACGTCGGATAAATCAAACTTTCCCACTCCTGTATTCCCGGCTCGCCAACAATTCCGGTTCGATCCGATGGCTCGATTCGTTCTCCATGGTTCCCGCGTTTATCTAAAGTTCGCTGTTGATGCGCTCGAGAAACTTGTCGATCAAGACTTCATTGCGCGAATAGAAAATCCACTGTCCCACTTTTCGTGGCGTGATCAGGCCCGCCCGCTGCAAAGTGGACAGATGGGCCGACATCGTCGATTGGGAAAGGTTGGCTTTTTCGTTTATCCTGCCGGCGCAAACCCCAAGTTCAAACGAGTGGACCTGGGTGGGAAAGGACTTTTGCGGGTTCTTCAGCCATTCGAGGATTTGCCTGCGGACTGGATGAGCCAATGCCTTGATCACCTCGTCAATGTCGGGAGCAGGTTGTTTTACCATGGGGATGAGGCCGGTTCTTTGGGCAAGTCAATTGGAAATTGTATTTCGTATAATAACGAATTATATATCGAAATTCAACGATATCAAAGTATCGATTTTGCTGCCAACGAACGCCATGTTTACGCTAGTGGTATAGCACCAGCGTACGCAATCGTGAAAACACGGGCCACAGCCGATCCCGATGGATCGATCAACAAGACTGGAAATCCGCAGTATGGATACAGCGACACTTCATCTGAAACAGCGACTTCATCAACAATCTTGGACAGGTGGCGCATAACGCGCCGGAGAGAGATAGAACAGCATGCCCGGAAGAAACCGCATACCAGGCATCGAATCGGATATTTTTGAATGGTGCGTCATACTCCCAAGCCGGACGAGCCGGAACCAAAAAGCATCGTCATTTCGACCCCTTCGACTTCGCTCAGGGCAGGCTCCGGGAGAAATCTTGTTGTTGATTGAAGAGCAGGATTTCTCCCTTCGGTCGAAATGACAGCGGGGGCGAAAGGACAGAGGGGCGAAAGGGCAGCTTCTTGCCAAGCCCCTCGTCAATACTTGGCAAACACAAAATTCTTGTCATGTTTTGAGATCATTTGGTTTGTAAGAGACTAACTTGGGACTGCCGGGGTAGGGGTATTCTGGATCACGGTAAAGATGCAGCCGGTGTCGATTGCGTCGGATTGGAAATTGCTGTAACTGTGGTGTCCTCGACAGGAATCGAACCTGTAATTGACCCTTAGGAGGGGCCGGTTATATCCATTTAACTACGAGGACAGCGGCGCGCATTTTAGCTCAATCGTGCCCCGACTGACATGACACATTTCAAATGACACGACACAAATTACCCGCCACCGTCATTGTGATCGGCCTCGTCAGTTTTTTAACGACCTGGCTTCGGAGATGGTGACGCCATTCATTCCGATACTGATTGCCACGGTGCTGGGCGCTGGACCGGTGATTTTGGGTCTGGTAGAAGGCGTGGCGGATGCGGCAGCCAGCGCGCTCAAGCTGTGGGCGGGACGTTATTCGGATGTCAAACATGGAAGGCGCAAAAGATTGATGGTGTTCGGCTAGGGCATCTCCAATCTGGCGCGTCCGCTGTTGGGACTGGTGTCGAGTTGGGGCGCGCTGTTGTTGCGCAGTCTGGATCGTGCCGGCAAGGGTTTGCGCGCCGCGCCGCGCGATGCGCTGCTGGCGGACAGCACGCATTCGGACATGCATGGACTTGCCTACGGCTTTCATCGCGCGATGGATAACGCCGGCACGCTGCTCGCCGTTGCCGTGTTGAGCTGGATGCACTGGCCGGTGGGCGAGGTGATCTTGTGGTCGGCGGCGCCGGGCGCGCTGGTGGTGCTGGTGCTGGTCTTCGGCGTGCGCGAACCGCCTATACAAAAAGCGGAACATGAAGCACTGCGCGCGCCCCGCCCCGCGATTACCCCGCCCTGGTCGCTGCTCTCGCCCGACATGCGCCGTTACCTTTGGGTGCAGTTGTTGTTGCTGTGGGCGACACTCAATGTCTGCAAATCCGCCACATCGCTGCTGGGCGGCCGCATGGCCGATGCGTTCGGAAAGCGGCGCCTGACGATCATCAGTTGGTCGGGCTATGCGCTGAGTTTTGTCCTGCTCGGCCTGGTCGAACACGGCAGCGCGTTGTGGTTTGCCACCGTGTTGTATGGTGCGCTGATCGGTTTGGGAAAAGGCTCGGAGCGCGCATTGATCAGCCTGTATGCCGATGAGCGCGAACGCGCACGGCGTTTGGCTGGTATCATCTCGCCGTGGGTATAAGTGCGATCCTCGCCGGGGTGTTGTTCGGCGCGGTTTGGCATCACCGGAATGCCGGTGACGCGTTTTTATTTGCCGGAGCGCTGTCGTTGTTGAGCGTGCTGTTGCTGCGCTTCTGGAGTTTCAGGGGCATACCGGTTGGAGGAAAATAATATGAAATGGCTGGCTGTTGTTGCCGCACTGATCGTGTTCGCGGCTTTGTTCGCGGCTCGCGCGGCGCGTGCCGGGGAGTTGCCGGAAGTGGGCAAACCCGCGCCGGATTTCAATCTGCCCGGACAGAATGGGAAGCAGTATGTCTTGCAGGAATATCGCGGCAAGTGGCTGGTGCTGTATTTCTATCCCGAGGACGACACGCCGGGCTGCACGCTGGAGGCATGCGCGTTTCGCGATGACCTGCATCAAATCACCGAATCGACCCGCAGGGCAATATCAATAAAGTGTATCTGAGCGTGGAAACCTCGCGACACTCCAAACAGATCATTGACGATCTGAAAAAATTGATGGCAGGTGCCAAGCTGTAGTGAGGATTCGCTCCTTCACCTTCAATCTGGATAAGCCATTAACAGTTTGTTGAATTTATCGGTATTTGAAAATGTAGAAATTCTTTGACCTCTCAGGAAGCTCTACAATCGATTTTTAGATCACTGGGAGGGGTAAAGTGACCCCAGAAATTCACTGTTTTTCAGCAGCTATTGAGAATTTCAACAGACTGTTAAGACCAAAGGGTTCTGTAGGAGCGCAATTCATTGCGCGATAGCCCTGTCACAAAATCGCCCGATACCCACAGGGTACAAGAACCTCTTCGAGGTAAATCGGGCTCCTACGTTGATGATGCAAGCTTTACAGACGTAACGAACATTGTTCAAACCTGATTTTTTTATCAATTTATCTTTTCAAAAATATCTATGCCGTTTATTACTCTGGACAAGGCGAGTCTCGCCTTCGGTCATGTCGCGTTACTGGATCACGCCGATTTTCAACTCGATGAGGGCGAGCGTGTCGGCCTGATCGGGCGCAACGGCGGCGGCAAGTCGAGCATGATGCGCGTGCTTGCGGGACAGGGAACGCTGGATGACGGACTGGTGTGGCGTCAGCCTACGGCACGCATCTGCTATGTCAGCCAGGAGCCGGTGCTGGATGCCGACGACACGGTGTTCGATGCGGTGGCGAAAGGCTTGGGCAAGCTGCAAAAACTGCTGCACGATTATCACCATGTCTCGCACCAGCTCTCCGGGCCGGACGCGGACTTCGACACGCTGCTGGAAGAAATGCAGCACTTGCAGACTCAATTGGAATCACAAGACGGCTGGCAGGTCGAAGCGCGTATCGAGACCGCGATCGCCAAACTGGATCTCGATCCCGACAAGCGCATCGGCGAAATGTCCGGCGGGCAGCGCAAGCGCGTCGCGCTGGCTCAGGCGCTGGTGGCCGAGCCGGATGTGCTGATCCTCGACGAGCCGACCAACCATCTGGATTTCGCCTCGATCGAATGGCTGGAAGGGCTGCTGAACAATTTCAGCGGAGCGGTGCTGTTCGTCACCCACGACCGGCGCTTTCTGGACAATGTCGCGACGCGCATCGTCGAACTGGATCGCGGAAAATTGGCGAGTTTTAGTTCCGACATCACGCCCGCAAGCGGGCATGAGTCTTCACTGAAACTGCGGTTTCCCGGCACTTTTTCCGCCTATCTGGCGATCAAGGAACGCATGCTGAGCGACGAGGCGGTGGTGAATGCCAAGTTCGACAAGGTGCTGGCGCAGGAAGAAGTGTGGATACGCCAGGGCGTCAAAGCCCGCCGTGTGCGCAACGAAGGCCGAGTGCTGCGCCTGGAGCAGTTGCGACGCGACCGCGCGGCGCGGCGCGAAAAAGTCGGCAAGGTCGAGATGAGCGTGGACACCGGCGAGCGTTCCGGCAAGCTGGTTGCGGAGCTTGCCAATGTCTGCAAAGCGTATGGCGGGCGCAAGATCATCGATGATTTTTCCTGCCGCATCCAGCGCGGCGACAAGATCGGCCTGTTGGGGCCGAATGGCTGCGGCAAGAGCACGCTGCTCAAGATCATCCTCGGCGAGCTGCCGCCAGACAAGGGGCAGGTGAAGCTCGGCACGAAGATTTCTGTGGCCTATTTCGACCAGTTGCGCGCGCAGCTCGATGATGAGGCGACGCTGGCCGACACCATCAGCCAGGGTTCGGATTTCGTCGACATCGGCGGGCAGAAGAAACACGTCATCAGCTATCTCGGCGATTTCCTGTTCGCGCCGGAACGCGCCCGCTCTCCGGTGAAGAGCTGTTCCGGCGGAGAACGCAACCGCTTGCTGCTGGCGCGTTTGTTCACGCAGCCCGCCAACGTGCTGGTGCTCGACGAGCCGACCAATGACCTCGACATCGAGACGCTGGAGCTGCTCGAGGAGCTGCTTGCCAATTACGACGGCACATTGTTTCTGGTCAGCCATGACCGCGCTTTTCTCGATAACGTCGTCACACAAGTGATCGCATTCGAGGGCGACGGCAAACTGATCGAATACGCCGGCGGCTACGAGGATTGGGTGCGGGTAAAAAAATACCAGGCTTCCGTATCTGCTGCAAAACCCGCCATTACCGCACCGCAGCGTGCGGCTGTTGCCACGGTCGAAAAAACCAAACCCGGCAGCAAACTCGGCTACAAGGAAGTCCGCGAACTGGAAGAACTGCCCAAGCGCATTGAGGCTCTGGAGCGCGAGCAAGGCGACATCGCCGCGCAACTTGCAGATGGTGCGATCTTCCGCAACGATGTCAAACGCGCCAAACAATTGCAAATACGCAACGAAGAAATCGAGGCGGAAGTGTTGATGGCGATGGGACGGTGGGAAGAATTGGAAAAACGCAAAAGCTGCAACCAATGACTTGCCCGGCGTTAGCCGACGACGCGCAAGAAATGCTCCGGCTTTATTCCTTCGGCCAGAAGGCGGTGGCTATCCCGTCGCCCAGATCGGCCTCAATCAGGCGGCGGCGCACCTCGAGCAAACGCGCTATCAGCGCGGGTTCACGCTTGCCATAGGCCTCGGCATCCGGGGTGCGGTTCACCACGACACCCAGCAACTCGGTGATCGCATTGCCGATGGAATTCTGGCTGATGGTGACGATCAGCTTGCCCGCATCGTTGCGGTAGATAAGCTGCTTGAAGGCAGGCTGCCAGCGTATCGCATTGGCATATTTCGCATCCACGATACAGTGGTCGCGCACCTTCTTCGCCGTCTTCAGAAAATCATTGTTGAACAGCAGCACGCTTTCCACCTCTTCCGGGTAATAGGCGTCATGCGGTATGGGCGCGTTGCGCGTGGAGACCTGGGTAAAGAACGTGCGGTAGAAATCGATAAAGCCTTTCAGCACTTCGTCATATTCTTTCCAGAAATGCACATCCTTGAGTGCGGCCGCCCCGCCCTGTATCTCCCAACTGGGCAATCCCTGTGGATACCCGGTGAGTTCGATGCGGGCATCGGACTCACTCGCAGGCTTGAGAATTTTCAGATTCAGCGCCCTGTCGAAAAACTCGCGATACACGTCGCGCATGTAGGCCTGAAACAGGCTGTGCTGGCCGCCATCGGTAAGATTGGGGTTGTTGGCATCGGCCAGTTTGGCGTTGCGCAGCTCTTGCTTGGGGAAAACAATAAAGTGGTTATGCAGCATGCGGATGCTCGGCACACCTGGGGAGGTCAGCGGCCAGGTGGCATCCAGGCTCGCCTCGCCCGCCAGTATCAGCGCCTCATCCGGATCGGGATACTGCTCGAGCATGTAAGCGATGATGATCTGGTTCATCCGGTTCCACACATGCTTCACATTGTCCGCAACCTGCGTGCGCCGCACCGGCCGCCCCAGCGGGTTGAGAATAATCTTGGAAGTGTTGTGGATGATGGAGCAATCGAACTCGGTGCTGTGCCCCAATGCCTTGCGATAAAGCAGCAGGTTTTCCGCATTCACCAGCAAACCGTTGTTGTTCACCAGATCGTTGAGATTTTCCGTGCTGTTGAAAAACTCGTTGTGCTTCATCCCCTCCGGCACTTCCAGGGGAATAGACCTGAAGGGAGTCAGAATTTCGCGTGGGCCAGATTGCATCGTATCGTTCCTCAAATAAGTTTTAATCTCTTTGGGTCAACTTCCCCGCCGCTTGCGGCGCCTGTTGTCATCCTGAACCCTAACGCCCCCTCGACAGGGCTCGGGGCAGGTTCCGTGAGGGATCTCGGGATTCCCCGCCTTGCTCGGAATGACAGGGGATGCCCCGCGCCTTGGGGTGGGATCGTTTATTTCTGAAGCGGGGAAATCATCGCCTGGCATTACCGAAAACTGGACGAAGGATTGTATCGGTACAAAGCGTTCATTGCGTTTGCATGAGCCGGCAGCATCAACATAGATATCTGTTCTTGTACACAGGACATTCTGGTCTTGAACAATCACGGGAATCAGATACCGGATTTACTTGCTGAAACCGGATAATCGCTCCGCCGCGCGCACCGTATTCGCCACCAGCATGGTGATGGTCATCGGGCCGACGCCGCCGGGAACCGGGGTGATCCAGCCGGCGACTTCTTTCGCGGAATCGAAATCCACGTCGCCGCACAGTTTGCCGTTGTCCATGCGGTTCATGCCCACGTCAATCACCGCAGCACCCGGCTTGATCATGTCGCCGCTGATCATTTTCGCCCTGCCGATGGCGACGACGAGGATGTCGGCATCGCGGGTGAACTTGGCCAGGTCTACGGTCTTCGAGGTGCAGATCGTGACAGTCGCGTTGGCCTGCAACAGCATCAGCGCCATCGGTTTGCCGACGATGTTGCTGCGCCCGACCACGACGGCGTGCTTGCCTTCGATGCTCACGCCGCTCTTTTCCAGCAGCTTCATCGCGCCGTAAGGCGTGCAGGGCGCGAAGCGCATGTTGCCGGTGACCAGCGCGCCGACATTCACAGGATGAAAACCGTCCACGTCCTTGTCCGGGCTGATCGCTTCGAGTACCTTGCTGCTGTCGATGTGTTTTGGCACCGGCAGTTGCACCAGGATGCCGTGTATCTTCGGATCCTTGTTCAGCCCGGCGATTTTTGCCAGCAGTTCGGCTTCCGGTGTGTCTGCAGGCATGACGATGTGCTCGGAATGCAGGCCGAGTTCGACGCAGGCTTTCACCTTGTTTGCGACATACACCCTGGAGGCAGGATCTTCGCCGACGATGATGACAGCCAGCCCCGGTGTCACGCCGCGCACTTTCAACGCATCGGCGCGTATTTTCCATTCCGCGCGAACTTCATGTGCGATTGCCTTGCCGTCGATGATCTGTGCAGTCATGGCTTTTCCTTCCGTTGTGGTTTCATTCTATGTCGTAGTCGTAGGGTGGATAAGCGTAGCGCATCCACAATGTCCAATCAAAAAGGTGGATGCGCTACACTTATCCACCCTACATTATTCTCCGAGAACAAATTTACCATGGACTGGCATGGTCTACGTATACGGATGACCTGGGTTCATTACATTTTCGGAACCGGGGTTTGTCCGTTGCGTTCTCGTAATTTTTGACACCTGCCATGATTTCTGCGCGGGCATCCTCGATGCCGCCCCATTCGCCTATCTTCACCCACTTGTTGGGTTCGAGGTCTTTGTAGTGCTCGAAGAAAGGGTTGATCTGCTTGAGCGTGATCTCAGGCAGCTCGGTGTAACTTTTCAGCCCGCGATACCTTGTGGATAGTTTGTCGACGGGAACAGCCAGCACCTTTGCATCCTGGCCCGACTCGTCTTCCATCTTCAATACCGCAAGCGGGCGGCGGCGCACCACCACGCCGCTGTTCAGCGGAACAGGAGTAATGGCCAGCACATCGACCGGATCGCCGTCGTCGGACAATGTGTGCGGGATGTAGCCGTAGTTGCAAGGGTAGTGCATCGCCGTGTCCATGAAGCGATCCACAAAGATTGCCCCGGAATCCTTGCCCACTTCATATTTGATGGGCTCGCCGTGTTGCGGGATTTCGATGATCACATTGAAATCGTCGGGGAGGTTTTGTCCGGACGGGACTCTGTTTAAACTTACAAAAGTTGCACTTCAGAGTTGAATCCGCCCTCATTATGCTGTGCCTTGTTGGATAAAAATGAAGGCGCGAATTGTAGCATAGAGCCTGTGCCGGACTGGACTCCCCGCTCTTAGTGGATACCTGTCTTTTTTACTATCCAACACACCGCCTGCCTTAAATCCCTGCGAGCCAAGCCGTGATGTTCCGGCTATAATCCCGGCATGAGCAGCTTGCTGATGACCGATTATTTCAGGGACGATGTGCTGGCAAAACGCGCATATATCCGTTTGGAATGGTGCTAAGCAAGCCATCACCTCGCCAATACGCAGAGAAGTGCAGCCTGAAGACGGACGAGTTCGCCATTGGATATTCGTGCCCGAACTGGGCAAATATTTAAGAGTAGTTACGCTTGCAGATGGTGTAACCTTGCACAACGCCTTTCCTGACAGGAGATTCAAGCCATGAGACTAAGTTATGACGCAGCAACCGACTCCCTATACATTCACCTGACGGACACGCCGTCGGTAGATTCCGACGAAGTGGTTGATGGCGTGGTGCTGGATTACGCTGCCGATGGTGCGCTGGTCGGCATAGACGTGCAACATGCCAGTACCAAAGCTGATATTCGCCACTTGGCAATCAGCCACCTGCCCCTGACTGAATTAGCTGCGGCCTGATACATACAACGCAGATCGACTCGTTGAATTGGAAAGTGTCACGCCACCGCCAGGCTGGCCGTTCACTTGAAGTGTAGGGATTGATATAGACAAAAGGCGGGTTAGCCGCCGACCCGCACCAATGAGTTTGGTGTAAGCTTTGCAAGGCATACAAGCAGTTCGGGGACGAGTTGAAGCAGAGTGGGCAACCTGTTGTCATATGCCACCAATACGACAACAGCTAACGGAAGGGAAGAAAGATTTTGTTGATATTGTAGGTTCCGATCCGCAGTTACAAAAACATCATACTGTCCTGCAGCAAGCGCGAGAAGCTTGCCGTTCCTCACGCCTGACCACCCAGCCTCTACGACTGTATAGACGGTGTGCTCGGCAAGTGCGCGAGATAGACGACGCGGAAGCGACTCATCAAGCAGGATGCGCATCGGGTGCTACGGCTTCGCGGGCTTGCTCAAGTGCGGCGACACAAAGTTTCTCCGGTACAGACGGGAAATCTTCGCAAAACGTGGCAAGCGAGTCCCCGGCTTCCAGATAATCGAATAATGTTTTGATGGGGACACGCGTACCCACAAATACGGGGGTTCCGCCTTGAATTTCCGGATCGATTTGAATAACGGTATCCGTCATGGCAAAGGTCTCCAAGTGATGAGTATCGGAACGTATATTACACCTAAGAACAACTAATCGCCGCGTAAGCGAGAATCAAATTCAAAGGGTCGAATGACTGTCATACCTACATTTGAAAAAGCAGCGTGGTTTGGATTGATAATGATATTACTGGCTTCCGGCATTACTACTGATGGGACGATCATTCCAAGGTGAGTGCCTGCATTAATAAATGCATTGCCGTATTCTACTGCTACAGTTGAACCGGGGAGATCGTCCCATCCAGAAGGTAGATCGGCTACCAAACAGCGAAAATATAGCCTTTCATCGTCCGGCAAATCTATTCTTACCAGCACCAAATCAACTGGCAGCATGTCACCAGCATGCACTAACGTTTCCAAGGCCGATATTTCAGGTGTCATGCCTGCATAGATGACTGCCACACCGGGTGTATTCCACCTCCCGCCGTATGTGCGTGCCCCAATGCCTGTTCGATCAAGTGCATACTTTTTTTTGGCAATACGCCAAGCAAGCATTTGGGTGCCTCTAAAAATTCAGATTTCGCCCAAATGCAAGGCGTGGAAAAAATTTCGCAGCGCCACATATGGTTGATATGTCAGCAAGAAATTTTTTCTGCAACACAGCAGTTGGGATGAAATGTGGATTTTTAGAGATGCCCATTACACAACCCCACCATAGGCGATGGACCCTAGTACCTTCCTGACTTCACCGGCACCTGTTTCGGTGTCCAGCATCGATAGAGGTGTATCGCCCAGAGCAAGATTCTTTTGCGTCAACCAGTTTTTGGCTTTTCCCGCATCACCAAAGACTTTCTCTGCCTGGTTTTCGATGATGGCCAAGCGTTCAAGACGTTCGGATTCGATCGGGCCGAGCAAACTACGATTTTTTATCTTGCGTTCAGCAGTCGCAGGCGACATTCCCATGATCTTTACAAATTGGGCACGCGGCATATCGAAATACTCACTCGCAAATACCAGTACATTTGCCTGTACTCCGGTGCGAATAAGTTTGATTCTTGCGCCCGCATTTGATTGGGCAACTGATGTGCGCCATTTTTGAAACTTAACAACATTTGTTACGGCTGAAGTCATGATTGCCTCCTTATAATCATTTGATAGTTAATTTTATATCATTTGATACAAATAAGCAATAACTGCCATCCATTGTGTCGTTAACGATGCTGGTCGTCAGTGTGATGACGCGGCTCGTGGCGCCGCAACTGACGCGATTGCTCAAGCCTTGGCTTTATCCAGACGAGGCTTGACGTCGAAATCCCAGTAAGGCTCGGGACCGAAACGTTCGGCGATAAAATCGATAAAGCTGCGCACCTTGGGCGGCAGGAACTTGCGATTCGGATAAACCGCAAATACGGTCATCTCGTCGGCCTCCCAGTCCGGGAGAATGCGCACCAGCTTCTTTTCCCTTAGTGCCTCATAGATCAGGAAGGTAGGTTGCAGAATCACGCCCAGACCTTCGACGGCAGCATTACGCAGGATTTCGCCACTGTTGCCTCGTAGATCTCCGGAAACCAGAACCTTCCGCTCGACGCCTTTGCGCCTGAAGCGCCACTCGTTTGGCACGTTCAAATAGGCGTAGGAAAGGCAATTGTGGCCGGCGAGTTCCTCCGGTGATTTTGGCACCCCATGTTTTTTTAAATAACCGGGTGAGGCGCAAGCCATGATACGCGCGCGCGCGAGCTTGCGCGCGATTAACCCCGGATGAATTTGCGTAGCGACGCGTATCCCAAGATCAAATCCCTCCTCGACCAGATCGACCACGCGGTCATTCAGCGTGACATCGACTTGAACGCCCGGATATCGCTGCAGATATTCAGTGATCGCCCAACCCAAATGTCGAACGCCAAAGGCATGCGAGGAGGCTACCCGCAACGTACCACGCGGAACCGATGCAACCTGCGCCACCGAACTCCCGGCTTCCTCGACCATGGCCAGTACCTGGGCGGCTCGCTCGTGATAGTCGTTGCCTGCTTCTGTGAGGGAGAGCTTGCGTGTGGTCCGATTGAGCAGCCGAACTCCCAGATGCTCTTCAAGTTGCGCTACGTAGCGCGTGGCCATGCCGCGCGAGAGATCAAGTTTGTCTGCTGCACCGGCAAAGCTTCCGGCATCCACGACGGCGTTAAATACCCGCATGCTTGCCACAATATCGATCGCCATGATTGTTTGATTAAATTAAATAGTAAATTGTTATTTTGCTAGTTTATCTTCAATGGTGCAACTGATTAAATGCGGTCATCAGATGCCGGAATGGTTCTGCTCTGATTAAAACCACTCAACGGAGGCACTATGAAAATTACATTAATTGGCGCAGGCAACATGGGCTCTGGCCTGGCCAAACACATCACCAAAGCGGGACATACGCTGGTTATCACCGGTCGCGACGCCGCAAAAGCCAAGGCGCTGGCGGAAACGACCGGCGCTACTTTCAAAGCGTCGAATGCAGCAGATGGCGCCGATGTAGTGATCGTCGCAACCGCGTACGGCGATGCAGTGAAGGCATTGGGTGCGGTCGGCAACCTCGCAGGCAAAGTCGTGATCGACATTAGCAGTCTGTTGAAATTCTCAATAGCTGCTGAAAAACAGTGAATTTCTGGGGTCACTTTACCCCTCCCAGTGATCTAAAAATCGATTGTAGAGCTTCCTGAGAGGTCAAAGAATTTCTACATTTTCAAATACCGATAAATTCAACAAACTGTTAGCAATCCGCTCACTGCGAATTACATGGCTCTGACCATCGGACACAGCACGTCGGCTGCAGAGGAAATCCAGAAAGCATTCCCGACCGCCAAGGTCGTCAAAGCCTTCAACACGGTATTTGCTCAAACGCTTGCAAGCGGCCCTTCGCTTGGCGGTGAAACCGTTCCGGTCTATTTCGCCGGCGATGATACTGTTGCAAAGGAAACGGTCAAGGCACTCATCCAAAGTACAGGCTTTGCGGCGGTAGATGCCGGCGGCCTGAAGAACGCGCGCTATCTTGAGCCTCTCGGCGGGCTGAACATCTACTTTGGCTACGGCGCGGGCAAAGGCACGGCAATCGCTCCCAAGTGGATCGGTATCCAGTAACCCCGAACCAACTCTTCACTCACATTTATATCTATTGAAAGGATCAAATCATGAAAACCATTTATCGCAAGACCTTAATCGCCGCTTCGTTAATTGCTCTCTCTAGCACGGCATTCGCGCAATCTACCGCCGAACATCCTACAACACCGCCGCCGCCACACGAGAAACAGGCGCCTGCAGTGGAACGCCACCTCCATACCTTCGACGTGCTCGACTTCGATGTCTTCAGCAACCAGAAATGGGATCGGTTAGGAGAGAGTCACGCCAAAGACATCGTCGTGACCTGGCCTGATGGCCATGAAACCAAGGGCATCGACAAGCATATTGAAGATCTGAAGGCGCTGTTTGTATTCGCTCCAGACATTACCATCAAGGAACACCCCATCCGTTTTGGCGCAGGCACCTGGACATCAGTCACCGGAGTAATGACTGGTACGTTCACGCAACCGATGCCGATAGGCGACGGCAAAACGATCCCACCTAACGGTAAACGCTTCGCCATCGGCATGGCCACAATTGGACACTGGAAAGGCAAGACGATGGATCATGAGTGGCTGTTCTGGGACAACCAGGACTTCATGAAACAAATCGGACTGGGTAAGTAACCAGGCTATACAAGGCAGACCCTGCAATCGGTCTGCCTTGGTTGAGTCCCCAACATATCTCAACACAAGGAGAATGAATAATGACTACTACCGTTACCGCAGCCGTAGTTCGCGCGCTCAAGGCGCCGTTTACGATTGAAAAACTTCTGCTTGATGACATTCGTCCGAACGAGGCCCGTGTGCGCATGGTTGCAACCGGCGTTTGCCACACCGACGCTATCGTACGAGACGGGGTCTACCCCGCACAACTTCCAGCAGTTCTGGGCCACGAAGGAGCGGGCATAGTCGAGCAGGTTGGCTCCGCGGTGAAGACCGTTAAGCCTGGTGATCACGTTGTCATGTCTGCGGCCTACTGCACGCATTGTTTGCAGTGCCGCTCCGGACATGTTGCCTACTGCGAGAACCTTTTTGCAGAGGATTTTGGCGGACGCCGCACCAGTGATGGCACCACGTCGCTTCAAACACCTCAGGGCGAGCAGGTGTCCTCGCACTTCTTTGGCCAATCCTCTTTTGCTACCCATGCAAATGTCGTAGAGAGCGCCTTGATTCCCGTCCCCAAGGACATACCCTTGGAAGCAATCGCTTTCCTCGGCTGCGGAATGCAGACCGGTGCAGGCTCCATTCTCAACGAACTTCGGCCTCCGGCTGGTTCATCAGTCGCCGTGTCTGGCTCCGGTGCAGTAGGGCTTGCTGCGATCATGGCCGCAAAAATTGCAGGCGCCACGACAATTGTCGCGATCGATGTGCATGATACTCGCCTTGCGTTGGCTAAGGAGCTCGGCGCGACTCACACGATCAACGCGAAGTCGGTGGATACTGGCAAGGAGCTCATGCGGATAACCCGTGACAACGGCGTGAATTTTATTCTCGACACGACAGCTGTGCCGCAAGTTTTGGCCAATCTCGCAAAGGCGCTCAGCATCCGGGGTACATTGGCGCTTGTCGGCGCTGCGCGACCAGGTACTGAAGCACCATTTGAGATTGGAGCGTCACTGGTGCGCGGGTGGACATTCAAGACCATAGTGCAGGGCAGCTCGGTTCCCCAAGAGTTCATTCCCCGACTCATCGACCTATGGCGGCAGGGAAGATTCCCGGTCGAAAAACTGAGCAGGACTTATAAGCTGGAAGAGATCAACCAGGCGTTCGCCGACTCGGCTTCGGGCGTGACCATTAAGCCGGTTATTCTCTTCCCCTGAAATTACCACTGCGGATCACCCATCCTGGGTCAGTCACTTTGCCGCATGGATGCATACGCGACTGCAAACAAAGTAATATTCACAGGAGATCAACATGATCCAATACAAAATTGCCGTAGTAGTAGGCAGCCTACGCAAAGACTCATTCAACCGAACGCTGGCGAGCGCGATTGCAAAACTGGCGCCGGCGGAATTTACGTTCAAGCAAATCGAGATCGGTGACTTGCCTCTTTACAATCAGGATGACGACGCGAACCCGACCGCGTCCATAAAACGGCTGAAAGCGGAAATAGTGGCTGCTCATGGCGTTTTATTTGTCACGCCGGAATATAACCGTTCCATTCCAGGGGTGCTCAAAAATGCTATCGATTCCGCTTCGCGGCCATATGGACAAAGTGCCTGGGCCAGCAAACCAGCCGGCGTGTTGGGTGTGTCTGTCGGCGCCATCGGTACGTCGATGGCGCAACAACATTTGCGCAATATTCTCGCTTACCTGGATATGCCTACGCTGGGCCAACCCGAAGCGTTCATCCACGCCAAGGAAGGCTTGTTCGATGCGGACGGCAACATTGGTGCCGACAGCAAACAATTTTTGCAGAACTGGATGAACAAGTATGTTGAGTGGGTAAAAAAGCACGTTGCCTGATATTGCATTGGTTTGGAAAATATACCGGCCTGACAATTGCAGCCGATTGCATTGTGCCTCGGCTTTTATTGTGACTTTGACGAACTGTTGAAGGATAAAGATGATGGCTCAACGCTTTTTTGTGATTGCCGTAATGAATGGAAAAGACAGGGTGATTGCCCAGTCATCATGATTGTTCGGCCATCAGGATTGAGGCCGTTTCGCAAAGGCAGCGCATCGGGTATCGAATTCGAAATCCGTTCCTGTTATGCCGCGACCAGAGCTGGCGTCCCAGACGGCTTGCCAATAACCGTAATTCATATCGGTGCTGCGCAAACCGCCGTCGCATCGGGAGTCGGCGCAGAGCCTGCTAGGGTAATAATGCTCGCAATCGGTTCACAAAAAACCTCGTCAGAATTTTTCAAGCACAACCCACCGACAGCGGGAGAATTGGAAAACGCCATCATGGCCGTTGAGGATGAGGTGACTCGTGCGCGGACGATGACTGCAGGCGATTCGACGCTTTTCACGTTTGATGCCGCCATTCTTGAAGTCGCGCTTAACTCTGGAGTCAGCAACAGCTTGAATTTGATCGTGTCACGCGATGCGATTGAGAGAACTTTTGATCGGTTTGCTCAAGTGACGCTCGGAAGTTCGGCTTCGCATCAAGGAATTCCAGCAAGCACAGCGTTTGCTGCGACGCTTCTAATCCTGCGCGAATTCATGCACCATTTGCAATTTTCTTCAATTAACGTAAAAACTTGAGTTGATGATCGAGTGAACGGCAAACGTGGATTACATGGATGGATTACATGGGGACGGTGCCCAGCTCTTTTCATAAAATCAATTGGGTACCGTCCCTGAAGTTTCCGATATGACCCCGATACAGTCCAGCTTGTTGCTGCGCAAGCAATACACCCCGGCATTGGTTGAGAGTATGATTGTGGCTGGGCAGTAAAACCACGTGCGGTGGAGAGTTGACGATGCCGGTTATTTTGCGCTACAAAGGCTATAAGATTTTCTTTTTTTCCAACGAAGGTGACCCGAGAGAACCGTTACATGTGCATGTCAGAAAAGCAGACGCAAGCGCAAAGTTCTGGGTTATGCCGCAAGTCGGCGTGGCGGAGAGTTATGGACTCAACAGCCATGAATTACTCATGAGTCAGTAAATAAGGCGACACACGAGGAACTTCAGGATTGAGATTGTGGTCAGAGTTTGCATGAAAAAAGATGGGCGCAAACTTGATCGAAAAGCACAGGAAGCGATACGGCTGA
>Ga0315268_10001837_pt1 | contig 24380 bp, 2 predicted proteins | sample C1_top_MG_FD_204535 | JGI IMG/M metagenome (GOLD analysis project Ga0315268, IMG submission 204535) | Sediment microbial communities from Yellowstone Lake, YNP, Wyoming, USA - C1_top | ecosystem: Environmental > Aquatic > Freshwater > Lake > Sediment | place: USA: Wyoming | collected 2017-08-01
AGCACAGGATGACGTAGAACAAAGGGTGCATCAGGCAGTGCACGAGCAGGCCCGTCATGCTGGTGCGCTTCCAGCGGTTGATGAAGTTCGTCTGGAACGTGAAGTCCGCCAGCAGATGGCCGAACAGCAGGCGCCAGAAGATCTCCATTACTTGGCCGTGAGGTTGAACACGCCTTCCCAGGTCGCGTCGGGAGGCAGCACGGCGTACTCCTGGCAGCGCGCGAGGTAGAGCTGGCCGGGACCGTCCTCGGGGAGGAGCTCGGCGAACTTTTGGAACGCGGCCAGAGCGGCCTCGTACTTGGCCGCGTCGAAGGCGGCGATGCCCTCCTCGTAGACGGGCAGGGCCTTGCTCCACTCGGCGGACAGCTTCCCCTTCTCCGCGATGGGCTCGTAGATCCGGATCGGCGTGTCCTTGCCGACGACGCGCACCCGGCCCAGGGTGCGCGAGGCGACGCGGTCCTTGCAGCCCTCGTGGGCGGACTCGCTGATGATGATCTTCGAGCCGAAGAACTTATTGGCGCCCTCCAGGCGCGAGGCCAAGTTCACGTCGTCGCCGATCACGGTGTACTGAAGCTTCTTCTCGCTGCCGGTGAGCCCCACGGTGACGAAGCCGGAGTTGATGCCGATGCGGACCGCCGGAATCTCGGGCATCCCCGGCTCGAGGGATTTGTTGAGCTCCGCGATCGCCTGCTGGCACTCGAGCGCCGCCAAGACGGCGTCGAGGCGGTGGTCCTTGTTCACGAGCGGCGCGTTCCAGAACGCCATGATGCAGTCGCCGATGTACTTGTCGATCGTGCCGTGGTGCTCGTGGATCACGTGGCTGAGCCGCGACAGGTATTTGTTCAGGAATTGAATCAGCGCCTCGGGATCCATTTTTTCCGAGATGTTCGTGAAGTGCGCGATATCCAGGAAGAACACGGTCATATCGCGCTTCTCGCCGCCGAGCTTGACCTTCGACGGATCCGCCGCGAGCTGCTCGACGACCTCGGGCGAGACGAACTGCCCGAACAGGCCCTTGATCGCCTTCTTCTCCGCGCCCTCGGTCAGCACACGGTGGACGGTCAGCACCAGATACGACGTGAGCAGCGCCACCGCCGGCGGCACGAACTCCACGATCATGCCGCGGCGGAACAGCCACAGCGCGGCCGCGAACCAGCCGGCGAGGGCGGCGGCCGCCAGGCCGGCTCCGACGGCGGGCGAGAAGTAGAGCAGGACGTAGGTCAGCGCGACCGCGGCCAGGATCGCCAGGACGGTCTGCCAGAGGGGCGCGAACGTCATCGGGTCGCCGTTGAGCAGGTTGTCGAGCGTGTTCAGGTGGAACTCGGCTCCGGGGGCGCTTTCCGAGAAGGGGGTCGGGTAGTGGTCGTAGTAGCCCAGCGCGGTCGAGCCGATCATGACGAGGCCGCCGTGGAGCGCCTTTTTCTCGTCCGCGGACAGCTGGCCGGACAGCAGGTCGAGCATCGAGATGTGCCGGTACGGCGAATCGAGCTCGTCCAGATTCTTGAGGTTCTTGTCGTTCTTCTTCAGCCCTTCGTCGCGCTTCTCATGCCTCAGCCACGTCCGCGGCAGGCGGAAGTTCAGCGCCGATTCGTCGGTCCCGTACTGCGCCAGCACGTCCTCGACCGGGCGGTCCTGGAAGGCGGACAGCGCCGCCGCCACCAACGTCACGCCGCCCAGGTTCGAATGAAAGGGGTCCGCGGCGCCGGCGTGCACCAGCTGGAACGTGCGCAGGTGGCCGTCGCTGTTCATCAAGTGCGAGACGTCGGGATGGCCGAAATACTTCGTCGCCTTCTGCAGGACGGGAACCGGCAGCTGGTTCTTGACCTGCACGCCCATCTTCTCGAAGCTGTCGACCTGCTGGGAGAAGAGATGGACGACGCGGCCGAAACGGCGCGTGGCCGCCGCCAGTTCCGCGTCGCCGGGGCGCGTCTCGAAGAACAGGACGTCGAAAGCGACGGTCTTCACGCCCAGCGCCTTCAGCTTGTCCAAGGCCTGCGCGTAGACCGCGCGCGGCAGAGGGAAGCCGTATTTCTTGCCGGTCTCGTCGTCCACGGCGAGCAGGACCAGGCGCGGGTCCGCCGGCTTCACGGACGCCGGCCTCATCTGGAAAAGGCGGTCGGTCCAGACGAACTGAGCGCTGGTGAAGATGCCCGCCAAATAGACGACCGTGAAGAGCAGACCGAAGGAGATCGCGAATATTTTCGGGAAGCGGGATTTCACGGGCGGACGGCCTCCTTCGCCTTGGCGGGCGGAGCCTTCTTGACGGCCAGCCGCTCGCGCAGGCGGGTCCGGGCTTCGTCGAGCTGGGCCTTCACGCCCTTGTCCTTCTCCGCCGCGGACGCGGCGTCGAGCGCGGCCAGAGCGGACGCGTCGCCGGACAGGGAGGCGGCGACGGCGGCGCGGCGGCGGGACGAGGCGTCCTTGGACTTCAGCCCGTCCAGGGCCGCCGCCGTCCCGGCGCCGTCGCCCAGGCGCGCGAGCGCGCCGGCGGCTTCCAGGCGCACGCCCTCGTCGGCGTCGCCCAACGCGGCCTTCAGCGCGGGCGCCGCGGCCGGGTCGCCGATCTGCTGGAGAGCCGCCGCGGCCGTCCGCCGCATCGAGGCGTCGGGATCCTTCAGCAGGGCGCCCAGAGGCCCCACGGCCGCGGGCGCGCGCAGCGAGCCCAGGGAACGCACCGCGGCGAAGCGGACCGGCGCCGAGGAGTCCTTCAGCGCTCCGATCAAGGCCGGGGCGGCCGAGGCGTCGCCGATGAAGCCGAGCGCCCCCGCCGCGGACTGGCGGACCGCGGAAACGGGGTCCGATCCGGCCAGCGCGGCGAGCTTCGCCGCCGAGGCGCGCGAACGGCGCTGCCCCAAGGCATCCGCCGCGTTCAGCCTCACGGCGGGGTCGCCGTCGGCCAGCCGGGCCTCGAGCGTCGCGATGTCGGGCGCCTGCGCGGACGCGGGAACGGAAACGGCCAAAAGCGCGGCTAATGAGAATGCTCTCATATGCACCTCGGGATTCTAGCTTTCCTTAATATGGGGCACAAGGGCCCGCCCCCGGCTCAGTGGATGACGCCGATCTTGCGGATCGCGGTGGCCGTGCCGCCGGGCGACTTGACCTTGATGCGCGCGGTGTAGCCGCCCTTCGAGACCAGGACGCCGGCGTCGTTGCGGCCGTCCCACTCGACGAAGTTGCGGCCGGCCATGCCGCCGTTGCTGCCGACCGGGCAGCCGATGGTCTTCGTCAGGTAGCCGAGGGCGTCGTAGATCTGGATGGTGACGGAGGAGTCCGCGTTCAGCGTGTAGGTGATCTGCGTCCGGCCCGCGTTGCCGCCCTTGCGGGAATCGAACGGGTTCGGGAAGTTGCTGACGCCGGCGATGATCGAGTTGGTCAGCCCGGTGTTCGCCGCCGTTCCCGTCGGCGACCACGGCGACACCACGCCCGCGCCGCTGATCGCGCGCGTGCGGTAGCTGTAGTAGTCGCCGGCCACGCGCGGCGTCTCGCCGGGGAAGGTCGGGTCGCCGACGTTGTAGGTACTCAGGCGCGCCGGGACGATGTTGATGGTGCGCCAGATCACGTTGGACGCCAGGTCCTTCGGGTCTCCGCCGCGCTCCTGGACCTCGTACTGCGCGACGCCGGAGACCGGCTGGCTGGACGGCGTCCAGCGCACCGCGTAGGACGGCTTGCCTTGCTCCAGCGGCGTGGCCGCGCCGGGCGTGGTCGGGGCCAGAGGGTCCACGCGGTAGACGAACATGGCCTCCGGAGGCGACAACGAGCCCTGCGCCGACACGTACTGGGCGAACAGGATCGCCCCGTCGTCCGAGACGATCTCGCCGTTGGTGTGAATGATCGGCGCCGAGCCCCGGAGGCCGCGGCCGGTGAACGGAGCCGGGTCGTCGGCCTGGTGGACGACCACCATCGTGTTCGGTCCCGCGGCTTTCAGGCGCATGATCTCGCTGCCGACGTAGAACAGCTCCCCGCTCACGCCGGGCTGGCCGAAGACGGAGGTGTCGCTCACGGTGAACGAGGTCGTGGTCTGCGTCAGGGCCTGCGTCAAGCGCGCAACGTTCGGCACGCCCAGCACCAGATTGCCCAGCGACGCCGCCGTGATCGGCGCGCCCACGGAGCGGGTACGGAACGACGCCGCGCTCATGCCGGCGACGCCGGTCACGGTCACCGTGGACCACTTGTGCGTGATGCCGATCGGATCGTTGTAGTACTTGCCCACGGCGACCTGGTAATAGCCCGACGTGCCGATCATCGGCAGGTTGAAGTTCAGCTGGCCCTGGCTGGGCGCCCAGGACGTCGGCGCCAGGCCCTGGCCCGGGTCGGGGGCCGTCTTCGCCAGGTTGCCCGGGTCCGCCGCGTCCAGGCCGATGCGGAACTGCGGCTTCGTCGCGCCCGCCGGGAAGATCACGACGTCCGGAATCCCGTCCTGGTTGATGTCCACGTCCAGGATCGCGGTGCCGGTCATGTCGCGCGTGGGGGTGCCGTCGCCCAGCAGGGAGACCTGGTCCGGGCGCGTGCTTTGGCCGACCGAGAAGTTGTCCGGGCGGCCGTCGCCGTTGACGTCGATCAGCGGCGGCGATTGGCAGGTCGAGATCGTGCACGAGGCGTTGCCGCACCAAGCCGTTCCGTCCGGGCACATCCACATGGAGCGGTCCGGGATGGGGTTCGAGTTCGTGTCGTGGCAGATGTTGTTGCGCGGGTTCAGCGGGTCTTTGCCGTTGTTGCAGTTGGCCGCGTCCAGCTTCGCGTACGCGGGATAGCCGACCGCCAGAGACGGCACGCCGGGGCCGGCGCGCGTGACGATGATCGGCGGCAGCGAGGAGCTGATGGAGACGGCCGGCACGGTCAGCGGCGCGATCAAGGTCAGCTTCGACTTGATGGGCGGCTGCTGGACCGCGTCCGGAGAGGCGACCAGCGGCGCGCCGTTGGGCGCGAGGAGGTCGACGAACTTCTCCAGCTGGAAGCCGAGCGTATGGCCCAACGTCGAGCCGCCCGCGCGGTCGACGAAGCCGACGTCCACGGAGACGAACAGCGTCACCCCGGCCGTCGTCACCGTCAGGTACGGGATGCCGCTGAGGTTGAGCGGCACCAGCGCTACGCCGTTCGAGAAGGCGCCCGCCGTCGACACGGACAGCTGGCCCAGCAGCGGGTCCAAGGACGGGTTGAACACGCCGCTGCCGTTGTCCAGCCAGACCTTGATCACGGAGGCGTCGCCGTCGCCGTAGAACGTGCTCGTCGAATCCGCGAAAGTGCCCGTCTGCTTGAGGCGGATCTGCGCGACGTTGACGAAGTCCTGGCTGGTCGCCAGGTTGATCTGAAGGACCGGGATGTTCGCGTCGCCCTGGCCCGCGCCGCCGGGCGCGGACGAGAAGCCGCTCGCCTTCAGCGTGATCGGGCTGATCGCGATGTTGCGGCCCACGAAGGGATAGGTCGTCGTCAGCGTGCCGAGCGGGTTCGTGTTCGAGACGCCCGTCGGCAACGTGTGGTCGACGACGTCGCCGCGCGGCATGCCGATCCAGGACGGGTCGCGGACGGTCACGTCGATCAGGTCGTTGGCCACGGCCGCGTCGCCCACGTCGTAGGCGACGAAGAAGGCGTTCGCCGTCGGGCCGATGTACTGATCGGCGTTCAGCGTGACCAGCGCCTGGACGTTGGCGTCGTTGCTTTGGTCGAACACGTCCACCTTGCGCACCGGCGTACCGACCGAGAGGTTCAGCCGCGGCGTCGGCGCCGTGCCCAGCGTCTCGCCGCGCGTGGTGATGTTCAAGCACGGCTTGCCGGTCGCGTTGTCGACGCCCGGGGTGAAGGCGCCCGCGCAGCCGGGGCCGCTGAAGGTCATCAGCTCGGCGCCGTTGACGTAGACGTGCCCGGGGATCGGGCTGCCGACGTTGTCCACCGGGAACCCCTTCGTCGACGTCACGACCAGGTCGAACGGGACGTTCGTCGTGCTGGACACCGCGACGGCCAAGGTCGTGTCGAACTCGGAGATGTTGATGTCGTTCGAGTCCAGGACGTCGTTGTTGTTGATGTCCTTGTACACGCGCACGAACTTCACGTCCGTGTTGCGGCCCAGCGGCTTGTTCGGGTCCTGCGAACCGCCGCCGCGCTCCAGGCGCAGCGAGCGCCACGGGGCCAGACCGATGTCGGTGGCCAGATTGAAGCGCAGGAACGAGACGTTCGCCTCGGCCTGCGACACGCCGATGATGCCCTGGGCGATGTCGTTGACGCCGAACACGACGTGGGAGGTGACCTTGGAAACCGCCAGCAGAGGGTTCGACGAGAACGCGGCGGGGAAGGTCACCACGTTGGGGACCTGAACGGTCAGGTAGCCGGGATTCAGCATCGCGACGCCTTCCTGGTTGCCTTCGGCCGCGAACTGCGAGATGTCGTAGGTCACGAAGTACGCCGCCGGCATGGTCGTGACCAGGATGGGCGTCTTCAGGTTGATGGTGACGGTCGCGGAGCTGAAGGTGTCGTTGCCGAAGGAGAGCAGGTTCGGGTAGTCGCCCTTGACGCCGGGCGTCGAGTCCTGCAGGTCGAAGACGCCGTTGTTGTTGCTGTCGCGCCAGATCTTGATCGCCGGGACGTCGCTGTCCAGCGACAAGGGCGAGCCGATGCGGTCCACGCGCACGCGCTGGACGATCGCGCTGTTGCGGTCGGTGTTCAGCGTCAAGCTCAGCATGGCCACGTTCTTGTCGTTCTGCACCGCGCTGTTTCCGGACAGCTGCGTGGCCACGACGTTGACCGTGTTCACGGTGGGCGCCAGCACGAAGGTCGGGCTGGCGACGGGCGTCGTGCCGACGAAGACCGTGGTGTGGCCGGCATTCGCCGGCGCCAGCTTGAAGCGCAAGGGGTCGCCGTTCGCGCCGACGCCCGTCACCTCGTTGGGCGGGGCCAGCGTCGGGTACGAGAACTTCGCCGAGGCCGAGACGTCCAGCGCCACGTACAGCGTCACGGACGTCGATTTCACCAGCATGTAGCCGGGACTGCCGATGGACGGGTCGTTGATCGGCAAGGTCACGCGGCCGTTGGACACCCCCAAGCCGAAGTTCGACGCGCCGAGCGGGACGTCGCTGACGTCCAGGCCCGAGGCGGGATCGCGGTGGAAGATGCCGTCGACCGATTTATAGACGCGGATCGCGCTCAGGTCGGTGTCGCTGCCGTTCATGCCGACGGGCAGGAGGCGGGACAGGTCGAGGGCGGTGAGCTCGATCTCGAACAGCGACGACGACAGGTCCAGGCGCAGGGCCGCGACGTTGGTCTGGCCCTGGGGAATCTGAGGCGAGAGGTAGGTGCCGGTCGAGTGGGCGGTCGGCACCGTGTTCAGCGCGCCGCGGATCACCGTGGTGATGGCCGGCACGCCCGGGATGCCGCCGAAGCCGGTGTAGCCCACGATCTCGCCGTCGACGATCATGTAGTCGGTCGTGCCGAACGCCGGCGTCGGCAGGCCCGCCGTGGAGCTCAGCACCCACGAGCCCTCGATGTTCCCCGCCGCGTTGACCGCGATGGCCTGGTTCAGACGGGGCGCCACGAACGTGCCGCTGGACGTGCTGAAGTACGGCGTCGCCGACACCGACATCACCTGCGGCGACGGGATGATCGTGCGCAGCTTGGACGAATACGGCAGCGGCGACGTCACGTCGTAGGAGTTCGGCAAGGTCAGGGCGTTCAGGAACACGTTGTCCGCCAGGGGGCTGTTCGTCGGCAGCAGCGACGGCAGCAGCATGACGCCGACCGTGCGCGGGGCCTGGGTGATCGGGTCCGTGGGCTGGGCCGTCGGCGCCATGTGGTAGACGATGAAGTAGCGCTGCGGCTGCAGCGCCAGCGCGGGCGTGACGACGTGGATCGGGTTGAACATGTTGATCTGCGCCACCAAGGGCAGGCCCTGGTAGTTGCCGAAGGTTCCGGTGCCGACCAGCACGTCGCCGGCGGGGTTGAAGATGCCGCTGTTGGGCGCGTCGAACCACAGGGACACCTGGTCCACGTCGCCGACGATCGAGCCGCCCGCCGTCGCGGTGCCGGTCGCGTTGACCAGGATCCAGCGCATGTTCGCGTCCGAGACCTTGGTCTGCAGGTTGATGACCGCGACCGCGACGCTGCTCAGCTGCTGCAGGTACGGACCGATCAGCGGGTCCACGGTGTCGGTCGACACCACGCGGACCTGGTCCGGGAACTTGGCCACGTTCGACACGAACGAGTCCGTCAGGCCGAGAGGCGGGATGCCCACGCTCGCGGCCGACAGCGACTTCGGCGTCGTGATCTGGAAGTACGAGGTCGCGTAGATCGGCGGCCCTCCCGGCGCGGCGCCGGTCGTGACGCCGATCGCGATGCCCAGGTTGGCCTGCGGCGACACCGTCGCGAGCGGGTCGATGTCGAACGTGACGAAGTAGTCCGCCTTGGTGGTGAAGATCGACTGGCCGCCGTTGCCGATGAGGCTCTGGATCGGGATGCGCGCGGGGCCGGAGAGGATCGTTCCGGCCGGGAAATCGCGCGCGCCGGTCCCCTCCTGGCCGCGCCAGCAGCCCGTGTAGCGATTGTTGGTCAGGTCGACGCCGTAGCAGTAGACGACCTCTTTTTTCGTTTCGTCGGTCTGGTCGTCGTTGAGGACCAGGCGGTTGAAGGCGTCGGACGGCATCGGATTGTCCGTCGGGAACATGCTCAGGATGCCGGTCACGCCCAGCACGCCGGCGCCGTTCGTGGGGCCGGCCGCGAACACGCCCGTGGCCAGCGCGACGGTCGGGAACTTGTGGATCGTGTTGTTCAGCGGGCTGACCTGGGCGTCGGTCGAGACGTTCAGCAGGCCGTTGCCGTCCTGGTCGATCCAGACCTTGATGTTCGTGACGTCGGACGCCTTGTTGAGCTGGGCGAACAGCGGATTATAGGCGCCGTTGCCGCCGTTGATGGTCGACGGCAGCCAGCGGTCCAGCTTCAGGCCCGTCCACTCCGCCGATCCCGAGTTGGCGCGCAGGGTCATCTTCGCGACCGGCACGCTGGCGTCGTTCTGGATCAGCTTCGACGGGATCGCGTTCGTGGGCGTGGCGGAGCTGACGCCCTGGCGGTTCCAGTCGGTCAGGACGACCAAGTCCGGCGTGGCCACCACCACGGCCTGCGTCGAGGCCGTCGGGTTGATGGGCTTGATCACGCCGCTGCCCGGCAGGGCGACCACGTTGCCGTTCTGCAGCGACATGCCGTGCGTCAGGGAGGGCGTGGCCGAGGGATCGATGTCGTAGACCAGGAAATAGGTCTTCGTCGAGGTCGTGATCGTGCCGTTGATTCCCGAAGGGTTCGTCAGCACGAGCTGGGCCTGGTGGGTCTCGCCCGGCGGGAACGTCGCCGAGGCGACCTGGCGGTCGATCGAGTACTGGAAGAGGCCGTCGCCGGGCGTCGTGACCTGGTCGGGCTGGGTGTCCAGGTACATGCGCACCTGGCTGATGTTCGCGTCGAAGCCGGTGCCGGAGTGGTTGATCGTGATCTGGGACAGGATGCCGGAGAACGCGTCGGTCCACACGTCCAGCCTCAGGACGCCGACGTTCGCGACGCCCTGGTTGACGTAGCTGTAGGACGACAGGGCCAGGGACGGCGGCTGCCACCACGAGTTGATGTCGGTGGCGACCACGTTGATCTGCGCCGGCTGGCGCTCCACGTCGGACGTCGTCGTCTGGATCACGAAATTGTTCCGGGCCACGCCCACCTGCGACCCGGCCGCGAGCGTGATGTTCGACGGCGTCGGCATCTGCAGGCCGAAGCTGGCCGGCAGTTCGTTGGGCGCGTAGCCGGCGGTGGCGATGCGCACGGTCAGGAAGTAGTTCTTCGGCGAGCCCCCCAAGGTGGTCGGCGCGCCCGGGAAGGCGGTGTCGAGCGTCGTCTGGCCGAAGGCCGGGGTGCCGAAGAACCACGAGCCCGCGCCGTCGTACGCGCCGGTTCCCAACTGGACGTCGTTGATCGGATCGAAATGGCCGCTGGCGGGCGCGTCGTACCACAGCCCCAGCTCGGCGATGTGGCCGTTGTTCAGGTTGCCTTCCGAGCGGCTCTGCGCGCGCAGGGAGCTCAGGATCGCGCTCAAGGACGACGGGTTGGTCGCGGCCACGCCCATCGACAGGCGCAGCATCGGAATCGGATCCGGGGAGACGAGCGGGGTCAGGCCGTCGCCCTGGTTCAGCGTCTTCTTGGTGACGCCGAGGCCGACCTTCTGCGCCGGGATCGGGCCGGTCGGCGGCGGGTCGGACTCCGGCGCCAGGTCGTTGGGCGTCACGACCAGGCCGGCGAGCTCCACGTTGCCGTCCGAGCGCAGAGACGACTGCGCCGGCAGGCCGGTGCGGAAGCCGTCGCTGGTGATGCCCCAGACCGACGAATTGGCGTAGTACGACGCGCTGACCTGGAGCACTTCCTGGAACGTGTCGATCACGCCCATGTTCGTGAACACGCCGCCGTCGGCGGGAACGAACAGGTGGTACGACGCCGAGTTCGTCAGATCGATCAAGGTGACGTTGGCGGTGGAGCCGGAGCTGCCGAAGTCCACCGCGCCGGTGAAGTAGTTGCCGTTCTTCGCGTCGCCGGACGCGATGTTGCCGAACAGGTCGCGCGCCTTCAGCGTGATCGTGCCGGGGATGCCGACGCGCAGAGGAGCGGACGCGGTGAACGTGTGATGCAAGGTCAGGTACGCGGCCGGCGCCGGGGTGATCTGGTGGACCTGGGAGATCGCCGGGAACACGTTCGTGCCCGACAGCTGGGCCTGCGCGTAGACCGTCGCCCCGCCGGAGATCGTGCTCCAGAAGTACATCGGCGCCTGGGACAGGCCCGCGCCGCCGGGGATGGACACCGTCAGGTTCCCGGTGCCCAGGTTCGCCCACAGCGACGACGGCGCGGTCGCCACGATGACGGCGTTCGCGTTGAGTCCGCCGTACGTGCTGTTCTGATTCAGCGCTGTGTAGCTGATGAAATAGGTCTGCGTCGACGTGGTCACGTTGCCGAACATGTCGATCAGCTGGGCGGCCACGACGGTGTTCGTCGGCACGCCCAGCTCGTACTGCACGGTGGTGCCGGCGATCATGCGCCGCGACGGCGTGGCCCAGCCGATCGACGCCGGCAGGCCCGGGATCACCGTGTAGCTCGTCCGCGCGATCTTCCAGCCGGGGTAGGTGATGCCCGTGACGGTCAGCGTGTGCGTGGAGAACGCCGGGGTCAGCAAGGTGTCGATCAGGAAGAACGTCGACGCCGACGCGCCGACCGGCAGGTAGGACACGGCCGACGTGCTGACGAAGGCTCCGGCGTCCGGCGTGGAGACCTGCACCGAACCGAGCGAGTCGGTCTGGATGCGCATCTGGACCCAGCCCCGGCCCAGGTCCTGACCGGAGCGCAGCGGCGACGGGTTGCCGAAGATGTCGCGCGTCTCGTAGACGAACAGCTGGGACGTGGCGCCCGCCGGCAGGGCCTGGCCCGCGCCGGTCGAGATCGCGATGCCGTCGATGCTGTCGGCCAGGACCACGACCGGCTGCTGCGCGGACGTCAGCGCCGTCGCCGTCAGACCGATGACCGGCTGAGTCCCCCCGCCGGAGGCGTAGAGGGACGACGCGGCCGTGTCCAGGTAGTAGAACGTGGTTTCGTACGCGTTCAGCGGGATGTCGAGCGTCGTCGTCGAGGTCTGGAAGGACGGCGCGCTGGTGCGCGAACCGAAGAACGCCGCGCTCGACAGCGAGAAGCCGACGTAGTCGTTGGCGCGCGACGACACGCGCGAGACCGTCGACAGCGCGACGGTCACCGTCTGCGTCGTCACGCTCGGGTTGCCGAAGTTGTCCTGCAGCTGGGCCTGGAAGGACGCCGACTTGTTGGCGAAGTCCACGGTCTGGCCCGCGACCTCGGAATTCATCGGGTTGCCGAGGGCGAGCTGGCGCGGGATGTCCGGATTCATCTGCAGGGCGTGCGTCGCCAGCAAGGTGGTGTTCTCGTAGATCTGGACGGTCCAGAAGCCGGGCCGCCCGCCCGCGGCCGTGTTCGACGACGGCGACGGTCCCGCGTAGGAGCTCATCCGGTCGTGGTAGCGGAAGGTCGCCTGGCTGAGGCCGCTGGTGATCAGCGCGCTGGTGACGAACTGGGTGTTCGCCGGATCGCGGAAGCCGTAGTCGCCGGTCGTGCCGAAGGAGCCCAGCGTGTAGCCGCGGGCGGTATGGACCGTGATGTCGGCCGGGGCCAATTGGAGCAGCAGCGGGGTCGCGAAGCCCACCGTCGTGACGTTGTTGAAGTCGTCGCGGGCCTGGATCGTGTATTGGCCGCCGGAGCCGGCCAGTTCGTTGATGCCGACCAGCGCCGAGGTCGGCGTGGAGAGGAACACGATCTGGCTGGGCGTGCCGCCCGTGGTGGTCAGCAGGCCCGTGATGTCCTTCTGAGTGCTGGCGAACTGCGTCAGGTTCGCCGGAGCGGTCATCGTGCCGATCCAGACCCGCGCCGAGTCGCCCGCGTGCGGCGACACGAAGTACGTGATCGTCGGCGTGCTGACCCCGACCAGCCCGGAGGCGTCCGTGACCACCGCCGTGCTCAGGCCCACGTTGACGGCTCCCGCGCCGTAGTCCAGCGACAGGTAGCCGCTCGTCCCGGTCACGCCGACCACCTGGACGTACACGGTGGTCGCCGCCGTGATCGGGTTGTCGAAAGCGTCCGTCAGCTGGCCCGTGATCGCCTGACGGCCCGGGTTGCTGGGCACCAGCGAGCCGGCCGCGACGACGGTCGCGTTGGTCGGAACCACCTTGACCGAGTCGGGCGCGGCGGGGATCACCGTAACGTACGGGCGGACGGAGTAGCCGGCGACCTCGGAGTTGACCGCCGCGTTGCCGTTCTCGAAGGCCTGCAGGTACCGCGAGCCGGCCTTCTTCAGCGTGACGAACGTCAGGAGGTTTTCGACGCCCGGAGTGGTCGTCGACGAGAACGTGACGCTGTTGGTCGGAGCGAAGACGGGATCTTGGTTGCCTCCGAACAACTCGGCCGCGAAGCCCACGTTCGCCGTGTACACGTTCGGCCCGGTGGAGAGGACGTTGTCGTACTGGTCGTAGGCGGTCAAGGTCCCGTTGAACGGCACGCCCGCCGTCGCCGTCGCGGGCAAGCCCGACCACTTCAAGTGATGGGAGACGCCCGGATACACCGGGTACGCGGCCGAGAGCGCCGACGCCCACGTCGAGGCCGACGCCGCCGTGGTCGAGGCCTGAACGGTGTAGGCGTTCGACGCCGTCAACGGCGTGAAGCCGAAGGAGCGGCTGCCCAGCACCAGCGGCGCGGCGACCGGCGCCGCGAACGAGGGATTGACCTCGGACGGGAAGCCGAGGTGGATCGTGGGCATGACGGCCGGCGGATTGGTGTCCTGGAACGGGCCGGGGGCGATGTCGCTGACCGGGTTGAAGAACGCGTCCACCAGATAGACGTTGGCGGTCATCACCGCGCCTCCCGCCACGTAGGAGCTCGGGACCCCGTCCTTGCCCGGCGCGCCCTCGGGCGCGGTCAGCGCGCGGCAGGACGGCCCGACGCACTTGCCCGGATGCTGGGTTTCGCCGGGCAGGATCACCTGCAGGGCGACGGCGGTCGACGCGTAGATCTTGAACGGGACGCTGACGGCCGCGGGCGAGGACGCGAGACAGAGGCTGTTCTGCGGACCGCTGTCGGTGACGCTGCAGACCAGGCTGCCGTCCGGAACCACGGTGAGGACCGTGCTCGTGCTCTTCTGGACCAAGGTGACCGTCAGCGGCACCGAGCCGGCGCCGTTGTTGAGCGGCGTCAGGCCCGGATCGATGTCGTACGGATCGCTCGTGTTCAACGAAATCGACGGCAACGTCAGGGGCGTCTTGTAGACGTTCATGTACTTGTCGACGAGGTTGACCACGGCCGTGAACGGCGCGCCGGCCGTGGGCGTGGAGATCACGCCCGCGACGCCGCCGCTCGGATAATTGCCGGAGCCGGGGACCGCGGTCTGGCCGGGCAGGACCAGCTGATAGCCGCGCGGGTTGGCCGGCGCGACCGTGAAGGTGGACGACTGCGGCTCGGCGGAAAGGCCGGAGCTCCCGAAGTCCGACGCCGACAGGTACTGCGTGGCCGCGCGGCGCAAGGTGACCGTCATCGGGCTGGTGATGCCGTTGGCCGTGTTGATCGCCGCCGTGGCGACCACGTCCGCGTAGGCGTCGGTCGGCGTGTTGACCTGGACCACGGCCGCGCGGCCCGGGACCAGGTTGAAGAACGCGTCCACCACGCCGACCTGGACCTGGAACGACCCGCCGGCCGTCTTCGCCGCCGGCGTGCCGGTCTTCCCGGTGGGCGAGCCCTGGGAGAAGTTCTCCTCCGGCGTCAGCACCGTCAGCAGCTTGGTCGGGATGCCGGGCTGGACGCTGATCGCCGTCGAGCTGTCCAGCGACAGGGACGGCACGGACACGGGGTTCGTCAGCTGCGCGGTGATCACGCTGGTGCCCGCGCGCTTCAGCGTCACCGTGAACGCCGCCGACGTCGTCACGACCTGGGAGACCGGGACGATCGTCGCGAACGGATCGTCGGAGATCAAGGTGACCGTCTGCGTGGTTCCGGGCGTCAGGTTCCAGAAGGCATCGGCGATGTCCACCTCGGCGGTGAACGCGAAGCCGGCCTGGGCCGTGTACCCGGGCCCCGTGCGCCCGTTCGTGGTCGAGCCGGGCACCGCGGTCTCCGACGGCGTCAGCACGCGCAGGCGCGTCGGGCTGCTCGGCAGCAGCGGCAGCGCGTCGGACGCGCCGTTGCTCAGCGCCGGCGCGCCGCCGCCGTCGACCGCGGTGATCACGTGCGAGCCGGCGGTGCGCAAGGTCAGGCCCGCCGGGTTGGCCAAGCCGCTGTTCATGGCCGCCGCGCCCAGGCTGGGCACGAACGGGTCGTCGGAGAAGAAGTTGATCGTCGGCTTGGTCACCGTGTTGACCACGTTGTAGCGCGAGTCCGTGGCGTACGCCTTCACCGAGAACGCGACGCCCGCCGTCGAGACGACCGGCGTTCCGGTCACGCCCAGGGGAGCGACCACCTTGCCCGGCACCAAGGCCTGCCCGGCGAGCAGGACGATCATCCGGTCCGGCGCGCCGGGGATCACCGTGATGCCGGACGCGGTCTGGCCGGTCAGCGGCGGCAAGGTTCCGCTGACGTCCGACGCGGACAGCACCAGGTTCCCGGTCGCGGCGCTGGGCAGGAAGTTCGAGAACACGGCCTGGCCCAGCGCCAGCGTCTGCGCCGGGGGCACGCCCGCGTAGATGTCGTTGGCGGTCACGGCGACCTGGCGGCCGTCGTTGGCCTGGTTGTTGTACAGGTCCACCGCGTGCACGGTGAGCGTGTACGAGGTGCCGGCCGTCAGCGTGGAGGGCGCGCCGGTCTTGCCGGTGACCGTGCCCTCGACGTAGTTCTCGCCCGGCATCTTGACCAGCAGGCTCAGCGGCGTGTTCGCGTTCACGGGGACGTTCGAGATCGTGTCCGTGCTGTAGCTGGTCCCGGTCAGGCCCGTGTCGACGGCCTGCAGCTGCAGGGCCGGATTGCGGGTGACCGCGAAGAACGAGAAGTTGGTCGTGCCGGCGTTCAAGGTGCGCTGGAACGGGTTCTGCGCGAAGCCGCGGCCTTGGATGTTCGGGTCGTTCGGGAAGTTGAGCTGGACCAGCGGCATCGTGAAGCTGGACGTCTGCGGGATGAACGGCGTCGTGCCCTTCGTCACGTTGAAGTAGTTGTCGACCAGGTTGATCGTGATCGTCGTGGTCACGCCCGCCGTCAGCGTCGCCACGCCGGAGACCGAGCGGCCGCCGGTGGTCGGATTGGCGTCGTACGGGGTCTTGCCCGCGGCCGCGACCTGGCCGGCCGCGATCATCTGGAGCTTCGTCGGCGAGCTCCACCAGACCTGGAACGGGTTCGGCGTGTTGTAGAACGTCGCCGCCGACGCCAGCACGCTCTGCACCGTGAGGCTCTGAGTGCCGACGACCACCGGCACGAACGTGAACACCGTCACGCCGGACTGCAAAGTCTGCGCCGGCGGGACCGCGGAGTACGGCTCGGTGTAGATCTTCGCCGTGACCGGCCACGCGACGGTCGGGTCCGGGTTGTAGAACTGGTCCACCGCGTACACGGCCACCGGGGTGTTCGAGCCCGCCTGGACGTCGCTGGGCAGGGCGGAGCTCTTGCCGAGGGGCGGCGTGATGATGTTGCCCGGCACCAGGACCTCTCCCGGCAGGACCGCGATCAGGCGGTCGGCCGGGGCGCCGACGATCGGCACCGGCGAGGACGGATTCGACGCGTTCGGGAACACGCCCGCGCCGGAGGCCGAGAGCACGTGGCCCGGCGCGGCGTTGGCCGTCACGTAGGCGTGCAGGAACGTCGTCGAGCCGGTGAACACGAGCGTCTGGTCGGCGCCGTTCGGGTACGGGGCGTTGTTCGGATCCGTGTCGGTGATGTTGACGCTGGTCGTGGAGCCCAGGGCCACGTTGTAGTAGTCGTCGGTCACGCGCGCGCAGTACTGGACGTTCTGGCCGGCGGTGTAGGTCAGCGGCGTCCCGGCGCGGCCCTCGGAGCCGGCCGTGACCACGCCCGGGGCCGGCTTCTGGTTGCCGCCGTCGCAGGTGGCGTTCGTGTCCGCGATCAGCTGGACGCGCGTCGCCACGTTGCGCAGGATCGTGAGCGCCATGTTGCCGGAGATCGAGTTGTCGGTCTGCTGGACGCGCAAGGTGCGCGGGCCCGCCTTGCGCAGGATGACGCCGAAACTCACCTGGCCCTGATCCACGGCGGGGTTGAACGTGTACGACTTCGGCAGGCCGTGCGTCAGATCGGGCAGGGCGGCCGGGCCCATCACCTCGGGGCCGCTGCCGTTCTGGTCGCCGTCCGCGTAGAAGTTGATCGCGCCGGCGTAGCTGGGCGCCAGCAGGTTCTGCGAGTCCAGGGCCTGCACGGTCAACTGGATCTGGTTGCCCGCCGTGCTGGGGTCCGAGCTGATCGAGAGCGCGAAATGCGTGGCGATGCCCGAGATGAAGAAGCGCGGCCCCGACAGGATCGCGTTGCCCACGCCCTGGACGTTGCCCGCGTTGTCGGTCGTGCGCGACCAGACCATGTTCGGGTCGCCGTGGACCCAGCAGGGCTGGTTCGTCGGGTTCGGGCTCGGGCAGACCAGGCCGGCGTACTGCCAGTTGCCGAACGCGTCGGTGAAGGTCGCCGGGACCCAGATCGGCCCGCCCGCGGCCGCGACCCAGGTCGAGCCGTTCCAGTAGAAGCCGGTGTTGTCGGCCGGCGGGAAGGCGATCGGGCCGCCGCTGATCAGCGGCGCGGTGTCGCGGAACACCGCGATCTCGATCTTGCCCTGCTGCCAGGTCGGGGCGCCGCCCGGATACACGCCGGAGCCGGTGCCGCTCACGCCGGTCGTGAAGCCGGGGTCCTGCGCCGTGCCGATGATGATCTTCGTGTCGGAGTACGTGTTCAGGTTCGCCGGGTTGGTGACCCCGGAGGACGGCGGATCGGTGTCGAACAGGAACAGCGACGAGCCGACGATCGTCTGGTTGTTGCCGATGCCGTCGGTCGCCGACGACTTGATCACGTAGTGGTGCTGGGTGGTGAAGGCCAGCGCGCCGTTGGTGAACACCCACGAGCTCTGGAACAGGTTCGACGGCAGCACGCCCAGCCACTGCTCGGTCGCCGCGCCGAAATTGGCGCCATTGAACCACTTGGCCGCTTCCTGGTCGTAGATCGAGACCGACACCGCGCTGACGCCGCTGACGTCGTCGGCCGCCGTTCCCGACAACGTGGTCAGGCTGGTGTAGGCGGAATTGGCGATCGGCGCGGTCGGGCCCGACGTGGGCGGCACGTTGTCGAAGACGAACGTGCGCGTGCTCAGCGCGGTCTGGCTATTGGCCGCCGCGTCGCTGGCGATGGTCACGATATAGAACGTGTGGCCGTCGGCGCCGTCATGCGTGCCGTTCCTCCAGACGTAGTTGATCGTGCCCGGAGTGGCGAAGTCCGGGATCTGCGTGGAGTTGAAGCTCCACGGATTGCTGATTCCGGCCGGACCCGCCCCGCCGGTGATCGTCACCGGGCCGGGATCGACGTTGGACCAGTGCGGCGCGACCGCGCTGAAATAATACGAGGTGCCGGCCGTCACGTACCACATGCGGACCTTGACCGAGCTCACCGGCGAGGTCACGTCCAGCGCGGTGCCCAGGATCGCGGTCATCGACGAGAACGTCGCGCCGTTGACCGGCGGATACGTGATGTCCGACAGCGGCGGCGTCTTGTCGAAGCTGAAGGTGGAAGAGGCGATCGTGAAGTTTCCGGCGGCGTCCAGCAGCTTGGTCTCGATCAGGTAGCGCTGGAAGCCGTCGCCCCAGTTGATGGCCGCGGTGTTGAAGCGCCACGCCAGTTGCGCGCCGACGCCCACGCCGCCCACCGCGGTCGAGGAGTCCGGGGACACGTTCCACGTCCGGCCGGGCGCGAAGCTCGCGCCGTTCCAGTAGGTGTTGTTGGGGATGTCGAAGATGCTGACCTGCGGGAAGGTCATCAGGCCGGGCGAGGGGTCGACCGCCGTGCCGCTGATCATCGTCAGCGCCGGCAGGTCCAGGCCGTTGGCGGGAGACAGCACGATGCCGGTCGGCGAGCTCAGGTCCACATGGAAGATGTTCGCGGTCAGCGCGGTCTGCGTGTTCCCGGCCACGTCGAACGAGCGCGACGTGAAGGTGTAGTCCAGGCCGTCCTGAAGGTCGTTGACCGTGTTGTTCATCGGCGGCAGGCCCGTCGTGACCGCCCACTTGCTCGCCGCGACGCCGACGGGGGCCAGCCAACTGGCCTCGGTCGCGCAGTTCGCGCCCCACGCGGCTCCGGTCCAACAGGAGTTGTCCGAGTTGCGCTTGATCTGGATCTGATTGCCCGAGACGCTCGACGGGCTGGTGCCGGGATCCGACGCGTTGCCGGTCACCGACGACAGGTAGTTCGCGAACGCGCCGGCGGCGGGCGTGACCACCGCGGACGCGGGCGGCGTGGTGTCCCACTTGATCGTGATCGGGCCGCCGCCGTTCGATGACAGGTGGGAATTGTTCTCCACGTAGGGAGTGATGATGTAGTTGCGGCCGCTGGTGGGCGCCGGAGACGGCGCGGCCACGCTGAACGTGTAGCTGGGCGCGCTGCCGGCCAAAGTCGCGGAGCTCCACTTCGGCGCCGCGGACGAGAAGGTTGAGGTCGCCGCATCGTAGTACATCAAGGTGTCGGCCTCTTGGTAGGCGACCGACGCGTAGGAGACTCCGAAGTTGTCCGACGCGGTGCCCCGGACGGTGAACGCCGCGTTGCGGTTGCCCCCCGCCGCGGGCAGCGACGGCGGGGACGTGATGACGATGCCGGGCAGGTTCGTGTTGTACGTGAACGTGACCGACGAGATCGACGCCGGGGCCGTCACGTTGCCCACGGGCGTCGCGTTGTCGTGGCCGCGCACCCACAGTTTGTAGCCGTATTGGCTGGTCAACGGCGGGACGTTCATGCTCCACACGCCGGCGGCGAACGCTCCGCCCAGGCCCGCGTTTGTGATCGTGTAGTAGGCCGCGGGACAAGCCGCCGCGGTGAACGTGCCTCCGCCGATGAGACCGTTCCAACAGGCGGCGCCGGGGCCGTTCTCCTGGATGGCGACGTCGATCTGCGACGCGTTGGAGATTCCCGCCAGCGCGTCCGTCGCGGTGCCCGCGATCTGCGCCAGGCTGGACACCACGCTGCCGTTCACCGGCGCGGTGAAGTTCGCGCTGGGGCCGGTCAGGTCCACGGTGAACGTGGACGCGCGCGCGGGCGTGTAGAACGCCTCCGTGTTTCCGCCGAGATGGGCGTCGTCGATGCCGGACGTCGTCAGGTAGTAGGAATCCCCGTCCTGGAGGCCGCCCGTCGTGTTGTTCGCCGCCGGGAGATTGCTGGCCAAGGTCCAGCTCGACGAGAAGATTTGCACGCCCTCGAGCGTCGTCAGTTGGGCCACGCCGCCCGACCAGACGGCGCCGGTCCAATAATTGCCGTCGCGCAAGCGGATCAGGCGCACGCGCAGGTTGGTCAGCACGCCCGGGTTCAGCGCGGAGGCGGTCGTGTCGTAAGCCGTGCCCGAGATCGTGGCCAAGGACGAGACGGTGCTTCCCACGACGGGCAGGAGCGTGTTGGTGAACGGCGGATCGACGTCGTAGACGACCACCATGGTCGAATAGGTCGTCGAATAGGTGCCCGCCTGGTTCTTCACGCGCGCCTGGACGCTGTACTGGTTGCCGCTGGTATAGACGATAGCGCTGGACACCGACCAGTTCGTCCACAGCGGCGCCGAGCCCGAGCCCGCGTTGAACCAGCCCAGGTCCGGGTTCGACTGGCTGAACGCGAAAGCCGCCGCGGGGTCGGCGTAGCGGTTCAGGGAGCTCAGGTTCTGGACGCGGACCTGCACTACGGCCAGGTCGGACGGGACCGCGTCGGTCGCCGTGCCGGACAGCGTCGCCAGGCCGATCTCGCGGGCGGTCAGGGGCGCCGTGATGCCGACCGTCGGGACCGCGGTGTTGTACGTGAACGCGATCGAGCTGACGCCCACCCCGTACGCGCTCTGCACGTTGCCCGCGTTGTCCGCCCCCTGCGCGGTCAGTATGTAGCTCTGGCCGCTGATCAGCGGGTTGCCCGACGGCGAGAAGGTCCACGCCGCGGGCGTGCCGAACGCGGGGATGAAGTTCGGGCAGGCCAAGGTGAAGCCGCCGCCGTACGCGTAGCACTTGCCGTTGCCCAGGCTCTGCAGCGACACCGCGACCGTCGACGCGCCGCTAACGAAGCCGCCCGGGCCCGCGACGTCCACGGAACCGCCGCCGGCCGCCAGCGGCGTCGCGATGAAGCCGTTGTTCGTCGGCGCCGTCACCGTCGCCACCGCCGGCGTCGCGTCGTACAGGAAGCCGAAGTCCTGGAAGCGCGCGTTGCCCGCCTTGTCGAGCATGTTGACCCGCAGCACGTAGTTCGCGCCGTCGGTCAGGGCCGTCGCGTACGTCCAGTTCCACGCGTCCGGCTGGCCGATCACGTAACTGGACGTCGCCATGAACACCGGCGCGGCCTGGTTGAACGCGCCGCCCGGCGCGCTCAGCCAATTGCCCAGCCCCGCGCCCGACGACAGCGCCAGCGACAGCGACGACATCCCCGCCGGCGCGTCCGTGGACGTGCCCACGAACGACGTCTGCGCCGGGTTCAGGAAGCCCGCCGCGATCGTCGTCACCGTCGCCGTCGGCGCCTGCACGTCGAACCCGAATGCCGCCGTGCTGATCGCCGTCTGGGCGTTGCCCGCCGCGTCCGTCGCCGACGAGCGCAGCACGTATTGATGGGCGTGCGTCCACGGCTGGACCGCGAAATTGAAGGTCCACGCCGTCGTGGAGCCCATCGCCCCGAACCAGTTCGGGCAGGCCGCCGTGAAATTGTTCGTGGCCGGGTTGTAGCAGTTCGGCGCCGAGATCGACTGGTCGGTCACGCTCAGCGCCACGGTCGAGCCCGACACGTTGTCGAAGCCGGTCCCGGCGAACGACGGCACCGAGGTGCGCGACGTCCCGTCGAGCGGATTCGAGATTCCGGTCAGCGGGGCCGTGACGTCCCAGGTGAACGTCGAGCCGCGGGGACTGCCCCAGGCTTCCACGTTGCCGCCGCCGTTGGCCGTGTCGGTGGCCGCGCTGGTCAGGTAATAGGACGTCCCCGAGGTCAGGTCGGCCGGCGTCGGGATGTTCGAGAAGGACAACGTCCACGACGAGACGTAGATCTGAAGGCCCTGGCCCGGACCCAACGTCGCCAAGCCGCCCCACGGCGAGAAGCCCGGCCAGTACGCGCCGTCCGAGAGGCGCTGCAGGCGCAGGCCCACCGTGGAGATGCCGCCCGGGTTCCCCGCCGGCAGGTCCGCGACCGTGCCGCTGATCGCGGGCAGGGATTTGAGGATGCCGCCGGCCGCGGGCGCGACCACGCCCGACTGCGGCGCCTGGGAGTCGTAGACGAAGGTCATGGTCGAGTAGTTCGAGTACGTGCCGGCCAGGTTGATCGCGCGCGCGACGACCGTGTAGGTGGTGCCGTCCACGTAAGCGAGACCCGCCGTGCCGCTCGACAAGGTCCAGTTCGCCCACGACGCCGTGTACGTGGCCGTCGCCCAGGCCAGTTCCGAGCTGGTGATGGCCGACAGGTTGTACGCGAAGCTGTTGCCCGGGTCCGCGTACTGGTTCGTGCCCACGTTCAGCACGCGCACCTGGACGCGATTGACCGCGTCGGGCGCCGTGGCCGCCGACGTGCCGGCCAAGGTCGCCACCGTGGACGCCTTCTCGCGCGCCGCGGACGGCGCGGTCAGGGCGACGGCCGGCAAGGTGGAGTCGTAGCCGAAGGTGATCGCCGCCGCCGGGACTTCCGTGTTGCCGTTCGCGGCGCCGACCGCCTTGTCCTCGCCGAACACGTCCAAGGTGTAGGTCATTCCGTTCTGCCAGGTCAGCGTCGCCACGCTGGACGCGTAGCTCCACGTCTGCGTGCCGGGTATATAGGAAGCGGTGCTGAGCGTGACCGCCGCGACCCAGGTGCTGGCCAGATGGTCCCAATAGAAATTGTCCTGGCGCTTGAGGTGGAAGCGCACCGTCTTGACGCCCGCGCTGGCGTTGAGCAGGCTCGAGAAGGCGTCCGCCGACGGGCCGGTCAAGGTCGGGGCCGTGGAGACGAAGGTGTTGTTGACCGGGAACGTCACCGACGAGGTCGGCGACGAGCGGTCGATCCCGATCTGCGTCAGCTGGCCCGGGCTCTCCACCACGCTGGCGAAGTTGACGCCGTTCACCTGGATGGTCATCGACGTGTTGTTGACCGTCGCCCAGTCCGGCAGGACCTCGCCGGCCGGCGGGTAGGACCAGCTGCCGGCCGACGGGTAGAGGATGCGGGTTCCCGACGAGACCACGGCGCAGTCCCCCCAGCCGTTGTTCGACGGGCTCCACGGGGCCATGCCCACGTTGCCGCCCCAGCACTGGCTCGTGTCCAGGCGCTTCAACTGGAGCTGGACGCTGGTCGTGACGGCGTTGGCCGTGCCCGACATGCCGTTCAGGACGTTGAAGTAGACGCCGGCCTGGGGCGCGGAGATCGCGGTCACGGACGGCGGAGGCACGAAGCGGATGCGCGCGTACGGGGGCGTGCCCGGCGTCTGCGCGCCCTGGACGTTGCCCGAGTAGTCGGTTCCGCTCGAATTGACGATGTAATAGGAGAAATTGGTCAAGTTCGAGTTGATCGCCGGGGAGCTGAACTGCCAGACGCCGGTGGCGCGGGTGTAGGCCGTCGGGTTCCAGACGACGCCCGGCACCCACGCGCCCAGCGACGCGTTCCAGTAGAAGCCCGCGGAGCCGAAATTGGACGGGTCGTCCTGCAGGCTGATCCACACGCCGGAGACGTCCGACGACGAGGCGTTGATCAGCGGGTCGGCCGCGGTGCCCGTGATCGTGTCCAGCGCCTGGGCGTTCGTCCCGTCCAGAGGGAAGCCGACGCCCGACTGCGGCCGCGTGCCGTCGAACGTGATCGTCGCGACCGCGGTGACGTAGTTCGGGAACACGCCGGTGTTGCCCGCGGCGTCCTGGGCGAACACGCGGACCGAGTACTGGCGGCCGTCGGGCGACGCGTCGCCGCGCACCCAGTCCGGCAGGCCGGTCAGAGACCACGAGCTCACGTACACCGTGGCCGTGCTGGGCGTCGCGGGGCTGTTGGTCCAGCCGTTCGTCTCGTCCCAGTACGCGCACGGGCCGCCGCACGCCGGGATCGAGTGCGGGGCGCCCGACAGGTCCCGGATCTGCACCAGGACCTTGCTCACGCCCGAGGGCAGGAGGCCGCCGACCAGCGGATCGACGAACGTGCCGGTGGAGACGGTGAAGTTCGCCGTGCTGATATAGGACGACGCCACGGACGGACGCGACAGCGTCGTCGTCGGCGTCGAGCGGTCGACCAGGAACGTCGTCGTCGAGTAAGCCGGGTCGTAGCTGTTCAGCAGGTCGTGCGCCTGCGCGACGACCTTGTAGCGGTAGCCGTCCGCGAACGCGCCCTCGCCGATGGCGCCGGGCAGGCTGGCGAACGTGCCCACGCCGCCCACGCCGCCGACCAAGGACGTCGTCATATTGAAGCCCGGGTCCACGACCGTGGTCCAGTCCACGCCGTTCCAATAGTGCGTATTATTGAGCGAGTCGATCTGGATGGCCTTGATGCGGACCTCGGCCACGCCCACGCCGGGCGTGGCGGCCGCGGACTGGTCGTCCACCGTGCCCGTGATCGGCGTGGCGCCGGACGGGATGGTGGCGTTGTTCAGAGGGTTCGTGAACGCGCTCAGCGGCGGGAACGGGTCCACCTTCAGGACCTTGCCCCCGCTCAAGGGCAGGGCCGGGCCGCCGCGGTTGTCGTTGCCCGCGTTG
>Ga0315268_10001838_pt1 | contig 24371 bp, 28 predicted proteins | sample C1_top_MG_FD_204535 | JGI IMG/M metagenome (GOLD analysis project Ga0315268, IMG submission 204535) | Sediment microbial communities from Yellowstone Lake, YNP, Wyoming, USA - C1_top | ecosystem: Environmental > Aquatic > Freshwater > Lake > Sediment | place: USA: Wyoming | collected 2017-08-01
GTCAGCGCCGTAAAGCCGCACACGGGCAACCAGAGCGCATATGCAAGATAGGTTGGCATAAAGGCCAGGATGAAGATAGAGGTGCCAAAGATCAGCGCCCCATAGACAACGAACATTGTTCTTCGAAAACTTTCCAAGCGTGCCGAGATTATCGCGCCACTGAAAGAACCAATCGCTACAAAAGTTCCCAACAATCCAAATGACATCGCGCCACGATGGAATACTTTTGTTGCTGCAAGAGCATTAAAAATCTGAAAATTCAGGCCGAAAGTGGCCATAAAAAATACGACGATCATGATCACGTAAAGATCTGGGCGAGCCTTCACATACCTCAAACCCTCACGCACATTGGCAATTCCCCCACTTCGGGGTAGCAGAAAGAACTCGCTCTTTCGCAAATTCATGAGTGCCACTATGACCAGAATGTACGAAGCACCATTAAGGAGGAACGACGGGCCAGTTCCGAAAGCGGCAATCAAGGCACCTGACACACTCGGGCCGATGAGCCGACCGGCATTGAAATTTGCCGAATTGAGACTGACTGCATTTCCTACATCGCTGTGTCCAACCACCTCTGCTACGAAACTTTGGCGAACCGGTGCATCAACAGCATTGGCGACTCCGAGCAAAAAGGCTAGGAGAAAAACGTGCCAGAGTTTCACATGGTGGGTTGTCACAAGAAGACCGAGAATTCCGGCCGACAGGCCGCCGGCGATGTTCGTGCCGATCAAAACTTTTTGTTTATCGAAACGATCGGCAAGTGCTCCTCCGTGAAGACTTAGGAAAAGCACGGGGGTGAACTGCAGCGCAGTTACCAATCCTAAATAAGTTCCACTATGGGTTAGTTGGAGGACCAACCAATCTTGCGCAATGCGTTGCGCCCATGTTCCGATATTGGAAATTGTGTTTGCTGCGAAGAGAATGCGAAAATTCCGATGTCGGAATGCGCGCCAACTGCCAGTCTCATCAATGCGCACCTAACGACCTCCTATCTGCACCCTATCGTCACTTCATGTGTGCATGCTGTGGACTACTATGCGCACATGGCTCAAAATGTGAGATCAGTGGTCATTCAACTGTCTCTGGGCGTGTGCGCTTGGGTGGTGGCGGGCGTGATTGCATTACTAATGAGTGCGCAATCGAAAATCATTTGGACTTGCGCGTGCGGAGCCGCACTGGGAATTCTCGGTATTTATTACACAATCAGGCGCAGTCGAAGAAGCGGAATTTAAGCCTCGAGTTGAGTGGCGATTCCCCGCAGAACTTTCCCGATTCTTTCAGCCTCTACAGATGATGGATGGCGGCCATGGCGCAGGCCATTTCCCACCTTGTCCAAAATCTTGATCGTGTCCTCGATCATCGCCGCAAGGTCATCGCTATTCACATGGGCTTGGGCAGCCAGTGATGGCGGCGCATCAATAATGCGAACGGAGAGCGCCTGTGGTCCACGACGACCATCGGCAACACCGAACTCCAACTTTGTACCCGGCTTAACCGTGGTGACACCTTCAGGCAACGACGTAGCTGCAAGGTAGACATCCTCGCCCTCATCGGAGGCGATAAAACCGAAGCCCTTTTCCAGGCTAAACCATTTCACGCGACCACTAGGCATGGGAACACTCCTTTAAAGTGCTAAGAACTCGTTTGAGCCGTGCTGAGAATTACGGGCAGAGGACGAGTTTACAGTAGGCGATCAGTTAGAGGAACAGGGATTAAAAAGTAGCCTCGGAATGGGCTCCGCAGCCATGATCTACCGAGACCACCCGTGCATCCTCCGGCGAAATCGCGTTAGCGCACACACCAAAAGCCGCGCGAAGTGAGCCTGAAATGGGGATAAAGAAACCGCAGGACGCGCATGGCTTCGGTGCCGTCTTTGCAATTGCTGACTCCGGTCCGCGATCACCGGTATACCAACGTTTACTTGCCTGGTCGCGACCTTCAATCGAGAGTACGCGTGGACGACCCAGACCCAACTCCCATATCTGCACTACATCCAACTCTTCATCCTCTGGCAGAGCAGCAAAACCTGGGACCAGACGAGCGTCATCTGGCGTGCTTGGAACGATGTCTCCTGCTCCAATATCACCAGGTTGAATGCGCTCGACGTACGGAATCCACTCAGGGGCCAGCAGTGAATCCGGTCCAGGAAGCAGCACAACATCACAAATAGTTGGTTGAGAATCCTCATCAACTCTTACCGCCGTAACAACCCAGCGCCAACCTTTGTAACCAGGCAGAAAGGCCTCAAAAAGGTAACTAGCTAGTCGAGCCTCAGCGTCGAAATCTACGTCGAGATAATCTCCAACAAATTTCGCATCCCCGGCATCTGCTAGAACCGCCTCGCGGGCCAGCTCAAGGGCGTCGAATTTTCCAGCAGATTTCTTAGGCATGAGGTAAGGGTAAAGCAGAAAGGACTCCCAAGGTAATCGGGAGTCCTTTCTGCTTCTCTTCTAGCGGCCCTTTGGAGATCAGGTCGATGTTGGAGACGGGGAAGGGCTCGGGGAAGTGCTTGGTCCCGGGGTTGGTGCTGGAGTTGGTGCTGGAGTTGATGTCGCAATGGTGCTCAATGCTGCTTTGAGGGCAAGGGTGGCTGCTTGCATCGCGGCACTAAAGGCCTGATGTGCGGCAGTGATCGCCGCTGTGTATGCATCCTTGGCACTTTGCTTGGCGGTATCCGTAGTAGCCGCATCTAATGCGCTCTTATAAGTAGTTTGAGCAGTCTTAATTGCTAACTGCATAGTGGCAGTTGCGGTATCCATGCTGCTAATAAAGGCTGCCAAGGCCGCGGCAATTGCTGGATTGGCCGACCCCAATCGCGTCAACTTATTTGTCAAAGCTCGCGATTGCGCTACAAGTGCATTTCCATTATTTTCAAATTTCTTGCCATGGCCATTTGCAAGTGGCGATTGCGCGATTGCATTAAGGATCGAGTTTTCGACCTTGCCTACCGATGAATTACCAGCCTTCTTTCCGTGGCCCTCACTCTTACCTTGATTGCCGTGATTACCTTGGCCATTTCCGGATGCAATCGCAAATGATGGAACTGAAGCAACTAGTACGAGAGCTGAACTCGCAACGAGGAAGGCGCGCAATGCTCTGTTGGCATTGACTTTTTTGCGCGACATGTGATCTCCGATCTCTTTAGAGGGATAATGCAATCACATTCACCTGTACGCAGAAAGGACTCCCAAGGCAATCGGGAGTCCTCTCTTTATACGACTCTAGATATCTGAGTACGGATTTCTGAGTAAGTGCTTAGAAATCCATATCCCCGCCGCCAGGACCTGCAGGCATTGCTGGTTTCTTCTCAGGCTTGTCAGCGATAACAGCTTCCGTTGTAATGAAGAGCGCTGCAATAGATGCTGCGTTCTGCAATGCGGAACGAGTTACCTTTGCTGGATCAATGATGCCGGCTTTAATCATGTCGACATATTCTCCAGTTGCGGCATTGAGTCCAAACCCTGGTTCAAGGTGACGAACCTTCTCAACAACGACTCCACCTTCAAGGCCGGCGTTAATTGCAATCTGCTTCAACGGTGCTTCAATTGAGGCTTCAACAATCTTTGCACCAGTTGCTTCATCGCCTTCAAGCTTCAACTTCGAGAAAGCAACCTTTGCAGCCTGCAAAAGCGCTACTCCACCGCCAGCAACAATGCCTTCTTCAACTGCCGCTTTTGCGTTACGCACTGCGTCTTCGATGCGGTGCTTGCGCTCTTTGAGTTCTACTTCAGTAGCAGCGCCAGCCTTGATTACTGCAACGCCACCCGCCAACTTGGCCAGGCGCTCTTGCAACTTCTCGCGATCGTAATCTGAATCGCTCTTCTCAATTTCCTGACGAATTTGAGTTACGCGGCCCTTGATCTGATCTTCGTTTCCGCCACCTTCAACAATGGTTGTTTCATCTTTGCTGATGACTACCTTGCGTGCGTGGCCAAGAAGTTCAACTCCTGCCTGATCCAACTTCAAACCAACCTCTTCAGAGATCACGGTTGCGCCAGTGAGAATTGCGATGTCCTGCAACATTGCCTTACGGCGGTCACCAAAGCCTGGAGCCTTTACTGCTGCTGAGCGGAAGGTTCCGCGGATCTTGTTCACTACCAATGTTGCAAGTGCTTCGCCTTCGATGTCTTCGGCGATGATTGCAAGAGGCTTTCCTGACTGCATTACCTTCTCGAGAATCGGTAGAAGATCCTTGATGTTGGCGATCTTTGAATTCGCGATCAAGATGTATGCATCTTCAAGCACCGCTTCCATGCGATCTGAATCAGTCACGAAATAGGGAGAGATATAACCCTTATCAAATCGCATACCTTCGGTGAGCTCTAGCTCCAAGCCAAATGTGTTTGATTCTTCAACAGTGATGACGCCCTCTTTGCCAACCTTGTCCATCGCCTCAGCGATCATTTCGCCGATTGTGGTGTCAGCAGCAGAGATAGATGCAGTCGCTGCGATTTGCTCTTTGGTTTCGACGTTCTTTGCCATGGCAACAAGTTCAGCAACAACGGCTTCTACTGCCTTCTCAATGCCGCGCTTGAGAGCCATTGGATTTGCTCCAGCAGCAACGTTGCGCAATCCTTCGCGAACTAACGCTTGAGCCAAAACGGTTGCAGTGGTTGTGCCATCACCTGCGACGTCGTCGGTCTTCTTGGCAACTTCCTTAACAAGTTCAGCACCAATTTTTTCCCACGGATCTTCTAGATCGATCTCTTTGGCAATCGAGACGCCATCGTTTGTAATAGTGGGTGCTCCCCACTTCTTCTCCAAAACGACATTTCGACCACGGGGTCCAAGGGTTACCTTGACCGCATACGCGAGGATATTCATGCCACGTTCTAGGCCACGACGGGCCTCTTCGTTAAAGGCAATCTGCTTTGCCATAGTTGTTTTCGCTCCTAATGTTTTTTAGTTACGTTCTGGGTGAATTATCACTCACACCCCTAGAGTGCTAACGCTAAATCTAGAGCAGGCCTACACCCACGGGCAAATGGATGAGGCAATTGGGGTGAAACTGAAATTTAGCGAGAGGAACGGGCGCTCGTGCGGGCCTGCCGGAGGCGACGAAGTCGTTTGACCAGCATGGGAGAGGTCAGAAGGGCATCCTCCCGGTCAATGAGGTCGTTGAGTAGTTGATAGTAGCGAGGAGCGCTCATATCGAAGAGCTCCTTGATGGCGCTCTCCTTAGCCCCGGCATAACGCCACCAGCTCCGCTCAAACTCCAGAATCCGGGTTTCGAGGTCGCTGAGGCCGATTGCTTGGGCAGGGGAAGTTGACTCAAATGCGCTCTCGTCCATAGCTCCAGCCTAAAGCAGGTGGGGTAAAAGTGCAGACATTTAGAGGGTGGCCAGAAGGGTCTCTATGTCACTCACCTTGGTCCAGGGGTTGACGATGGCGAATCTGAGGATCGGCTGGCCATGGTGGGAAGAGGGCGGGATGAACCCGATCTGATCGTGGAGCAACTGATCGCTCCACTTTTGATAATCCGCTGCCTCCCACCCCGGACGGGTAAATGCGACCACGGATAATTCAGGATCTCGAACCAACTCCAACCTCGGATGTTGACGAATGCGCTCGGCCGCCGCCTGGGCTACCGCGATCGTCTTTTCAATCGCTTCGGCGTACGCGTCGGTTCCGTGCGCAGCAAGAGAAAACCAGAAAGGAAGACCACGGGTACGACGGGTTAAGTGAATTGCGTAGTCCGATGGATTCCACGATGAATCCTCCTGCAAAGTCTCCAGATATGACGCGTGTTGCGTGTGGACCGCCTTTGCCAATTCTGGCTCTCGATATACCAATGCGCACGCATCAAAGGGTGCAAAGAGCCACTTGTGTGGATCGACGATAAATGAATCAGCCAGGTCGATCCCGGCAAACTTCGGCTTTTGAGATGGCGCACACAGGGCGGCAAGACCGTAAGCGCCGTCGACATGAAACCAGAGATCGCGGTCTTTGGCGGCATTGCCAACGGAGACAAGATCATCAATGGTTCCCAAATTCGTAGTGCCAGCCGTTGCAACTATCGCAAATACACGTGCGCTCTGCGATTCGTGATATCTGTCAACTTCGCGCGCAACATCGATTCCCCGCAATTTCCCGTTTGCATCAGGTGCGATCGCCAAGACATCTACATCCATCACTTGTGCGGCAGATGAAATAGATGAATGCGCTTCCTGACTGCAAGCAATCGCCCATCGATTGGTCTGCGGCCAGCGCTTGCGCGCCTGCGCCCTCGCGACGACAAGGGCGGAAAGATTTCCAATCGTGCCGCCTTGAACAAAAACTCCGCCAGCGCCTTGCGGCAATCCTGCAAGATCGGAGAGCCAACGTAGAGCCTGATTTTCAGCAAATACAGCCCCTGATCCTTCTTGCCACGAGCCGCCATAGAGTGCACTCGCACCTACGACAAGGTCGAAAAGGTTTGCATATTCACTTGGAGCCGAAGGAATAAAGGCCAAATTTCGAGGGTGGTCGGTAGAAATACATGCCTTTGCCAGCACGCTCTTAAAGACTTCAAGGGCTTCATGTCCCCCAAGACCCTTGGCGGTGATCGTATTACCGACTTCTGCAAAGAGTTCTGCAGCGGTGCGGGGACCATCAAGAGGAGGATCGGTCTTCAAACGGTGAAGGCTGTAGGACAGAACTTCCTTGGCGAGGTCTTCAACCTCCAATGTGAACTCATGCATGGTTACAAGTGTGCCATGACGGGCAACGAATATTGGACGCACGGTTGGAGCAGCAGAGCTTAGGATTGAAACAGTCCCTACGCCCGAAGGAGAGCCTGCCATCACAAAGCCGAAAGTAGTCATTCTCGGTGCTGGTTTCGGGGGCCTGACTGCAGCGAGGGCTTTAGCAAAGAGCGCTGATGTCACCCTGGTAGACCGCCACAATTTTCAGACTTTTCTACCCCTTCTCTATCAGGTGGCTACCGCCGGGCTTGCGGCCGACCATGTCGCCTACCCAATTCGCGGGGCGCTTCGTAAAAGCAACATCGAATTTCGGATGGGAATTCCCATATCAGTGGATCACCGAAACAAAGAAGTCAAACTAGATAGCAGCGAAGTCCTCCAGTTTGACCATCTCGTTGTCGCACTCGGCTCAGCGACTGCAGATTTTGGAATTAGAGGCGTTGCCGAACACGCACTCGGAATGAAGAGTGTTGCAGAGGCTATAAACATCCGGGCGGAAGTGATGCGACGCTTTGAAGACCTCTGTAGATTCCAAGACGAGACTCGGCTTTCGATTTCTGTGGTTGGCGGAGGACCAACGGGAGTAGAGATGGCAGGAGCACTTGCTGAATTGGTGCGCGGACCGTTGACCTCTGACCAAGAACAAGCTGCAAAACATATTGATATCTACCTGATCGAAGCTGGCCCGCGACTCTTGCCCAGCTTCTCTCCTTCGCTCTCATCTCGCACGCAAAAGGATTTAGAAACACTCGGCGTCAAAGTTCTCACCAACACTGCAGTGCAAGAGATAACTCCACGAAAAATCCTGTTAAAAAGTGGCGAGAGTATCCCAGCCGAGGTCACCATATGGGCCGCCGGAGTGCAAGGAGAACCTCTTGCAAAGAAACTTTCTCTGCCGATCGTAGCCACAAGAATCGAAATCGAACCGACCCTGCAAGTAAAGAACTACCCGCACATTTGGGCGATAGGAGATATCGCGGGAGCAAAGGGACCCGATGGGCGTTACTTGCCGATGATCGCTCCAGTTGCTATGCAACAGGGTACTTTCGTAGCCAAACAGATCGAGAGGGTCTGGCAAGGCAAGGAACTTCTCTCGTTTGCATACAAAAACAAGGGGTCGATGGCGACAATTGGCCGTCATAAAGCCGTTGTCGAAGTAAAAAGACTCAAACTTGTCGGCGCCCCAGCGTGGTTTGCTTGGCTCACACTCCACCTTTTCTACTTGTTAGGCGGGCGCAATAAGGTTCTCACTATGGCCGATTGGATGTGGAACTACCTGACATTCGACCGCGGTAATCGGCACATTATGGACTCGCAATAAATGGGCAGCTACATAAATCTACGCGGACATGAGATTTGGAATCTCGAATGGCCTCATGATGGAGATGCAGTTGTATTGCTCCACGGCGGTTTGAGCGCCACCGAAGATTGGGACAAGTACATTCTCCCAGCCGTAGATGATTTTCATGTTTTTGCCTATGACCGAACTGGACAGGGGCGCACCGCCGATCAGATTGGAAGTCTCCATTTCGATTTCCAAACCAGAGAAGCAATTGCCTATCTCGAAGATGTCGTAAAAGAACCAGCCCACCTCATCGGATGGAGCGATGGTGGCATCATCGCTTTGATGGTGGCACTGGAACGTCCAGACCTGGTGCGATCAATTGTCGCGATCGGTGCGAATTATCATTATGAACACGGCGGGGAAGCAGTCGCGTTATGGGAGATCTCTGATGAAGATCGCCAAGAACATGCGGAGAGATCCCCAGATGCGCCCGAAGCACTCGACTCGAAAGTGGCCCGCATGTGGCAAATCTGGAATACCGAGCCGACCCTTTCGAAAAACGACTTAGCAAAGATCCAATGTCCAACCCTGATATTAGCAAGTGATGATGAAACCTTCAGTTTCGCCCATATAACTTCGATGTATGAAGCTATTCCGCTGGGGCAGTTGGCAATCGTTCCCGGGACCTCTCACTATGTAATCAAGGAGAAACCAGAAATCACGCAAGCACTCATCAAAGATTTTCTGAGCAATTTGCTGCCACCGGTTACAAGAGCGCCAGTGCGAAGGAACAATCCACAATCTAGTTAGTTTGGCTACTTAGACTTCGCAAGTCTTTCGTCATGGAGCTGGTTGAAAATTGGGGCAGATAGTGACGGCAATTTTCCAAGTTTCCTGCTCAAAATCCAATCCGCTAATTCGGGGTTTCGCGCAAATGCAGGACCATGCATGTAGGTCGCGACGATTTGCGGCGTAATGAGCCCGTCCACATTGCTTCCTTGCCCGTTTCCAATTCCGGAGACTACGTGTCCGAGAGGCTGGAGATCGTCCAGAAATCGAGTCTGTCCGCCGTGATTTTCAAAACCCGTCAGCATCTCAATCGGCACGGTTGGCCTGGAAAGTAGCTCACCGACGGAGCGATGTTTTGCCGAAACGGTCTCAATTCCGACTAGACCAAGACCTGCAATCTTGCGATCTCCACTTGCTGGAAAATGTGTCCCTAGTATTTGAAAGCCAGCGCAGACGGCAAAGATATGCGCGCCATTTTCAAGGGCCTTCTTTATCGAATCGTTTTTGCTCAGAATCTCAAGTGCTGCAATCTGTGCGTCATCTTCTCCTCCTCCAAGGAGATAGAGATCGGCAGAGGTTGGAATCTGATCGCTGACACCTATTGTCAATACTTCGTGGACAACTTCGCGTTGTTTAAGCCGCCAACTGAGGATCTCAACATTTCCGCGGTCGCCATAGGTACCAAGCAATTCTGGAAGCAAATGAACGATCGTGAATGTCATTTCACCACCGACTTTGCCAATTGATGGAAGGCTGTATAGGAAGCGATGAGATCGGATTCAACTTCACCAAGGAGGGATGCCGCTGCATGGACATCGGTGACAACGTGATGTGGAATTTCGTTAACCGTGAGCCGAGCAGAGACATCCAAGCGGCGCTCGCCCGTCACCAGTACATATCTATCGAGCAACGGCGTGAAGTCCACATCCCATAGCCAGGATGTGTCCTTGCCATCTTGCGTATTCGCATTCACCACGAGAAGGACGCACTTGGGACCGGTGGCACTTGTCGCGAGGGTTTCCCGCCAGCTAGCTGGGTTCTTGGAAAGAAGAAGGCGAAAGTTGGTATTGCCAATCTTCAACTTTGCAAATCTCCCGTCAACGCTGGAAACCTCCGCGATTGCCGCGCCTGATTCTCGTGGGGAAATCCCAAAGTATGTTGCTGCGACGATGGCACGGGCTGCATTGGAAAGCGCTGCCCGTCCAGGAATCCCACTTGCGACCCTCACGGCCTGATTCTGTGGGCCGACTAATTCATCACCGTTCAAGACCCATTGCGGTTTCGGCTTGGCAAACCCACACCCGCATGAATAACTAGCCCCTTCATGTGTCCAGTGAAGAACGGCACCGCAGGCCGGACATGTGGATGCATCAAGATGACCGTGGACGTTACTGCTGAACCACAGGACGTTGCCCCAATCCTGGGCAGCCCATACAACAAAGGGGTCATCCGCATCGGCGAGTATGAGACATTCTTTAGGAAGCCCGACAAGAGCATCCTTCCATTTCTGTGCCACAAAACGAACTTCCGATAATCGATCGAGTTGGTCTCTACCCAGATTCAGTAGAACCACCATTTCAGGGTGAGTCTGTTTGATCGCCCATGGCATAACCATTTCATCGACTTCTAACACCGCTACAGGTGCAGACAATTCCTTGCTCAATGCCGACGCAATTCCTGCAAAGAGATTGGCGCCAGTGTAATTACTTACAACTTTCGTTTTAACTGACAAGGCCGTGTAAATCAAGGAGGTTGTTGTTGTTTTGCCGTTCGTACCAGAAATCAAAATTACTTTGCGCTTCTTTGACAACAAGGAAACCGCGTTTGGTTGTAACTTGAGAATTATCCGACCAGAAACCATCACTCCGCTACCGCGTTTGGTTATTCGCGAAATCGCTCCAAAAATATTTGCAATCCAGATGATGCCGCGCAGTTTCATTCCGTCAGCAATCCAAAGGTTCTAAAGCTCCAGTTGTGACGTTGTAGATTGCGCCACCAACGGTGACGCCGTCACGCAAAAGCGGGTAGGAACGAATACGAGTGACATCAGTAATAAGGGCTTTGCGTTGATCAGAGACGGTTCGAAATTCCAGGCTTCGAGTGTCCACGCCGTACTGATCGGCGATAGTGGCGTGTATGTCGGACTCTTCACTTTGAGCCATTCGGCAATCGGTATGGGGCATCACCAGGATTCGATCCACGCCAAGTAGGTAGGTCGCCAGAACCAATGTGCGAAGGACGTCCTCGGTGACGCGCGCGCCCGCGTTTCGAAGGATCTTGGCATCCCCTGCCTTCATCCCAACGACTGCCAGGGGGCTGATCCGCGAGTCCATGCAGGTGACTATGGCCAAGCCTTGGGCAGCAGTGCCTGTCAGGCCGCTGCCTTGAAAATTGGTGACAAAGGCCCGATTTGCCGTAAGGAGGTCGCCAAAGGCCTGCTGCGGAAACTCGGCCGGCTGGGGAACCACGCTCATGTCAGCTCCAATGTTTGGGCCCTGGAATGGGCAAGCCTATCGAGAAGAAAAATTCTGGGAATTGGCTGTAACGCCGGGCCGCTTCTCCTCGTTATATCTCATAGTTACGAATTCTAGGAGGAGAAAACATGAACAAGCGCCACCTAGCCGTTGCAGTCGTCGCGGCCCTTGCCTTGTCCAGCTCGACCATAGCCTCGGCAGAGGGTGGATCGCATCGAATAATGGGCGGATACGAACACATCAGTTCGGTCGCCCCCATCGGCCTGAGCAATGCCGGTGGAACCCTGACCATCGATACATCCACTGCCACCCCAAGTTTCGCCTTCGATACATCGAAGGCCGCCCCACACATCGACTTCAATCTATCGACTGCCACAACTAACTTTGATGACGAACCTGGGATATCCGATGACGGCGTAGGCGAAGATGATTCGCTCCCAGCAGGTAGCTCAACCTCCCCCGCAAACCCTGCCATCCCACCAGCGGGGCTGACGGCACCTGCGACTCCTGCCGACCCAAATGCACCGGCAACACCAACCGTCCCATCCTGGATCACCAAGCCCCACGCAAAATCCAATGATGACAACGCAGTTCCCTCTGACCAATCCTCTGAAGATTCGCAGGATTAACACGGAAGTAATGTGCGTCCAGAGGCTAACTCTCGTTAGCCTCTGGGGTGATCACCGGTTAGGAGTCAATGCCAGAGAAGAACAGATTTTCGTCAGAGCAAAGTGAGAAACACGCTGATGCTCTCGTCGTCGCGCTCGATTTCGATCAACTAGTAGAGGAGGCCGTACGTGGAAGCGATTCAGCATTCACCCTCCTATGGCGCAATTTCCAACCGCGGATGGTCCGATACCTCGCCATGTTCACCAACGAGCCAGAAGATCTCTGTTCAGAGGTTTGGATCAAGATTGCGACCTCCATTAAAAGCTTCCAAGGCGATTCCAATGCCTTCAAAGGATGGATCTACACAATCGCGCGAAATGCAGCAACAGATTTGGCACGGAAGAAGCAGCGCAGTGGAATCAGCGTTGAACTCAATGAGTCAGATTGGATAGGTGAAAACTCGACAATGGTAGAAGTTATGGACCTGGTGAAGCGTTTGCCACAGGAGTACGCGGAGATCATCATGCTCCGCGTCGTGGCCGACCTTGATGCCAGCGAAGTAGCCGAAATCGTCGGGAAGACGCAGGGAAATGTACGCGTTCTTACTCACAGAGGCTTGAAGCAGTTAAATGAGATGCTGGTTAAGGGGGGTGAAGGCAGATGAGCAACTTTGAGGATTTTTCGCTTGAGCAGAGCGAAGAGCTGATTGCAAAGTTAAAATCTGGCGCACCTTCTGAATTCGAGCAACTCCGCAGCACTCTTAATCTGCTAGCCCACGTCAATGAACTTCCACCTACGGCAATTCCACCTGTACTGCCTTCAGGTATCACCCAACCGGTGCCGGTACTCCCCGTGAAATCGACGAAGCCGCGCCGAACCATCGTCACCTCGGTTATCGTGACGGGAATGCTCGCCTCGGCCTCTCTAGCCGCCGCTGCCGTGACAGGCATTGGACCTGCACCCATAGTGAATATCGGTCATCAGACTGCGAAATTCGTAAAGAGCGTGGTGGGCGCCGTGAGCAACGCAGTGACTGGAAATAGTTCCGTGGCTTCAGCCGAATCGGCGAATCCGCAATTGCCCGGAGTCACTCCTGCACCGACCCCCACTGATAATTCCTCGAACACGAATAATGATCAATCGAATTCGGAAAACACGCCACTGCCAATAGCACCAATTCAAAATCTCTTGCCCCCAGCGGCAACGAGCCATATACCCATTGGGCTTCAAAATCTCTTGCCCCCAGCGGCAACGAGCCATATATCCCATGAGAGTGAGAGTCCGAAACCGGAAGACTCTCCACAAGCAAAATTCTCTCCGCCGTCGGCACCGGGCACGGAAAGTGATGACTCGGGTAATGAAGACTTTGTTCCGACGCTACCCACTTCTCTGCCAAGCGCAGGTCCAACTGCACTACCTGGAACCGAACCCAGCACAGAATCTGCCCCAACTCCCAGCACTGAACCTACTCCGGCATCCACTCCTACAGGTTCAACGGAGCCATCCCCAAGCGCAACCGAGGCACCAAGCTCAGATGACTAAAAGAGTCTTTACTTATTCTTTTCTTTCTTTTCCTGTTTCTTAGCGCGCTTCTCTTTCAATGTGAGTTTTGCTTCCTTCTTGGTATTCGCATTGCTCTTCTGCTCTTTGTTTGCCATAACAACTCCGTCCTTTGTTGAGCCTTCAATACATGGGAGTCTAATGTAAAAAGGTACGCTCTTTACTCTGGGAGAGGGCCAAAGATGCTGGGATTCGTTGTCGCGACGGTGGCTGGCGTCATCGTCGGAACGATCAACGGTATGGCCGGTGGCGCCTCGATCATCTCCTACCCCGTCATGCTGGCATTGGGACTGCATCCCCTGGATGCGACGATCACGAATGCCATCGGAACTACTAGCGCTAACTTTGTTGCCATACGCACGGGGCAGTACAAGATTTGGGAGTTGATCAAAACCTACAAATTTTTGATCACCCTATCTGTTACGGGATCACTCATTGGAGCCATCCTTCTTCTTTCCTTCCCGCCTCACGTCTTCGAACACATCGTGCCATTTCTTCTGCTCGGCGCAACGTTCACCTTACTTCTCCCTACAAAGCCGGCCGTTGGCAAACGAAGTGAGACCGTTGAGGCAGTCGGCATCGCTGCTAGCGGCCTCTACTGCGGTTACTTCGGACCGGGGCAAGGGGTGATGGTCATCGCCTCGCTGGCCCGAAATCCAAAGAAGCCTGACGTTATGAATGCGGCAAAAAACATCATCGTAGGAATTCCGAGTGCGGCCTCAAATATCGTCTATCTCTTTAGCGGACGAGTTCATTGGATGTTTGCTTTTGCCCTCTTCCTGGGATCCAGCGTCGGAGGTGGCTTAGGCGGGCGATGGGCTTCCAAGATGTCGGCCAATTTTTACCGAGGGTTGGTGATGACCGTCGGAATCGGCGCTTCCATCTATCTCTTTAAGCGGTACCTCTTTTAGAAAAATCAGAGCCCCCCGTCAGGATTGAACTGACGACCTTCCGCTTACAAGGCGGATGCTCTACCACTGAGCTAGGGAGGCCTTTCTTACTTGCGCATTATGTCAGCGCGGAAGAAATTGATGAAATTCTAGGCGCGGAGCAGTTGCGTAACCGTAACCGGGACGAGATTTCGATCCTGCAGCGCCTTGATCAGCAAAGGCAGGGCAGTGACTGTATGGGCATGCCCGAAGTGCATCCCGATAATGCTGCCGTTGTGCACGGTTTTTAGGCAGTTGGCAACGATGGCCTTGGCAGATGGGTTCTGGTAATCCAAAGAATCAACATCGTAAATTAGGCAATTCTTATAACCAGAGGCACCGGCCGCCGCACGAATTATCGAATTGGATTTCAACGTCCCTGATGGACGGAACCATGTGCCTGGACTTCCCACAGCCTTAGTCACTGCGGCTTTCCCCTTTGCGACCTCAGCCTTGGCCTCTTTCAATGTTAATAGGGTCATCGTCTTGTGACTGTAAGTGTGATTGCCCAATTCATGACCCGCATCAACGATCTCGTGGCCGATGGTTGGATTGGCATTGAGCCAGACGCCAACGGCCATCACAGTTATAGGAGTGTGCGTTTTCTTGGCAATCGCCAAAATCTTACGAGCGATTACTAGATCGCCAGAGCCATGAAAAGTTATGGCAACCTCAGCACGATTTCGCGGACCATGAAAAATATCCGCACCTGCCGATGCAGCGTTTGCAGAATTGGGCATTAACAATCCGCTCATACTGACAAGAGCCGCGCTTCCGCCGATTTTGAGCGCTCGCCGCCGAGTTACTTCATCGTGAACATGGTCATCGCACATAGTGCTGAGCCTACCAAGGCAATCTTAAAATTTACTCTGAGTCTATCTGGGCTCTGGGCCACGAAATTGGGAGGGAGTGCTTGCCTGATCTGCCGTCTCCGGAAGATTTTCCTCGAAGACGTCGCCAGATCCAAGGTATTAAAAATGATGCAAACCATTTGGCATTGGATTTGTATCGCTTGGACTGTGACAATTTCTCTGCCGTCGGCAGGGGTTCGCGCCAGGTAATCGCGTAAGGAAACCCCAGCCTTTCCAATATTCCTTGCGCTACGCGATCGTGTCCAATTGAATTAAGATGCAGACGATCATCAGCTAAGAATCGACGATCACTGAGGAGGCCTTCTTCATTTGCATCAGCAATGATCGCACCCACTTCCTGCGCCACTGCCCTGACGTTCTTGTTGAACTCGCTGAACCTGGCCGCCCATAAATCCGCGGTTCTACCTACTCTGTCGGTGCGCTCCAAAACGGTAAAGAGCAAAACCGTGGCACCGGATGCGGCAATTTTTCGCACTGTCCGCGCATAAAGAGGAAGCGCGACTTCGGCTTTGTAGTTGGGGCGCAATACATCGTTGGCGCCAGCGTGGAATGAGAAGAGTGTCTCTGGACCTGTCACGTAAGTAAGCGCAATCGGGACCTGGTCGACTGCGACTTGGTGGATCAACTTCCCGCGCACCGCAAAATTCGCATAGGTGAAGTCGGGATTCTGATGAGCCATAACATCTGCAACTCGGTCAGCCCATCCGCGGTACTGCCCATTGACGACCTCATCACTCATTCCTTCTGTGAAGGAATCACCGCAAGCAATCAGTCGCGTGTAACGCATTATTTTCTACGTTGCTCATCCACCCAGAAGAGGGCGATAGATGTCGCGACGCTGGCGTTTAGGGACTCCGTGCTGGCTCTCATTGGAATCGACACCACGAGATCGCACTTCTCTCTGACTAGTCGAGACAAGCCTTTGCCTTCGCTTCCCACGATGATCATCAAAGATTCTTGTTCCAATTTCATGTTGCTCAAAGGCGCATCAGCCTCACCTGCAAGCCCTATGACAAAGCATCCTGCCTTCTTCGCCTCATCGATTGCTCGCGGAAGGTTGCTTACTTGAGCAACTGGCATACGCGCTGCGGCTCCTGCGGAGGCTTTCCAGGCAGAAGCCGTCATTGCCGCAGCTCGCCTTTCGGCCATCACAACACCATCAGCGCCAAAAGCAGACGCACTTCGCACAATCGCGCCGAGGTTGCGTGGATCAGTCACACCGTCAAGGGCGACAATCAACATTGGTTTGGTGGCTCGAATGATGATCTCTTCCAGACTCGAATACTGGAAAGGCTTGATAGCAAGAAGAATTCCCTGGCTACTTCCAGAGAGTCCCTCGACTTCTGCGCGGTGTACTTCTCTTATTGGCAGATGAGTAGCTAGGGCGAGTTGGAGAGATTCAGTAATACGATCATCAACATCGATGCTTCGTGCAACTATCAACTCAATCGCAGGAACCCCCGCACGCAATGCCTCGACAACTGCGTTTCTACCTGCAACGAGTTCGCCTCCGCCCTTTGGTCGCTCGCTCTTCTGGCGAGGTGCGCGTGGTCGAGTGTCCTTAGTAGCCACCGCCTTCTTTCGCTTGGCAGCTGCGTGATATGGACGATCTTCAGCTTTCGGGGTTGGACCTTTGCCCGCGAGACGTCGCTTGTTCTTTCCACCGGTTCCGGCCGCTGGGCCCTTCTTGGATCCGCGCACCGCGCCTTTTCGTTCTGAATTTCCGGCCATCTTGTTTACCGCTCTTCCCTATATGTGATCGACCATCGTGGTCCTTGCGGCGTGTCTTCAATGATAATTCCGAGCGCCGCTAGGCCATCGCGAATTGCATCAGATGCTGCAAAATCTTTACGTTCACGAGCAGCTTGCCGTTGGTTCAGGGCAAGCTCAATTGTCCCATCAAGAGCTTTTTGTAGATCAATGTCTCCGCCTTCAGAAAATGTCGGGTCGTATGGATCGCAACCCAAAACTTCCAGCGCCCCCCGGATCTCATTTGATTTTTCTTCGAGCGTCTTCAAATCAGAGGTGGAAAGTGCAATATTGCCCGCATGAAGAGCCTCTGAAATATGCGCGAGGGCTTGGGGCACCGCCAAGTCATCATTCATCGCATCAATAAAGCCTTGCCCCAGAGTCGGCGTCGGTGGATTTCCAAGAAGTTGTGCTGCACGATCCAGGAAACTCTCAATACGGCGGAACGCAACCGCCGATTCATCTAATGCATCTGGGGAATATTCAAGAATCGATCGGTAGTGCGCGCTGCCGAGGTACCAGCGCAATTCAATGCGACGCACACGCTTCAAAACTGCACTGACCTGCATTGAATTGCCTAGTGACTTGCTCATCTTCTCACCCGATGCAGTCACCAAGGCGTTGTGCATCCAAAGTTTTGCAAAAGGCCAACCGGCGGCTTGCGACTGAGCGATTTCATTTTCATGATGGGGAAAAATCAAATCCAAACCGCCACCGTGAATATCGAAAGCTTCACCCAGATATGCATGCGCCATTGCCGAGCATTCCAAGTGCCACCCGGGTCGACCTACCCCCCATGGAGTTGGCCACGAGGGCTCACCGACCTTGGCTGCCTTCCACATCGCAAAATCTCGTGGATCCTTCTTATAGGTTTCATCTGCATCTGAGGCGGGTTGAAGATCGTCCAAATTCTGACGTGAGAGAGTCAAGTAAGACTTAAGTTTGCGCACTTCCAGATACACGTCGCCATTCCCCGGCGCATAGGCAATTCCTTTGTCAATGAGAATCTGCATCAGTTCGATCATTTGAGGAATGTGGCCAGTGGCGCGGGGCTCGTACGTTGGCGGAATGACATTGAGCGCGTCGTAAGCCGAGGCGAAAGCACGTTCGTACTTCATCGCCAATGCCCACCACGTTAAGTTTTCATGTTTGGCTTTGTTGAGAATTTTGTCGTCGATGTCAGTGACATTTCGGATGAAGGTAACTTCATATCCGCTCTTCGTCAGCCAGCGGCGAAGGATGTCAAAATTGATCGCGCTTCGCACATGTCCAATGTGGGGAGGAGCCTGGACTGTTGCGCCGCACAGGTAGATGGTGGCCTGGTCCTTTTTGAGTGGAACAAATGGTTGCACGCTTCGCGACAAGGTGTCATACAACATCAGCGAACTCATCATGTCAGTCTATCTTGTGGTGTTGATCAGATTAGAAGGACGAATAGATCAGGGCGGAGGCAATAGCCGCGATTCCGCGTCCTTCTCCGGTGAATCCAAGCCCATCGGTTGTGGTCGCTGAAATTGAGACATCGGCACCACCCAGGGCGTTGGAAATGGCAGCAATGGCCTGGCTTCTACGCGAGCCAATTTTCGGGCGATTGCCAATAATCTGAACGGATACATTGGAGATCATGTAATCGGCATCGCTAAGCAGCTGAAGTGTCTCTGCTAAAAGTTGCACCCCTGATGCATGTCGATACTCGGGCCGTGCGGTTCCAAAATTGACTCCGAGATCACCTAGTCCAGCAGCGGCAAGAAGCGCATCGCAGATTGCATGGGCGGCAACGTCACCGTCGGAATGGGCTTCAACGCCGATCTCATCTGGCCAGAGAAGCCCGGCCAACCACATCGGCCGATCATGATCCATTGAGAAGGCATGTGCATCTACTCCCACACCGGTGCGGTACCGAGATAAGCCAGCGCCGTCGTGTATTGGCGGTGTCATAGGCTGCCTTCCAATAAAAGAGATTTAGGAAGCAAGAACCTCGTCAAGAATAACTGCAGCCTTCTCCTCATCGGTGCGCTCTGCGAGTGCAAGTTCAGAGATAAGGATTTGCTTCGCCTTTGCAAGCATTCGCTTCTCACCAGCGGAAAGTCCACGGTCAAGATCGCGGCGGTACAGGTCGCGAACAACTTCAGCAACCTTAATAACATCGCCAGAAGCCAACTTCTCAAGGTTTGCTTTGTAGCGGCGAGACCAGTTGGTGGGTTCTTCGGTGTACGGCTGGCGGAGCACGTTAAACACCCGGTCTAGTCCGGCACTGTCTACTACGTCGCGGACGCCTACTAGATCTACGTTTTCAGATGGGACTCGGACGGTGAGGTCGCCCTGAGCAATTTTGAGCACTAAGTAGGTCTTCTCTTCGCCTTTGATTAAACGTGTCTCGATGGCTTCGATTAGAGCCGCGCCGTGATGAGGATAAACAACGGTTTCGCCGACCTTAAATGACATGTAATGCCCTTCGTTAGGGACTAATAATACCAGCACCTGGTGACAGTAATCACCCCCCAATTTGGGCGCGAAATAAGGGCTTTGCGGCTTATTTGATAAGACATGAGAGAATTGCGCCAGCCAAAAGGGTTCATTGAATCTACCCCTATGTTTGCAAGGAGAATCTGATGCACGTGCGCAAAGTTGCAGTTGTGACCCTTTCTGTTTCGCTAGCGCTCTCGCTAAGCGCGTGTGGAGCCGGCAAAGATGCGCCCACGCGAATGATCACTCAGGTCACAGATGGGGTAGATGGCTCCGTGACTACTTACGGCAACAACCTAAAAGTTGTTTCAGTACTGCTTGTAGCGCAATCAGATGGCTCGGCAGTAGTAGTCGGAACAATCGTCAATGAAAATCCTACTGAAGACACTTTGCTGGGGATCAATGTCGGTGGGATCAATGCAACTCTTTCGCAGAAGACTCTCTCACTCAAACAGAATATGCCGGTTCGCTTTGCTGGGGACAGCGCAAATGCTTCTGCAGTGGTTCCCGGTCTTAATGCAGCACCCGGGACTCGCGTCAAAGTACAACTCTTCTTTGCTAGCGCAGGTGAACTAACTCTTGATGCCATTGTTCACGAACGCAGTGGCGTTTACGCGAATGTTGGAGCTTAAGCTTCCAACTTGTATCCCAAACCTCTTACGGTTTGGATGTAAACGGGATTGGCAGGATCTTTCTCAATCTTTGCGCGCAGACGCTTGATGTGAACGTCAAGGGTTTTTGTATCGCCTACATAATCGCTGCCCCACACTCGGTCGATGAGTTGCATGCGCGTCAGTACGCGCCCTGAGTTACGCATTAAAAATTCGAGTAACTCAAATTCCTTGAGCGGGAAATTAATTTGTTCGCTATTTACTGAGACTAAATGCCGCTCAGTATCCATTCGAACCGGACCAGCAACTAAGACATGACCGTCATCCGTGCCTAGCGGCAGATCGCCAATTCTTCGAAGCACGGCGTGTATTCGAGCCAACAGTTCGCGAGAGGAATAAGGCTTCGTTATGTAGTCATCCGCGCCAAGTTCTAACCCAACTACTTTATCTACCTCGGAATCCTTTGCTGTAAGCATAATTATTGGGACATTGGAGCGAGTACGCAGTTGTCGGCACACCTCCGTTCCAGAGAGTCCCGGAAGCATTAGGTCCAATAAGACAAGATCTGCACCACCGCGATCGAACTCTTCAATCGCTCGTATTCCGTTGTCGGCAACAATTACTTCGAAACCCTCGCGACCTAGTAGATAGGCTAACGCCTCTGAAAATGAGGCTTCATCTTCGACCACGAGAATTCGTGTCATCTCTCCTCCAATTGTGAAAGTTTCTTTTGACTTGATTCGTTCCTGACAAAGAGTGGAAGTCGGATTGTGAAAGTACTTCCCGCGCCTTCAACACTCCACACGGAAATATCGCCGCCGTGATTATTGACCACATGCTTGACGATGGAAAGACCCAAACCAGTGCCACCTGTCGCACGGGATCGGGCAGGATCCACCCTGTAGAAACGTTCGAAGATTCGTTCAATATCTTTTTCGGGAATTCCAACACCTTGGTCAGAGATGGATATTTCTGCGAGCGCGTCCTGTCTTTTTAACGCAACCGCAACCCGGGTCCCATCAGGGCTGTAATTGATGGCATTTTCCACGAGATTACTTATGGCCATTTCGATCTGGCGACGATCTCCAAGAACTTCGAAGTCACCTAACTGAGTGAATGTGAGCGAGATATTCCGAGCCTCCGCTGCCATGCGCGAGCCATCAATGGCCTCTGAAATAAGATCGGCCAGCTTTAGGACCTTGGCGTTCTTCAATGGGTCATCGTCTTGCAAACGGGACAGATCAATAATCTCTTGAACTAGGTCGGAAAGCCTCTTCGCCTCCGTCTGCATTCTCGTAGCGAACTTAACGATCGCTTGCGGGTCATCACTTGCCCCCAAAACGGCTTCACTTAATATGGAGAGGGCGCCGATTGGTGTCTTGAGTTCATGAGAAATGTTTGCGATGAAGTCTCGCCGGATCGCATCTAGCCGGCGGTACTCGCTATCGTCGAAGATCAGAACTGCCACCAACCCACGATCGCCGAGCGGAGATACGCGGACAAGAAGGTCGTGAGTGCCTTCGCCCACGGGCCCGCGTGGAAGTTCGACAGTGGCCTCTTGGTATTCATGCGATCGCCGTACCGCCCGCACCAACGAGAGAATCGGATCAGAGACCAACCGGCCCTCTCGCACAAGGCTGAGGGCCTCGGAGTGGCTGGAAGATTTCAAAACTACTTCACCGGGTGCTAGAACCAGGAATTCGGCGTCGATGATTTTGAGTAAATCAAGAACTCCAGAAGGAATCTCCAAAAGAGGTGCTTCAGAAACTCTGCGTCGACGGATCACCCCCATATCGTAGAGTTGTTAGTACCGCGCGACCCAACTGATAATGGCAAAAAGTACCTTTTAGCTCAACTCTTTACGCCGCATTCAATTCCCGTTCACTTACAACCTCCGAAATAGGGCTTATAAGAGATATTGTTGGACTATGCGCGATGCTTTTCATGATGACCTCGACTCAATCGGCCAAACCCTCATTGAAATGGGAGAACGTGTCAGCCGCTCAATGGAGCTTGCTACAACGGCCCTGCTCACCGCCGATCTTCAATTAGCCGAGCAAGTGATTTCAGACGACGACTTCATAGACACCATGCAGCACGACCTCGACGCGAAGACCTTGAATCTTCTAGCGCGGCAACAGCCGGTAGCCGGTGACCTTCGCACCCTGGTTACTTCGTTGAGAATGAGCGCAGACATTGAACGGATGGGCGACATGTCCCACCACATAGCCAAGGTCGCCAGAATGCGCTACCCCGAAAAGGCGGTGCCGCCGGAACTTGCAGTCACAATTCAAGAAATGGGAAATGTCGCCAAGCGGATCATCGATAAAACCACTCAAGTTATTAAGACTCATGATTTGCAGGCTGCCGTTGAATTAGAAAAGGACGACGATGAGATGGACAAGCTGCATCGCAAGTTATTCGTAACCTTGCTCAATGATGCCTGGCCCCACGGGACCGAGACTGCAATCGACATGACCTTGTTAGGCCGCTACTACGAACGCTGTGCTGATCACGCAGTTTCGGTTGCCCGCCGCGTGTACTTCCTCGTCACGGGCGAATACGCCTCCGAGAAGGACGATAGCCTCTAGCGTTTGCCTTGGTTGGCTACGGCGTCAATCGCAGCCTTAGCAGCGGTCGGATCTAGATATTCCCCGCCCTTTCGAATCGGCATCATCTTCTCATCTAGTTCGTATAGAAGAGGAATACCCGTCGGGATATTCAATTCTGAAATGTCAGCATCCGATATCCCATCCAGATGTTTCACAAGTGCGCGCAAGGAGTTGCCGTGCGCCGTCACCAGAACAACTTTCCCGGTCTCTAAGTCAGGAGCAATTGATTCGCTCCAATAAGGCAGCATGCGGATAACTACGTCCTTGAGACATTCAGTCTTCGGCATTGCACCACCCAGATCTGCGTAGCGCGGATCTTTCGATTGGCTGTATGGATCTGCATCGTCAATCGGTGGTGGTGGAACATCATAGGAGCGCCGCCACAATTTGAATTGCTCTTCGCCGTACTGCTCTAAAGTCGCGCGCTTATCTTTACCTTGAAGTGCGCCGTAGTGCCGTTCATTGAGCCGCCAAGATCTGCGCACTGGAATCCAGTGGCGATCGCAAGTATCCAAGGCCAATTGAGCGGTGCTTATGGCGCGACGGAGAAGAGAGGTGTGCACAACATCGGGAAGGAAACCGCGCTTGGCTAAGAGGATTCCGGCTTTGCTCGCTTCGCTCTCGCCCAACTGAGAAAGGGGAACATCAACCCAACCAGTAAAAAGGTTTTTGGCGTTCCATTCACTTTCGCCATGGCGAAGCAAGATCAATGTGTGTGTCATAGGAGTATTTTGCCAACATTGTCCTGATTAGATCAAATGCTCAAAGGCCTTGAGGTTTGCCAGCGACTCACCGCGCGAGATTCGCCAAGCCCACTCCCGGCGGATTGAAGATGCAAAACCCAACTCCAAGAGCGGATTAAACGAAGAGTCCGAGTACTGCAATATCGAACCAAGTAAACGATCAATTTCCTGATCTGTCACTGCAGGAAGCGGTAGGCGACCGACAAGATAGAGATCACCCAGCTCGTTGAGGGCAAATGCCACGCCATACATTGAAGCGTTCCTCTTCATGCACCATTCAAAGACTTTGCCTTCATTTTCATCTGGCTTGCGAATCACGAAAGCGCTGATGCTCAGGGAATGATCACCAACAATCAATGCACAATGAGTCTGAAGTTTCTTCTCACCGGGCAGGGTAACCAGAAAGGTATTTGCGTCACTGCGGTCAAACTCTAGATCATGAGATTCGAGAAACTCTTCAATGGTGATTCGCGGGTCAATACTTGCCACGGGCTCTATCCGCCCATAGAAGTTTTTTGCTGCGCAAGCTCTGACAGAACGCGGTCATATATATCCAAGGTCCCTCGGGCAGTTGCGTCCCAGCCAAAATGCGAAGAGTGCTCAAGGGCACCCAGAGAGAGCAGTGTGCGGCGCTGCGGCTCCACCAAAAGCCTTGCCAAGACGGATGACCACGCCCGTGGATCATGTCCATCTACGAGAACACCCGAGATGCCGTCGGCAACAGCAGTACGCAATCCACCGACAGCAGTTGCAACAACCGGAGTTCCGCAGGCTTGGGCCTCTAATGCGACCAGGCCGAATGATTCGCTGTAACTGGGAACGCAGACCAGGTCTGCGGCGCGATACCAATTTGGCAGGTCAAGTCTGGGTAGCGGTGGCAGGAAGCGAATTACATCCGCAAGCCCCAACCAGTTCATCAGTTCCTTGAGTCTTTCAACTTCAGCGGTTCCGCTCCCGGATGCCCCGCCTATTACATAGACGATCAACTT
>Ga0315268_10001839_pt1 | contig 24364 bp, 20 predicted proteins | sample C1_top_MG_FD_204535 | JGI IMG/M metagenome (GOLD analysis project Ga0315268, IMG submission 204535) | Sediment microbial communities from Yellowstone Lake, YNP, Wyoming, USA - C1_top | ecosystem: Environmental > Aquatic > Freshwater > Lake > Sediment | place: USA: Wyoming | collected 2017-08-01
GGGGTGGTGTGGGGGGTGTGTGGGGTGTGGGGGGGGGGGGGGCCCGCGACCGCGTTTTCCTTCTTGACCCCCCCCACGGCCCCCCCCTCCCCAGCCCCCCGCACTCCGCACCCCTCACCACCCCCGCACCCCTCACCACCCCCGAACAGAGTTGAACCCCCCCTCTCCCATACATAGATTTAGGTCGCAATAGAGCTCCCCATCCGGAGGAATCAGATGAGCACGATGAACACCCCCGAAATCGCCCTGACGATTTCCGCCAACGCCACCACCGAGGTCAAGAAGTTCATGGCCGCGGAGGGCGTGTCGCCCGACGCGGGCGGCCTGCGCGTGAGCGTGCAGCCCGGCGGCTGCTCAGGGTTCAAGTACAGCCTGCTGATCGAGGACCAGGCCGCCGACGACGACACGATCCTCGCGCAAGAGGGCTTCCGCGTCTTCGTCGATCCGTTCTCCATGCAATACCTCAACGGCGTCGCCATCGACTATGTGACGTCGATGCAGGGGTCGGGCTTCACCTTCAAGAACCCCAGCGCAACCGGCGGTTGCGGTTGCGGCAGTTCGTTCTCCGCATAACCACGAGTCTTTTCCGATGACGTCTGGCCCTCGCCACGACGCCGCTGATGCCCGCAAGGCCCGCGATACCGCCCCGGCGGTCGATCGCGGGCCTTCGCACGTCTCCGGCGCCCTTACTGCGCTCGAGCGCATTCCCACGGTCGTCGTCGACGACCATCACGCCCTCGCCGTGCGGGTGGCGCGGCGCATCGCGGACATCATCCGCGCGCGCAACGCCGACGGCCGGCAGGCCATTCTCGGCCTCGCCACCGGGTCGACGCCGATCGGCGTCTACCGGGAGCTGATCCGCCTGCATCGCGAGGAGGGGCTGAGCTTCCGGCAGGTGATCTCGTTCAACCTGGACGAGTACTACCCGATGCCGCCGGACAGCATCCACTCGTATCACCGCTTCATGTGGGAGAACCTGTTCTCGCACGTGGATATCGACCCGGCGAACGTGCACATTCCCGACGGCACGGTGCCGCGCGATGGCGTCGAGGCCTGGTGCGCCGGCTACGAGCGGCAGATCCGCGATCTCGGCGGCATCGACGTCCAGATCCTCGGCATCGGCAAGACGGGCCACATCGGATTCAACGAGCCGGGTTCGGGCGAGAAGAGCCGCACGCGGCTGGTGCACCTCGACGCCGTGACGCGCCGCGACGCGGCCGCCGACTTCTTCGGCGAGGAGTTCGTGCCGCGCGAAGCGGTGACGATGGGTGTCGCGACGATTCTCGACGCCCGCGAAATCCTGATTCTCGCCACGGGCGAGCACAAGGCGATGATCGCGCGGCGCGCCGTCGAGGGGCAGATCGACCTCGAGGTGGCCGCCACCTTCCTGCAGCGACACGCCAACACGACGTTCTACGTCGACGCCTCGGCGTCGGCCGAGCTGACGCGCGTCGCGACGCCGTGGCTGCTCGACGAAGTCGAGTGGACGCCGACCCGCACGCTGCAGGCCGTGGCCTGGCTGTCGCGCAAGACCGGCAAGGCGATCCTCAAGCTCACGCAGGCCGACTACGCCGAGCAGCAGATGTCGTCGCTGGTCGCGCGCCACGGCAGCCCCGGCGCCGTGAACGGCCTCGTCTTCAACCAGCTGGGGGCGAAGATCCGCGGCAAGAGCAAGCTGCCGCGCGGGCACCGCATCGTCTGCTTCTCGCCGCACCCCGACGACGACGTGATCTCGATGGGCGGCATCCTGCGCAAGCTCGCCGAGAACGACAACGATATTACCGTGGCGTACATGACGAGCGGCAACATCGCCGTCTTCGACCACGACGTGCGCCGGCACATCGACTTCCTGCTGCGGCTGCACCGCGACGACGCGATCGGCGGCACGGAGGTGCCGGCGTTCGCGGCCCGGGTGCACACGTTCCTCGACACCAAGAAGCCGGGCGACGTGGACATTCCCGAGGTGCAGGACATCAAACGCATCATCCGCGAGGCCGAAGCGGTGAGCGGCCTCGAGACCGTCGGGCTGAGCGGCAGGAACGGGCGCTTCCTCAACCTGCCGTTCTACCAGACGGGGAAGGTGAAGAAGGACCCCATCGGCCCCGCCGACGTGGCGCTCGTGCGCGCGGTCCTCGAGGAGATGAAGCCGGAGTTCATCTTCGTCGCGGGCGACCTGTCGGACCCGCACGGCACGCACCGGATGTGCAAGGAAGCCATCGACGCCGCGCTCGCCGAGCTGTGGCCCGACCGCCATCGCGGCGCACCGTCCGACGGCGCGCGACGCGTCAGCGACCGTCGCGACGCGACGGCGCCTCCGGAAGTCTGGCTGTATCGCGGCGCCTGGCAGGAATGGCCGGTGACCGACGCCACCTGGCTGGTCCCGCTCGCCCAGGAAGAACTGCGCCTCAAGATCCAGGCGATCTTCAAGCACCAGAGCCAGAAGGACTCGGCCCCCTTCCCCGGCCAGGACGATCGCGAGTTCTGGCAGCGCGTCGAACAGCGCAACAAGGACACGGCCGGCATCCTCGACGAGCTCGGGCTCGCCGAGTATTTCGCCATGGAGGCGTATGTCGTCGATTGACGGGTTCGCGCAGGGCACGCCGTGACGCCGAGCCGATTCGGCGTCCTCGACCTCCTCGTCCTCGTCGCGTACCTCGCCGGCACTACGGCGCTGGGCGTCTGGCTGGGCCGAAACCAGAAGAACTCCAAGGACTATTTCGTCGCCGGCCGCAACATTCCGTGGTGGGCGGTGATGTTTTCCATCGTGGCCGCCGAGACGAGCGCGCTGACGTTCATCTCGGTGCCTGGACTCGCCGTCATCGGGAACTTCGGCTTCCTGCAGGTCTGCATGGGCTATGTCCTCGGCCGCGTGGTCGTGGCCTACGTGCTGCTGCCGCGCTACTTCGAGGGCGACCTCGTGACGGCGTACGCACTGCTCGAGACGCGGTTCGGCGCAAGCACGCGGCGGTTCACGTCGGTGGTGTTCATGGCGACGCGCGGGATGGCCGACTCGGTGCGCGTCTTCGCGTCGGCCATCCCGATCGCCATCGTCATCGGTCCCGTGCTGCCGCGGCAGTACGTGATGCCGGCGGCCATCATCGTGCTCGGCGTGCTCACCATCCTGTACACCTACAAGGGCGGCATGCGCGCGGTGGTCTGGACCGAGCTGCTGCAGGCGGGCGTGTACGCGACCGGCGGCGTCTCGGCGGCCATCCTCGTCGGCCACGCGGTGGCCGGCGGCTGGCCGCACATCCTCGACCTGGCGCATGCGCAGGACAAGCTGCGCGTCTTCGACTTCTACACCGGGCTCGACCGGCCGCACACCATCTTCGCCGGCATCATCGGCGGCGCCGTGCTCACGATGGCGTCGCACGGCGCCGACCAGACCATCGTCCAGCGCATGCTCTCGGCGCGGTCGCTCAAGGACGCGCAGAAGGCCATCATCGGCAGCGGCATCGTGGTGCTGGCGCTCATGACGCTGTTCCTGACGGTCGGCGTCGGCCTGTGGGCGTACTACCAGGGCGGCACGACGTTCGCGTCGCCCGACCAGATCTTCCCGACGTTCATCTTCGAGCGCATGCCGCACGGGCTCATCGGCTTGCTGGTGGCGTCGATCGTCGCGGCAACGATGAGCACGCACTCGGGTGCCATCAACTCGCTGGCGGCCACGACGACGCACGACCTCTACGTGCCGATCCGCAAGGGGAAGGCGACGGAGGCGGAGACCTTCCGCGCCGGCCGCTGGTTCGCCCTCGCGTGGGGCGTGGCGCTGACGTTCGGCGCGCTGCTCTTCCCCGAGGGCAAGACGCCGGTCGTGGTGATCGCGCTCTCCATCGCGTCGTTCACGCAGGGCGCGCTGCTCGGCGGCTTCTTCCTCGGCATTTTCGTCAAGCGCGCGCGGCAGCGTGACGCCATCACCGGCATGTCGGTGGGCATCGCGGCGATGGCCTTTATCGTGTTCGCCAAGCCGCTGTCGGCGGCCTATCCGGCGCTGGCCGGCGCCCTCGGGCCGTTCGCCAACGTCGCCTGGCCGTGGTACGTGCTGATCGGCACGACGATCACGATGTGCGCGGGAACCCTCAGTTCGTTCGTGCGCCCGCGGCCGACCGCGGGCTGACCGCACCGCCGCTCCCCTTGATCGGGCCGCGTCACGCGGTCATTCTCCGGACCTCATGAGCTTTCTCATTGTTGGCGTGGATGGCGGCGGCACGAAGACCAGGGTGGTCGTGGCCGACGAGCAGGGGCAGGAACTCGCGACGGCCACGGGCCCCGGGAGCGCCGCGCGCCCCGGCCAGACCACGCAAGCCGCCGACGTGATCGCGCAGACGGTCACCGAAGCGCTGGCCGCGTGCGAACGGCCGGGCGAGGTGCCGCGCGTCCTGTGCGCGGGACTCGCGGGGGCCGGGCGTGAACCCGAACGGCAGGCCGTGCGCGAAGCGCTGGTCCGCCTCGAGGTGGCCGACCACGTGATCGTCGAGCCCGACGCGACCATCGCCCTCGAGGACGCGTTCGGCGACGGCCCGGGCATTCTGCTCGTCTGCGGCACGGGATCGTCGTGCTTCGGCCGCTCCCCCACCGGCACCTTCGGCCGCTGCGGCGGCTGGGGGCTCAACATCGGCGACGAGGGAAGCGGCGCCTGGATCGGCCGCCGGACGCTGAGCATCGTCGCCGCGGCCGCCGATGGGCGCGAGCCCGACACGGCCCTCCTCCCCGCCGTGCTCACCGCGCTCGAGCTCGAGAGCAGCGACGGCCTGGTGACGTGGGCGGCGCACGCCGACCCGGCCGCGCTGGCCCGGCTCGCCAGCACCGTCATCACGGTGGCCGCGACGGGCGACCTGCGCGCCAACTCGCTGCTCGCCATGGCCACCGAAGAACTGGTGACGCACGTGCGCGCGCTGGCCCGGCAGTTGTTCGCCGACGAGCGCGCGGCCATTCCGGTGGCGCTGGCGGGGGGGCTGATGGAACGCGGCTCGTTCCTGCGCAAGCTCGTGGAGCACCGGCTGAAGAGCGCCGTGCCAGGGGCGATGCTGCGCTCGGAGCCCGTGGTGCCGGTGCGCGGCGCGATCCGCGTGGCGCTGCGCGCGGCGAAGGGCCGCGGCTGACACACGACGGTCGCCAAGCCTGACCGTCGCGTGTCAAACGACGGTCGGGTCCAACGACCAGGCCCCGGCTTTCGTACATTCTGTCGGGCGTTGTTTCTGACGGGATCGCGACCCTGTCCGGCCGCGTCCGCGCGGTCATGATCGCTTTCGTCCGCCGTCCGCCGTCCGCCGTCCGCCGTCTGCCGTCTGTCGTCCACCGTCTCCCTTCGAGGCCGCATGTCGATTTCCCATCGCACGCTGTTCGTCCTGTCCCTGCTCGCCGCTCCCTCGCTGGTGGCGCAACGCACCGACCTGAAGACGAACACCAGGTTCGAGCCGTACTTCAACGTCGCCTCGCCCCTGTCGCTCACGAGCGCCGCCAAGGCCGACCGCGTGGCGTGGAAGACGTATGAGAAGGGGATGCGCAACGTCTACACGGCAGCGGCGCCGCAATGGAAGCCGGTCAACCTGACGCACTTCAGGCAAGACGACGGCGTCGACATCGCGGACATCGCGCTCTCCGACGACGGCGCCATCGTCACCTTCGTCCGCGGTTCGGCCACGAATGGACGCGACTGGGTGGCCAACCCGTCGCACGATCCCAATGGCCCCGAACGCGCCATCTGGGCGGTGCCGTCGACGGGCGGCGCGCCCGCCCGGAAGGTCGCGGTGGGCACCTCACCCGCGCCCTCGCCCGACGGAAAGGCGGTGCTCTATGTCAAGGACGGGCAGATCTACCGCGCGCCCGTGTTTCCGGTGCAGCCGGGCACGGCCATGGATCGCGGCGAGAAACCTTTCATCACCGCGTGGGGACGGCAGAGCAGGCCGCAGTGGTCGCCGGACGGCCGGAAGATCGCCTTCGTCAGCGATCGCGAGAACCACGCCTTCATCGCGGTCTACGACGTCAAGTCGCGCACGCTCTCGTACCTCGACCCCAGCGTCGACTGCGACGGCAATCCCGCCTGGACCGACGATTCGAAGCAAATCGTCTTCACGCGCCGCCCGGGTCTACCGTTCGGCGCGCAGAATCAGGAAGGAAGCGGCGGCATCGGCAATCCGCAGGGTGCCTCGTTCAACGTCACGCAGGCTATTCAGCGTCTCAAGAACGGCGGCTTCGGCCCGCCGTGCGGCGGCGGCTTTGGTGGCGGCGGCGGGGGTGGAGGCGGCGGTGGCCGCGGCGCCGGCGTAGCGGCCAACCCGCAGGCGGCCACCCGTCCGGGGTTCTTCACCGCGCGCTTCCCGGGCGGCTACACGCTGTCGCTGATGGTCGCCGACGTCGGCACGCGCATCGCGCGGGAAGTCTGGCACAACGCACCCGACGACCGGACCTTCACGACGCTGAACGGCCTGCGCTACGCCGCCGGCCACGTGGTCTTCCCGGCCACCGTGCCGAACGATGAGTGGGACCGCTGGTTCTCCATCGACCTCGCGAACTCGGCCAAGGCGCCGGTGCTGTTGACCACCACCGACGGTCTCATCGAGGGCGCCGGATCGGTTGAACTCTCCGCGGACGGCAAGACGCTCTACTACGCCACCAACGCGAAGGACATCGAACGCCGCCATATCTGGTCGGTGCCGGTGAGCGGTGGCACGCCCCAGCAGCTGACGACGGGCGACGGGATCGAGACCTCGCCGGTGCATCTCCCGTCGGGCAAGGGCCTCGCCGTGCTGTACTTCGATTGGAACACGCCGGCCTCGGTGGGCATCGTGGCCAGCGGCAGCGACAAGGCGAAGACGATCTTCCCGGTGCTCGGCAAGGCGTTTCCGCGCGACGCGCACGTGAAGCCGGAGATCGTGATCACCAAGGCCGTCGACGGCATGGAGATTCACAACCAGCTCTTCCTGCCCAAGGACCTCAAGCCGGGCGAGAAGCGCCCCGCGATGGTTTTCGTGCATGGCGGCCCGGTGCGGCAGATGCTCCCCGGCTACCACTACATGGAGTTCTACCACTGGGCCTACGCCTACAACCAGTGGCTCGCCGCGCAGGGCTACATCGTGATGTCGATCAACTACCGGCGCGGCATCGGCTATGGCCGCGCGTTCCAGAACGCGCCCAACGCGCAGGGACTTGGCAACAGCGAGTACCAGGACGTCCTGGCCGGCGGCAAGTACCTGCAGTCCCGCGCCGACGTCGATCCCGCCCGCGTCGGCATCTGGGGCCTGTCGTACGGCGGCCTGCTCACGGCGCAGGCGCTGGCGCGCAACAGCGACCTCTTCGTCGCCGGCGTCGACTACGCCGGCGTGCACCTCTACGGCAGCAACCTCGACACGGCGGCCCTGTCGTTCAAGTCATCGGCCGTCGGCGCCATCGACAACTGGAAGTCGCCGGTGCTGCTCGTGCATGGCGACGATGACCGCAACGTGGACTTCGCGCAGACCGTCGGGCTCGTGCAGCTGCTGCGCGCGCGCGGCATCTATCACGAACTCACGGTCATTCCGGACGACACGCACGAGTCGCTGCTCCACAAGAATTGGGTCGATACGTGGCAGCGGACGGACGAGTTCCTCAAGCGGTTTGTCTGGAACAAGGAGAAGCCGCCGACCATGACGCCGTGACGACGTTCGGTCGACTGGTGCTCCGCGCAGCCCTGCCGCCGTTGGCGGCAGGGCTGGCCTGTCTTCCGCTCCCGGCGCAGCAGGTGGCGGACACGGCGTACGCCGTGACGCTTGCCGCGCCGGCGTACGCCGCCAACGGCCCGGTGGTGCTGCTCGACGAAGCGCACGCGAACTTCCATACGCTCGACGGCCGCTACCTCGTCTTCGGCAAGGTGCTGCGGCAGGACGGCTACCAGGTACGCCCGAGTCGTGTCCCCTTCTCCGCGGCCGCGCTGTCGGGCGCGCGCGTGCTCGTGATCGCCAACGCGCTGCACCCGAGCAACGCGGGTGGAAAGTGGCAGCTTCCGACGCCGTCGGCGTTCACCCCGGCCGAGGTGGCCGCCGTGCGCGACTGGGTCCGCAGCGGCGGCTCGTTGCTGCTCATCGCCGATCACATGCCCTTCCCGGGCGCGGCGGGGGCGCTGGCCGAAGCGTTCGGCGTGCACATGCTGAACGGCTTCGCGTACGACTCCACGCGCACGATCAGCCGCTTCACCTACACGCGAGGCAGCGGACAGCTGGCGGTACACCCCGTCACCGCCGGTCGCACGGCAGCGGAACGCGTCGACAGCGTGGTGGCGTTCACGGGCCAGGCGTTCCGCGTCGACCCGCCGGGGCAAGCGCTGATGACACTCGTCGCGGGCACCATGGTGCTCGAGCCGCGGGTGGCGTGGCAGTTCGACGGCACGACGCCCATCGAGTCCGGGGCAGGCCTGCTCCAAGGGGCGGTGGTGCCGTTCGGCGCAGGGCGTGTGGCCGTCTTCGGTGAAGCGGCCATGTTCTCGGCGCAGGTCACCGGCGCGCGCCGCACCCCGATGGGAATGAACGATCCCACCGCGCCGCAGAACGCACGCTTCCTGCTCAATGTGATGCACTGGCTCACGGGACTGTTGCCGGTCGACTGAGGGGCGTGCGTCGTCGAATGGTCAAAGATGGCTGCCGCCCCGCGCATGGCATTGATTCGACCCTGACGCGCTGCGTGGACGAACAGCAGCGCCGGCTGAGCTGTCAGACGCAACAAGCCCTTGCTGCGGGCACTTCGTCGATCTCTATGGTGCGGGCCGGGACGACGGCGTGGTCTGATACGGAGACGCGCTCCCCGGCGCGATTTCCACAATCACCCGTGCCCTGGTAATCCCCAACGGCTTGAAGCCCGAGGCGTCAAACCACACTTCACCGCGCGTCGATGCGGACGCCTCGAAGAGACGTCCTTCCATTGGGGCGAGGAACTCGACTTTCAGGTGCGCGATCTGCCCGTCGAACTGCATGAGCTGGCCAGGTTGACACTGGGCGGAATCGACGTCGCTCAACGCGAAGATCGTCCGGTTATCGAATGCTCGGCCGGCGTCCGCGAGCAGCAATCCGGCTTGCGCCTTCTCCTTGCTGTAGTCCGCAGGGGTGAGGCAGCGCCCCACCCAGTGCACTGCCCGTTTGCCTTCGTCCGAGCGCGCTTTGTACGCGTCGAATATGTGCAAGCCGGCAGCACTGGTGGCCTTCGCATCAGCGGCAGCCTGAGCCTTGTCGGATTCGGAAAAGAAACCGCCGGTCATGGCTCCGAATTGCCGCTGCGCTTCCGGAATCGCGACCTCCTTTCCGCCGGGCACGGCGCGGCCGCAACTCACGATGGCCATCGCCAATCCCGCAGTCCAGACGTTGGCTCTCCTCATCGTGAGACCTGCGCCCCAGCCACTCCCGTCGTCTCACCCGACATCCATTGCCGCAGCCCCGAGAGACCCTGCTCCGTGAGCAGGATGTTCGTGTTCTTCAGTTTGCCGTCGTGGATCCACTTCTTGATGATGTCCTGGCCCTTCTTGTTCTTCTCGATCACGCACTGCCGGGCGTCGCTGCGGGTCATCGTGTTGAGCGGCTTTGCCCCGGCAAGAATGACCGCGGCGTTGTCGAAGAACCGGGCGCGATACGCAATCTTGCCGATCCCGCCGAGCGCAGTCCACGCACCACGGAGTGCGTCCGGCCCTTTGACGGCGAACACCGGTTTCAGTTCGACGTACTGGGCACGCGAGAGGTACAGCTGTTCGTTCGCGCGCTTGAGCGTGGGGATCGCGACCAGGAACGCGATCGCCATGAGCCCCGTGATGATGCCGAGCGCAAACGGGAAGATCGCGATCGCCGTGATGAGCACCATCCACCAGCGCGGGGCGAAGAACGTGGCCGCGGCGAGGACGCCGACGATCGCGAAACCTCCGAGGTCCGCCAGCATGGTGGATTGCAGCACACTGGACGCGTTGCCCATCATCACCAGCCGGAAGCCGGCATTGGCCGCCAACAGGACGAAGAACACGACCAGGCTCTGCCGAATCTCCACGAGCGCCGCATAACTCTTGATCGCTGCCGCTTCCCAATCCTGCAGCAGCGGGCCGCGGAGAAACCCGGCCTTGCCCGCCTCGAACTGACTCGCGTAGTTGCTTTCACGCATCGTCGCGTCTCCTTCGCCACGGGTGTGTCGTTCCTCACGAGCTCGAAGCGCCCCGCCGAGACTGCCGTGCATTATGAGGCCGTGATCGGCTGGGCGCTACCTTGCCCCCCTCCCTTTCGCCCCGCTCAGGCGGCGGCCGGCGGCTGGTCGGGAAACTCGCCTTCCCAGCGCGCCATCACCGCGGTCGCCAGGCAGTTGCCCACGAGATTGATCGACGTCCGCGCCATGTCCATCACCGCGTCGACGCCGAGGATCACCGCCACCGCCTCGAGCGGAAGCCCGAACATGGCCAGCGCCCCCGAGAGGATGACGAGCGAGGCGCGCGGCACCGCGGCCACCCCCTTCGACGTCAGCATCAGCGTCAACATCATCAGCAGCTGCTGCCCGAACGTCATGTTGATGCCGCCCGCCTGCGCGGCGAAGACCGACGCGATGGAGAGGTACAGCGTCGACCCGTCGAGGTTGAAGCTGTAGCCCGTCGGCAGCACGAAGGCGACGATGCGCTTGGGCAGCCCGAACTCCTCCAGCCGTTCGAAGGCAAGGGGCAGCGCCGCCTCCGAGGAGGCGGTGGAGAACGCGATGAGCCACGGCTCCTTGATGAAGCTCCAGAAGCGGCGAATCGGGATGCGCGCGATCAGCGCCACCGGGACCAGCACGACGAAGACGAAGACGATCAGCGTACCATACAGCGTGAGCACCAGCTTGCCGAGGTTCCAGAGCACGCCGAGTCCGCTCTGCCCCACCGTCACGGCAATGGCCGCCCCGATGCCGAACGGGGCGAACGCCATCACGATGCCCGTGAACTTGAACATCACCTCGCTCAGCGACCCGCAGAAGTCGAGCATCACCTGCTTCGGCTTGCCCTGCACCCGCGAGAGCCCCACCGCGAACAGGATGGCGAAGAAGACGATCTGCAACACCTCGTTGTGCGTCGCCGCCTCGAAGAAGCTCTGCGGTACCATGTGCTCGATGACGCCCGTGAAGCTGATCTTCGTCTCGGCCATCTTCGTCACCGTCTCGGTGCCCGCCGCCGCCGCCGTCAGCGTGATGCCCGCGCCCGGCTTGACCAGGTTCACCGCGCCCAGTCCGAGAAAGAGCGCGATCGTCGTGACGATCTCGAAGTAGATGATCGACCGGAACGCCAGCCGTCCCACCTTCTTCATGTCGTCCCCGTGCCCCGCGATGCCCACCACCAGCGTCGAGAAGAGCAGCGGCACGATCAGCGACTTGATCATGCGCAGGAAGACGGCGCTCGTCGCCTTGGCCGCCGTGAACAGCGCCGGATATTCGGCCGACGGGAAGAGCCAGCCGATCAGGATGCCGACGACCATGGCAATCGCGATCCATTGCGTGGAACTCAGCTTCTTCATGCGAACCTCGAAACGCGTTCAGGTGGTGAAAGGCGGCCTTACCGTCGGGCCGCCTGCCGCAGACGGCTGTTCTTGAATCCGTACACGAAGTACAGCACGAGGCCGATGATGAGCCAGACGCCGAACCGCACCCACGCTTCCTTCGGCAGTCCCTTCATCACGAACAGGCAGGCCGCCGCGCCGGCCAGCGACACGAACCACACCAGCGGCACCCGGAACGGGCGCTCACGGTGGGGATCGATGTGCCGCAGCACCAGCACTCCGATGCACACGATGGCAAAGGCAAAGAGCGTCCCGATGTTCGTCAGGTCATACGTCTCCCCCGCGTCGCCGATCAGCGCCCACGACGCCACGAACAGGCCGGTCAGCACCGTGGTGATGTGCGGCGTCTGGTACTTGGGATGGATCTTCGCCGCCCACTTGGGCAGCAGCCCGTCGCGCGCCATCGCGTAGAAGATGCGCGGCTGGCCGTACTGGAAGACGAGCAGCACCGCGCTCATCGACACTACGGCGCCGAGCGAAATGAACCAGGTGAAGCGCTGCAGGCCGGCCCGGTTGAACGCCGCCGCCAGCGGATCGTTGGCGAGCAGCTGCTGGTACGGCACGAGTCCCGTCGCCACCGCGCCGACCACGATGTAGATCAGCGTGCAGATCGCGAGCCCGATCAGGATGCCGCGCGGCATCGTCCGCTGCGGATCCTTCACTTCCTCGGCCGCCGTGGAAATCGCGTCGAATCCGATGTAGGCGAAAAAGACGATCGCCGCCCCCTGATGAATGCCGCGAAAACCGTTGGGGGCGAACGGATGGTAGTTGGCCGGGTTGATGTGCTGCGTCCCGATGACCACGAAGACCGCGAGCACGATCAGCTTGATCCCCACCATCACGTTGTTCACGCGCGTGCTCTCCTTCACCCCGATCACGAGCAGCCACGTGATGGCCGCGACGATGGCGAACGCGGGAACGTTGAGGAGCACCGGAACGCCCAGCACATGCGGCGCCGTCGTCGCCAGCACCTTGAGCGGCGAGTTGGGCGCGGCGAGCATCACTTCGCGGTAGCCGTGCACCAGCCACGCCGGAAACTCGATGCCGACCCCGCTCAGCAGCGACACAAAGTAGCCGCTCCAGCTGATCGCCACCGCCACGTTGCCGACGGCGTATTCGAGAATCAGGTCCCAGCCGATGATCCACGCCACCAGCTCGCCGAGCGTCGCGTACGAGTAGGCATACGCGCTCCCGGCCTGCGGAATCATCGACGCCAGCTCGGCGTAGGCGAGCGCGGCCAGCGCGCAGACGAGGCCCAGCAGGACGAACGACACGATGAGCGCCGGTCCCGCGCCATACCGGATCACCGTCACGCCGTCGGCCGCCAGCTGCCCGGCCGCCGCCGTGCCGATCGAACTGAAGATGCCGGCGCCGATCACCGCGCCGATCGACAGCATGACCAGGTCCGTCGTGCCCAGCGCGCGCCGCAGATGGGGCGTCGCGCTGTCCTCCTCAGGCAGCAACGCCGCGATCGGCTTGCGTGCAAACAGTCCCATCTCAATCCCTCATGTACGAAGTATGCGCCCGCCGTTCGGCGACATCACGCGCCCGCGCCGGTTGCGCCCGCGGACGACCCGCGACGCCACACCAGGTACACCGGCACGCCCAGCAGCACGATCGCCAGGCCCGACAACGCCTGCACGCGCGTCTTGCCGGCGAGGAGCAGCGTCACCGCCACGCCCGCGGCCGACAGCGCGTACAGCGCCGGCAGCACGGGATAGCCGATCGCCTTGTACGGCCGCGGTTCGTTCGGCCGCCGCCGGCGCAGCAGGAACAACCCGATCGTCGTCAGCGCGTAGAACAGCAGCGCCGCGAAGATCACGTAGTCGAGCAGCTGGTTGTAGGTCCCCGTCAGGCATAGCAGGCTGGTCCACACCGACTGCACGACCAGCGCGTACGACGGCACGCCGTGCTCGCTCAGCACGCCCGCCCGCGCGAAGAACAGCCCGTCGCGCGCCATCGCGTAGTACACGCGGGCCCCCGACAGGATGAGCCCGTTGTTGCATCCGAACGTTGAAACGAGAATGGCCGCGGCCATGATGAGGCCACCGCTCGACCCGAAGATGCTCTCCATCACCGCCGTCGCCACGCGGTCCTGCGTCGCGTGATCGATGCCGCGCGCCATCACCGTCGCGCCCTCGGCCGCGCCGTGCAGCGGCAGCACCATCAGGTACGACACGTTGGCCAGCACGTACAGCAGCGTCACGAGCGACGTGCCGATGAGCAGCGCGCGCGGCAGGTTGCGCGACGGGTTCTGCACCTCGGCGGCGGCAAACGTCGGGCTGGTCCACGAGTCGGCCGAGAAGAGCGAGCCGACGAGGGCGGAGCCGAACGTCACGGCAAACAGCGCGCCGAGGTCGGGCGTGCCGGCGAAGAAATTCCCGGCGCCGAAGTTGGCGGCGATGGCGTCGGCGTTGCGGCCAATGCTGAGCGCGAGCAGGATGAGCAGCGCGAGCGACGCCGTCTTGATGAAGGTGAGAACGGTCTGCACCCACTTCCCTTCCTTCACGCCGCGCAGGTTCACCCACGTCAGCACCCAGATGGTGACCAGCGCGGCCACCCGCTGCCACGACAGGCCGAACTCGATCGAACTGCCGCTGGTCTTGAAATCATACGCCAGCATCCAGCGGTCCGCCGTCACCGCGGGGAAGAGCACCCCGAGGAACTTGCCAAAGCCGACTGCCACCGCGGCGATCGTGCCCGTCTGGATCACGATGAAGAGCGTCCATCCGTAGAGGAAGCCCATCAACGGCCCCATCGACTCGCGCAGGAAGATGTAGGTCCCGCCGGCCCGCGGATACATCGCCGCCAGCTCGCCGAACGCCAGCGCACCGAGCACGGTGACGATGCCCGTCACGATCCACGCCAGCAGCAACCAGCCCGGCGAACCGAGCGTGCGGCTGATGTCGGCCGAAACGATGAAGATGCCGGACCCGATCATCGAACCGGCCACGAGCATCGTGGCGTCCGTCAGCGTCAGCGCCTTGACGAACTCCGACGGCGCGTGCGTACCGGTGGCTGCAGTGCGATCGCTCATGCAGTGCCTCGAGACGAGGGGAGAGCCAGAACACCGGGGGGCGGCCAGAATCCGCGTAACTTAGGCGCGGGGATAGGGTTGGGCCAGAGGTCCGCGGGTGGGCTCTAATGTTTGTTCGGGCGCTCGCGTACGGGGCTGATCGCCACTGCGTCGCGGCCGTGTGCCTCTACGGCGCTTCGGCCGAAATCCAGGTCGTGTCGCGCACCGGCGTGCCATCGGCCCGCACCGCTGGGCGGAACCGGAACTCCAGCAGCATCTCGCGGATCTTCCGGTTGTAGCCGGAGTCCTTTGACGGATTGAACGAGATCAGCGTCGTGTTCCCGCGCTCGTCGACATCGAAGAACGCGATGAGCTTGTATGGTCGCACTTTCGCCGGCACGGGAATCGGGAGAATCACCAGGTTCGTCGGCGTCGGCGGGTAGATCTTCCCGCTCCCGCCACCGGTTCCCGGACCGACGCCCGAACCGCGCCCCGTTCCCACACCCGACCCGACGCCGCCACCCGACCCGGGGCCCGACCCCGCGCTGCCGTCAGTGCCGCTTCCGCCGCCAACCCCCGCCACCTGGCTCGCATCCTTTGTCTCGGTCGCTGGCGCGGCGCTCGGCGTGGGCGGCGGTACGGGCTTGGGCGTTACGACAGGCACGGGCGGCACGATGACCGGCGCCGCCACCTTCGCGGCGGGCGGCGGCGCCATCTGGATAAAGCGCACGCGCTCCTGCAGCACACCGCCGGTGCCGCGCGTGCCACCCCCGCCCCCGCCGGCCGGCCCCCGACCACCCGCTCCTTCGCGCACCGCGAACAACGTGTCGTGCATCCACACGGGTCCGGCCACGAGAAAGAGCAGCAGGGCGTGCAGCAGCACCGACGTCACCATCCCGGTCAGCCTCCCCTCCTCCTGGATGGGAAGCCCGACCGGCGGGCGAAGCGAACGGCGCGGGCGCGCGAGCGGAGCGGTCACGAGGGCAAGTGCGGCAAAGGGCGGGCGATGATCGACAGGGGATCGACAGCCTATCAATACAACCTATAACGGAAGCTCGGGATCCGCGCTCGCAACGCGCGAAGGCGCCTCCGAAATCAGTACGGCGGGCGATCCCCGAAGGGTTCGCCCGCCGTACTGATACCCTGCTCGGAACGCGTGGTGCCCTACTTTCCGCCCTCGGGCGCCGCCTTCGGCGGCACGCCGATCACCTTGACCCCGGCGCCGCGCGCCTGGTCCATCGCGAAGATGACGTCCTGGTAGATGACGTTCGGGTCCCCCTTCACGAAGATGATCTTCTCGGGACGAGGATCGTACAGCTCCTTGAGCCGCCTGTAGAGATCGGCCCGCGTGTGCGGTTCCTTGTTGATCGCGAAGTTGCCCTCGGGCAGAACCTCGAGCACGATCTGGTCGGGGTTCGGCTTCAGGTTGCTGTCCTGCGGTGTCGGGTCGGGAAGCTGGACATCCAGCGCCTTCCGGCTCATCGGGATGATCATCATGAAGATCACGAGGAGCACGAGCAGCACGTCGATCATCGGCGTCAGGTTGGGCTCGGAATTCAGCCCACTGCTGCCACCGCCCGTTGACATGGCCATGTCAGTTCCCCCCCTTCTTCATCGGCGACATGTTGTCCCCTTCCACCAGGGACCGCGTCCCGGGGACCTGGTCCGTGATCATCCCCGTCACGCGCACGCCATTCTTGGCCGCGACATCCAGCGCGTCGATCACCTTCTCGTACTTCAGCTGGTTGTGCGCCTTCAGGAACATGATCTTGTCCTCGGTGCGGGCGTCATAGATCGCCTTCAGCAAGGTGGCGAGATCCTCGTTCCGGATCGGCTTCTTGTTCAGGTAGTAGTGCCCTTCGGCGTCGATGCCGAGGACCTGGTCCAAGTCCTCTTCCGGATGCGGCTTCAGGTTCTGCCCCAGCGGCGGGACCGCGTTGAAGCCCGCGTTGATGGCCGGCACGACGAGCATGAAGATGATGAGCAGCACGAGCATCACGTCGATCATGGGCGTGACGTTTGGCTCGGCCTTTACATCGCTTTTCCCGCTGACTGCCATCGACATGGCCGTCCTCCACTAGAGAGAGAAGGTCAGGTCAGACCGGCGACTTGGCGGCGTTCTGCGCGGCCGTGTTGAACTCACGGGTGAAGCGCGAACGGCCAAACTCGCCCGAGACGCCCTTGATGAGGTAGTCGATCATTTCCTTCGACGAATACGTCATCTCGGCCGTGATGTTGTCGATCTTGGTCTGGAAGTAGTTGAACGCCCACACCGCCGGGATGGCCACGAGCAGGCCGAACGCCGTCGTGATCAGGGCTTCCGAAATGCCGGCCGCGATCGAGCTGATGCCGCCGCCGCCGCTCGACGCCATGCCCTGGAACGCGTTCACCACGCCCATCGTCGTGCCGAGCAGGCCGACGAACGGCGCCGTGGCGCCCGTCGTCGCGAGCATCGCGAGGCTGCGCTTCATGAGCACGATCTGCATCAGCATTTCACGCTCGACCGCGCGCTCCGCCGAGTTGATGTCCGACACCGTCACCGAGCCGTCCTGGATCAGCGGCTTGATCTCGGCGAGGGCGCCGCCCAGCACCTTGGCCACATGCGACTTCTGATAGCTCTCGGCCAGCTTGATCGCCTCGTTGAGGTTGTCCTCTTCAAGGAACTGCGAAAATTCCGGCGCGAACTTGCGTGTCTGGCCCTGCGCACTGCGCAGGTACCACCATTTCTGGACCATGATGGACAGCGACCACACCGACATGATCATGAGGGTATACACGATACCCTTCGCGAACAGGCCCATGGACTGCCAGAGTGCGATCAGTGACATAGAAAGAGGCTCCCGCGGTTCAGTGGTGGTAACGAACTACTTCTGGATGGCGAAGACGAACGGCTGCTGCACCAACTGCTTCACCTTCTTGCCGCCGACCTCGGCCGGGAGGAACCGCATCCCGGGGAGGGCATTCTTGACGGCGAGCGCGAACAGTTCGTGCGAGGTCTTGAGGACCTTGAACGACCCGGGCTCGGCACGCCCCGTGGTGTCGACGACGAACTGGGCGAGCACGTCGCCCTCCACGCCGGCCGACTTGAGGATTTCCGGATACCGAGGCGACGCCGACCCGGGCGCCCCGACCACCGGCTTTTCCACCTGGAACTCGAAATACGTCTGCGTCTGGTCGGTCGGCACGATGCCGCCCTTCACGCCGTTGGCGATGCCGCCCTGAACGCCCTTGCCCGAAAAGTCCGCTTCGTTCGTGACCGACCGCGACAGGTCGATCTCCGGAATGGCATCCGGAATGTTGATCGGCGCGGTGAGCACCTGGAAGCCCTTCACCACGGGCGCGACCTGCACGTCCTTGGGCTGGTCTTTCGGCGGCTCCTTCGGCTTGTCCTTCTTCACTTCGACGAAGTCGACCTTCTGCTCCTTCGCCTCGCGCAGCTTCTGGCCGGCATTGGCGGTCGCAACGACCGCGCCCCCAATCAGCAGCACGTGCGCCACGACGCTGAAGAAGCCCCCGCCAAAGAACGGCTGCTTTGTGGCTTGTGATTCAAGCAGGTTGTTGAACACTACGCACCCCGTTGGTGGCTGCGGTGACACTGGTACGGCGGTTCGTGCAAAAAGTCTACGCCCCGTCGATGAAGGGAGTAACCATGCCAACATTAAGTTTCGCTTAACGCGAAGTTAGGTCTTCCCTCCGGCTTCCAGTCCGGCGCCGCCCCCGTCCGGCCCCTCGTGGCGCTCGACCGGCAACGGGAGCGAGACCGTGAACGTGGAGCCCCGCCCGAGCCGCGACGCCACCGTGATCGAGCCCCCGTGCGCGTGCGCGATCCACTGGCTGATCGACAGGCCCAGCCCCATCCCGGCCCGCTCCGACTGGCGCGACCGCGCCCGGTCCGCCCGCCAGAACCGGTCGAACACGAAGGGCAGGTCGGCGCCCGCGATGCCGATCCCCGTGTCGCTGACCGCGAATTCCACCGTCTCGGCGCGGCGCGTCAGCGACAGCTCGATGCACCCGCCGCGCCCGGTGTACTTCACCGCGTTCGTCACCAGGTTCAGGAACAGCTGGCGCAGCCGCAGCGCGTCCGCCATGACCTTGGCGTCGTCGAGCGACTGGACGTTCACCCGGAGGCCGGCGTCCTCGCCCAGAATCTGCGCCGTCTCGGCCACGTCGCGCACGAGCGGCACCAGCGCCACCAGCTCGCGATGCAGGTCGAACCGCCCCTCGTCGGCGCGGGCGAGCGTGAGCAGCGACTCCACGAGATCGGCCATCCGCGCCGTTTCCTGCAACGCCTCCTCGAGCGCCACCAGTCCCTCGGTCGACCGCGGCCCCGCCGACATGGCGCGCTCGATATCGGCCCGCAGCACCGTCAGCGGCGTCTTGAGTTCGTGGCTCGCGTCGGCGGTGAACCGCCGCAGGCCGGAGAACGACTGCTCGAGACGGGCGATCATCGCGTTGAGCGTGGCCGACAGGCGCGCCAGTTCGTCCCCCCCTTCGGCCTGCGGCAACCGGCGGTGCAACGACCGGCCGTCGGTCAGCGCCGAGACCTCCCGGATGATTTCGTCCACCGGGCTCAGCGCCCGTCCCGTGATCACGTAGGCCATGATGACGCTGAGCAGCCCGACCAGCGGCGCGATCAGCAGGAAGACGCCGAACTGTTCGCTCTGCATGAACTCCACGTTCGCCATCGACGCGGCGGCCACGACCCGGCGCACGGGTCCCGTTTCGCCGTACTCGAAGCGCGCTACCATGAACAGCCGTTCGCCCGAGAGCTGCACCGTGCCGGCGCGCTGCGTCGGCGAAAGCTGCATGGCCGCGTCGAGCAGCGCGCCAATGTCGTCCGACGGCAGCCGCCGCACCACCGCCGACGTGTACAGCGGACGCACCGAATCGGCGACCACGAGGTACTCGGCGACCGCATCGAGTCGCGCGCGCAGGAGCGGCTGCAGCTCCGGGCCGCGCAGCGAGTCGGTCGTCACCACCACGGCACTCGATGGCGAGTCCGCGCCGCCCCTCGCGTTCCTGACCACCACCGGATTGTTCTGCAGTCCCGACTGCGTGAGCACCACGTGCCCGTATTCGGCCAGCATCGACACGCGCGACTGCAGGTCCTTCAGCACCGCCGCCCGCCGGGCCGTCCACAGCGCCGCGGCGAACGCCAGCATCGTCCCGAACAGCACGATCGCGTAGGCCGCGGTGACCCGGGACCGGATGGTCGCCACGCGCGCCGCCTAGCCCTTCACCACGTAGCCGACGCCGCGCACGGTCGCGATCAGCTTCTTCTCGGCCTTGGAATCCACCTTCTTGCGCAGGTGGTTGATGACGACGTCGACGATGTTCGTCCCCGGATCGAAGTGGTACCCCCACGCGTACTCGGTGATCAGCGTGCGGCTCATCACGCGCCCCGCGTGGCGCATCAGGTACTCGAGCACCAGGAACTCCTTGGGCGTCAGGTCGATCAGCCGCGCGCCCCGGCGCACCTCGCGCGTGTCGAGATCGACCGACAGGTCGGCCACCGTGAGCACGGGCTTGACGATCGCCCGCGGCCGCCGGGCCAGCGCCTCGACGCGCGCCAGCAGTTCCTCGAACGCGAACGGCTTGGTGACGTAGTCGTCCGCCCCCGCCCGCAACGTCGTCACCTTGGCGTCGACCGCGTCCTGCGCCGTCAGCACCAGCACCGGACGCTCGAACCCCCACGTGCGCAGGTCGCGCAGCACGTCGAGCCCCTGCTTGCCCGGCAGGCGCATGTCGAGCACCACCACGTCGTACGGCTGCGACCGCGCCAGCCGCTCCCCCTCGATGCCGTCGGCCACGAGGTCCACGCTCCAGCGCTGCTGTTCGAGTCCCCGCTTCACGAACTGCCCGACCGTCTTGTCGTCCTCGATGACCAGCACTTTCATCTCGTGCGCGCCCCCGGACGCTGGAAGCCGTATGTGCGAATCTTGCGGTACAGCGTCTTGGCCGAAATGCCGAGCTCGGCCGCCGCCCGTCCCTGGTGCCAGCCCGTGCGTTCGAGCGTCGCGGCAATGTGCCGCCGCTCGACTTCCGCCAGCGTCAGCGGGCCGCCATCGACCGGCGACGCCGCGGACCCCTCGGGCTGCGCCGGCGCGCTCAACATCCGACCGCCGGCAGGAGCACCCGGAACGTGCTTCCCTTCCCGACCACGCTGTCCACTTCGATGCGGCCGTGATGCTCGTGCACGATCCCGTAGCAGATGGCGAGCCCCAGCCCCGTGCCGCGCCCCGGCGCCTTGGTGGTGTAGAACGGTTCGAAGATCTTGGACAGCTCGGCGCGCGCGATACCGTGCCCGGTATCCGCCACCTCGACCACGGCACCGTCCGCCGCCGACGGGCCGCGGCGCGTCCGGATGGTGATCGCGCCCCCCTCGTCGGTGGCGTCGGACGCGTTGATCATCAGCGCCATCAGCACCTGCACCAGTTGCTCGGCGTTGCCCGCCGGCACCTCCGGCAGCGCGGCATCGAGCTCCTTGTGCAGCGTCATCCGGCTGAAGCGGCCGTGGTGCTTCATGAGGGAGAGCGTCTGCTCGACCACCTCGTTCAGGTCCACCGGCATCATGGCCAGCTGCTTGGGCCCGCTGAAATCCAGCAGCTGGTCCACGATCTGCTTGCAACGCTCCACCTCGTGCTCGATGATTTCGAGGTAGTCGAACAGGTCCTTCTTGATCTCGGCGCCCTGTGCCTGGAGATCGCGCAGGTGGTAGCCGAGCCCCTCGCCACAGGCGGCCACGGTGGCGAGGGGATTGTTGATCTCGTGCATCACACCGGCCGCCAGCGTGCCGATGGCCGCCAGCTTCTCGGATTGCGCGTAGCGCTGCTGCCCCTCGCGCCAGTCGGTGACGTCTTCGCCGATGGTGAGCACGTGCGTCACCGCCGTGTCGCCGAGCCGCATGGGGATCTTGGTGATGCGGTACGTGCGCGCGCCGCCGCCGGCTGACGACTCCATCTGGTATTCCTGGACGCGGCCCGTGGCGAACACTTCATCGAACTCGCGCCGCAGCATCTCGGCCGGCTGGCGATGCAGAATGTCGAAGATCGTGCGACCGATCGCCTCATCGCGCGACACGCCCTCCATGCCCGTCTCGCGCTTGCGGTTCCAGGCCTGAATGCGGTACCCGCGGTCGATCACGTACAGCCCGACCGGCAGCGAGTCGATGATCTTTTCGGTGAACCGGCGCTCGCGGTCGATCTCGACGGTGCGCGACGCCACTTCGACTTCGAGCTGGCGCGACCGCTCGGCATGCGACAGTTCGGGGGCCAGCAGGTCGGCAAGCGCCGCGAGCAGGATGCCCTCCTCGTCCTGCAGGGCGCGGCCGGGACGCAGCACCAGGGCGCCCATGCGGCGGTCGCCGGCCGTCACGCGCACCGCCCGCACCCCCGCCGTCCGACCGTCCGCGAGCGCCGCGACCACCGCTTCCTCGGTGGCCAGCGACGCGCCCGACGTCCAGGTGCGTACCAGGCCATCGGCCGTGTGCAGCCAGAGCGAGCATTCGTCGGCGCCGAGCGCGCGCCGCAGCGTGTCCAGCGCCACCGCGATGCTCGTCTCAAGCGCTCGGTTGGCGTTGAACTCCGCGATGACGGCCGCGAGCGCGTCCAGCGCGCGGGGCGTCGATGCCGAAGGGGTGGATGGGTCGGTCGCAGGGATCGTCATGGTCCGGATCGCGAAGCTACCCCCCGGCATGGCACCAGACAAGATGACCGATGCCGTCCCGATCGCTACCGCGTGCCCCGCTGGCAGGCCGGCCGATCGTTGATCGGGAGCTTGGCCATCAGTCGGGCAGCTCCACCGCCTCGCCGAGAGGCGACTCGGTGCGGTCGCCGCCGCTGATCACCGTGAACTTGCCGCCGACCACGCGCACCTCGAGCGAGCGGCCCCGCACGCGCACGCCGGTGAGCGTAAGTTGATCGAGCCCCAGCGGGAACGGGTCGACGGTGATCCCGTGTTCGTGCGGCCGCACCCCCGCCGCGTACTGCACGATCAGGTCGGCCACCCACGAGTGCTGGTGGTCGTCGATGCCGCGGTACACCGAGGCGTGCCCGGTGAACGGATTGTAGTGCTCGAAACAGTTCGGGCGGCGCAGGTCGCCGTCGTGGAACATCATTCGCACGAACCGCTTGATGAGGTCGCCCGCCTGCTCGCGCAGGCCATGACCGCCCAGTCGCGACGCAGCGGCGAGCGCCTCCACCAGATGGCTGTTGGTCATCGGCCATGTGCGCCCGTTCCACGGGCCGGCGTGCTGCTTCCCTTTCCACTCGGCTTCGGCGCTGAACCGCGGATCGTCGACGCTCGACGACGGCACCGGGTACGACGTCCAGAACTGCGCCGGATCGAGCAGCGTCTGCCGCAGGCCGCGCAGGTGCGACTCGTCGACGATGTCCGTGCAATACGGATAGAAACAGACCGCGGCCTTGACGCCGGTGCGCCGGCCCGTCCCGGGATGGACGTCCGAAAACAGTTCGCGCCCGGGATCCCACATCTCGCCGCGCACCGCGTCGCGCGTGCGCGTGGCCAGCGCTTTCCAGTGCGCGGCGTCGCCGTGGACGCGCGCGGCGTAGCGCTCGAGCGCGCGAAAGAGCGCGTACGCGTACACGGTGACGTCGATCCCCTTGAGCCGCAGGCGGTTCTCCCCGCCGCCGCGGTCGGCATCGGAATCCACCGCCCGATACCGGCTCATGCACTCCTGTCCGGTTTCATGCTCGTCGACGATGTCGAACATTCCGGTGCCGTCGGCATCGCGCGTGCGCACCAGCCACTCGGCGAACCGCGTCATCGCCGGGTAGAGCTCGGCGATGAAAGCGTCGTCGGGCCAGGCCGCGTCGAGGGCCAGCAGCGCGCCACCCCAGTCGGCGTGGGAGTGGTCCGTGCCCGCGAGCTGATTGGCGCCGACGCGCCCGTGCAGCGAGCCGTCGTCGCGCTGGTGGCCAAAGAACGTGCGCAGCACGCCGCGTGCGGGCGACGGATCGTTGAGCCAGCGCAGTTCGCGCGCGTGGCACGGCGCCGAGGAGGCAATGGGCTGGTGGAAGAAGCCGATCCCCTCGCACATCGAGGGCCAGCGAAGGTTGCCGTGCCCCGCGGCGGTGGCGTTGAGGTGCAGCCCGTACCAGCGATACCAGTAGCAGGTCTCGAGGTACGGGTCGGAGCAGCGGAGTTGCGGCACGCGCTCGAACCAGGCGTGCCAGCGGCGGCGGCTCGCCCCGGCGATGGTGCCGTGCGTCGGGCGCACCGTGCGCGGCGAGTCGGTCACGGGCAGCGCCGCATCGTCGGCCGTCACCTTCATGGCGAACACGGCCGACGCACCCTGATAGCCGATGTCGACGGCGCGATGCACGGCGGCGTAGAAGAGCCCGTCGGGGGTAATCCCCTCGTCGCGCACGACGCGCGGCAGCGCGCCGGCGCGCCATTGCTCGACAAACGGCGTGAGGCGCCAGAACGGCTGCGCCGCGCTCCGTTCGCTGCGCGACGCCGCCCAGCTCGAGGCTTCGCCCACGCAGGCCAGCTCGGCGCGCACGCGCAACGGCTGCTGCCACCGGTCGCCGAGCGTGCGCGCAAAGCGCACCGCGCCGTCGGTCCACTCGGCTTCGCCCAGCGGCACCGATGCGCCGTCCTGCGCCGTCCACGCCACCAGATGAATGCGCAACGGCGCGAACGCCGCAAAGCGCCACTCCGACACGAAGACGCCGCCCGGATGCACCGTGCGCACCTCGGTGGCCGTGACCCCCGGCTCGAGCCGGTACGTGACCGTCAGGTCGGCGGGCGTCCAGCGACGCGACACCGCGCGCACGGGCACTTCCCGTCCTGCCTCGTCGAGCAC
>Ga0315268_10001840_pt1 | contig 24349 bp, 19 predicted proteins | sample C1_top_MG_FD_204535 | JGI IMG/M metagenome (GOLD analysis project Ga0315268, IMG submission 204535) | Sediment microbial communities from Yellowstone Lake, YNP, Wyoming, USA - C1_top | ecosystem: Environmental > Aquatic > Freshwater > Lake > Sediment | place: USA: Wyoming | collected 2017-08-01
ACGGGATGTTGGCGGCCAGCCAGACGACGACCGCACCGCCGGTGCTGTTAGAATGGCTGCTGATGCCGCACGGCAGACGGTCGGGCGTTCGGACGGCGGTTGCTCCTTTGGGTCTGCGCCGTATTGAAGCCGCCCTGCTGGCCGGCGGATTTCCGCCCGAGGAAGTGGTTGTCGTCAGCGAGGGACAACTCAATGCGGCGATTGGACGCACCACGCGGGTCATCGGAATTTCTTCCGGCGAGCCGGCCGGCCTGGGAATGAACAGTTCCACGATGACGGCCATCGCCGGCGGACGGATTTATCCCGAGGCAATGTTCCGCCGTTTGATGCGGAGAATACACCGTCTCAATCGCGATGTGTCGGCCAAGGTTGTCTTGGGCGGCCCGGGCGCCTGGCAAATTGTTGGCGATCCGCGGAAGTGCAAGGAACTGGGCGTCGACCACGTCGTTACCGGCTATGCCGAGAAGAACGTGGCCGCCGTGTTCCGCAGCTTGCTGCGACAAGAGCCGCTGCCCCAGGTGGTGCCCGGCGGCTGGAGCCCCACGGTCCCCATTCCGCCGATCCGTGGGGCAAGTACCATGGGCGTCGTCGAAATCAGTCGCGGATGCGGCCTGGGCTGCTCTTTCTGCACCATTGGTCGCGTTCCCATGGTTCACCTGCCGCCGAAAACCATTCTCGCCGACATCGAGACCAATGTGGCCGCCGGCATGCCGAATATTGCGCTGTTGAGCGAGGATTTCTTTCGCTATGGGGCGAATGGCGTGAAGGCCGATCCCGATACCCTGCTCGCGCTGGTGCGCAGCATCCGCCAGATTCCGCAGGTCCGTTTGATCCAGATCGATCATGCCGGCGTGGCTAGCGTTGCGCAATACGACGATTCCCAACTCCAGGCCATTCACGATCTGCTGGTGGGCCAGAACGCTCAGCGTTACCTCTGGGTGAACGTGGGCGTGGAAACGGCATCCGGCGAACTGCTCAAGCAGATCGGCGTCGCGGCGAAGTGCAAATGCAGCGAGTCCGAACCTTGGGGCGATTTCTGCGGGCGGCAATTGCGACGGCTCTGCCAGGCAAGGTACTTCCCCATGGCCAGCCTCATGGTCGGCCTGCCCGGTGAGCGCGACGAGCACTTGCAGGATACCCTGGCCTGGGTCGGGTCGCTCGCTGACCAGCGGCTCGCGATCTTTCCGGTTCTCTATGCGCCGGTCGACGGCAGTCCGCCACTCAACCCGGGCCGCTTGCGGCCGTTGCATTGGGCGTTGATCCGCGCCTGCTATCGATTGAACTTCCGTTGGGTGCCCTGGTTCTATCGCGACAATCAGGCTGCGGCGGGCGTGCCCTTTGCCCGGCGCATGGCGCTGCAACTGTTGGGCTACGGCCAGATCCTGCAGTGGAAAAACCTTTTGGCATGGCATCAGTGGAGGGCGAGGCGATGACCATGTGCCCTTCCTCGGATGGCGGTGAGTTGGCCAGCGGTCCCGATGCCTTGGCAAGCGCCTTTCACGCGGTGCGCGATCGGCTGCTGCAAGCGATGCATCCTCAGGGTTTTTGGGAGGGCCGGCTTTCTTCTTCGGCGCTGGCGACGGCCACGGCCGTCAGTGCCTTGGCCTTGAGCGGCGGCGAAATCGACGCGCCCCATATGGCTTCCGGGATCGCATGGCTGTGCGAACATCACAATGCCGACGGGGGCTGGGGCGACACCACGGACAGTCCCAGCAATTTGGCCACCACGCTATTGACCGTCGCCGCCCTCAAGCTTGGCGGGGCCGCGGGAACGGTTCACCCACGTCGGGCCGGCGCTCTGGAAAAAGTGGATACGTATCTGACGACCCACGCCGGCCGGACTCCGCGCGACGTCGTCGAGGCGATCCGTCGCGCGTACGGCGACGATCGCACCTTTGCCGTTCCCATCCTGATGAACTGTGGCTTGGCGGGACTTGTCTCCTGGGAAGACATTCCAGGGCTGCCTTTCGAGTTGGCGGTCTTGCCGCACGCGTGCTACCAGGCTTTGCGGCTGCACGTGGTGAGTTATGCGCTGCCCGCATTGATCGCGATCGGCCTGCTGATTGACCGGCGGAATCCGCCTGGCAGCCTTGTGCGGCGGCTCGTCCGCCGGGTCGTCACGCGGCACGTGCTGGAGAAACTGCAGCGTATTCAGCCCGAGAGCGGCGGATTCATCGAGGCCACCCCCTTGACCAGTTTCGTGGCCATGGGGCTGATCCCCTTGTTTGGCCGCGAGCACCCCGTGGCGGCCAAGTGCCTCCAGTTTCTCCGCCATGCGCAACGTTCTGATGGGAGTTGGCCGGTCGATACGAACTTGTCTGTGTGGCTGACCACGGCAACCGTGACGGCGCTTGCGGCGGCAGGCGAACTGCCGCGCATCGATCGCCATCGGACCACCGCGTGGATCGCCGCCCGACAATCGAAGATGCGTCATCCTTACACCCATGCGGTGCCGGGAGGATGGGCATGGACCCATCTCACCGGCGGCGTTCCCGACGCGGACGACACTGCCGGGGCGATCCTCGCATTGGCCGAGTTGGGGCATCGCGACGGGATTGACCAGGGCGTGCAGTGGCTCCTGAAATTGCAGAACCGCGACGGCGGCTGGCCGACCTTCTGCCGCGGTTGGGGAAAGCTCCCTTTCGACCGGAGCGCGCCGGACGTTACCGCCCACGTATTGCGGGCGATCGCCCGTGCCGATCTTGCACGAACCGGTTCTGCAACCGCAAATTCTGGGAATGCTCAGCGGGCTCGGAGTGCCATCCTCCGCGGACTCCAGTATCTCGACCGTGTGCAGCGGGCGGACGGCTCCTGGATACCGCTGTGGTTCGGAAACCAGGCGGCTCCCGGGCAAGCCAACCCGGTCATGGGTACATCGCGGGTGCTGCGGGCACTCGATGCACTGGATCGCCATGGTCCCCAGGCTTCCCGCGCTGTGGAATACTTGCTCGGATCGCAGAGCGCCGATGGCGGCTGGGGCGGTGCAAAGGGCGTAGCGTCGTCCGTAGAAGAGACAGCAATGGCCGTGGCTGCCCTGGCTCCTTGGACATCGGCACCGGCAACTCGCGGGGCAGTCTTGCGGGCTATCGAATATCTGGTGAAGTATGCAGCGCAGCCGGCGGACCGCGCGTCGCCGATCGGTCTCTACTTCAGCCACCTCTGGTACTCCGAACAACTCTACCCCCTCATTTGGATACTAGAGGCCCTGGGCCAGGCGGCGAACATGGCAAATTTCGTCGCCGTCCGCACGACCGTTTGACGTCTTACGGCAAGCATGAAATACTGAAAATACTCAGAAACACCGCCGGCATCGAATTCCGATGACACCTCAGATCCTAACCAGCACTGACGATTTGGCCGAAGACATCAAGCGTGTTCCCCAGGATGCGGCGATGCGTCAGGCCATCCGTTCGGTCGCTGAGCAACTCGCGGCCCCGATGAATCGCACGTGCCCTCTCTGTCGCGAGGATCTCGATCAGCACGGCCAGGCGGTTCTGGACCGGCTCGGCCTGCCCCAGCATTATATGGGCTTCGCGATGGTGGCCGTGAGCAACGAATTCTGGCGTCCAATCTTCGAGGCGATTCCCTTCCATCGCCGCTTGTTCCTTCTGCCACACTGCCTTAGCGACCGCGACGCTTGCGCGGGAAAGTACGATTCTGTGGGCCTGCATTGCGCCGGCTGTGGAAGCTGTGAAATTCATTCCTTGAAACGCGAAGCGGAGCAACTCGGCTATCTGGCGATTGTTGCCGAAGGAACCTCGTCGGCGCTCATGAAGATTCTCGAAGGCGATGCCGACGCGATCTTCGGTGTTGCCTGTCTCGATTCACTGGAAAAGTCCTTCCAGCGCGTGATCGAGCTGGGGGTTCCCCACATGGCCTTGCCTCTGTTGAAGGACGGCTGCGTCAACACCGAGGCCGAGGTGGATCAGATTCGCGTGCTGTTGGCCGCAAAAACGGAAACCGCGACGGCTGCGCCCCGTAGCTATATACCGCTGCTGCGCGAGACCACGCGGATGTTTCAGGAGCCAATGCTCGCCGAGTTGTTGGCGCCGCACGACGGGTCGCCCGAACTGGCCGGGAGCCAGGACGATGGCTTGACTTCGGTGCAAGACATTGCCCTGGACTGGCTGAAGGAAGGCGGCAAACGCCTGCGTCCCTTTACTACGATGGCCGCCTACGCGGTCGCTCGGCACGGCATGGCCGTGTTGAACTGCGGCGACCAGACCAGCGAGAAGATCCCCCAGCCCATCCGGCGATTGGCCTTGGCTATCGAGGCTTTACACAAGGCGTCGCTGGTCCACGACGACATCGAAGACGACGACGAGTTCCGCTACGGCCGCCTGACACTGTACCGCATCCACGGTGTGGGCCAGGCGGTCAACGTCGGCGACTACCTGATTGGCTTGGGCTACCGGCTGGTTGCCGGTGAAGCGAGTGAGCTGGGCACGGATTGCATCGCCGATATCCTGAGCCGGCTTTCCTATGCGCACCTGGAGCTATGCCGCGGCCAGGGCGCCGAGTTGTCCTGGCAAAATCGGCCGACGCAGATCCCGCGGCCGATGGATGTACTGACCGTCTATGCCCTGAAGACCACTCCCGCCTTCGAGGTGGCGATCTATGCTGGTTTCCGCGCCGCCGGCGTGAGCACGGAAGTCGACACGCTCCGCCGTTTTTGCACCTATCTTGGCGAGGGATTTCAAATCAGGAACGACTTAGACGACTGGCGCGCAGACGACCGCAACAAGCGAATATGCGGCCTGGACGCCGCAGCCGGGCGGCCAACCATTCTTCGCGCCTTTGCCGCCGAAAGCGGGTCTGCCCAAGCCCTTTCTGCATTGGCCGATGGCAAAGGGCAGTTCGCGCCGGGGCAACTCGTGGATCAAGTTCGGCAAATCTATAGCCACTCCGGCGCGTTTGCCAAGGCGGAGCAGTTGTTGTGGAAGTTGCGAGCCCGCGCCATCGACGCCGCCGCCGAATTTCCTTCGGCCGATCTCCAGGAGTTGATGCGATTCCTTGTACGGGTGGTACTGCCGGAGGCTGCCGAATCCGAGGTTTCGGCTCGATGATCGCTTCCCCGTATCTGGACATGCTGGACCAGTTGCTCCGCTCCGGCATGGTTGGACTGAGCGCAATGTTTGTCGATACCCAGGTTCGCTTTGTGGTCGGTTGTCAACAGGCTGATGGCGGATTTCGCGGCCGGCAAGGCGGCTCCGATTTCTACTACACCGACTTCGCCGTGCGCACGCTGGCTCTTTTGGCTCCCGAGCATGCCACCTTCGGCCGTGCTGCGGGCTATATTGCTCATCCCCCTCGCCCCCCACGGGGCACGATCGAATGCTTCAACGTCCTCAACTCGCGTCGCCTGCTGGCACGTCGCTCGGCTATTGTCGCCCGCGGTGTTTCCGCCAGCGACTCCTTGGGCGATCCTGCACGCGCGGACCAGTCAGCTTGGACATTCGACCCGTCACCCTGGATCGATCAACTCCGAGGACGCCTGTTGCCCCGCGGCGGTCTCGCACGATCTGTCGGCGACCAACGGACGAGCGCTTACCATACACTTCTTGGCGAGTTGTGTTTCCAAATGTTGGGAGTTGAGATGCCGATGGCCGGCCACGCAATTGGCGCCATCGAAACCCTGAAACAGCCCGATGGGGGCTTTGCGGAATTGGCCGGCCAAACCGCCTCCCAGACCAGCGCCACCGCAGCGGCGATGGCCTTTCTCATGATACACGACGCCATCTCGCCGGCCCAAAACGCCGAGACTGCACAGTTTCTCGCCTGCATGCAGAGTGCCGATGGCGGGCTGAAGGCCCATGCGGCGGTCGAAAGTGGCGACCTGCTCTCCACGTTCACCGGTCTGTTGACGCTGTCGGCGCTGGGCGGGCTGCACCTCATTGATCTCGCAAGCGTGGCTCAGTTCCTGCGGAACGTGGCGCATCCCGGCGGCGGATTCATCGCGTGTGCCGACGACAACACGGCGGATGTCGAGTATACCTACTACGGCATTGGCACCCTCGCGCTGTTGCGGGGCGTGCAAGTTTAGTGAAACGCTCAGTCGCTGGACTGTGGGCGTGTCGTGTCTGAGCCCTGTGGTCCAGCAACTTCGCGCCGGGCCAGCAGGGAAACGCCAGCCGAGACTCGATCCCCGACGTTCACTTCGATCCGCACACTGGGCCGGTCAGGCACGATCAATTCGGTGCGAGAGCCAAGTTTGATCATGCCGATCTTCTCACCGCGGACCACAACCTGGCCGGGCCTCAACGCGCAGACGATTCGCCGGGCGTAGGCACCGGCAATCTGACGCACGGCCATGCGGTCGTGCGGCGGCAGCTCGTCCTCCAGGCCGATCCACATCGACTCGTTCTTCGTCGCAGACTCCGGTTTCAATGCACTGAAGAACTCGCCGGGCGAGTACCTCAGTGCGATAACCCGCGTGGTCGCCGGAGCGCGAGTGAGGTGTACGTCGAAGATCGACATGAAAATCCCAATCCGAATTGCAGGTCCTTCCAAGTAGTCGTCATGGGCTAGTCGGGTCACCTCGGTGATTCTGCCGTCGGCTGGGGAGACGAACACGCCAGGTTCTTGTGGAGACCGCCGTGGTGGGTCGCGGAAGAACCACAAGAGGAATCCCAAGAAGATTGCCGGAACAGGAGCCAAGAACCAATACGACCAGCCCAAGAGCACCGTGACGAAAAGTAACGGCCACCCCATCACCTGGAGTTCTGCCAGTCCCCAGCGGGAAAACGGAAGGCGGTCGCGCCAGGCGAATGGATCGTCCGCCGTTTCCCAGAAGCAGCCGCAGCGATTACAGCAGAACTTCAGATCGCGAGGGTCAAGGATTTCCCAAGGGGCACCCTGACATTCGCCCCGGCGCAAAGCGGCCATACGGCGAACATATCCGCGGCGGAATCGCTTGAGATACCATCGCCGCAGCCGCCCCCACGCCAACTCGATTCGGTAGCAGAAACCACCGCCGGGCTGAATGGTAGGAATGTTATCGGGGAGGGGCTCAGAAGCTAATCGGGGCGCTTCTTTTTGCACGGATGTCAACCTTCTCGCGTCGAGTTGGGCCCAGGACCGCGTGTGCCGATCATAGTCTTCTCTCGTGGAAGCCGCGTACGTCGCAACAGGCTTCCGGCCAGACCAAACCGGTAGAAGGTCCCCACGGGGTCCGGCACTGCGGAGCGAATAATGCGGTCGATTTCTTCAGGATCTTGCGAATCGATTACGGAGGCCAGCGCACTCATCAAACGGGCACCGAAGTCCTCGACGCCGTCGGGCGGCCCATAACAACCGATGCAGGGGGAATTGACTTGTGGGCAAAGGGCTCCGCAACCCGCACGAGTGGCGATTCCGCAGCAGATGATTCCTTGGTCCAGAAGGCAGATCTCCGGATCCGGAATGATCTCCCACGGTCGATAGAACCGTTTGATCTTCTTCTCACTGCGTTTGCGCGAGCATTCGTCGCAAACAGTGCTCTTGGGAGCCAGGATTGTCCCTGGTTCGGGGAGCTTTCCGTTCATCGCGGCTGCCATGACCTCCCAGATGCGTTCCGGCTCAGGTGGGCAGCCGGGAAGGTAGTATTCGACAGGAACGGTCTGGGGCAGCGTCTTCAGCGTGTCATAAGAGACCGGTAAATGGAGCGTTCCTTCAGGCACCTGAGTCTCGTGGCGCGGCAAAATGCCTTGTGGATTCTCGGTCGACGCCGTGTCGCGATAGACCGTGGCAAAGATCTCGTCTCGCGTGTGCAAGTTCGCCAGTCCGGGAATGCCGCCTTCGATCGCGCAGGAGCCGAAAGCGACGAGTACCTTCGCTTTGGCCCGCAAGAGCCTGGCCATGTATTCGTGCTCGCTGTTGCGGATTCCGCCGTTGAACAGGCAGAGATCGATGGCGCCATCCGGAAGTCTTTCGACATCGCGCACCTTGCCGTCCGCCACGCAAGGCCAGAAGACGACATCAAAGGCTTCGGCCACGTCGAGGATCTTCTCGTTGATGCCCAACAGCGCGATATCACACCCTCCGCATGAAGCTGCCCAGTACACAGCTAGCTTGCGTCTTCCTTTTGAGATGCTATGACTATTGGCGACTGTCGCCTCCGAGGTGGTTCCGTTGGTTTTCATAGTCTCACTCCCACAATGCCTTCAGCCCGAGTGCTGTTGGACTGCCCTGTAATAGGACTTGCCAGCGACCTGACTTCCCTCCACCAAGCCCTCGGTATTGAGGTGCTCGACGGACTTCAAGACTTCATTGCGGTGCATTCTCAGCCCGCCGGCAATATCGTCGATCGAGCAGGGGCGGCGCCGAAGCAACTGGAGGATTTCTTCCCGGCTGGCTTCGCCGACCGCCAACGCGTCGACGCTGTGGAATTCGGCGATGACCTCCGCGGGCGGAGAAAACGTCGCGGCAATCTCCTCTAACCGGGTACGCGGAACCGCGATGGCATGGTTTTCGGCCGGGGGTCGTGTGACCGTGTTTAGTTGCACGCGATCGGGTTGGATGAGATCGACGCAGTGGCGGATGTCAGCGAGTTCTCGTTCAAAGGTCGTGTAACCGCCGAGCAAGAATACTTCCAGCCAGTACTGCTTGCGAAAACGGCGGCGGAAGGCGATCAACCCGGCCAGCATGCGTTCGAAGGAGACGCCTTCGTGTGGGCGGTTGACCAGCCGGAACGTGGGGTCGTTTCCGGCATCCAGGGATGGGATCACCAGATCCGCTCCGCACAACTCCCGCTGAACATCCCAGCTACCGAGCAAGGAACCGTTGGTCAGCACGGCAACGGGAATATCGGTCAATGTCCGAATTCCCTCGATCAACTTGTCGATGGGGCTGAAGAGAGTAGGCTCACCCGAACCGCTCAGGGTGATGTAATCCGGCCGCATGTCAAGTTTTTCCTCCAACTCCTGGAGGACGAGTTCCAGCAGCACCCACTCTTTGCGCTGGAGGGTCTTGCACGTGGTCCGACCGAGTTGGCAGTAGATGCAGTCATAGGTGCATGTCTTGAATGGGACGAGATCAACACCGAGAGATCGTCCGAGCCGACGTGATGGCACCGGACCGAATACGTGACCGCTCATGACACCTACCGGGATAGAACCGAGGCGCGCGGCCTCGCCGCATCACCAAAACCTTGTCAAAAGAACTGCAAGGCGCGTGCCAGAGCGTTGCCCCATGGGGAGGAAGACGATAAACCTTTCCGCTGTCAGGTTTTAGGCGTGACGAGAAGGACCGGAGCCGGCACCTTGACCCATCAGCGACATTGCATTTTGCAATTTTATCCCCGCCGTCCCCGGCCATCGATTTCGGGCGATTCGATCTGGAGATCCTTGATCTTCCGGTAAAGCGTGGTGACGTTAATGCCCAGATCCCTGGCGGTGGCCTTTCGATTTCCTTTGCGGCGCTGGAGCGTTTCGGAGATCAGAAACCTCTCCATCGCCTGGAGGCTCATGGGTCGCGACTCGTCCCGACCGGCGGTTGACGCCGGACGCAGTTCCGGGGGCAAGTGATTCAGCTCGATCACCCCGCCCCGGCACAAAACGAACGCCTGCTCGATGATGTTCTCCAACTCACGGACATTGCCTGGATAGTCGTGTTCCATCAGCCTCGCCATGACCTCATCGGAAACGCCCGCGACGTCCTTACCCTGCAAATGGTTGAACTTCACGATCAGGTGGCTGACCAGCAAGGGAATGTCTTCGCGACGCTGCTGAAGACCCGGCAGTTTCAGATGGATCACGCGGATGCGATAGTACAGGTCGTCGCGGAACGTGCCGGCTCGGACCAAGCTGGCCAGGTCCTTGTTCGTCGCCGCTAGCACGCGGACGTCCACGGGAACGGTCTGGACACCGCCCAGGGGTTCGATCACTCGCTCTTGAAGCACCCGCAACAGCCGCACTTGCATGGCCGGCGAGACGTCGCCTATTTCATCCAGGAAGATCGTGCCGCCGTCGGCCAGCGAGAATCGCCCGGGCTTGTCGCGCTTGGCGTCGGTGAACGCGCCCGCTTTGTGCCCGAACAACTCGCTTTCCAGCAACGTGTCCGGCAGAGCCGCGCAGTTGACGGCCACAAACCGTTTCCGCTTGCGAGGCGAAAGGTTGTGAATTGCGCGGGCGAACAATTCCTTGCCCGTGCCGCTTGGCCCCTCGATGAGCACGGTGCTGGTGCTGGCCGAGATTTGCGGCAGGATTTCGAACAGACGCATCATGGCCGGGCTTCGGCCGATGATGTCTTCAAACGTGTACCGGGCCTGAAGCTCCTTCTGGAGTTGCTCGACCTGGGTGAGGTCCTGGAACGTCTCGACGCCGCCAACAACCGCTCCCTGATCATCCATCAGAAGAGCCGTGGAGATTCGGATTGGCGCGCGCTGACCTTGCTGGTTGACGATATGGGCCGTGGCGTTGACGACAGGCCGGCCGCTGGTCATCGTGCGCCGCAGGGCGCAATTGGTCTCGCAGATATTGGCGTGGAACACGTCGCAGCAAGGACTACCGATCGCGAGTTCTCGGGACACGCCGGTAATCCGCTCGGCAGCCTTGTTGAAAGCCGTGATCCGCCAGTTCCGATCGACTGTGAAAACACCTTCGTTGACCGAATCGAGAATGGTGACTTCGCGTTGCCTCAATTCCTGGGGACTGTCCATTGCATCAGACTCCTTGCACGGCGACCTACTTTCAAGATACCCGATGATCGTGCAGATTGCCACTCATCGTCGGGCTTCTATCGTGCAAAATGCCCGGCTACGGCGCACGCCGAGAACGCCTCCTGACCGGAAGTCCCACAACCAACAGGGGTTAAGATATCGGACTTCTGGGTCCGCGATCCGGCATAGTGATTGCGGATGACCGTGATGATGAAGATCGCAATACCTCGATGGCATTGCCGCCTTCGTTGCCCCGGCCGGCCAAGTAGCTCATGTGGGGGAGTACAAGCACCATGCCAAGTGGCGACATTACCGGCTCCGCCGGTCACTCTTTGGCTTGCAGCCGCTATTTGGCGGCATTCCAGCCCAAACAGGTTCCCCACTTCTTCACGGACATTCTCGTCATCGGCAGTGGTCTGGCCGGCTTGCGGGCGGCGCTGGCGGTGGACGAAGGGCTATCGGTTCTGGTCGTTACGAAGGACGAGCTTCACTTGTCCAACAGCACCTACGCCCAAGGTGGGGTGGCCGCTGTCTTGGGCGCGGATGACTGCTTCGAGGACCATGTTGCCGACACGCTGATCGCCGGCGGGGCCCTTTGCGCCCCAAAGGTCGTCCGGCATGTCGTGCAGGAAGCCCCGCGGCGAATCATCGAGTTGATCGAGTGGGGTGCGAAGTTTGACCAGAACGGTAGCCGGCTAGCGCTGACTCGGGAAGGGGGACATCGTCACAACCGCATCGTTCATGCCCACGGCGACGCCACCGGCCGGGAGATTATGCGGGCGATGACTCAACGGGTCCTCCAGATGCCCAACATCAGCATGTGGGAGAATACCTTCACGATCGACGTGCTGACCCACGAAGGGCGGTGTCTGGGCGCGCTGGTCTGGAACCAACAGCACGGCAAGACGTTGATCTGGGCAAAGCAGACGATCCTCGCCACCGGCGGCGCGGGGCAGATCTATCGCGAGACCACGAACCCGGAGGTCGCCACTGGCGACGGGCTGGCCATCGCCTATCGCGCCGGTGTCGAATTACGCGACCTGGAGTTTGTGCAGTTCCACCCGACCGTGCTCTACATCGCCGGTAGTAGTCGAAATCTTATTACCGAGGCAATGCGAGGCGAAGGCGCGCATCTGGTAGACCGCCATGGTCACCGCTTCATGCCCGAATACGACGAGCGGGCGGAACTTGCGCCGCGCGACGTCGTCAGTCGCGCGATCGTTTCGCAGATGGAGAAGACGCGGCACCCAAATGTCTACCTCGACCTGACCCACCTCGACCCGCAACGGATCCGCAATCGGTTTCCCGGGATTGACGCGATGTGCTGCGAGTTCGGCCTGGACATCACCCATGACCGCATCCCGGTCCGCCCCGGCGCACATTACATGATGGGCGGTGTAACGGTGGACCTCGACGGCCGTACCACCGTGCCGCGTCTCTGGGCAGCCGGCGAGGTCGCTTGCACGGGCCTGCACGGCGCAAACCGACTTGCCTCGAACAGCCTCAGCGAAGCAATGATCTACGGCGCCCACGCCGCACAAAGAGCTTCCGAGGAAGCCGCGAAGCTCAACGACACGTTTCTGGCCTTGGCGATGGCAAATCCACGGGTCGAATCCAGCGGTGAGGCACTGGACGTGACCGACATCCGTAACTCGCTGAAGAGCCTCATGTGGCGCGCCTGCGGCGTGCGGCGCGACGCTGAAGGGTTGGCCGAGGCGGCCGAAAACGTCGGTCAGTGGTGCCGCTACGTCCTCCCCCGCCAGTTCGCCAACCCCATTGGCTGGGAACTACAGAATATGCTCACCGTCGCAAGGCTGATCATTGAGGCTGCGTCACTCCGTACCGAGACCCGCGGCGGCCACGTCCGCACCGACTTCCCCGATCAGGACGACGAACACTGGGCCTGCCATATTGCCTTTTGCGATGGCGGGGTCTGTTCAAAGAAGGCGATGTGTTCGTTAGAATGAGTATGCGCGTCGGCTGCGTCGCAATCTTCGGCATTCTGACTACTGCTGCCAATAGTTGCCTAGCTTGACAAGGAAAGGACAATTGCAGATGCATCCCGATCCGTTAACTCCTTACGGTAATCGACCGATGGTCACGCCGATCGTCAATGCCGTCAACTACGAGTATGCCTCCTTTGAAGTACTGCGGCAGATCACCGAAGGCGAGATCGACGGCTACACGTACCACCGGGACGACAATCCGACAGTGCGTGAGGTCGAGAAGAAGATTGCGGCCTTGGAGGAGGCGGAAGACTGCGTCATTTGCACCTCGGGAATGGCCGCCTGCACGATGGTCTATCTGACGTATCTTCGAGCCGGGGATCACTTGCTCATCTTTCATGACACCTACGGAGCGAACTATAAGGTGTCGCTCATTCTCGAACGGATGGGGATACAAGTCTCCTGGATGGACGCTGACGATGCCCCCCGCATCGGCGAGGAAATCCGCCCCAATACCCGCATGGTCTTCTTGGAAAGCCCAAGCAACCCGCTCTGCAAAATCGTTGACATTCAAGCGGTTCGGCAGGTCGCCGACACGGTCGGGGCGATGGTGGTGGCCGACAATACCTTTGCCACGCCGCACCACCAGAAGCCTCTCAAACACGGCGCGCACCTCGTGGTCCACAGCGCAACGAAGGCGTTGGGAGGGCACAACGACATCATGGCGGGCGCCATCGCCGGGCCGAAGCGCTGCTACAACGAACTCTGGTTCACACGCCAAGCCATTGGAACGACCCTCGACGCCTACTCCGCATTCTTGCTGGATCGTGGCCTGAAGACGTTTGAGATCCGAGCGGCGGCCATGGCCCGCGGGGCGGAAACCGTTGCCGAATATCTCCAGCAGAGTGCAAAGGTGTCCCGGCTTTCGTACCCGGGCCTGCAAAGTCACCCCAAGCACGACATCGCCGGGAAACAGATGCAGCACGGTTTCGGGGGGATGCTGTCGTTTGATGTCGGCCAACACCAAGAGGATGCCCGGCGTTTTATCAACGGCCTGCGGACCATCTATCACGCCGTCAGCCTCGGTGCAACGGAGTCCTTGATCTGCATCCCCTACTTGACGACCATGCTGTACCTCCCGCCAGAAAAGAGAACGGTCTTCGGCGTCCGCGAAAACACGGTTCGCCTCTCGGTCGGCATCGAGCCGCCCGAACGACTCGTGGCGGATGTCGAACAGGCTTTGGCATTGGTTTAGGATACGGACAGCAGCGACGCGATGAACATCACGCATATCCTTCTTGACGAACACCGCATCATCGAGCAGGTGCTCAACTGCCTGGAAAGGATGGCGGAACGTTGCGAGTCCGACGCCACACTGGAAGGCCGCCCGGCACGAGACACGATCGCCTTCCTGCGCAGCTTCGTCGAACGCTGCCACGACCGCAAGGTGGAAACCCGCCTGATTCCGGCGATTCAGGCGACGGGCGTTCCCGCCGAGCAATGTCTGGATTGCCCGTTACGGCAGAGCCGCGAAGAGGCCCGTCGTCACCTCGATGCGATGGAGGCGGCCATTGAACCTGCTTGCGCTGGCAGTGCTGCTGCCTTGGACAGGTTTGCCAAGCACGCCCGGGCATACATCGACGTGCTGCTGGACTGCATCGCCCGGCAAGAGGACTGCCTCTTTCCACTGTTCGAGGAGGCCGCACGGGACGCGGATGGGATGCCGCCGGAATCCGGCGATCGCGAATCCGGGGTCGATAGTACCTGCGACAGCTACATCGAGATGGCAGATGCCTTGGCTGAGCACTTTGGCGTGCCGCGAGGGGCAATTACTTCTGCTAAGGAGACCACAGATCCTGAGGGCTCTTGATATGAGGAGACCGGAAATGAGTAAGCGCAGCCTGGGCAGGCGAGAGTTTGTGATTAGTGCTTCCGCGGGGGCGATTGGCGCCGTCGCCTTTCGGCGCGTGCCGGTGTATGGCGACGTCACCGACAAGGCCCGCACACTAGCCATCCTTGGCGGTGAGCCTGTCAGAAGGAACAGGAGCTGGCCTTCGTGGCCGTACTGCGACGAGAAGGTGGTGGACTCGGTGGTGAAGACCACCAAGAGCGGGATTTGGTGCAGAATCCAGTCGAAATCCGGCACGGTCCCCACGTTTGAGAAGGAGTTCGCTCAATTGATAGGGGCGAAATTCTGCGTGGCCGTGGGTTCCGGAACGCAGGCGTTGCACACTTGCGTGGAAGCCCTGGGAATTGGGCCGGGAGACGAGGTCATCACGTCGCCTTACACCGATCCCGGCACGATTGCCGCGATCCTGTGCGCCAGAGCCCTGCCGGTCCTGGCGGATCTGGACCCGGAGTCCTATCAACTCGACCCCCTCGACGTGGAACGAAGAATCACGGAAAACACCAGGGCGATCATGCCCGTTCACATCATGGGCCAGCCCTGCGACATGGACAGGATTATGGCGATCGCCAAGAAGCATAACCTGAAAGTGATCGAAGACGCGTGTCAGGGACATCTCGCCGAGTACCGAGGCAAGAAACTGGGCACCATCGGCGATCTCGGTGCGTTCAGCTTTCAGGCGAGCAAGACCATTGCCTGCGGGGAGGGCGGCGCCGTTGTCGGAAGCGACGAACGACTTATGGACCAGTGCTATACAGTCCATAACCACGGGACATCGCGCCGGGGAGCCACCGAGGTCATCGGGCCCAAGTACCGCATGAATGAGTTCGAGGGGGCCATTCTGCTGGGCCAGTTGCCAGGCGTCAAAGAGCGCTTCGCCCGCCGCAACGAGAACGCCATGTACCTGGCCTCAAAGCTCAAGGGTCTTCCGGGCGTTGTTCCCCAGAAGCTGTACGAAGGGACGGACAGCGGCACCTTTTACGTCTATGGCATGACCTATCGTAAGGAACACTTCGACGGTGCCAGCCGCGAGACGTTCCTCAAGGCGGTCAGGGCCGAGGGGATCAGTCTCGGCCCCTATATTGGTCGGGGATTGCACAAGGAACCGTGGGTCGAGCACATCCTGAACGCCAAGGTCTATCAGCGAATGTTCTCTGCAAAGCGGCTGCGGGAATACCGCGAGCAGAACGGTTGCCCCAACTGCGACAAGGTATGCCAGGACGTGGTTGCGTTCTGGTCGTCCGCGATGCTGCTCGGGCAGAAAGAGGACATGGACGACATCGCCAATGCCATCCTCAAAGTCCATGAGAACAGGGACAAGCTGAAGGCGGTGCCTGCTTGATGAACGTCTTCGATTCGGACACGTGTCAAGAAACCACAATTACCCCTTCAGCTTGAAAGGATTGTACGATGAATGCGAGGAGAAAGAACCGTCGTGAGTTTCTGGCAACCGTGGGCGCCGCTGGCGCCGCTTCATTTCTCCTTGGAAATGGCGGGGCTCACCGGGCCGTGGCCGCCGAGGGCCCGGAGAAGCTCGCCATCGAAGGAGGCACTCCGGTGCGCAAGACCGTGCTCAGCTCTCGGCCCTACGGGCCCCAGTTCTACGACGACGTCGAGAAGCGCGAGCTGATCGAGGTCCTTGAATCGAGGTCTCCGTTCCGCTGGTGGAAGGGGAACTCCAAGGTGCTCCAGTTCGAGAAATCCTACGCGGATCACCTCGGCGTTAAGCATGCCCTCGGAGTCACTTCGGGAACGACGGCCCTTTACGCCGCCATGGCAGCTCTGGAGATCGGGCCCGGCGACGAGGTGATCCTCCCTGCCTGGACCTGGTATGCCGATTACGATGCCATCGTCCTTTCGGGAGCCTTGCCGGTGTTTGCCGAAATCGACGAGTCGCTGGCCATCGATCCGGGGGACATCGAGCACCGGATCACGCCGCGCACCAAGGCGATCGTCCCCAGCAGCCTCCAGGGAGGCGTGGCCGACATGGACCCGATTCTCCAGATCGCACGCAAGCACAAGCTCCGTGTGTTGGAGGACTTCTCCCAATGCGTTGGAGGACGCTACAAAGGGAAGTTCTTGGGCTCGATCGGCGATATCGGCATCAACAGCTTCCAACTCGGCAAGACGATCACCGCAGGCGAGGGGGGCGCGGTAGTCAGCAACGATGCGAAGCTCTTCGAGCGAGCCATCCGCTTCCACGACGTGGGCTCAGTCCGCTCGCCCTACACGGAACAACTCAAGGGCGGCCTCCTGACGGCCTTCGCCGCGTGCAACTTCCGCATGAACGAGTTTACCGGGGCGGTGCTGAAGGGACAGGTCCAGAAGTTGGAGACGATCTGCTCCCGACTCCGCGCCAACGCCCGGAAGGTCCGCGAGGGCATCGCTGACCTGCCGGGATTGAAACTGCGCAAGACGTCGGACGTGGAGGGGGATCTTGGCGTGACGATCTTCCTGGACCACGGCAACCGGCAGCGGCGAGACCGCTTCCTGCGGGCCCTTCGGGCCGAGGGAATCGCGGCCTCTGGACCCGGCGGCTCGGTGATCCTGCCAGCCGATTCCCGCATCGAGAAGAAAGCGACCGTCCACCCCGACTGGCCCACCTTCAACACCCCCCAGGGCAAGGCGATCCGCTATGGAGCCGAGTCCTGCCCGCGCACCGTCGACATCATCGGCCGCATGGGCGGCGTGATCATGGATCCCAACTTCACCGAGGAGGACGTGAACGACATCGTCCGGGCCATCCGGAAGGTTTACACGGCCATGGGACCGGCGTAATTGTATGGAGGAGTCGGGCTCACCGGAAAAAGCTGTGAAGACCGAAGTGTTTGAGAGATACGCCGAAGGCTACGATGCCTGGTTTGAGAAGAACCCGATTGTCTACGAGTCGGAATTGTGCGCTGTGGCAGGGATGTTGCCCAAGCATGGGAAAGGCATGGAGATCGGCGTGGGGACCGGCCGTTTCGCGGCTCCACTGGGCATCAAGATAGGGGTTGAAGCGTCGAGAGCCATGGGTGCCATTGCCCGGCGGCGCGGGATTCAGGTCGTCCAAGGTGTGGCGGAATCCCTTCCCCTTGCGGACGCGGCATTCGATTTCGCGATCATGGTCACGACCTTGTGCTTCCTGGACGATGTGGAGTCGTCTCTTTGTCAGGCATATCGAGTGCTGAAGCAAAGAGGTGTGCTCATCCTCGGATTCATCGATCGCGAAAGCCGCTTGGGGCGGCGATATCTGAGGCGCACAGCGAACAGCTTGTTCTATCGCGAGGCGCGGTTCTACTCTTACGATGAAGTCGCTCGGTTGATGGAGAACGCCGGTTTCATCGAGTTGGTCTGCGCCCAGACAGTATTCCAGGAAATGCATCGAATGCAAGCTCCTGAGCCAGCCCGGCCAGGGCATGGTGAAGGTCTGTTCGTGGTGCTTCGGGGGACAAAGCCCGCAGGTGACGGCCAGTAGACTCTTCCGCGAGCCGAGATCAAGACTTGCCAGCGGTGCCGTTTCCATGGAGCGCGCGGCCAAAGGGGGAGGCGTAGGTTATCGCTTCTTGAGGGCAGACATTCAGGCACCGGGCACAACTGTAGCAGTCCGCAGCCAATAGTCTGCCGGCCACGCGGTGCTTCGCGGCGTCGAGCGGGCACGCCCGCGAGCAGGCCCCGCACTGGTTACATCGCTCCGGGTCGATCCGAACCCGTGCCAGGCTGAACCGCTCGGCAACCCATGAGACCAAGCCAAACGGGCAAATAAACTGGCAAAAAGGCCGGTAGATCACCAGCCCCACCAGGAGAGCGACCACGACCGCAATCGCCATCCAGGCGCTCTCGAACTGCAGGTTGAAGAGATTGAATGGATTGATGGAATGGTAGAGCACGAACCCTCGCTTGCCGCCAACGATCCCGAAAAGCATCAAGAGCATGACGACGAAAAGCCCGGCCCGCACGAGGTTCGACCACCAGAAGGGCACCTTCCAACGCTTGATTCGACGGAGGATCGGAAGGCTATAGACAAGTTCCTGAAGTGCGCCAAAGGGGCAGGCCCAGCCGCAAACGAGTTTGTTCCCCACGGTCGCCAGCGCAATGAAGAAAACGAACGCTCCGATCGTCGCCCCCACCGAGGGCTGCAATCCCACCATCGCCTTGAAAACCTTGACGACCCCTTCCATCGGATTTGGCGACTTGCCGAGGGCAAAGCCGCAGACTGCGACCGCCAACACCAATGAGGCGATGTAAGGAGCGCGCGGATACCACGTTCCCCTTTCGGCGTTGGTCGCTCCATCGGGCCGTCCGAGGCGCACCAGAAAAACCAGGCCCCAAAGCACGATGGCGACGAACACGAAATACTTCAGAATGGTGCCGCGGTGGCTCGACAGATGCGCTGCCGTAGCGTCGAGCGCATCCTGGCTCACCCCCAACTCCGTAACGGCCTTGTCCTTGGAGACCTCCAGTGGCAACTCCAGTTCTTTCGCCAGTGCCTTGCCGGTGGTGCCCAAACGAGGGGCGATTTGCCGGAGCGTCATCGCCGTTGTTAACGGCGGCGCCCCGGCCCCGCCTCGCGGCTCCAGTGCCGCGCCGATGCCGCAAACGGCGACCGCCGCGACCAACGAGCCAGCGAGCCAGACGATTTGCACTCGGGACAGCCGGGATAGGTAGCGAGTCATTCGTGGCCACCTTGCTTTCGAGTTGCGGACTGTTTGCCTGAGGCAGATTCAGGTGTCGCCTCTGCTTTGCTGGCCGGCTGCAATTGTCCTGCTTTGTATTGTTTGACCACGGCGCGGACAGTGCCGGAGCACCCGGGGACAACTCGAATTCCCGCGGCAGCGAGGGCTTCCGAGGCACTCGGCCCGCACTTGCCTGTCAAGAGGACTTTGGCTCCCTTCGCGGCGATTATTTCAGCCGCCTGCACGCCCGCATTGCCGCGAGTCGTGTTCGTATTCTTCAATGCCTCAAACGTTTCCCCCTCCGTATCCACGAGAATGAAATAGGGGCAACGGCCGAATTGCGGATCGACGGCCGCATCCATGGATGGCTCAGCAGCCGTGACCGCGATTTTGCCGGCCCGCGCCTTGGGGATTGCCGGTTCACGTTGCGGCGGAGCAAGCCACCGTTGGCCGCCGCGTCCCCAACCGGGGCCACGGCCTCTGCCAGGACCAGCCTGCCCGGCGGTCGTTCCTCGTGGACCAGCATCCCCCCCGGCCCAAACGGGGCGGAGGCCCGCATCCCGCAGTTCGACCGTGGTCTTGCCGAAAGTGAGGGATTGCGCGACGTAGTGCTTCTCTTTCATCTTCTCCGTGCGGAATGCCTTGACGGCAAGCTCCTGCCCCACGGACAACTTGGCGACGGTGTCGGCGACCGCCTCGGCCGGGCCGAGGTCGACGTTGAGTTGCTCCTTCTCGGCAGTCTCCAGGATGACGTGAGTGCCGGTCAGCGACCGGCCAGTCGTGGACTCGCACGGTCCGGTCTTGACCTCAATGATCTTGCCGGAAAGCGAAACGACTTTTGGCTTGACCGGCTGACTCGCGACTCCCTTCGGGTCGCCTACGCCTTTCTGGGCATGGGCCATCGGTGCCGCGACACCGAGAAGTGCAATTGCCGCTACTGCAAGCGTTACAGCGTTTCTCATGGCAATTCTCCCAATGACTCGCATTCATGCGGGAACAGGTGACTTGTTGTGCCGGGACGTGGCGATCCCGCGATGTCGCCATGCCCTGCAAGATTTTCACACCTTGCGGAGTCGTTCCGCGCAAGATTTGCAGTGTTACGGATGTGCTGCATCGTCGCGATCGTAGGAGTCCAGGACCGACTTCAGCCTGGGACGGGCACCGGGTGGATATGCACCGTCACAAGGCGGCTTGCTGGATGACTGGTACTATCCATCGCAGATTCTGTGCCAAAGGCAGAAGACTCCATACCCCTCAGGTCAGTGGCTAGCCGGTGAATTGGCGTTCAAATGCGGTCATCGTTTCCGGCTGGTGATGCCTTCTCTCCCAGCCAGCCTGGTATAGCGAGTAGACGCCGGAGAGGATGACTCCAACGCCACCAATGATCAGAAGCGTCTGCGGCGAGACGGCCATCGCGGCCAGCACCATGCCGGCGGCCGAGGCGCTGAGACGAATTGCGCCGTTGAGGAAGACCATGATGCCCGTGTAGCGGCTCGTGTCTTCGCCGGGCGGAGCGAAGTGAGTCACTCCGATTTGCCACCACATGATCCACCAACCGCCTTGTACGCTGCCGCGAACGATTCGGCCCAATAGGGGAAGAAGGAAGATCGCGGGGGCAAAGACGGTCGCACCATACGGTGTTGCCGCCAGGACCAGGGCATCCAGCCCCCACGCAAACCGGATCCACGCCCAGGAGATCCACGGATTGGAGCGATCGATCAGGTGCCCCAGGGCCCCGGTCGCGACGAAGGCCGCCAACGCCGGGATGGCGTGCATCAAGGCGCTGCACCCCAGATAGCCGAATCCCAGGTCCCGGCTCAAGAACGCCCAGATCAACGGAAAATAGAGCATCTGGCAGAAGCCGTCCGCAAGACATCCCAACAGATAGCGCCGGTATCGACGATCGCGCACGACGACGGCAAATGCGTGGTGGAAGGTCTTGCCGACTTCCTGTTTCGGGGCTTGGCGGTGCCTGTGCGGGTCTTCATCGATCCGGATCTGGCAAAAGCATGCGAGGGCGGCGAGGCTCACGAGGCCTGCGAGAATCATCAACACCTGCGCAATCTGGTGTGGCGACCATGGCACGCTCGGACCGGCCAGGGCGGTCGCCGCCTTGCCGTGCCCTGCCGCCAGTTGAAGGATCGACGCCGACGCGAGACTGGAAACCACGAACGAAAGCGACGACCATTTCCGCACCTCGCCGACGGCATGGCCTCGGTGTTCCACCGGGTAATTCGTCCGCAGCACGGCGGCAATCGCCGGCCGGGTGACGATTTCGAACATCGCCCCAACGCCCAGCAGGGCGAGGAACCAGAACGCACTGCCGGTGGCCGTGGCCATCGTCAGGCAACTCACGCCCGCCAGCACGCCCGGGACGAGCACGAAAGGCATCTTCGGGCGCGCGGTCATCCAACTGCCGAGGTAGAGGGCGGCGATCATTCCGACGCCCGAGAAGAGCTCGCGAAGCGGCAGGTGCCAGTTAGCGGCCTCAAAGGCCTTGATCGCCACGATGGGGGCGTTGAGCAGGATGCCGCCGGTTGCGCCATCAAGCATGCCATACGCCAGATGGAAGCGGAAGGTCCGCGCTGCATTGCCCGAAAAGTGAGGCCCGCGAAGAAAGCATCCGGCAAAGTTCAACCTGGCCACGTGCCGTCATCCTCCCGGGCGACTCGTCGGCGCCGGATTCGGTCCGCGGGTTTCCCTTCCTCGTCGGGCTTCTCGGATGACCGTCGTGCGGTCGCGTTCCCGCTCGGCGTGCTCGGCGGCAATCAGGCGGATCAACTGTTTGACGAGAGTCGGCTTAAGAATGTAGTAGCAGCGGAGCGATCCGTTGACATGGCAGGCGATCAGCCGGGCCTCGCGCAGCGCCGCGATGTGCTGAGAGAGATGGGGTTGTGGGATTGCGATCAGGGCGTTGATATCCGTTACGCAACGCGGCCCCTCGCAGAGGGATTCCAGAATCATCAATCGAACCGGGTGGGCAATGGTGCGGAGAAGGCGAGCCCGCTCCTCCCAAGCCCCCAGATCCGTTTCATCGCTAGTGGTTTCTTCGCTCATGGTAGTAGTATAGCAGATGGGTCCGGTGGCGCTCCAGCGCCTGCCGTAAATGGATTTCTGTGCTACTCACCTCTGCCGCAGGCAAGGTCGGCAAAGCTTATCTTTCGCTCACAAAAGTGCCGGTTGGCGCACGTCGTTGGACGGGGCTTGCGAACCCACCTGTTCGGCCTTGTGTTTGACGGCCAACAGGTAGAGCGTCAAGGGCCGATAGACCAAATGCATCCACTTGCCGACACCTACCTCGACATCCAGCATGGCAACCATGGCCATCACGTGAATCAGGTAGACGGCGTACGTCGGCCAGGGCCACCCGGAGTACCGGAATACGTGAACCAGCATACCCGTAATCGCACCAGTCAGAATGAACCCCGGAAAGAGCCAATCGCTCAAGTGGGAGACCTTGTGAGATTGCTCCCTCTTGCGGAGTCGTCCCACAAGCATCGCCACGGAGCCGTACACCAACGCCAAGGCGGCGTAATAGCCGAGCCAACGCTGCGGATGGTACAGGGGGTAGATCTCGTCCGTCTGGAACCATCCCAATAGTCCGACGACCAGCACCAGCATCGTCAGATACCCGGAAACCAGCACCAGGTGTTGCAGCCACTGGCCGTAATGGCGCGTGCCGCAGTCGCGCCATCGTTTCTGGGTGAAGAAATGGAGAACGAGGGTTTTCAACTCGCTGAGATAGATGGTCAACGGTATGTTCGCCCGGGCAGAATCGGCTCCGAGTGCGAGCCGACTCATCGTCCATGAGCCGGACGCCACGCGATATCCGAGGAAGACGAAATGGATCAGCACCGCGGCCCAGACCCACATTACCGGCGCGAAGCAGTTCAATTCGACGCGGTCGGTCACGATCCACCGAAAACCGGTCATTGCATGAAACAAGGCGAGCAGTACCAGAGGGATCATCGCCCGCCCAAGAATCGCGAGCCACATGTGTTTCGGCGACGTATAAAACCGGCGGGCAAGCCCGGAGTGATCGTACTGGGTGGTGAGCCACCGGCGCACGGCCATCATGATTTCGCCCGGGTTAGCCTGCCGCGGGCAGGTCTCCGAGCACTCGCCGCAGTAGTAGCAGAGCCACGGCTCGGGTGACTTCAGAAGCTTGTCCTTAAGTCCCAACTGGAGGTAGCGGATAGTTTTTCGCGGAAAGACGGTGTTGTCCTGGGACAACGCGCAGACGGCCGTACAATTGCCGCAGTTGACGCATTGCGTGATGTCGCTGGAACCGAACGCAGCCAGATCGCGATGGAAGTCGGGATCAACGGTTAGACTCACGATGCAGTCTCCGTTTGCTCAGATCCCTCGGCCAAGGCATATTCAAAGTAGCCTTCGCGCTCTTCACCCTCGACCAGCTTGCCGTACTTCTTCATGCCCATCAGGTGCCAGAAGGCTTCATGTGGCGGCAGGTTCGTCTCCTTAGCGATCTCCGGCACGGTCTTTGCACCACCCGTGAGCGCGTTGACGATTCGGCGGCGATTGGCTAATTGCTGGCGGTTGCGTTCCGTCAGTTCCCGGGGAACGCCGCCCCGCCGTTCCCGCAAAATCTGAATGGCAGGTTTTTCTCTTGCAGCGTCTTGGTTCCGCGCGATTTCGCCCACGGTTTTCTCCCTTTCCTTCACACAGATTCGGCCACCAAGGCATCGACCATGGCGTCGAACTGGTCGAGCCGCCAGCCGTCCACCTGGATCGCACCGGCCGGGCAGACCGGCACGCACATCCCGCAGCCGTTACAGAGCGCCGAGTTGACCTCCGCGCGGGTCACCGTCTGACCGTCTCGCTCCTCCTCGATCAATCTTATCGCCCGCTGATAACGGCAGGCATCGGCACAGTCTCTGTGCCCTTGGCAAAGATCCGGATCGATCCGCGCCCGGAAAGGATCGAGTTCGATCGTCTCGTGAGAAAGGAGGGCCGCTGCCTTGGCCGCTGCGGCCGAGGCTGCCGAACAGCTCTCCCCGATGTCCATCGGGGCTTGGCAGGTGCCAGCCAGAAAGACCCCGCCAACAGCCATCTCCACGGGGCGAAGTTTCGGATGCACTTCCTGCAGGAAGTCGTCGTCGCTCCTGGCCAGTTTCAGTTGGTCGATGAGATTCTCGATCTTGCCAGGGACCATGCCGGTGCCAAGCACGACGAGGTCGGCCGGCAA
>Ga0315268_10001841_pt1 | contig 24337 bp, 24 predicted proteins | sample C1_top_MG_FD_204535 | JGI IMG/M metagenome (GOLD analysis project Ga0315268, IMG submission 204535) | Sediment microbial communities from Yellowstone Lake, YNP, Wyoming, USA - C1_top | ecosystem: Environmental > Aquatic > Freshwater > Lake > Sediment | place: USA: Wyoming | collected 2017-08-01
CTGCTCGACGTCGTAGGCCACTACGCCCGCCCGGATGTCGTCCAGTTGCTCCTCCACGATGAGGAACGCCCGCCGGTGGTCAGGCAGGAGCTCGACCAACGGCACCAGACGCGGAGGCAACCCGTCTCTGCCGACCGCGGGGACCGCCGTCAGCGGCGTGCCGGCAGCTCGGCCAGGGGCTAGGAGCCGCCATGCGCTTCTACGAGCACGAGAGCAAGGCCCTCTTGGCCCGGCAGAGCATCTCTGTGCCCGCGGCGCGCCTGGCTCATTCAGCAGGGGAGGCGGCAGCGGCGGCCGTCGCCATCGGCCTGCCGGTGGCCCTGAAGGCCCAGGTGCTGTCCGGGGGGCGGATGAAGGCAGGCGCCGTGCGTTTTGCCGCGACGGAGGAAGAGGTGCGCAGCGCCGCGGAGGCTATCCTGGGGCTGGAGGTGGCAGGCCGGCGCCCCGCGGGCCTCTTGGTGGAGGCCAAAGTGGACGCGGCCTGCGAGTACTACCTGGGCGTGACCTACGACGCTCTGGCCAAGCGGACGCTGGCCGTCGTCTGCGACCGCGGCGGCATCGACATTGAGGAGGTGGCGGCCCGCGAGCCGGAACATGTGGTTCGGCGGCCCTTCTCCGCTCTGCTCCCGCTGTCGCCGTTCAGCTTCCGCGAGGCGGTAGCCGCTCTGGGCATCGCTGGGGGTGAGCTAACCTCGCTCGCGGATGTGCTCCATCGTCTCGGTCAGCTCTTCCTCGCGCACGATCTAACCTTAGCGGAGATTAACCCCCTGGCTGCTCTGGACGACGGCTCCCTGATCGCCCTGGACTGCCACCTCGAGATGGAGGACGAGGCCGTGGCCCGGCAGAGACCGCTCCTGGAGGAGCTGGGCATTGACCCAGCCGACCGGCAGGCGCGTCAGCCCACTGCCTTCGAGCGACGCGCGGCGGAGATCGACCAGATGGACCACCGCGGCGTCGCCGGTCGGGTCGTTGAGTTCGCCGGGGACCTGGGGCTGATCATCGGCGGCGGCGGCGCCAGTCTCACCGCCTTCGATGCCGTCCGCCGCCACGGTGGCCGCCCCGCCAACTACTGCGAGATCGGCGGCAACCCCAGCGTGCACAAGGTGGCCGAGCTTACCCGCCACATCCTGAGCAAGCCGGGCGTGGAGCGGCTGGCGGTGATAATGAACGTCGTGAACAACACCCGCGTCGACCTGGTGGCCCGAGGGGTGATCAAGGGCTGTCTTGATGCTGGCTGTGACCCTTCCCAGGCCGTGGCCGTGTTCCGCATCCCCGGTGCCTGGGAGGAGGAGGGCTTCCGCCTCCTGCGCCACTACGGCATCGAGCCCCTGGGCCGCGAGGTGAGCATCGACGAGGCGGCGCGGCGGGCGGTTCAAGATGCGGGCAGGACGCCGGTTCTGGGTTCTAGGTCCTAGGTTCTGTCTTCCATGTCCATCCTGATCGACGCTGACTCCCGCATCATCGTCCAGGGGATCACCGGCCGCGAGGCCGTCTCCTTCACCCGCGATATGCTGGACTATGGCGCCAAGGTGGTCGGCGGCGTGACGCCCGGCCGCGGCGGCCGCGATGTGGCCGGCGTCCCCGTATACGACGGCGTCCGCCAGATCACGGAGCGCCAGCGGGTCGACGTGTCGGTGCTGGCCGTGCCGCCGCCCGCCCTGCGCGACGCCGCCTTCGAGGCGATCGAGGCCGGCGTGCCGCTGCTGGTCATCCTCACTGAACGTGTGCCCCGCCGCGACGTCGTGCAGGTTCTGGAGTTGGCCGAGATGCGCGGCGCACGTGTCGTCGGGCCCAACAGCATGGGCATCCTCGTGCCCGGCCGCTGCAAGGTCGGGCCCATCGGCGGGCCGGCGGAGGACGCGGCCAAGGCCTACGCGGCGGGCCCCGTGGGCATCATGTCTCGCTCCGGCGGCATGACCACCGAGATCGCCAACCTGCTGAGCCAGCGGGGTTTCGGCCAGAGCACGGCGGTGAGCGTGGGCGGCGACCCTATCATCGGCAGCACCTTCGCCGAACTCATGCCTCTGTGGGAAGCCGACGCGGAGACCAGGGCGCTGGTCGTCTTCGGCGAGCCCGGCGGCGGCCAGGAGGCCCAGCTCGCGCGTTACCTCAGCGAGCACGGCACCCGGTTGTCCATCGTCGCCTTCATCGCCGGTGGCTTCATGGAGGAGATGCCGGGCTTGCGCTTCGGCCACGCGGGCTCGATAGTGGAGGGGAAAGCGGACACCGCCGCCGCTAAGGCCCGCGCCCTGTCCGCCTTAGGCGGAGGCGTGCTGGTGGCGGAGGACCTCTCGGAGATACCGTCGCTGGTGGCCCAGGCCCTGGCCGGCGGGAACACAGAGGCCAAGTGATAGGAGGACTCCAGTGAACGATGTCGTCATCGCCAGTGCGGCCCGAACCCCCGTCGGCACCTTCGGCGGAGGCTTCACCGACGTGCGAGCCCCCAAGCTGGGCGCCGTGGCCATCGCCGAGGCCTTGCGACGGGCGGGCGTCCAGCCGGAGGAAGTGGACGAGGTGATCATGGGCCTCGTGATCTCGGACGGCGTCGGCCAGGGCGCAGCCCGCCAGGCCGCTATGGCCGCCGGCATCCCCGTGAGCTCGCCGGCCACGACCATCAACAAGGTGTGCGGCTCCGGCCTGAAGGCCGTGGCCCTGGCTGCGCAGGCCGTCGCTCTGGGCGACGCTGAGGTCGTGGTGGCCGGCGGCATGGAGAGCATGAGCTGCGCCCCCTACCTGCTGGCCAAGGCCCGCTACGGGTATCGCATGGGCAATGACGCGTTGGTCGACGCCATGATCCTCGAGGGCCTGTGGTGCGCCTTCGAGGACCACCACATGGGCATGTGGGCCGAGAACATCGCCATCGAGTTCGAAGTCTCCCGGCGAGATCAGGACGAGCTCGCCGCCACCAGCCACCAGCGGGCGGCGCGCGCCTGGGAGCGCGGCGTCTTCGCCGAGGAGGTGGTGCCGGTGGAGGTGCCGCAGCGCAAGGGCCCGCCCGTCCTGGTCGAGAAAGACGAGCACATCCGCCCCGACACCACCGTCGAGAAGCTGGCGGCGCTGAGGCCGGCGTTCAGGCCCGACGGCACGGTTACCGCAGGCAACGCCTCGGGCATCAACGACGGCGCGGCGGCGGTGGTAGTCACGTCCCGCCGGCGGGCGGAGTCCCTCGGCAAGAAGCCGCTGGCCTCCATCCGCACCTACGCCTCGGCGGGGGTGGAGCCTCGCATTACGGGCATGGGGCCGGTGCCGGCCGTCCGCAAGGCGCTGGCCAAGTCCGGCCTGGAGGTGAAGGACATCGACCTCATCGAGGCCAACGAGGCCTTCGCATCGCAGGCCGTGGCCGTGGGCCGCGAGCTGGGTATTGACTGGGAGCGGACGAACGTCAACGGCGGCGCCATCGCCCTTGGCCACCCCATTGGGGCCAGCGGCGCCCGCATCCTCACCACCCTGCTCTACGAGATGAAGCGTCGCGAGGCTCAGCGTGGCCTCGCCACGCTCTGCATCGGCGGCGGCATGGGCATCGCCATGATCGTGGAGGCGGTGGCCTAGGAGAGATGGCCATCGACGAGCAGAACCTCTGCCTCGAGCTGTTCCTGGACTGGCTGGCGGCTACTCGCGCCAGCCAGTTCCACATCGAGCAGCGCCCGTTCGACGGGCTAAGCGCCCGCTGCGGCGACGGCCGGCAGACCCTGGCGGTGGAGGTGCGCCCCCTCCTCAGTGCTCCGGAGTACGAGGTTTGGGGGGCCTATCGGCGCAAGCTGGAGGGCGAGATCGCCGTCGACCTGCCCGGCGCCTTCGCCTTGTGGGTGCCGCCGGGAGCCGACCTGCCGGGCGAGGGCGCTGCGGTGGAGGACTTCCGCCGGCGCGTGCGTGAGACCGCCCTCGCTCTGCAGCCGGGCGAGCGGGGAAGCCTTCGCCTGCCGGTGGAGGTCCGGCTGCGCAAGACCGATACCGAAGGGGGACTCATGTCGGTAGCCGGCGGCCTCAGCCGCTACTGGGCGGGCATGAGCGAGCGCGTTCGCGGCACCTTCGACCTGGACGCCAGCGCGATCCACCGTCTGCCGGAGTCCGAGGAGGAGCGCACGGCCCTGGTCGACCGTGTCGTGCAGGAGGCCGGGCGCCTTGCCGAGCTGCGCCAGCGGGTGCACCTGGAGGTTGAGGATGTCTGGACCATCCAGCGCTTACGGCAGGGCCAGGGGTTCCTCATCGTGGGGTTGCCGCCGCAGGCGCTGGCGGACATCGGCATCGCCGTGCGCCGCAACCTGCGCCGCATCCTCATCGAAGCGGGGCCGCGCCTGCTGGCGGCCCAAGCCGATCTGAGGGCGCTGCTCATCCTTGGTGTCTACGACTCGGCCGATGAAGAGAACGTCTCCACTTCGCTGCGCGGGTTCGACCCCAGCCTCTACACCAGCCTGGACTTCGTCTGTCTGGCCACGGACGGGCGCCTCAAGCCGATCACGGAGCCGAAGCGCTAGGAGCGACGCGTGCGTCCGGTAGCGGGTGCCGTAGGGGCGGTTCGCGAACCGCCCCTATGTTGAACGTTGTAGGTCCGGGTCTTCAGACCCGGACGGGGATTTTGCGCGAGGGTCTGAAGACCCTCGCCTACATGAGGTAGAAACTGCAGACCCTCAATCAGCCCCCGGCTCCCGGACTGTCGCGTACCGGCCGCGGAAAAAGATCAGCGGCGCGCTGTCCTCACCGATCTCCGCCTCCTCCACCTGGCCCATGAAGATCGTGTGGTCGCCGCCCGGGTAGGCGGCCACGATGCGGCAGTCCAGATATGCCAGGCACCCTTGGATGATCGGCGCGCCGGTGACCGCTGTGCGATAGCCCATGGCCTCCAGGCGTCCCGTCTTCTCCTCGGTAGGCCCGGCGAACAGCCGCGATATGTCCTCCTGCTTCTCGCTGAGAACGTTGATCGCGAAAACGCCGCTCTTCTCCAGTAACGGGTGACTGTCCGCGGAGTGATCGACGCAGACCAGGACCAGGAGCGGCTCGAGGGAGACGGAGCAGATGGCGTTGGCCGTGAGGCCGTGCACGGCGTCGCCAGCGCGGGTGGTAACCACCGTTACGCCGGTGGCGAACTGACCCATCACCCGCCGGAAGTGCTCCTTTGTGAGGGGCGTCGTGGCCTTGGGCTGGACGTTATCCATCGTTCAAGTACCGGCGCAGAAGGGACAGCGCCGCCTCCGCCGAGCTCTCTTTGTTGGCTTGCCGCTCGCCGTGCCAGAGGTAGCGCTCGCACGTGCGCGATTTGGGGCCGGCGAGGGCCACGTAGGTGAGGCCCACCGGCTTGTCGTCCGTGCCCCCGCTGGGCCCGGCGATGCCCGTCACCGCCACCGCCACGTCCGCCCGCAGCAGCCGACGGGCGCCCTCGGCCATGGCCAGGGCGGTGGCCTCGCTCACCGCTCCCTCGCGCTCCAGTACCTCCGCAGGCACACCCAGCACGCGCTCCTTTACCGCATTGTGATAGGCGATCACGCCGCCGAGGAAGGCCGCTGAGCTGCCTGCTACCTGGGTAAGCCGGTGGCCGATGAGACCGCCCGTGCACGATTCGGCCACGGCCACCGTCCTGCCCTGCTCCACCAGGCGGGCGATGATCTCCTCCTCCAGCCGCAACCGGCCCTCCTTCTTGGCCGTATCGAGACGATGCGCTATGGTGTTAATGCCATCTAGTACCATTATAGAGCCGCTAGGATGACTACACTATCGCTGACGCTTCCCACGAGCGAACCGGCAGACGTGGCCCGCTGGGCCCAGCGCGCGGAAGATGCTGGCTTCCAGGCCGTCTGGGCCTCGGAGATGACCGGCAATCCGTTCATCGCTTTGGCCGCCGTGGCCGGCCGGACGACTCGCATCCAGCTCGGCACCTCCATCGCCCTGGCCTTCGTGCGCAGCCCCTGGGTGACGGCCCTGAGCGCGCTGGATCTGGATGCCCTCAGCGGCGGCCGCTTCGTGCTGGGGCTGGGCACCGGGCTGAAGCGCCTGAGCGAGCGCTGGCACGGCGTCGCCTACGGGAAGCCCACGCCCCACGTCAAGGAGTGCATCGACGTCATCCGGCTGATCATGGAGCGCGCTCCCGCCGGCGAGCCCATTCGCTACGCCGGCCAGTATTACGACATCGACATCCAGGGCTGGTCGCGACCGCTGACGCCTGTCCGGCCGCGAATCCCCATCTACCTGGCCGGCCTGCGGGAGGGGATGGTGCGGACGGCGGGCGAGGCGGCCGACGGTCTCCTTGGCCACCCTGTCTGCTCTCCTCGGTGGACGCGCGATGTGGTGCTGCCGGCAATGGCGCTCGGCCTGCAGCGGTCGGGGCGTCAGCGGCAGGACTTCCACTTCTGCGCCGCTGCCCTCTGCGCCATCGGCCGCGATGTGCGAGAGGCGAGGCGGGCTGCCGCCGCCAGCATCGCTCACTACGCCACGGTCACCGCCTTCGAGCCCGTCTTCCTGCACCACGGCTTCGAGGTGCCCCTGCAGGCCATCCACGAGGCCTTCCTGAGCGGCGACACTGAGTCTATGATGAGGGCAGTCACGCCGGAGATGGTGGACGCCTTCGCCGTGGCCGGTGGGCCGGATGAGGTTCGCAAGAAGGTGGGCATCTACGGTGAGCTCGCCGATTCGCTGGCCCTGAGCTGGCCAGAGCACTTCTTGCCGCGGGATCAAGTGGACGCTTATCGCGAGGCCGTTCTCGATGTGTTCGGTAGCTAGTCGCGATGGATGAAAGGCAGGGTAGTATCATGCCTTTGTCTGAAGGCAGCCAGGCTCCCGATTTCGCTCTCCCGGGCATTGACGGCAAGGAATATTCGCTCTCCCAGGCCTTGAAGCAGGGCCCCTTGCTGGCCGTCTTCATCAAGACCACCTGTCCCACCTGTGATCTGCTCATGCCCTACCTTGTCCGCCTGAGCGAGGCCTATCCGCGATATGGCTGGCACCTCTGGGTCGTCTCCCAGAACGTCGCCGACTCGTCGCGGCAGTACGCCCAGCGCTTCGGCGCCTCCTTCCCGGTGATGGTGGACCAGCCTGAAGAATGGCCGGTCTCCAACGTCTACGATCCACCGGCCACGCCCACGCTGTTCCTCATCGGGACGGACGGCCGGGTGGAGGCCGTCACCTGGGGCTTCAGCAAGACAGACCTCAACGATATGGCCGCACGCATAGCGCGTCATCTGGGCCAGCCGGCCAAGCTTGTCGCTCAAACGAACGACGGCAACCCCGATGCTCGCCCCGGCTGAGGGTCGCGCCACATAAAGGGCTAGGCTAGCCCTTCTCGCAAACAACGGTTGTCGCGCTGTCCGGTGCGTGCTATCATTCCTTAAGGTTAGTGTTCCGGCGTCGGCTCATCAAAGGACCGGGCAGGAGGCCCAGCCCCGCACAGCGCTCGATGACCGAGGCATAACCAAGAATAGTGAGAGGGAGGTCATCGAGTGGCTTACACGGATAAGACCCTCGTCTGCGTCGACTGCGGGTTGGAGTTTACCTTCTCCGCGGCCGACCAGGAGTTCCACGCTGCCCGCGGCTATCAGGATCCGAAGCGCTGTCCCAACTGCCGGCAGGCGCGCCGCAGCGAGCGCGGCGGTGGTGGCGGCGGCTACGGCGGTGGCGGAGGCTACGGCGGCGGACCCCGCGCGCCTCGCACCATGTACGATGCCGTCTGCAGCCAGTGCGGCGCCCAGACTCAGGTCCCGTTCCAGCCGCGGCAGGACCGGCCGGTTTACTGCGACGATTGCTTCGCCAAGCAGCGGGCCAGCCGTCCTCGCTGGTAGGAGTGCCGCCGGCTTAGCACCGTCGCTCCAGACTCATCCCTCGCCCTCCCAGGCCTGGGCTTTAGGGCCGGGCCGCTGGTATCATAGCCCCCGCACGACCATTGTCTCGGGAGGAGCGCGCATGGCCGGTCCCCTGGAGGGAATCCGCGTCCTAGACGTCACCTGGGTGCTGGCTGGCCCCTTCGCCAGCATGATCCTCAACGACCTGGGCGCCGAGGTCATCAAGGTGGAGCGGCCGCCGCTGGGCGACGTGGCGCGGACGACCGCCCCCCTCATCGACGGCGAGAGTGCTTACTTCTTTAGCATCAACCGCGGCAAGAAGAGCATCTGCCTCGACCTCAAGGCCGAACGTGGGCGCGAGCTCTTTCTCCGCCTGGCGGATGTCGCCGACGTGGTGATGGAGAACTTCACCCCGGGCACCATGGAACGCCTGCGCCTGGGCTACGAGACGCTCCAGCAGCGCAATCCCCGCCTTATCTACGCCGCCACCTCGGGCTTCGGCCAGACGGGGCCCGACCGGCTGCGGCCGGCCCTGGACATAGTTGTGCAAGGCATGGGCGGCGTCATGAGCATTACCGGCGAGCCCGGCGGCCCGCCCATCCGGCCTGGCCTCTCGTTGGGCGACATCGCCGCCGGCCTGTACACCGCCATCGGCGTGCTGGCCGCGCTCCACGAGCGCCAGACCAGCGGTCGCGGCCAGATGGTCGACATAGCGATGCTGGACTGCCAGGTCGCCATCCTGGAGAACGCTTTCGTGCGCTACTTCGCCACCGGCGAGCTTCCCCAGGCCCTGGGCACGCGCCATCCGGTCGCGACGCCATTCCAGGCCTTCCCAACCGCCGACGGTTGGATCGTGCTGGCCATAAGCTGGGGCGTGGAGAACCAGTGGGAGCTGTTTTGCGCCACCATCGGCCGGCCTGAGCTCATCGACGACCCGCGCTTCGACCTGCCCCACCTGCGCACGCAGCACCACGCCGAGCTCGAGCCCATCCTCAACGAGGCGCTGCGCCAGAAGACCACTGCCCAGTGGCTGACCGAGTTCGACGCCATCGGCCTGCCCTGCGGTCCCCTGAACAACATCGCTCAGGCGGCGGCCCACCCGCAGGTGCAGGCGCGCCGGATGCTGGTGGAGGTAGAGCACGCGCGCATCGGGTCCCTGACCGTGGCCGATACACCGGTCAAGCTATCGCGCACGCCGGGCGGTATCACTGGCGCTCCGCCGGTCCTGGGCCAGCACACCTACGAAGTGCTATCCTCCCTCCTAGGTCTCTCCCGGGGTGAGCTGGACGAACTGGCGGCGGCGGGGGTCATCGCGGGCCCGGCGCCGGGGGGGTAAGCCCCATCAAAGGCGCCTGCAAGGTCACCGACCACTGGGCGCCTCATCGGCGCTGTGCTCGCCGAGCAGCACGACGAGTGGGCTACCAGCCGGCGTTACCTCAGCGTTGCGACGGCAGAGCTAGAGGCGGCTGTGATCGGCGAGTGCGTGGAACAGAAGGAGGTGGTGCTTCTGTCGACGGAATCGCATTGAGGGAATTGCGAGGGTGGCGCGCTTTCACAGCACTTGACGGGACGTGACCGTCGATGCTATAGCGGCATTGATGAGGGCCCGCCCGCCGACAAGGAGTCTTCACTAGATGGAGCCGCTTGTCGCCGTCGTTGGCTTCGTGCTGATAGTGGTTGTCCTGTGGGACGGGTTCGAGACCATCGTCCTGCCAAGACGTGTAACCCGTCAACTCCGTCTAACCCGCCTGTTCTACCGTTACACCTGGCTTCCCTGGTCCGCCATCGGTCGCCGCTTAAGGGGAAATCGCCGGGAGACCTATCTGAGTTTCTACGGGCCGCTGTCCCTGATATTCCTGCTGATCGTGTGGGCTTCGGTGCTGGTCCTTGGCTTTGCGCTCCTGCAGTGGGCGGCCGGGTCGCGATTGGAGACGCCTACGGGAACGGCAAGTTTCGGTACCGACATCTATATGAGCGCGACTTCCTTCTTTACCCTGGGCCTAGGCGATGTCACTCCTCATTCTTCGCTGTCCCGAGCCATAACCGCGGTCGAAGCCGGCGCGGGCTTCGGATTTCTGGCTCTTGTCATCACTTATCTGCCCGTTCTCTACCAGGCGTTCTCCAGGCGTGAGGTGAGCATCTCCATGCTGGATAGCCGGGCCGGTTCGCCGCCAAGTGCTGGCGAGCTCCTGCTGCGGCTGGCGCGCAGGGAAAGGCAGCAAGTGCTGGTGGAGTTCCTTCAGGAGTGGGAGCGATGGGCCGCCGAGTTGCTGGAGAGCCACCTTTCTTACCCGGTCCTGGGACTCTACCGCTCTCAGCATGAGCGCCAGTCCTGGCTGGCGGCGCTAACCGTTATCCTGGACACTTGCGCGCTGGTGATCTCGGGCATCGGAGTCCGTTCGGGGCACGCCATCGAGGAGGCCCGGCTCACTTTCGCTATGGCGCGGCACGCCGCCGTTGACTTGAGCCAGATCTTCAACACGGCCCCCGCCGCCTCCAGAGAGGCTGATCGGCTCCCCCCAGAAGACCTGGTGGGCTTATTGGAGGTGCTCAGGCAGCACACAGGGGCCCTGGATGAGGATGGCAAGGAGAAACTAGCCGAGTTGCGTGAGATGTATGAACCTTACCTCGCAGCCCTTTCCCGCTATCTGTTGATGCCCCTGCCTTTCTGGCTTCCCTCAGGACGCCCTGATGACTGGCAGTCGACCGCATGGGAGTGATGGCATTCGCTCTCAATGAGGCGGTGAGCGGTGCCCTGTTTCCGCTCTGGTGAGCCTGTCGAACCATGAGCGGGGACAAGACCGAAGGGTGAGCGAACTAGCATACGACTGACTAGCAGAGAGAAGACGGCCCGCCATGAGGATCACCGACGTCGAAATCAGGGTCATTGAGCACACCCTGGAGCGCCCCTTCGCGCCCACCTGGCAACCCATGCCCACCGTCAACCACCGTGTCCACGTCGTCCTCATCCACACCGACGAAGGGATCACCCGCGTCGGCTCAGGAGGCGTGCCCGTGCGCTGGGACGTGGCTCGTCTCTTCCTCCTGGGGCAGGATCCCTTCGCCATCGAGCAGCATGTCCAGAACCTGCGCAGCTTCGCCTTCTTCGTCGGCCGGCCGTGGCCACTGGAGGTCGCCCTGTGGGACATCATCGGTAAGGCCACCGGCCAGCCGATCTCGCGCCTTCTGGGCGGCGCCCACCAGCGTGTGAAGGCCTACGCCAGCACCGGCGAGCTACGCTCGCCCGAGCAGCGGGTGGAGGACGCCCAGCGGCTGCGCCAGGAGGGGTTCCGTGCCCTGAAGCTGCGCTTCCACAGCCACAACCCTCGCCACGACCTGCGGGTGCTGGAGGCGGTGCGGAAGGCCGTCGGCGATGGGATGGACATCATGGTCGACGCGAACTACGGCTGGAACATCGCGCCCGACCGCGCCGTCCAGCGCTGGGACCTGCGCACGGCCATCCACATGGCGCGGGCGATGGAAGAGATGGGCGTCTACTGGTTGGAGGAGCCGCTCTACTGCTACGACTACGATGGCCTGGCGGAGCTGCGCCACCAGGTGAACCTGCGCATCGCCGGCGGCGAGCTGAACCAGGGCCTGCACGAGTTCAGGGTCTTCTTGGAGAAGGGCTGCTTTGATGTCTACCAGCCGGACGTGACCTTCGCCGGCGGCTTCTTCCAGTGCCGGCAGCTGGCGGGGATGGTGCAGGCCCATGGCAAGGTGCTGACACCCCACACCTGGACCAACGGCATCGGTTTTGCCGCCAACCTCCAGTTCGCCGCCTCGCTGGGGCAGTGCCCCTACTTCGAGTTCCCGTACGACCCGCCCAACTGGACGGTCGAGGCCCGCGATTTCCTGCTCAAGGAGCCCTTCCGCATTGATGAGGACGGCTACGTACGGGTGCCCGACAAGCCGGGCCTGGGCATCGAGCTGGACGAGGAGAAGATGGCTAAATACGAGGCCGCCGACAAAGAGCGGCTGATCTAGACGGTTGCAGGCTGCGCGTCAGTCCTGGTACGTCGTCGAGTCGGGCACCTCAGCCATGCCGCACGGGAGGAACAGGCGGAAGGCCCTTTCGAAGGCGTCCGGCGTGAGTGTGGGCTCCTGCTTGTCGTAGCTCGCGCTCTCGATCACGATATCCAGGATATCGCGGGCGTGCGAGGCGCGCGGCCGCTGGCCGCCCTCGTACAGGCGGCGCACCACGTGGCTTAAGGTATCTTCGCTGGCGGCCACGCCTCGCTCCTGGCAAACGCGGCGCAGGATCTCGTGGAACTCGTTGGGGCCCGGGTTTGGGATCTCCACCTTGTACAGGATGCGGCGCAGGAAGGGCTGGTCCAGCAGGAGCTCCACCTTCAGGTTGGTGGCGAAGAGCAGGTGGACGTCGAAAGGGATAGAGATCTTTTCGCCGGTCTGGAAGGTCAGCGTCTCCCAGCCGCGCTCCAACGGCGTCAGCCAGCGGTTCAACAGGTCCTCCGGCCGGATGCGCTGCCGCCCGAAATCGTCGACGATAAGCACGCCGCCCTGGGCCTTGAGGTGCGGCGGCGCCTGGTAGAAGCGGGAAACGGGATCGAAGGCCAGTTCCAGGGACTCGGCGGATAGCTCGCCTGCTACCATGACCGCCGGCCGCCGGACGACGACCCAGCGGTCGTCGGGGCGAGGGCTCTCCCACATGTCCTCGCCGTCCGCCTGCGGGAGTGTGCTGCCGGGCGCCACTGAGGCGGGGACATGGGTCGCGGAGTCGAATACGCGGATGATCTGCCCCTGGGCGTAGATGGCGTAGGGCACCAGGGCCGTCCCCTCCAGGTCACGGGCGAAGGCCTCCAGCACCATCGTCTTGCCGTTGCCCGAAGGCCCGTAGAGTAGCGTGCAGCGCCCCGAGTGCAGGGAACGCGCCAGGTTGTCGACCACGTCCGGCGCCAGGACGGGCTCCGACAGAGCGGCTTCGATGCTCTCCCGTGACGGGTGCGGCCGGACGGCGCGCTGTTGCTCCATGACTTCGATGTACTGTTCGATTCTCACCGGCGCCGGACCAGCATAGCGCGATCGCTCCAGGGAGTCCTTCACCCGGTCGATGCCGTTGCCCGTAAGACGATAGCGGTAGTTGCCCGCCATGGCGTTGCTGGAGCTGACCACCTCGCAGAGATGGTCGTCGGCCAGCATGTTCAGCAGCTCCAGGACGATGGCCGGCGGTAGGCACATCCGCTCGGTGATGTGGTTGGCCGAGGGCTGGCCGGAGTAATGGATCGTCTTGAGCGCCAGCTCAATCAGGAAGGCGCGCGACAGGCCCGTGTCTGGCAGCGTCCGCGCCTGGGGCGGGACGAGGGCCAGAAGCGCTGGGTCTCGCTCGTCCACGGCCGCTGGCGCGGCGGGGGCATCTGGCCCCTTGGCCAGTGAGCCCAGCGCCTGCCCAAAGCTTCGGACGAGATCATCGTCAGGGGCAAAGCCCCCCTCTCCTCGGTACGGATCATCGCGGAACACGACCGGTACCCTCCTTCAGCCCGTAAGCAAGAGCAGACGCCAACTCCCGCCAGCGTCCGCCGGAGGCGGACTGGCGGCTTCGTTACAAGAGACGTTCGGCGCTGGCCGGCGTTACAGTGGGTTCACAGACGACGCCAGCCTGAAGGCTGGGGCATGGAGAGGCGAATCCGATGCCCCCGCCTTTAGGCGGGGGTCGAGAGCCAACCCACCAACGGCGAGTCCTTTGACCCCCGACCCTTTGACCCTTTGACCCTGCAAGTGTTATCTTCCCTGAGAAATGGCTATCCAGACCGGAGTCTCCTACTTCAGCGGTCGCACCCTGCGCCACGTCCTTGCCGACTTGGCCGACGTGGCGGAGCACGGCTGCACCTACGTCGTCCATTGCCTCACCGAGACTGACCTCGCTTACCATCGGCAGACCATGGCCGATATCGTTCGCGTCACCCACGAGGAGGCGGGCCTGGAGGCCTGGCTCGACCCCTGGGGACTGACCGGCATCTTCAGCGGTGAAACCTTCACCCGCTTCCCGCTGCAGCATCCCGAGACGTGGCAGGTTCTATCCGACGGGCGGCGGGTGCCCGCCGCCTGCCCCAACCACCCGGCGACGCGCCAGTTCCTCCGACAGTGGGTGGAGGGCGCCGCCGCCACCGGCGCCGATGTCCTCATGTGGGACGAGCCGCATTTCTTCATCGGCCATTGGGTCGGCGATCTGAGTGGCGCCTGGGCCTGCCACTGTGACGTCTGTCAGGCGGCCTTTCGGGAGCGCTTCGGTGCGCCATTGCCCCAGCGCTTCGACGAGCAGGCGCGCGCCTTCCGGGAGGCTTCCCTGCTGGAGTTGCTGGCCGACCTGTGCCGCCTCGGGCACGAGAAGGGCATGCGCAATGCCCTCTGCCTCGTACCCACCGGCTTTAGGCGCATGGGCTTTCCGGAGGTCGAGGAGCGGCTGGGCCGCCTCGTGCCTAGCGAAGACGGACTGGCGGCGCTTCTCCACATAGGGATCGAAGATTGGGACGCCGCCGCTGCCATCGCCGGCCTGGACATCTTCGGCACCGACCCCTACTGGTACCTATACGGGGTCGACCCCGAGCGCTTCACGCGGGCCTGCAGCGAGCGGGCCGCCGCCGCTGCCGACGCCCATGGCTGCGGCCTCCAGATCTGGGTGCAGGCCTTCTCGGTGCCCGAGGGACGGGAGGAGGAGCTGAAGGTGGGGCTCAGGGTGGCGGCGGAGGCAGGCGCCACCCACGTCGCCGCCTGGAGCTACGAGGGCACGGCCAGCATGTCCATCCGCTGTGCCCGGCCGGAGGTGGTGTGGGGGCTGCTGGGCGAGGCCTTCCGCGACCTGGGCGGGCGGTAGGTCACGGGAGGCTAGGCGTTATCTCCCTGCAGCGTTGCGCGTCCCGACGCCTCACTCGCAACGTTCACAGAAGGGGAACGACCAGACAACCCACGATGACGATGATCCCCCAAGCCAATGCGAAGAGGGAAACCTGGAAGTGAATTGCCTCCTCGTACCAAGCGGGCGGTCGTGGCAACCAACGGTGACGGTCATACCATTCCTGTCTGATCTCGACTGTCCATCGGCGCGAGAGCAATCCGATTACGCCTATCGCTATGAGGCCAATGCCTACCGCAATGGCGCCGATCAAAATGGTCCCCCGTCAGATATAGCGACGCGCGTGGCGACGCGCCGCGCACGCCGCTACCACCGGTGCCCCATATTGGATAGGTTCTCTCCGTTAATCATCCATATCCACCGGAACGTCAGATAGGATAATGGCCCGGGGATAGCGGTAGAGATCGCTGCAATGGGAAGGTATCCAGGGCCCAGTGAGACTACCATCATCACCACGTTCACGACGATCGCTATGGCTGTAGAACCAAGGGCCACGCCGATGGCCATCTTGCGATAGCTCAATTGGGCTCGTCTGCTCAGCCGTTGTCTCACCTCCCTGAGTTGCCTCATCTTCTTGCCCCCTCTTCGGGTCTGCACGCCGGGCGCTGTTCTCCCCGGCGTCGTCGCCTCCTAACGATGCCTCGCCGCGTCTCCCGTCCGGCGCCGGTAGTATACAATGAACACGCTGTCGGTGATCCATGCAAAAGCTGCTTTTTCTGGCCCCGGCGCTGCTGTTCTTGGCCGCCTGCGCGGGCAGCGGTGCGTCTCTACCCGACTCGACGCCCGCCCGGCCTGCGATCGCCTTCCGCACTCCCACGCCCTCGCCGACTCCCACCCCGCCGCCGTTTACAGCGCCCGAGGCGGTGCCGCCGCTCACCCTGGACGACATCTTCGGCCCGGTGCCGGCTCGCGCGGCCCTGAAGCTCGACCCCGCGAAGCTGCGCACCATTATCGCCACCGGTGACGTCATTCCCGCCCGCTACGTCGACCAGCAGATCCGCGCGCGCGGCAACGACTTCGCTTACCCGCTCTCGGGCACGGCGGACATCCTGCGCCAGCCCGACCTGACCGTCATCAATCTGGAGGCGCCCCTCATCGACAACTGCCCGCCCAGTGAGGAGGGCTTCGTCTTTTGTGGCCAGCCCGGCTTTGCCGGAGCCCTGGCCGACGCCGGTGTAGACCTTGCCACCCTGGAGAACAACCACATCGGGAACTACGGCGCGGAGGGCGTCGACGCCACCAAGGCTCTCCTGACGTCCAAGGGTATCGCCTGGGCCGATGCTTTCACGCCGGCTATCCTCGAGGTGCGGGGCCTGCGCTTCGCCTTCGTGGCCTTCAACGGCGTCGGCGGTTCCTTCGACCGCGACCTCATCGCTCGCCAGATCGCGGCTGTCAGGGAGAAGGCAGACGTAGTGATCGCCGCCTTCCACTGGGGCGCGGAGTACGTGGCCGTCCCCGAAGCGGCGCCCGGCATCGCCAACGACAATCCAGTGGAGATAGCCCACCTGGCGGTGGATACGGGTGCCGACCTGGTCCTGGGCAACCATCCCCACTGGGTGCAGGGGCTCGAGATCTACAAGGACAAGCTCATCGTCTACGCCCACGGCAACTTCATCCTCGACCAGATGTGGAGTCGCGAGACCACCATCGGCGTCATCGGCCGCTACACCTTCTATAACACCAAGCTAGAGGACGTCGAGTTCCTGCCGGTGATCATCGAGGACTATGCCCGGCCGCGGCCGCTGGAGGGGGCGGAGGCCCAGGCCGTCCTGGATAGCATGGGCCAGGCCAGCCAGAGCCTGCGCGATCTGATAGCCTCGACGCCGTGATCCCCGCGGGTGGATGGCGGTCTTCTCAGTGGATGGGCCGGAAGCCCGTGCACTCCGCGGCGACGTAGGCGTAGCCGCCGCTGGGCACCTGGGCCATTGCGCTGTCAAAGGTGGCGCCGGTCCAGCTTATGCTCACGACGTACGCCCCTGCCGTCAGTACCAGCCCCGTAGTGAAGCCGCCGTCGCCGTCGGCGGCGCCGACCCAGCTGGAGCCACCGGCAGGATAGGGCCCGGTGATGGTTATTTGAGCGCCGCCCGCCGCCTGCTGCTCGCAGGTTACCAGCCCCCTCACGCCGCCGGGGGAGGGTTCGGGTGTGGGCGTGGGCGTAGGGACAGGGGTAGGAGTGCGCACCGGCGTAGCCGTGGGAGGCTTGGGCGTCGGCGTCGGAGGTGGCGGCTCGCTGGTGACCACGGGCGGCGCCGTTGGTGCCACCGTGGCTGCGGACACCGGCGCGGGCGTGCGGTTAGGCGCAACTGTGGCGGTCACCGTCTCTTGCCGACCGGGCTCCCCGGCGGGCGTCAGGACGGCGAAAGAGGGAGGCCCCCGCGTGGGGATCACGCGAGGCGTAGCGGTGGGGGTAGGCGTGGACGGGTTGGCGACCAGCGGTCCTGAAGACCCACCGCCGTCCCAGACCATGGACGCCACGTAGATCACCCCTATTATGAAACCGCCTCCGCCCAGCAGCATGAGGGCCAGTCGCCAGATGGTGCCGCCCCCTCCTGCCCCGGGCAGCGCGCCCAGCTTCACCTTGGAGGTGAACAGCCTATCGGCAAGGCCCGGCGGCGCCGGCGTGGGGGCCAGGGTGGCGAGCAGCTCCGATGTGGAGGCCAGCCTTTCCTCCGCCCGTCGGCAGTCAGAGCACTGGGCGAGGTGGTCGGCCACACGGCGGCGGTTCATGCCCCGCATCTCGCTGTCGTAATAAGCGGAAAGGTGGTCGCCCAGGCGGCGGCACTTCACTCGCTTCTCGCGCGCGGCCATGTACGGGGCGTATTTCTTCCGGAACAGCGCGCGAGCGCGATGAAGCCGGCGGCGTACCTTATCGGTGGATATGCCCATCGCCGCGCCGAGCTGGGCATAGCTCAGACCTTCCAGCTCTCGCCGCAGCAGGAGGCGGCGCGGACGGGCAGGCATACGGGCTGCTGCCGCCCACACCTTCTGGCGCAGGTCAGCCCGCTGTATCCCGGCTCGGGGCTGGGGCTGGCTCTGATAGCCTACGATGTCCTCTTGCCTCACCCGTACAGCTCTCATGCTGCATATTAGACGATCGAAGGGGAATTAATGTAACACCACTTGCCGCCCAATTCCATACCGATCTTAGAACGCGGCCGGATGGTCGCGAGTTCCCACCTCCGCGCGTGCCACCGGCCGCTGCTGCTTGAGAACCGCCGGCGCCAGCCAAGCGCGCCCAACAGAAAGAATCCCGCCCCGTACTGGTGGCCGATGTCCACCAACAGGGCGGAGTATGTCCACTCCAGGGTGTGAACGAGAGCATGGGCGGCAGCCGTGTAGAGGACGATGCGCCGTTCGGCGGCGCCGAGACCGCTGGGGAGGGCCATGTCCCATGCCCCGGCCCTTAGGCTGGGGTGAGGCGCGAGACCGGTGGCAGTTTGATCTTCACGGCGCCAGTGGTCACGGTTAGATGATCCCCTCCGCCCGCATGTCGTCCAGCGTGGCGGCGAAGGCCTCGATGGTGGCGTCGATGTCTGCCGGCTGGTGGACGGAAGAGACCAGGGCGCCGCTCATGCTCATCAGGTCGATGCCGTGGTTGAGGCAGCCTCGCTTCAGCGCCAGCGCCACCTCCAGTTCCATGCGCGGCGGCGGCGACCCGTTGGCGGCCTCGATGGGCCACTGGATACCGTCGCGGGGTCTCGGACAATCCTTCCCCACGACGATGTGCACCATGCTGGAGAGGCCGTAGACGCAGCCGGCGATGCGCTTCTCGTCCAGGGCCGCGTTCATGCCGTGGGCCAGGCGCGCCGCCATGGCGTCGGCGTGGGCCTGCGGCTTGCCATCGGCGACGTAGGTCAGGGCGGCCACGCCCGCCGAAGCGGAGAGAGGGTTGGCGTTGAACGTCCCCGGGTGGAAGACGCGGCGGCCGAAGTTCCAGTCCATGTCCGCCCGGAACTCCATGAGCGACAGGATGTCCCGCCGGCCGGCCACCGCCCCGCCGGGCAGTCCGCCCGCCAGGACCTTGGCCAGGCAGGTCAGGTCGGGGACGACGTTGTACAGCTTCTGCGCGCCGCCGGTCGAAACCCGGAAGCCGGTCACGACCTCGTCGAAGATGAGCAGCACGCCGTGGCGTTCCGTGGACGCCCGCAGCTGGCCGAGGAAGCGCGGCGCCAGGGGGACCGTCCCCCACGAAGCGCCCGTTGGCTCGATGATGACGGCGGCCACGTCCGGTGACTGGGCCAGCGTGCGCTCCACGATCTCGATGTCGTTCTGGGGGATGGTGATCTGGTTCTCCAGCGTGGCCAGCGGTACCCCCGAAACACGCTTCGTGTCGGAGTCGCTGTACCGGGCCCCCACGACGTTGTCGTGCCAGCCATGGAAGTGGTAGTCGAACTTCACGATCTTGTCGCGGCCGGTGTAGGCGCGGGCCAGGCGGATGGCCATGAGGGTAGCCTCGGTACCGGTGCCGGTGAACCGCACTCGCTCCGCCGATGGCACCAGGCGCTGTACCAAGCCGCCCCACGCCAGCTCCAGCTCGTGGCAGGCGCCGTAGTGGGTGCCGCGGGCCATCTGCTGCGTCACCGCCTCCACGACGAGCGGGTGGCTGTGCCCCAGCAGCAGCGCCCCGTGGCCCATCACGTAGTCGATGATCTCATTGCCGTCGACGTCCCACTTGCGGGGGCCGCTGGCTCGCTCGACATAAATCGGGAACGGCGGCAGGAAGCGGATGTCGTGGGTGACACCGCTGGGGAAGAACTGCTGCGCCTGCTTGTATAGTTCCGCGGAACGCGGATGTAGCCTGCTATACGACTCGGAGATGCTCGTCACCTGGCACTTCCTTCCACGGGCTGCGGGCACCCCAAACGGGGATGATAGGGACGTCGCGCATGGTCAGCAGGCCGGGACGGGCACGCATAACCGTCGGTATCAGGTTAGCCACGATCGCGGCCGTGGCCTGGTCGCCCTGGACGCCGCCGCTGATCTTGAGGCTGATGGGCGGTTTGCCGTCGATGGTGATCACGTCGCGGGGGTCTTCGGCGCCCATCGCCATCTGAAGGTCAAGCTTGATGGCCTCGCGGCCGCCCATGACGCCCACCGCCGTCTGCTGCACGCCGGCCACCCGCCCCCTGTCTACGACAAAGGCGCCTGTCTCAAAGCGGCGCGTCGCCAGGATCGGCTCCGTCGTCTCCTTGACCTCGTCGAGCTGCCACCCCATGGTCTCGGCGATCATGAACAGGGACTCGCGCAGCCCCACATGCCCGACGGCACCGTCCGACACGCGGAACCTGAACTCGGCGGGCGAGAGGCCGGCCCCTGTCTTCGCCTGCAGCTGCGTCCGGCGGGTAGCGGTGTCCACCACGCGCTTGACCCTGATGGAGCGCACCTCCTGGCAGACGTTCGTGAGCACCAGCGGCAGGACATCCATCACGAAGCCGGGGTTGACACCCACTCCGAGGATGGTGACGCCTGCCTCCTTGGCCTTCCGATCGAGCTTGGGGGCCAGCTCATTGTTGCCTATCCAGGGGAAGGATAGCTCCTCGCAGCTCGAGATGACGTTCTTCTCGCTGCTTATCGCCTGGAGCAACTGGGGGTAGACGGAGATGAGGTGAGAGGAGGTGCAATGGACCACCAGATCCGCGGGGGTGTTGCGCAGGAAGATCTCGGCGTCGTAGCTCACCGTGATGCCCAGGTGGCGGCCCAGGCCCAGCACGTCGCCCACGTCGCGGCCGGCCTTGTGGGGATGGGTGTCGATAGCGCCCACAACCTGGACGTCCTGGCGCTGAAGAGCCAGCTTCAGCACCTCGATGCCTATGGCGCCGATGCCGTAGTGGATAGTCCGAAACTTCTCTTGCGTGTGCATTGATGATGTCTCCTGCCAGGCCGGAGCTTGGACGTACTTACAGAACGATAATATACGAGAAGTCGTTCCCTATCAAGGCCGCCTACGGTGGCATCTGCAGCCAGCAAAGGTTAGAATAGGCGTGGAATGCCGAGAGTTTCGCGTAGGGGGCGCGCCACCAGGGCGGTCAAGCCCCCGCCCCCGCCGGGCGGCACGCGGGTGGCCCCGGCGCAGTTCGCTCATGAGAGCGAGGCGGAGTTCGCCCGCATCCTCGACTTCTACGGCATCGCCTGGGTCTACGAGCCGCGCTCCTTCCCTCTGCGCTGGGACGGCGAGCGCATCGTCGAGGCCTTCACGCCCGATTTCTTCCTGCCCGACCTGAACCTGTACGTCGAGCTCACCACCATGCGCCAGCGCCTGGCCACCGAGAAGAACCGCAAGATGCGCCTCGTTCGCGAGCTCTACCCCGAGATCCAGATCCGCCTCATTAACAAGAAAGACTACCTGCGCCTGCTGGCCAAGTACGGCTACGGCCCCCCCGAGGCGGCCAAGCTGCCCGATATCGACCGGGTGCTCATCACGGCCAGCCAGATCGAGCGGAGGGTGGGCGAGTTGGGCGCCCAGATCTCCCGCGACTACACCGGAGAGGGCCCCATGCTGGTGGGCGTGCTCAAGGGCGTCCTCTGCTTCATGGCCGATCTCCTCCGCCACATCTCACTGCCCGTCGCCATCGACTTCCTGGCCATCTCCTCCTACGAGGGTGACAGCAGCGGCCCTCTTTCCATCCTCAAGGACCTGGACGTGAAGATCAGCCAGCGCCACGTGCTGCTGGTCGAGGACATCGTGGACACGGGCATGACCCTGAACCGCGTGCTCGAGTACCTGTGGGCGCAGCAACCGGCCTCGCTCAAGGTGTGCTGTCTGTTGGACAAGCGCGCCCGCCGCCTGGTGGACGTCCCGCTGGACTACATCGGCTTCGAGATCCCGGACGAGTTCGTGGTCGGCTACGGGCTGGACTACCAGCAGCGCTACCGCAACCTGCCCTTCATCGCCATTTTGAAGGAAGAGCTGCTGGTCTGACACAATACGGGCGAGAACACGAGCTCCCAAGAGCTGTGCCGAGCACCACGGCGATTCATAGCATTGTTCATTTCTGAGCCTCTGTCACTGCTCGTTTGCGGTCTCTTGACAACTCAGACGACCTGAGGGATAATGTAATCCCTCCAAGGAGCTCGGTAAGCCGAGCCCGTCCAAAGGGAACGAGCCGGAGCAGAAGCGAAAGCGGAAGGTTCGGCGGGAACCCAGCGGACGGACGAAGCGCAAAGGTTCCTTGGAGGTTTGCTTTTCCCTCTGGCTCGGCTTCACCTACTCGGCAGCTGCGCTCGCTGCCTCCACCAGGCCCACCATCGGCAGGTCCTCGATCCGGCGCGCCAGATTGAAATCGAGATCGGTCAGGGCGCCCTCGCTGTGGGTGATAAGACGCAGCGTCACCTTGTTGTAGTTGATGGCGATGTGCGGATGGTGCTTCGCCGCCTCGGCCAAATAGGCGACGGTGTTCACGAAAGCGATAGCCCGCGGAAAAGTGCGGAACACGAATTCCTTGCGGATGCGGCCGTCGGCGTACTCCCAGCCCGCCAGTTCATTCAGGCGCCGCCGCACCTCCTCGTTCGATAGGGTCGCTGTCTCCATCATCGTTCTCCTTATCCTGGTCTAGCCCGGCGTGTGGCCAGTGCGTTCCAGTTTCTCGTAGCCTGATCTTTAATCGTAGCACGCTGCTCTCCGCCTGTGCCATAATGGAGCGGCCATGGAGGTGCTTGGAGGGGGAGTTCCTCACCTCCGCCTAAAGGCGGGGGCATGGATTCGCCTCCCAATGCCCCAGCCTTCAGGCCGGGGTGCGGTTCAAACACCAGAGCGGCCGTGAAGGTCTACGACATCTCCCTGAGCCTGCGCGCCCGCATGCCCGTCTACCCCGGCGAGGCGACCCCCCTGCTCGAGCCGACGAGCCAGATGGAGCGCGGCGACTCCTACAACGTCTCGCGCCTCACCGTCGGCACCCACACCGGCACTCACATCGACGCGCCGCGCCACTTCCTACCCGACGGCGCGTCGGTTGAGCAGATTCCCGTGGACGTGCTCGTGGGCCCGGCTCTGGTGGTTGAGATGGGCGTCGAGCAGGAGATCACCGCCGCCGACCTGGAGGCGGCGGCCATCCCCACGGGAACGGATCGCCTGCTGTTCAAGACCCGCAACTCGCGCCTGCTGGCCGACGAGGACTTTCGCCGCGACTTCGTCTACCTTACCCTGGACGCCGCCCGCTGGCTTGTGGGGCGAGGCGTCCACCTTGCGGCCATCGACTACCTCTCGATCGAACAGATGGACGCGCAGCCCAACATCGTCCACCAGACGCTGCTGGAGGCGGGCGTGGTCATCGTCGAAGGGGTGGACCTACGGCGGGTGGCACCCGGCCCCTATCTGCTGGCCTGTCTGCCGTTGAAGATCGAAGGCGCCGACGGCTCCCCCGTGCGGGCCGTGCTGGTGGAGATGTGAAGGGCTGCGTCTCCGTCCCCATGACCCCTGACCCATGACCCAATCCCCTGACATCGTCTCCCTGGGCGAGTGCATGGTGGAGCTCTTCTCCGAGGAGCCCATCGCGCGGGCGAGCTCCTTCCACAAGGCCTACGGCGGCGACACGCTGAACACGCTCGTGGCAGCCGCCCGCCTTGGCGCCAGTACAGGCTATATCACCCGCGTTGGCGACGACCCCTTCGCGCCGTTCCTGCTGGAGAGCTGGCGGGCTGAGGGGATCGACGTCTCCCACGCCCGGGTCTCGGAGGGGTTCAACGGGCTCTACTTCATTTCTCTCCTGCCGGGTGGTGAGCGCGAGTTCACCTACTACCGCCAGGGCAGCGCCGCCAGCACGATGACGCCGGCCGACCTCGACCCTACCTACATCGGCGGCGCGCGCGTCCTCCACGTGAGCGGCATCAGCCAGGCGATATCGCCCTCCTGCCGCGAGACCGTCCTCGCGGCCGTCCGTCTGGCCCATGAGCGCGGCGCCTTGGTGTCGTACGACCCTAACCTACGCCGTAAGCTGTGGCCCAGCCTGGGGGAGGCCCGCACCGCCATGCAGGAAGTCCTGCCCTTCGCCGATATCGTCCTCCCCTCGGCGCCGGAGGAGATGACGGACCTGCTGGGGGCACGAACACCGGAGGAGGGTGTCGAGCGCCTCTGGGCGGCCGGCGTCGGCACGGCGGCGGTGAAGCTAGGAGGAAAGGGTTGCCTCCTGGGCTGCGATGGTCGCGTCATCGCCATCCCACCCTTCGTGCCGGACGGCGTCGTGGACGCCACCGGCGCCGGTGACGCCTTCGACGGAGCGTTCCTGCACGGCTTGGTGAGCGGCCTCTCGCCGGAGGAGGCGGCGCGCCTGGCGGTGGTCTGCGGCGCCCTCAGCCTGCGCAAGCGGGGCGCCATCGGGGGCCTCCCCCACCGGGACGAGGCCTACGCCGCTTGGCATTCGTTCCCCCGGGACTGAGGGCGGCCGTTGTCGGCTCCGTCCGCCGCTGGTAACATTCCGATCTGAAGAGCCACCACGATGGACATACGGTTCATCCAGGGAGACATAGCCCAGCAGGACGCTGACGCCATCGTCAACGCCGCCAATAACCACCTGTGGATGGGCGCCGGCGTGGCGGGCGCCATCAAGCGCGCCGGCGGACGGGAGATCGAGGCCGAGGCGGTGGCCAAAGGGCCCATCCCCATCGGCGAGGCGGCGGTCACCGGCACCGGCCACCTGAAGGCGCGCTACGTGATCCACGCGGCGGTGATGGGCCAGGACCTGCGCACCGACGCCGACAAGGTCCG
>Ga0315268_10001842_pt1 | contig 24336 bp, 10 predicted proteins | sample C1_top_MG_FD_204535 | JGI IMG/M metagenome (GOLD analysis project Ga0315268, IMG submission 204535) | Sediment microbial communities from Yellowstone Lake, YNP, Wyoming, USA - C1_top | ecosystem: Environmental > Aquatic > Freshwater > Lake > Sediment | place: USA: Wyoming | collected 2017-08-01
TGCGACGTCTTGCGGTGACGGTTTGCGGCGGCAGGCGTAGAAGCTTTCTGAAACAAGGAGTCGTTACAATGAAGCTAAAGGGCAAGGCCTGGGTGACAGGAGACGACATAGACACAGACCAGATCTATCACGGTCAGTATCTCCCCATCACCGACCCGCACGAAATGGCGAAGCACGCAATGGAGTATGTTCCGGGAATGGAGAATTTCCCGCGTGAGGCAAACAGCGGAGATCTCGTCGTGGCAGGGAAGAATTTCGGCACTGGAAGCTCGAGAGAGCACGCGGTCCTGTGTCTTCAATATCTGGGCATTTCCTGTGTGATAGCAAAGTCCTTCAGCAGAATATTCTTCAGAAACGCGGTAAACCTCGGATTTCCGGTGATAGAGTGCTCCGGGCTTCCGGATTCGGTGAAGACAGGCCACGTCGTGGAAGTCGACCTCGAGAGCGGAAAGATAACGGACGAGACAACGGGCGAGAGCTTCCAGGGTGTTCCGCCGTCCGGCCTGGAGAAAGAAATAGCAGGCTCCGGCGGTCTGATCGAATACCTCAAAAGGAAAGCCGGATAGGGACGAAAAACAGACAGGGGTCGAAGGATAAACAGAGGACGAGAATGGGACTCACATTTGCAGAAAAACTCCTCGCTTCCAAGGTCGGGAGAGAAACGGTCCAGCCGGGACAGATCGTAGAAGTGACGCCGGACGTGGCAATGAGCCACGACAACGCGGGCCTCGTTATACGGCAGTTCAAACAGATCGGGGTCAAGCGGGTGTGGGATCCTTCCAAAATAGTGATTCCGCTCGACCATCGCGTTCCGGCAGAATCGACGAAGACTGCAAACGCTCACAAATCCATAAGAGAATTCGTCAAGGAGCAGGGGATCAGCGATTTCTATGACATTCGCGAGGGAGTCTGCCATCAGGTCCTCGTGGAGAAAGGTCACGTTCTTCCGGGCATGCTGGCGCTCGGGACGGATTCGCACACGACCTCTTACGGCTGCGTCGGCGCCTTTGGAACGGGGATCGGCGCGACCGAGATGGCCGCAGTCTGGGCCACCGGAAAGATATGGCTCAGGGTTCCGGAATCAATCAGAGTCGACTTGCGGGGACGCTTCCAGAGGATGGTCTTTCCAAAGGACTTCATTCTCTTTCTCGTGGGGAGACTCGGCGCAGAGGGCGCAAACTATTGCTCGGTGGAATTTCATGGCCCATCGATGGCGGACATCGGTGTACCGGGCCGTTTTACCATGTGCAATCTCTCGATGGAAATGGGCGCCAAGAACGCCGTTGTCCCGGTCGATGCGGTGACGATTCAATTCCTGAAAGGTCTCGGTTTCACTACGGGAAAGGCGTTCCTTCCGGATCCGGATGCGCAATACGTTCGCCGCGAGAGCTTCGATATTTCGGAGCTTGTGCCCCAGATAGCCTGCCCTCACGCGGTGGACAACGTGAAGTCCGTTGATAAGGTTGAAGGAATCAGGATCGACCAGGCCGTGCTCGGCTCGTGCACGAACGGCAGAATCGAAGACCTGCGCGAGGCGGCTTCTGTGATAGAGGGAAAGAAGATACACCCCGACGTGAGGATGCTCGTTGTTCCCGCGTCAAGGAGTGTCCTTCTGGAAGGAATAAAAACAGGGGTCATCACCACGCTCCTTGAAGCCGGCTGCGTTCTCGTTAATCCCGGGTGTGGCCCTTGCCTCGGCGCGCACGAGGGGATTCTCGCTGACGGCGAGGTCTGCATTGCGTCAACGAACAGGAATTTCAAGGGCAGAATGGGCGGCGCCGGGTCCGAGGTGTATCTGGCCAGCCCGGCCACAGTGGCAGCGAGCGCGCTTAAGGGAAGAATAACCGACCCGCGCAAAGTGGCCTAGAAAGCGGCCTGGACTCGGGAGCAATTGTTCCGCCGGCGGCAATCGCCGCGAGTGCACAAGGAGGGTTCAAGTTGAAACCGACCACTGGAAGGGTGTGGGTGCTCGGAGACAATGTGGACACTGACGTCATCTATCCCGGGAGATATCTTCCCATAATCGTGTCCGAGGAGATGGCTCTCCATGCGCTCGAGGGGATTGACCCGGAATTTCCCAAGAAGCTCAAGCCCGGCGACATCATCGTGGCAGGGACTAATTTCGGCTGCGGAAGCTCGCGCGAGCAGGCGGCTACGTGCCTTAAGGCAGCCGGTGTGGCAGCGATAGTGGCCGGTTCGTACTCGCGAATATTCTTCCGCAACGCGCTCAACCAGGGTCTCGCCCTCGTCGAGTCCAAAGAGTGCAGAAAGCACGTGAAAGACGGTGTCGCCATCACCATAGACTTCGGAAAAGGCAGGATACTTGTTCCGGACGGAGAGATTTCATTCGAGCCCCTGCCGGCCTTCCTCATGCAGATTCTCGAGGACGGCGGCCTGATCGAGCACACGAAAAAGAAGATCGCGGCAAAATAGCAGAGCAAGGATTCGGGAGGAGCCAATGGCCAAGTACAAGATCGCATGGATGCCCGGGGACGGAATCGGAGTGGACGTGCTCGACGCGGCCAAGATTGTCTTCGACGCCATCAATCTGGACGCGGAGTACATTCCGGCTGAAATCGGCTGGACGTGCTGGGAAAAGTACGGAAACGCCCTGCCTGACGCGACCGTCGAGATTCTTAAGATTTCCACCTGCGGCTTCTTTGGCGCCATCACCTCAAAGCCTCACGTGCCGGGTTACCGCAGTCCGATCGTCAAAATGCGACAGCTCTTCGACCTCTACGTCAATCTTCGCCCCTGCAAGGCCTATCCCGGGAATCCACTGAACCTCAAGGAAGGAATCGACCTGGTCATCTTCCGCGAGAACACGGAGGGCCTTTATTTCGGCGTGGAGTTCTTTCCGCTGCCTCAGGCGTTGGCCGAGCTCGAGGGCGTAAAAGGAAGGGTCGATCCGAAGGAGACCGCCGTGTCGCTGAGAGTCATCACGCGCAAGGGTTCTCATAGAATCATAAAGGCTGCGTTCGATTATGCAAGAGAGAACCACAGAAGAAGCGTAACGGTGGTGCACAAGGCAAACGTTGTGAGAAAAACCTGCGGGCTGTTTCTCGAAGAAGCACAGAAGATTGCAAAAGAATTTCCGGACATCGAATACAAAGAGGCAAACATTGACGCTGTCGCCATGTGGCTCATAAAGAATCCGACCGACTACGACGTGTTTGTAACGACTAACCTCTTCGGCGACATAATCTCGGACGAGGCGGCCCAGCTCGTGGGCGGCCTCGGCTTTGCCTCGGCGGGCAACATAGGCGAAAACTTCGCCGTGTTTGAGCCCACTCACGGCTCTGCGCCGAAGTACGCAGGTCAGTACAAGGTGAACCCGATGGCCACGCTTCTTGCTGCCCGTCTGATGCTGGAGTGGCTTGGCGAAAAGCCGAAGGCCCAGAAGCTGGAAGCGGCGATTGCGCGAGTGATAAGAGAGGGAAAGAAGAGAACCTACGACATGGGCGGGAGCTCGACGACTCTCGAAGTGGCGGAGGAAGTGGCGAAGTACTTGTGAAGCGCATGCAGTAGAGTCGCAGCCCGCGCGGGCCGGAGCCGCAGCCCCGGCGGACTAGAGTCGCAGCCCCGGCGGTTAGAGTCACAGTCCCGGCGGTTAGAGTCACAGTCTTGAGGAGTGAATCGATGAAGAGCGAAAAATACATCTTCTTTTTTGGCGAAAAAGCGGGCGAGCTCCGCGGAGACATCAAGGAAATTCTCGGCGGGAAGGGTGCCGGTCTCTTCCAGATGACGCAGGCGGGTTTCAGGGTGCCGCCCGGCTTCACCATCAGCACACACGTCTGCAAGATCTATTACGATCAGAGCGGCAAGCTTCCCAGGGAATACCTCGAGGAGCAGGAGAAGAACCTCCAGAAGCTCGAGAAGGCGATGGGAAAGAAGCTGGGGGACGAAAAGGATCCGCTCCTGGTGTCCGTCCGCTCCGGGGCAAAGTTCTCCATGCCGGGCATGATGGACACTATCTTGAACCTCGGGCTCAGCGACAAGAGTGTTGCCGGGCTGGCGAACAAAACCGGCAACGAGCGATTCGCATACGATGCCTACAGGCGATTCATCCAGATGTTCGGCAGTGTCGTGCTCGGTGTCAACAAGTCCCTCTTTGAAGAGGAGCTCGAGGCGGTCAAGGCCCAGAAGGGAGAAGAGGAAGACACCAGGCTCGATGCGAGTGACATGAAGGAAGTGTGCAGGCGCTTCAAGGATCTCATAGTCCGGGAGAAGGGGATGGACTTCCCCCAGGACCCGCGCAAGCAGTTGGACATGTCCAGGGACGCGGTCTTCCGCTCGTGGAACAACGAACGGGCGATATTCTACAGGAGGCAGCACGGTATCCCGGACGAGATCGGAACTGCGGTAAACGTGGAAGCCATGGTCTTTGGAAACATGGGAACCACTTCGGGAACGGGCGTGGGCTTTACCAGAAATCCCTCAACAGGTGAGAAGAAATTCTACGGCGAGTATCTTTTGAACGCTCAGGGCGAGGACGTGGTCGCGGGAATAAGGACCCCGAGGCAGATCGACCTGCTGGAAAAGGAGATGCCCGAGGTTTACAAGGAGCTATGCAATATAGTCGATAAGCTCGAGCACCACTACAGGGACATGCAGGATTTCGAGTTTACGGTGCAGGAGGGAAAACTCTACATTCTCCAGACAAGAACTGCGAAGAGGACCGCCGCGGCCGCTGTCAAGATCGCAGTGGACATGACCAAGGAAGGGCTGATCACAAAAGAGGAGGCCCTTCTTCGCGTTCCTCCTGAATCTCTCGACCAGTTGCTTCACAGACAGATCGACAAGACCGCCAGTCACAACGTCATTGCCTGCGGCCTGGCGGCATCACCCGGCGCAGCGAGCGGAGCCGTGGTCTTCACGGCGGACGACGCGGTGGCCTGGGCAAAAAACCGCAAGAAAGTGATACTGGTCCGGAACGAGACCAATCCCGACGACATCCACGGCATGCACGCGGCCGAGGGCATTCTGACTGCCACCGGCGGAATGACCTCTCACGCCGCAGTGGTCGCGCGAGGAATGGGAAAGAGCTGCATAGTGGGAAGCGGGGCCCTCAAGGTGAACGAAAAAGAGAAGTACTTCACTGTCGGAAAAGTGACGGTCAGAGAGGGCGACATAATTACAATAGACGGTTCCACGGGTGAAGTGATTCTGGGGGAAGTGGGCACAATAGAGGCAAAGGTGAGCGGAGAGTTTGCAGAGTTCATGGCATGGGCGGACGCCGCCAGAAGGCTGAAGGTGCGGGCGAACGCCGACATACCCAGGGACGCGGCGCAGGCAAGGGCCTTCGGCGCCGAGGGCATAGGTCTCTGCAGGACGGAGCACATGTTCTTTGCCATGGAAAGACTGCCCGTGGTTCAGACGATGATCATGTACGCTGCCGAGGCCAAGTCTGCGGAAAGGGAAGTGAAGGTCCTCGAGGCCCAGCTTGAGAAAGCGTCTTTTAGGGAACGAGAGCACATCGAAAAAGAGCTGGTGGAAGTGCGGCGACGAATGGAAGAGCCGATGAGAACATACAAGGGAGCTCTTGCCCAGCTTCTTCCGTTCCAGAAGGCGGATTTCAAGGGGCTTTTCAAGGAGATGGACGGGCTTCCCGTGACCATACGGACCCTCGACCCGCCGCTTCACGAATTCCTGCCGAAGAGGGAGGAGCTCACTGCAGAGCTCGCTCTTCTCAAGGAACGCAAGGCTCCTGCTGAAGAGATTGAAAAGAAGAGCGCTCTCCTGCGAAGGGTGAACGATCTCCACGAATTCAATCCGATGCTGGGTCACAGAGGATGCAGGCTGGGCATCACCTTCCCTGAAATCACAGAAATGCAAGCGCGCGCCATCTTCGAGGCGGCGTGTGAGCTTGCCACCGAAGGAAAGACGGTCGTTCCAGAGGTGATGATCCCGCTCGTGGGGCACGTGAACGAGCTCAGAGAGCAGAAAGGCATAGTCGAGAGAGTGGCGAAGGAAACCATCGAGAAATTCTGCACGAAGCTCGAATTTCTTGTGGGTACGATGATAGAGTTGCCGAGGGCCGCGGTGACGTCAGACGAGATTGCGGCGGAAGCTCAATTTTTCTCGTTCGGCACGAACGATCTCACTCAAATGACGTTCGGCTTCTCTAGGGACGACGCAGGCAAGTTTCTTCCCCAGTACATAGAGCAGGGGCTGCTCGAGAAAGATCCGTTTGTGACGATCGACCAGAACGGCGTCGGTCAGTTGATGAAGCAGAGCGTCGAAAAGGGGAGAAAGGCAAGACCTAATCTCAAAATTGGAATCTGCGGCGAGCACGGGGGGGAGCCCGCGAGCGTCAATTTCTGCCACACGCTCGGGCTCGACTACGTCAGTTGTTCGCCGTTCAGAGTGCCGATCGCGCGCCTCGCTGCTGCGCAGGCTCAACTCCGCGAGGCCGGTGTGAAAGAAAGCGTTTCGGTCTGAGGCGCTCGCCTTAGGGCGAACGATAAGCTGCCCATCGATTCCGCTTGAGCGATCTCGCTTGAGCGGCCTTCCCCGTATCCTTCTTCCTGGCTGCTATCTTTAAGCATTTTTTTAACTTACAGACATCCCCTCCCTTCCTGTCCGTGGCATATTTGTTGCAACTTGAATCTCCGGCAACAGAACTCCTTTGTTTTCATGGGGAAGCGGGGACTTTTGCGGTAAGAGATTTGTCCCAGCGGAAAGGCTTCTTCCATCAAGGGGACAAAAGATTCCCATATGTGCAATTCCATGAGAAATAGGACCAGCATTGCGTGGCGGCGCCGGCTGCCCCGTGCCTCCAGCTTCAGATGGTCGCTCCGCATACCCTCTGCGGTGCTTGCTGCGTGCGTGGTTTTGAGCGCCGGAGCCGCCGTCTGCCTCGCCGGGCCGGGAAGCGGAACAGCGGAGATTTGGCCCAGGTCCGATACCGCAGGCACGTATGGTAGCTGGACCATCAGATATACGACCGCCGAAGACTTCCATTGGTGGGACGGCGGGACAATCGAAATTGAAATCCCCGCAGGTTGGAGTACTCCGCAGATTTCCGATTCGACTGCAGAGGGATTTGTCCGGGCAGTCAGCAACCAGCCGCAGGACCTCGATTCGATAAAGGTCAACAATAGAACCATTCAAGTCTTTCTGGGCGCTTTCTTCCACTGGTTCATGGTAGGCGACTACGTCGACGTCACGTACGGAGCCTCCTCGGGCTATGCGAGAACACAGACTGCTGCCAGGGACTCCGTGTCTTTTGTTGTGAGAAGTGATCCTGCCGGCACCTCCACGCTTCCTCTCGCGTCCGGCTCTCCGACAGTGGACGTCGTGCCGGGGCCGCAGACCAGAATGGCCGTCTTTTTTGCCGGGAGCGAGGCCGGCGCTCTCAGTTTCAGTGCGGATCAGGACTCGAACGTGTTCGAAGCAAAGGGACTCGATGTCTACGACAACGCGATCAAGGGAATCGAGTGCACATGGAGCGTGACAAACGGAATCGGTCTACTCACGGGAGGCAAGGATTCAACCAACACTTTTGATGCAGACAGATCCGGAAGCGGTTTCATCACTGCCGAGGACGATTCCGGCAACGTAGATTCCACCGGTCTCATTACAGTAAGCCACGGAGCTTACGTGCGCCTCGACGTCGGGGAGCCCGGCACGGCCGTCGCCGGCGAGGACTTTACAGTGTCAGCAGCGGCCCTCGATGCTGACGGGAACATCGTCGACACCGGCCCCGGAAGCGACGCGGCTCTGACATTGAGCGCGTGGCGGGACAGCGTGGGGAGCGTGGCCGGTTCGGGCAATTTGCTCGTCGCCACTTTGAATCTCTCGTCCGGGCAGGCGAGCATCAACGAGAAGTACTTCGTTGCCGAATCGATCTACGTCAGAGCAGAAGACCTGACCCAGCCCGCGATAAGCGATTTTGGACAGGCCGCGACTTTGGTGGGGCCTGGAGCGCCGTCCATTCTCGTGGCGTCTCCCGACACCCTTTCAATTGTGGCAGGCACGCAGGCCTCCTTCACGCTCACGTCGATTGACTCGTTCGGGAACGTGTCGCCCGTTTCTCTTTCGCAGACGCTGGAGCTCTCGACCGGCTCTCCGGGAGGCGAATTCAGGGAAGTCGGGGGAAGCTCCGGCATCACTCAGGCAGTCATGTCCGACGACAGTGTGCATGTTTCCTTTGACTACTACGACAATGTTGCAGGAGAGTTCGGCGTCTCGTTCACGGACACTGACTCTAATGCACCCGCATTTTCTCCGGTGGTTGCACGCGTCTCAGTCTTCCATTCGGCCGAAGACACGCTCGTGGTGTCGGGGATTTCGGACCCCGTGATCGCCGGCACGCCCAGCGACGTGGCAGTCGAGGCAAGGGACGGCTTCGGGAACAGGATTACGGAATACGGCGGGACGGTGAGTTTCTCGAGCACCGACCAGAACAGCCGGACGGTGTTGCCGATAGACTACACGTTTGTGCCTGCTGACAGCGGACGTCACGTCTTTCCGCTGTCCGTCAAACTCACCAAGGCGGGCGAACAGTCAGTGAGCGCAATAGACGTCGTAAAGCCTTCGCTGAGCGGCGTCCAGGCGGCAATCACGGTCACTCCGGAAAATTGTGATTCGCTTTTGCTCGCGCTCTCCTCGATGGCGCCGACGGCCGGAGAGTGGCTCGACCTTGGCGTGGAAGCAATTGACGAGTATGAAAACAGAGCCGTCGGTTACACCGGAACCGTGACGTTCGCATCGACGGATACAAGCGCCTCTGCCGCGGTTCCCGCGCACTACAGCTTCACTGCAGCGGACAGCGGGTTTGCGGCGTTTCCCGTTTCTACCCGGCTCACAAGAGCCGGAATTCACGCGATTTCAGCCAGCGACTCGTCTGAGCAGCAAATCGACTGCGTAGTGAGTGGAATCCTGGTTTCTCGCGCACCTGCGTCAATCCTCTGGCTGAGCCCGGACACTCTTTCAATAGAGGCCGGAGGGCAGGGGACCTTCACGCTCACGTCGACCGACTCTTTCGAAAACGTCTCGCCAGTGGGATTGCAGCAAAGAATCTATCTGTGGACAAATTCGGCGACGGGCGAGTTCAGAGACAGCGGCGGAAGCATGGAGATATTCGAGAAACTCCTGCCCACCGACAGTTCCCGGGTGTCTTTCGATTATCACGACACGCGGCCCGGTGAATTCCAGATCGCGGCCATGGACGCTGACATGAACGCGCCCGCTTTCTCGCCGGTCGGCGCCGCAGTTTCAGTCCGCCACTCGGAAGGGGACACGCTAATAGTGACAGGCATAAGAGATCCGTTTCCTGCAGGCGATTCGAGCGACGTCGTTGTTGAGGTGAGAGACGGATTTGGAAATAGAGTCATGAACTACTCGGGAACGATCGGGTTTTCGAGCAGCGACGACAATCCGCGGACCGTCCTGCCGGCAAACTACACCTTCGTGGCTTCTGACAGCGGAAGACACGTCTTCCCGCTCGCCGTGAAACTCGCGGAGGCGGGGGAACAAGTCGTCGGAGCTTTTGACGTTGCCGAATCGTCGGTGGACGGCTACCAGGCAGGCGTGACAGTCGCGCCGGGAATATGCGATTCGCTTCTTTTCAGCGCATCCTCGATGTCCGTGATCGCAGGCGAGCGCTTCGACCTCAGAGTCGAGGCGCGCGACGAGTTCGGCAACAGGGCAACCGGGTTCACGGACGTTCTCGGGTTTGCATCTTCCGACGCAGGCGACAGCACGACCTTGCCCGGATACTATCGCTTTGTTCCATCTGACAGCGGCGCGCACGTTTTCGCCGGTGCTGCCCGGCTCACAACCGCGGGCACGCACACGATCACGGCCAGGGACACTTCCCGGACAGGAATCCAAACTGTCTTGTCTGGAATCAGTGTCGCTGCCGGCTTGCCTTCCGGCATAACGCTCTTCCCGCCCGGGGCTTTCAACGTGAATTCCGGCGGATCTCAGGTGTTGACCGCGACAGCGCGGGACGAGTTCGGGAATCCTACGGCCGGGGCCGTCCTGAGCGTGATCATCAAGGATTCGGCGGACGGGCGTCTGGAGGACGATCCGGCAAACTCAAACAATACTTCAGGGGGCGTCGCAATACAGACGGGAGCGACTGACACACTGGGAAGGGTGACCGTACTTTACCGTGCTGCGTTGGTCTCCGGTCTCTCCGACACAATCGATGCTTATTGCTCGACTGTGAATCATCAGTCTGTGTCCGACATATTCGCTTCGTCCGTCCCGGCAGGGGCGACCGTCTTGCGGATGTTGCCGGCGACTCCGATTTCGGACACGGCAGGCGCGACTATTTCGATCTCCGTGGAGGCCGTGGACAGCTTCGGAAATCTCGACGCTTCCAATGCCAGCTCGGTGAGAATAGCGGCCTCTTCACCGACCGCGAGAATCTCAATAGACGGCGGCTCGACGTGGTCTTCAGGAGCAGCCGATTCTCTGGCGCTCGTCAACGGCTCGACACAAACCAGGCTTGCGGCCAGGGACACGAAGACAGGTGCTCCTTCGGTGAGCGCCGAAGACAGGGTGGGCCTTCTGATTTATGCCTCGAAGAACAATATCAATATTCTGCCGGCTCTTCCTGCAGGAACAATTACTGTCGCGGCTCTTCAAGACACGCTGACTGCAAACGGTCAAACTTCTACTATTGTGACGGCAGGCACTCTGCACGATGCTTTCGGGAATGAGCTCGAGCCAGGCACCGAAGTCACGGTCTCGAGCGCTCTCACGCAGATAGTGGCTTCCGATGCGGACACGAGCATGGCAGGTATCCAGATCCTGACCTCGGCAGACGGGAAGGTCTCGTTTGCCGTGAGATCAGGCGCTCTGGCCGGAATTGACACGGTCGGTGTCGCGTCGACGGAGGGAACGGCAAGAGGTGAACGGACGCTGGTTCTTCTCGCTCCGCCCAACCTTGCCTACGTGAGCGGAAGCTTGGGACCGGTCGTAGTGAGCGCGGGCCGGAAGGTGTCGTTCGGCCTTGAGTTGGAAAACACCGGCGGGAGCAGAGTCTATCTCACTCCTTCCTCAAGATTTATGATGAGCGACGGGAACGATGGAATCTATTCATCGAATCTCTCTGACACGGTCACAATTCTCCCGGGAGGGAGAGCTCCTCTCGCTTTTGACTCTTCCGTCGTGCCGGCTGCGCTCGATCCCGGCTCTTACATGCCTGTGTTGACCGTGAGCGGCGTCGACGGCGCTGCTTGCGCCTTCTCGCAAAGTCTCGAAACCGGTGCCAATGCGGTCAATTTGGTCGCCATGGAGGTTCGCGGAATCTCCGGAAAGCCCGGCGTGATTCGCGGTGAAACAGGCGTAGAAGTCAGAATGTCCGTGTTTAACCCGGGAAGCGTTGCGCTCGAAGTCGCGGCAGTAGGGCTCACTTTCTCGAGCCCGGGCCACAGCTATTCGCTCTCTTCGCCCTCTCTTCCCGAGACCTTGACAGGGGGAGAGACTCGAGTTTTCTCTTTCGCAGTGGATGTTGACAATTACGCTCCTTTGGGACCCTGCACAATGGACGGCTTCGGAAGCGGGACCTCGGGCGGAATAGGCGTAAGCGACACGCACGCTGACAGCACGGCAACGTGGCTTGTCCAGAGCTCGGCAGCGCCTTTCTACGTGAATGGATCCCTATCGAGGCAGCGAGTGTCTTTGGGTCAGAAGCACTCGTTCTCTTTGGTCGTGGGGAATGGTGGGACAGCATCAATCGAGCTGGACACTTTGAACACCTATCTGAAATTCGGTGCGCCAGGATCGGAATACGTGGCTCGCCTTGCCTCTCCGACTCTCTTGAGCGGCCTTGGTCAGGCAACGCTCAACTTCGCAGAGGCACAGATCCCGCCTTCCATGAGCACGGGCGATCACAATGCACAGATATTTCTGGCTGGAACAGAGAACGAAGCCGCATTCGTGGACACTCTCTCTTGCGGTCCGGACAGCGTGAAGGTCGAGGCGCCCACTGTTCTGGAATACGTTTCCATTTCTCCAGAAACTGTGAGCACGGGCAGCTCGCCGGCCTTCAGCGCGGTAATCAGGAACAGCGGCGAGGCAACAGCCGCCATCCTCCCCGGAACTCGTTTGGCCTTCGGCAGCGCGCCGCTGTTTGAAGCCACGATCTCTGAATCGGTCGTGGTCGAGGGAGACAGCCTTCGTACGCTTCGTTTCAGTTCTGCCGTCGTCGACACCGGCTTCGCTACTGGGAAGCAGGCCGCACAGCTGTTTGTGAAAATGCGCGAAAACGGTCTGGCAGAGGACAGCGTCATTACCACGGGAGGCGACAGCGTCCTGGTCCAAAGAAGAGTGGTCCTCAACTGGGTCGCGTCGAGCCTCTCGCCGGCAAGAGTCACTGCCGGCCAGATCGTGCACTTTTTGCTTCAGATAGAGAACCAGGGAGACGCTGACGTGACGTTGGATGCCGGGCTCTGTGCGCTGAGAATAAGAGACGGGGCCAACGAGTTCTTGGCTCGCGGAGAAGGCGGGTCTTTGCGTGTGCCCGCCCGCCAGCGAGCGGCGCTCAGTTTTGCGCAGGACACACTGCCTGGAGCAATGGCTCCTCAATCTTTTGCAGTCGAGCTTTCGCTGAACGGCACGGAGAACGGATTTCCTTTTGAAGTCGTGATTTTCTCTCCACAGGGTGAGCTCGTTGTCCAGAGCGCGCCTCACTTGAGATACGTGCACGATTCGCTCAAACCGGACGTGATTGCCCGGGAGCAGACCGCGCGCTTCTCGCTCAGCGTCGAAAACACCGGAGACGCCACCCTTTTCGTGGCGGATTCAAGCTTCATGTCTCTGGGTTCTCTTAGAGACACCGTGGACTGCTTGGGTGGATGCGAGATAGGCGGCCATTCTACCGCACCCCTCGTCTTTAAGAGCGTCGCCATTGACAGCGAGGCCCTGAGTGCCGGTCGGCACGCTGCAATTCTCAACTTTGCCGGCGCTGATTGGAACGGACTTTCCTTCTCGCAGAGCGTCTCGACGTCACCGGACAGCGTACTAGTCAAGAATCCGGGCGCCCTGCGGATATACGCGACTCGAGTGAGCGCGCCGAATGCGCCGCACGTCGATACCTCGCAGGCGTTCAGCGCTGAAATAGAAGTTGAAAACTCGGGTCAGGAAGATGCATTGAACGTGGCCGTATCCTTGTCCTCAAACGGAAGCTCCGTTATCGGCGCTCCGGTGGTGGCAGGCCTCATCCAGGGCGGAAGCACTCACAAGTTTAGTATTCCCGTAACGGCGGCAAACATCGCCGGGACCGAGATCCTGGCCGCGCACATCGATGCATCGACTGGCGCGGTGAGCGGCGATCCGCTCTCTATCGGCGCCGCTCTCGACGATTCGGCGAGCGTGCTCATCGAGCTTCCGGCCCTTCTCTCGACTTCTGTCTCGATTTCCGAACCTGCGGGCGCGAGGGACGACACTCTCTCTACGCAGCAGAACTTCAAGATAACGGCAACAATCACAAACAACGGCCAGGCAGCCGTAGGCATGGGTGGCTCGGTGAGAATCACGGCGCCACAAGGTTTTGTTCTTCTGTCACCTTCTGTTCAGAGTTTTGCGCCGGGGAGTCCAATCGAATGGAACGTGACTGCTGCCGCGAGTGTTTCGCAGTCTTCGGTATTTCTGGTTACGGCGGACAACGTCCCGCTCGCCGCGAACACCGGCGAAAAGGCGGACACGCTGGGCGTCAGTAAGACTCTGAGCGTAACCGTGGTGAGCCGGGCCGAGCTCTCGCTCGCTGCGGTGATTACAGAACCGCCGGATGCCGTCGACGGAAGCCTGAACGTCGGCACGCAGTTCACGATAGTGGCAACTGTTTCCAACCTGGGCGGGGCAAAAGCAGGTGCCGGAAGACTCTCGATTTCGCTTCCTGCCGGATACGTTCTGGCGCAGGGATACTCGCAGGAACAGGACATTTCAATCGGCACACCGGCTCGCTGGGAGATTGTCTCTCCCTCGGAGAGCACGCCCATCCAGAACATATCGGCCTTGATTTCAGCCGTTCCGGCAGACGAAAACACAAACGCTGACGCCTTCGTTTCGATCGGCAGGCGGGACCTCGCAGTTTTCGCGGAGGCCAAGCACATGATCGCACAGGAGCTCCCTCTGGTCGAGGCGCCGGCGCAGATAGCTCATGGTCAAAGCTCAATAAGTCTCATGGCCTTGAGAATCTCGAACCCGGAAGAGATCGGTCAGGGAAGCAAGATTGCGCTCAGGGCCCTCAGTCTCTACGTTACGGCTGAGGACGACGTCCGGCTCAACAATCCGTCGTCAGTGCTTTCCGGGATAAAGCTTGTGCGCTACTCCTCGCCGGGCACGGTTCTGGGTTCGGCGAGCGTTTCTTCGGCAAATCCGATCAGGATCGAGCTCTCGCCCCAGGCAGACACTCTTTCCCCGGGAGAAAGTGACACGCTTCTCGTGATGATAGACGTGTCCGGAAGCCCGGCAGGCGCGGGCGTAGCTCTTGAGATAGAGGACGGCGGAGCGTTCGAGGTCGTGGACGTCGCGTCCGGACAGCAAATCGGAGTCATCACTCCGGACAACGAATCTTTCTCGCGCGTTCTTTCGGCCCCTTCGAGATGGTTTAACCGCGTTCACAATTATCCAAACCCGTTCAAAGCGGGCCTTGAATCCACCAGGATCTCGTACTTCCTCGACAGAGATTCAAGGGTGACAGTGAGGATATACACGCTCGACGGAAAGCCGGTGCTTTCAAAAACTTTCTCGGACCAGGACCCGCAAGGAAGGCAGGGCCTGCGAGAGATTATTTGGGACGGAAAGAACGGTGAAGGCGACCTGGTGCTCAACGGCGTCTACATCTGCAAGCTAGAGGCAAGCGGAGTAAGCGCCACTTTCAAGATAGCGGTGGCAAAATGAGAAGACTCGGGCTTCTGGTTCTCAGCGCTCTCTTGGCAATGGTTTGGCCGTTGGCCGCGGCTGCCGGCAGTCAGGCGGGCGGGACAGAGAGCATTTTCTCCAGCGGGGCCGGTTCGCGCGCGCTCGGAATGGGCGGCGCATTCACTGCGGTTTGTGACGACGCCACTGCCGTCTATTGGAATCCAGCGGGCCTCTCGTGTCTTGAGCAGACCGGCATCACCGGCTTTCATTCGATTCTCTTTGAAGGAAGCATGCTCGACTTCTTCTCGATAGCTCATCCGACAGTCAGATACGGCGGCCTGGGGTTTGCTTTCCTCAGGGTCGGGACAGGAGGAATACAGGCCTACGACGACAGGAGCGTGAGCCTGGGATCGTTTGATTTCGCCCAAAGCGAGATGATTTTCTCTTATGGCAGGCGGGTTCCGTTCGGAGTGAACGTGGGAGCGTCGCTCAAGATCGTCACTCAGGGCATGGGTGACTTGAGCGCCAACGGCGCAGGCCTGGACATCGGCGCCCTCTATCCCGTTCCTTACGTAAAAGGCCTTTCGCTTGGCGTCTCTCTCCGGGACACGCCGGGGGCAAAGCTCAAGCTTGCAGAAAGAGTTGAAACAACGCCTCGAACCTTGCGTTTTGGAGGCTCTTACAGAGATTCGCTCAGAGAAGGACGCGACGTTCTTCTTCTCGGCGTAGACGCAGCAATTCCGGAGAAAGCCGGCACGAACGTTTCCGTGGGTGCTGAATACGTGATTGACAGACTTGTTGCGCTCAGGGCCGGCATGAAAGACGGAAAGATCTCCGCAGGTGCGGGCTTCAAGTGGAGAAACTACTCGCTCGACTATTCACTCGGAAACAGCGACCTGGGCAACTTGCACCAGTTCTCCGTGACGGCAGTTTTCGGGGACCCGGTTTCCTTACGAAGGCAGAGAGAGCAGCTCGAACGCAGGCGAGAAGTGACGCGGATGCTCGAGGAGGAGAAGTCTAAGAGAATAGAGGCTCATTCCGAGCTTGCAAGACGCGCGTTTGACCAGGGCAGCTATTCCGCCTCTCTAGAAGAATGGAAGCTTGTTCTCGAATACGATCCCGAGAACGCCGGGGCCAAGGAAAACGTGACGAAGGTTGAGGAAGCCCTCGCGAGAAGGACAGAGGAAGAGGCCCGCACGGCCGATTCCCACGCCAGGGTTCACGTGTTACTTGAACTTGGCAGGGAAGAGATGAAGCAGGGCGACTTGAGGCCGGCTCTCCTCAAATTCCAGCAGGCGCGCGAGCTGGAGAAGGACAACCGTGAAGCGGCTAGCGCGGTCAGACAAGCGGATTCGCTCATCGCAATACAGGTGGCCTCGGACGCCAGCCTTGCGAAGAATCTTACTGCTTCCGGGAAATTTCTCGAGGCCTATTCGACCTGGAACAAGGTGCTTATCCTCGACCCCAACAACGAAGAGGCCAGAAAGGGAATCGAAACCTCAAAGAGCTCCGTCGAGACAGTTGGGCGAGACCTCGTGGAGGCAAGAAAGAGAATAGATGCACTAACACTTTATTCAAACGCCGTAAGAGCATACGAGAGAGAAGATTACCAAAATGCAAAAACTCAGCTCCAGGAGATGCTCAAGCTCTATCCCACTGACCAGGAGGGCTTGCGGTTCTCGCAAAAAATAGGAGAAAGACTCTCGCCGGCGAGACCGAAGGTCGAAGAGAACATAAAGAAGCTCTACATAGAAGGAATGAATTACTTCAACAACGGCGAGTACGAGAAGGCAATCGAATCGTGGAAGAGAATATTGGCCGTCGATCCTCAGAACGAGACAGTAGCCAGGAACATCGAAAAGGCGAAGGCCAGGATCTCTTCCGGTGAAAGGAAAGCGCAGTAGCATGGCAGTTGTGGACAGGATTCTCGGAGGCGACAGAGGCGAGAAGCGCTTTGACCTGGAAGTCCCGGGCGAAGAGCGTTACCTGGTCCAGGTCCGTGACTTCGTGGACAAAGTCTGCGCCGAGCTTAACGTCGCTTCGGCTGCCACTAACGCTCTCAAGCTCGCCATTGACGAAGCCAGCACAAACATAATCAAGCATTCTTACAGGCAGAAGAAGGGCTCCATCAAGGTCACGATCGCCTCATCCGGGACGAATCGTCTCACGATTTCTCTGACGGACCACGGCGAGAGCTTCGACCTTCAGAAGGTGCGCGTGCCCGATTTGAGGCGGTACGTCGCCACAGGCAGAAAGGGCGGGCTCGGGCTCTTCCTGATGAACAGGCTCATGGACAGTGTCAGCTATAACGTCACGTCCTCGGGCAATACTCTCACCATGAAAAAGGACCTCTCGGGCAAGCGAAAGCGCGTCCCCCTTGCCTGGAGAAGGCCCATCTGGCACAAGAGCCTCCGCTTCAAGTTCAGTCTCTATGCCTCGGCCATTCTCCTCGGAATCGTGGCAAGCGCGTTCATTTATTTTGTCGTCCGGCAGGACAGTACCATCACAAGAGAGGTAATCGCCAGAAGCCAGGCAATAACTGACGCAATTGCCAATCAAAGCATGGAACTTCTTCTCTCGAGAGAAGCGCTATCGGTCGAACAGACTCTTCTCAACGAAACCATAGTCCGGACGATGAAGGAGAATCCGCACATCGCGAGCGTCGTCGTGACAGACAAAGACGGGACAATCTGGGCAAGCGACCGATCCTCGCAGGTATTCTCGTCGTACAAGCTGGTTGCGGAGGCTCAGAAGCGGGACCGTGACTACAAGAAGTGGTTCATCTCTTTGTCGGCGTCCGTCGTTGTTCGGGGAACCGGAACAGCCGCGTCAGATCTCGGCAAAGTCCGCGTCGACGTCAAGAAGGACGCCATTCACCAGTACATAGCCAAGGCAAGAGGAGCGCTGCTTCTAAGTGCTCTCCTCGTTCTCACGCTCGGGAACATCGCGGTTTGGTTCGTCGTCTCTCTGTTCGTGAAACCACTCCAGAAACTGTCTGACGGCGTTCGAGCAATCGGCGAGGGAATGCTGGACAGAAAACTGGACGAAGGCGGACCGGACGAAATAGACGAGATAGCCAGGACCTTCAACGAAATAACCACGCGGTTCAGAAAGGCCCAGCAGAACATCGTCGAGCAGGAGCGGCTCCAGAAAGAAATGCAGGTGGCCCAGGAAATACAGCAGTCGCTTCTACCCAGGGAGGTGCCGATCCCCGAAGGGTTCGAAATCGGTACGCTTTACAGAGCGGCAAAAGAAGTGGGCGGCGATTACTACGATTTCGTCTGGGTGGACGACGACACGCTCGGCATAGTCGTGGCCGACGTTTCGGGCAAGGGGGTTCCCGGATCTCTCGTCATGACCATGATAAGAACGGCCCTAAGAATGGAGGCCAGGGGCAACAAGTCTGCGAGCGACGTCGTTGCCAGAATGAACAGTTTTGTGACTGACGACATGAAGAAAGGCATGTTCGTCACGATCTTCTACGTCGTGCTCGATTCAAGACACAGGGTGATCAGCTATTCGAGCGCCGGTCACAATCCAATGATTCTCTACCGCGGCGACTCGGACGAAACTTATTTCCTGAACCCGAAGGGGTTCCCGGTCGGAATAGACCTCGGTGATCGCTCGTTGTTTGAAAAATCCATAGGGTCGGAAAGCATCAAGTTGAAGCAGTCCGACATGCTCGTCATCTACACAGACGGCATAACAGAGGCCATGAACCACGAGCGCGAGCTCTTTGGCGAGGAAAGACTCCTGAGGACCATAAAGAAATACGGACATCTCCAGCCGCAGGAATTCGCCAAGATGCTGGATCAAGAGGTGGCGAGCTTTACAGGAGGTGAGCCACAGAACGACGACATCACGCTGGTAGCGATTAAGGAAAAGGGCGTTGCTGACGATATATTATATGACGTCAGAAAGAAGCTCATAGACCTGGTTGAAGTCGAGAGCATGTCTGTGAACGAGGCGTGCGAGATAATGAAAGTGTCTCCTTCAACCTATTACAAATACAAGAAAAGAGTGCGCGAACTGGGCGAAGACGGGCTCAAGGATAAGATCCCAAGGGCGCTCGAGAAGTTGGGGCGCGTGAGCCTCGAGGTCCAGCAAAAAGTACTTCTGATAGCGAAGCAGTCGCCTTCTTTTGGGCCGAAGAGAATCAGCGGCGAGCTCAGCAAGCCTGAGTTCGGAGGCTTCGACGTTTCGCCGGCGAAGGTATATCAGTGTTTGAAGCGGCTCGGTCTGGCGACGAAGGATCAGAGGAAGAAGTTCGGTCTTGAGGGCACGAAGAAGATAATGAACCTGGATACGGAAAGAGAGGGCGAAGAGCCGGCGCGGCCTGAACGCGAGGCCGAAACCGCCGAGGTGCTTGAACGCGAGGGCGAAACCGCTGAGGTGCTTGAACGCGAGGGCGCGGTGATTGAGGGCGCGGAGACGCCTTCCGCGGAATTACCGGCGGTCATCGGTTCTGTAGCCCAGCCCACGACAGTGACAGAGGAGGAGACAAAATGAAAGGCATTGATGTAATCGTTGAACAGGCAGGCGCTCGCTATCAAATAGCTGTCGTCAGGGTGCTGGGCCAGATCGACACAACTACGTCGCACGAGCTCGAAAGAAGGATTCAGTACCTTCTCAAGGACGGTCAGTTTGACATCGCCATTGACTTGAGCAAAGTGACGTACATCAGCAGCGCCGGTTGGGGAATTTTCATAAGCGAGATTCGGGGAATAAGGGAAAGCGGCGGAGATCTGAAGCTCGTCGGCATGACGCCGGAAGTCTCCGAGGTATTCGAGCTCCTCGAGTTCCACAACATACTCGAATCCTTCAAGAGTGTTGAGGCAGCGGTTGAGAGATTCGAGAAGCCGAAGGCTTCGGTCGCTGAGCAGAAGCAAGTCTCTGTTGAGGGCACGCAGCCCATGAAGACCGCGGAGCCGGCTGCTGCAGAGGCCAACGGAGAGCTAAGGTCGGGGTTGGTGCCGGGGTCGCAGCCGGGGACGGATCCGGAGCCCGCGAAGGCAGAAGAGAAGGGGGCAGCCGTCTGGCCGGCACGGAAATCTCAGGCACCCGTTGACAGGACGGGTGGGGGAGTAACGGAAGCTTCCCAAAACGGAAAGGTGTCTCAAGGGACGGAAAAATCGCGAGACGCTTCTGCGTCCAACGTGGAGAGCGAATATGCGGAAGGCGGGATGAAGAAGTGGGAGAGCGCGGACGTGCAGCCGGGAGGCGGTGTGAAATCCGCAAACGCGGGTCCAGTGTCCCGGGGAACCGCTGCCAACGAAGACGCAGTTCAAGCACAGCCCCTGAGCAAAGATCTTGAGTCGATGATCCTGGAGATAGTTCGCGAACATCCTGATTACGGCTGTCTCAGGATAAGAAAAGAAATACTTGAGCACGATTACCGGAGACCGATTAATCCTCTCGCTTTGTTCATGGAACTGAAGCGCCTCAATCTTGAAACCAAGGACAAGCGCAAGCGCTATTCGGAATCGGCGGTCGTGGCCGGGGGAAAGAGGTGAAAGGTAAAAGACGAGACTGAGATGTGAGGGGAGAGAGTAAGATGTGAGTCCCCTGAATTTCCTGAGAAAATTTTCTTGACACGCCTCGAATTTTTTGGGTAGCGTTGTTGTTGCCACACCATCCAATCATCCAATCCACTTTCCAACCCCCCTCCGTTGGTTTTGTTGTATTCTTCTTTTGAAAGCCAAGGGCATGTGTCTGCGTGAAACGAGATTTAAGCGAGACCGCGTTGACGAAGACTTTCCCGATCCGTGGGGTTTCAGTGATTGCGAGGATGGGTGGGCATGAGTAGTTCGTTGGTACTCTCCCCAATAGTACTTCTCTCGGTCAAGAGATTGGCCTTTTCTCCCGTTTCATCGTGGTCGCTCCTGATCGCTCTCGTATTGCTTCTCGCAGTCTTCTTTGTGCTTCTTTACGCTCGAAAAGGCTCGCGCATCAATCCCCGGTTGAGGGGCATCCTCGTTGGTTTGCGAATTGCGGCCCTGGTTTGCGTGGTTTTGGCGCTGTTTCAGCCGGTCCTTAACGTCGAGTCTCCTCAGGAGCACAGGCCGAAGGTGCTCGTTCTGATTGATGGCTCCGCAAGCATGAGGCTTCCTTTCGATCTTTCAGTCCCTTCTGATTCGGCTCGCTCGAGAGAGACCGTGGCAGAGAGCGTTGCCCGGGATCTCCTCAAACAGCTTCCACGTAAGTTTGAAAGTTCTCTGTTTGTGTTCTCCGACAGTTTGAGGCCTCTGGAGAAAAAGACACTGGAGTCCGTCTCTACGCCGGAGTCTGCATCGGTTACGGAAAAAGCGAAAGGCGCGGCCGGCAGCGTCGCCGCCCGACAATCCATCGGTACCAGAACCGCTCTGGGAGAGGCCCTGGAACAAGCCTCTTCGAGAGCCAAGGAGGCTCCGGCAGCAATTGTCGTGATCTCGGACGGCGCAAGCACCTTCGGCCCCGATCCCACCAGCGTTGCGAAGGCAATGGCGTTTCCCGTTTACACTGTCCTTTCTGCGAAAGAGGGCGGCCACAGGGACATCGAGATTACCGAGATTCTTCATCCGCTTTCCGACTACGCAGGCACCGAGATGCCGATACTTGTGCGAGTGAGGGGGTACGGCCTGGAGAATCTGAACGTGCCGATCGCAATTTCCGAGGGTGAGAACGTGGTTTCGAGGGGCATGCTGAAGCTCGCGGGTCCTGCCGAAACAGAGGTGCTTCTTTCTCTCAAGCCGGGCTCGCCCGGCCTTCATTTCTATAAAGTATCTGTTCCAATTGCCAAGGGCGAGGCTTCGAGTGTCAATAACTCAAGCCTATTCGCAGTGAGAGTCCTCAGCGAGAAGCTCAGGGTGCTGTGTCTGGAAGGCGAGCTTACGTGGGATTTTGAGTTTCTTAAGAGACAGCTTGAGTCCGATCCCAGGCTGGACGTCACGTTTGCGTTCTTGTCAGCGGGCAAAACCAAAGTGCCGGTATTGGCAAACCTGGTTGCTTCTGCCTCGGCAAACGTGGGCAGGAGCTCGGTAATTTTTCTCTGTGACGGAGCGGCTCGCTACATTGACGCAAACACGTGGAGGAGTCTCGAGAGTTTTGTGAGCTCTGGGGGCGGGCTTTTTGTGCTTGGTGCAGAGGGGCTGGGCGGAATTTCGGAATCCGGCCGGCGTGCGTTACCGGCACAAATTCTGAGACCGGAGGCATGGGGTCCTCAGCAATATCTCAATTGTCGCATAACCTTCGCAGGCCTCAATCATCCGATATGTGATATCGGCATAGATGAGGCATCCAACGCAAGCATTTGGAAGGATGTTTCCCCGCTTCTGGGTTCTCACGTCATTGAAGCTGCAAAGCCGGGAGTTACCGTTCTCTTTGAGGCAGGTCCGGAGGGCAAGAGCTTCCCCGTAATTGCGGCTGGAAGCTACGGGAGAGGGAAGGCAGTGCTCGTCGCGGCAAGCGGAATCTGGAGATGGGGTTTTTCGCTGCCGGGCGTGGGCGGTCCGGAGATGCTCTTCAGCGGTTTCGTCTCGAACTCCATTGCATGGCTAACGGAAACGGCCAAGGATAATGTTGCCGACACAAGACCGCAATCCTGGGTCTTCCAGAATGGTGATGACGTAGTCTTCTCGGGGAGTGGGTCGGTCGAGGTTTCTGACGGCACAGGTAGAAGCGTAGAGCCCTTGTATTCCAAGCGCACCGGCGCTGACAGTCTGACGGTGGATTTTGGCGCTTTGCGACCGGGCACGTACAAGTATCGGGTTTCTGCCGGGCCGGGTGGTGGGCGGACTGTGCCCGGACCCGCGGCAGCCGGGAGCTTTGTCGTGGATTCAAACGGCCCCGAGTACCGGAACTTGTATCCCGACCCTCGTTTGCTCACATACGTCTCTGAGGCTTCCGGCGGGAAGTCATTCGGGTCCGACCAAGTCAGCGCTCTGGCTCGTGAAATCAAGACCTACGGCGAAAAGACGATAGTCGAGCGCCAGGTCAGACTCTGGAATCATCCTCTGTTGTTTTCTCTCTTTGCCGCGTTTGTGGCCATCGAGTGGTGGTTGAGGCGACGTTCCGGTCTTCCGTGAGTCGCCGAAAATTGGAGGTGGATGATGGGTGGTGGCCTTCTTGCTTCAGTACTGCTTGTTGTAGTTCCCTTTGCTGCTTTTATGTTTGTCCTTCCGGGTTACGGCGTCGGGAAAGTAGGCGCCGGCTCCACAGTACCGGGCACGTCGCTGAGAGCGTCACCGAACGTGCTTCCGGGCGGTCCCGCTCAATCCGACTCGATCAGTGCCCAAGACTTCGTAATCAACGAGGTGCTCTACGACCCAGCAGGGCCGGACGACGGCTTCGAATTTGTTGAGCTTTACAATCCAACTGATGTTTCTCTGTCTCTCAAGGGTATGTGTCTGGAAACCGGGAACGGTGCAAAGGCGGCGGACTGGACGCTTGCAGTTCAGTGGGACTCGGATTTCTTCGTCGAGCCTCACGGCTACCTGTTGATCGGGGAAGAGGCAGTCAGACCAACCCCTCAGTTCGTCAAACAACTTGACCTTCAGAACGGTCCCGACGGCTGCAGGATCAGGAGGACGTCACAGGTAGTTGACGTTGTGGGATGGGGCCCGCAGACTTATCCAGAATACTACGAGGGGAATCCTTGCGATGACGTTGCGTCCGGTTTCAGCTTGGGCCGCATGCCTGATGGGTTGGACACCGGGGACAACTCCGCTGACTTCAAGTCTCTTTCCCCTCCCTCTCCAGGGAGAAGGAACTTCTGCATCGTGGACGCCGGTTTAGTCCCGGCATCCATGTGCACCGTCCCAGCCCTGCCGATCCCGTTCGAAAAAACCGAAATCAGTGTCGAGGTGACCAACTTCGGAGCGCTCGAACTCGCAGGCGGTCAGTGTGCGATCGACTTTTTCGCAATTGCGGATTCGACTCGAAGGCTCGTCGCCTCGACAACGGCGAGAACAACTGTTCCAGGGCAATCCGAGACAATTTCCGTGTCCTTCCTTCCCGAGGGATCTGCGTGCGTGAAGCTCGAAGCCGTCTTGACGCTCGCGGAAGATGAAAACGCCGGGAACGACACGACTTCGATACGCCTCAGAGTAGGCGAGGGCGACGTCGTCATAAACGAGATCATGTACGCGCCCGCTGCCGGAGAACCGGAGTGGATAGAGCTTTTCAACAGAGGCGCCGCGCCCGTAGATGTCTGCAACTGGTCCATCGAGGATTCGTCAAAGAAGAAAGTCCGTTTCTCGCCTCTTTCGATCCTAATTGCGCCCGGAGAATACCTGGTCATTGCGCAGGACAGAGAGCTATTCCAACAAAGGTACAGGCAGTTCAGTTGTCGGGTGATCGAACCCGAAGGAAGCTGGCCTTCTTTCAATAACTTCGCTTCCGGTGCGAGCATCTATGTGGACGTAGTCTGCGTCAGGGATAGCTTGGGCTGCATTACCGACTACGTGGCATACGAAGAAGACTGGTCGACTCGGAAGAGCAGTTCCATCGAGCGCGTTTCCACTTCTGTGAGTGGAAGGG
>Ga0315268_10001843_pt1 | contig 24334 bp, 17 predicted proteins | sample C1_top_MG_FD_204535 | JGI IMG/M metagenome (GOLD analysis project Ga0315268, IMG submission 204535) | Sediment microbial communities from Yellowstone Lake, YNP, Wyoming, USA - C1_top | ecosystem: Environmental > Aquatic > Freshwater > Lake > Sediment | place: USA: Wyoming | collected 2017-08-01
CAGTCGCCGGTCGCGCAATCAACGTCGGAGTCGCAGCTTTCGCCAGCCTGCGCCAATGGTCCGCAACGGAAACCAGCGTCGCTGCTGCTGGCGCAGCGCGCAGCGGGGCCACAGCTGTCGTCGCTGGCGAAACCGCACACGTCGCCAAGAGCGAGGTAGGGCATGCAAACCGAGTTGTAGCCGGCGTCGGCGCCCCCGTACTCGCAGCGGCCATTGAGGCAGGTGTAGTTGTTGTCGCTGCCGCAAACCGCACCGAGGGCGGCGCCGACCGTGCAGACCGAATTGAGATCGTGGCAGAAGTGACCCGCCGGGCACTCGCTGTCGTAGCTGCACGGGTCGCCTGCCGCCAGCGGCTGGTCGCCCGCCTGGCAAGTGCCAATACCGCCGTCGGCGAGACGACAGCTCGACCCGCTCACCAGGAAAACTGCCACCGGGTTCGGGTCGTTGCAGGTTTCGCTGAGATCGTATCTATCGCCACATGCCTCGCCAACCACGGGTTCACGCGTGCAGACGCCGTCGGTCGCCGCACTCGCGCTGCGCTTGCAGAACACGTAGCTGCCGAGGCAGGAGCCCTGCTGGGTCCCGGGCTGGGCCAGGCTGCGGCACGGCGCGCCCTCGACCGGCCGCAGCGCGCACTGGCCCGCACCGTCGCGCTCGGGGTCAGCGCAGTAATCGGCGGCAGCAAAACAGTTGCCGCCGAGGTTGTCGTCGTCGATATCGACCCAGCACGGCTCGCCGCGGGCCGCCGGTTCCCGGCACTGGGCCCGCACACAAACCAGCCCGAGCAGGCAGTTCCCCTGGCCCGGGCCGCACGGCTCGCCGCTGGCGTGCAGCGGCCGACAGTAGGCAGGTCCGCCGTCAGCCGAGGTCTGCGGCGTGCAGGGCGCGCACAGCTCGCACGCCCTGGGGAAACCGGTGCACGCCTCACCGGCCGGTCGCGGCAACCCGCACACGCCGCCGTCCTGGCCGCCCGGTCCGCAGACCGAACCGTCGCCACAGCGACCCGCCGCGCAACCCTGGCCGGCGCCGGGCAGCGCGTGACAGCGCTGGTCCGCGCCGCAGTAGAGGTTGCCCAGGCATTCGAACTCGACACCGGCGTCCTCGCTGTAGCCGCAGAATTGATCGATGCCGGCGCCGCCCGCGTCCACCACGGTTCCGGCATCGGCCGTCGGGTCGATCGCGCAGCGACCGTTCTGACAGCTGCCGCTGTCGGCGCAGCGATCGAAGGCATCGCAGGGCTGGCCCAGGGCGACCTCGCCGCTACAGGTGCCGGCACAGCTCTGGGCCGTGCGCTTGCAAAACTCGTTGGCCGAGCACTCCCAGTGCTCGTCACAGGCCCCGCCGGTCGGCACCAGGCCCTCGAGCCAGCCGTCACACGCTGCGTCGACAAAACCGGTATCCGGCACCGAGGCGTCCACCACCTCGGAAAAAAAGTTCACCACGCCACCGCGCTCGTCGACGAAGCGGCGCCCCTCGGCCAGGCACTGCCGCGCCCGGGTGCCGTTGTAGCTCGCTCGACCGGCGCGCACCGACGCCTGCAACCGCTGGCCGAGCGTGCGAAAGACCGTGGGCGCGTTCGGCACACACTCGACCACCAGCGCCTCGGCCGAATAGGAGAGGTAGTCGAGGCTGCGCTCGTCGAATTGCCCGCCACACTGATCGCTGAAGTCCGCGACCACCACGCCGGCGCCGACCAGGCCGAACACGATGGCCATGGCGTAGCGGTAGTAGCCGGAGTAGAAGACCTCGCACAGCCTCTCGATCGGAATCTCGTCGAGAGCCAGCAGACTACCCTGCGGTACGACCCGCGCGTCGACGACCGACGAACCGCCGTCCGCGACTCGATCGGGCGCGCAGGCGTCGCAGCCGCCGCAACCGGCCAGGGTGGTCAGCAGCAGCGCGGCGAATCGATTGATGGTCCGCTGGCTCATTGGCGCCCCCAGGTTTGGCAATTAATGACCGGCAGTTTAGCACACGCTTCCGGCCGCGCTGAAGCGACCGCTGCGCTATGCTGGGACCATGGGTGCGCTGGGAACTGCCTTTCTGCTGACGACGTTGCTGGGCCAGAATCTCGAAGCGATCGACCGCTCGTCGAGGGTGGTGACCGCGCGCCAGCAGCGCGGCGCAGCAGTCAAGCAGCTGTTCGTCGACAAGGGCGTGCCCTATCCGCCACCAGTGGTTTTCGTGCGCATCTTCAAGCGCGACGATCAGCTCGAGCTGTGGGCCGGCAAACGCAACGAGCCGCTCACGCTGATCAAGAGCTATCCGATCTGCGCCAAGTCGGGTCTACTCGGACCCAAGCGCCGCATCGGCGACCTGCAGGTGCCCGAGGGCTTCTACCGCATCAGCCAGTTCAACCCGGTGAGCAACTTTCACCTGTCGCTGCGCGTCAGCTACCCCAATGCCTCGGACGCCGTGCTGAGCGATCGCAAGCACCCGGGCGGCGACATCTTCATCCATGGCTCGTGCGTCACCATCGGCTGCGTGCCGATCGAGGACGGTCCGATCGAAGAGCTGTTCATCGCCCTGCTCGACAGCCAGCGCAGCAACGCGGCCGAGATCCCGGTGCACATCTTCCCGGCCCGCATGAACGACGACGGCATGGTCTTCTTGCAAAAGGAGGCCAGCGCCACTGGCCAGCACCTGGAGTTCTGGAACAACCTGCGGCCGGGTTACGAAGCTTTCGAACGCACACACAAGGTGCCGCGCGTCAGCGTGGACAAGAAGAGCGGTGCGTACCGGGTCGAGGCGGTCGAGTAGCGAGCGCGGATGGAACGGGCGCCTGCGAATTAGGCGCGCTCTTAGTTCGAGCCCTTGGTCGCTTTGTATTCCCTGACGATCACGCGCACCCGGTCGGCGTCGGGCGCAAAGGGCCGTAGCTGCAAGTACAGTTCATAGTGGTGCACGGCGAGATCGTTTTTTTCGAGTTTGGCATACACGATGCCGAGACCGCGGTGGGCATCGGCAAACTTGGAGTCGGCCACCAGCGCCTGCTTGAACTTGTCGATCGCGTCTTTGAATCGCCCCTGCAGGATATAGCGGTTGCCTTCGAGGTAGAGCCTGTTGGCCTCATCCGGATTGCTCTTGCCGGCCTTGCCGCCTTCGTTGGCCGCCACCGGCGGCGGCTTCTTCTTGTCGCTGGGTGGCTTCTTGCCGACAACCGGCGCCCTGGCAATGGCGACCTGTTCGCTGTTGTCGATCTCGCGCTGCAGGTCCTTGAGCGTGGGGTTCTGCGGCACCAGCTTGAGCCCGGCCTCGACCTCGCTGCGCGCCGCCTCGAAGTCCTCGGACTCGAGCGCCGCCCGCGCTTTTTTCTCGTGGCCGTCGACCAGCTCGTTCCTGATCTTGTTGGCGCGTTTGAGCGCCCTGACCCGCGCCTGAGTCACGTCTGCGATGCCGTCGAGCTTGATCAGCGCATCCTCGAGCCTTCCTGCCTTGTAGTCGGCGTCGGCCGTCGCGACGTCCTCGAGTGCAGCGCGCTCGAGGGCGACTCTCTCGAACAGCACCTTGGCGGTCTCGTTGCCTGGATCGGACTTGAGCACCTTGGTGAGTGCAGCCTCGGCAGCGCCAAAATCATCGGCTGCGATGGCTTCGCGCGCCGCCTTGAGCTGGTCCTCTGTCTCTTCGGCTGACAGCCTGGTCCCCGCGGCCGCCACCGGTTCGACCGGCTTGACCGGCGACAACGGCTCAGGCTGCTCTGCGGTCGGCCCGGTGCTGGCCACGCTCGAGCCTGGCTCGGTGACGACGTTGTTCCAGACCAGCAACCCGATCGCTGCCGACACGGCAACGGCCGCGATCGCGGCCGCGGCGCCCAGCATCACCCGGCTCGGCGACTTTTCGCGGGTCGGCAGGATCGACCCGTCCGGTCGCGTCGGTTCAGGCTCGACCTTGAGCAACGGTCCGGTGACCTCGTCCTCGATCGGCGCTCCCGGCCGCCGCTGCACGTCGGTCAGCGCCTGCTCCTGGGTGGTCGACAGCGTGCGCGAGCTTGCCAGCTTCACCTGACCGGCCGGGCCAAAGACCTTTTTCACGGTCGGTTCGATGGCGAGCTGCTGCAGCGCCTGCCGCAACTCACCGACGTCGGCGAAGCGCTGGTTGGGATCCTTGGCCAGCGCGCGCTCGATCAGCTGGTCGGCGTTGCGCGGCAACTCGGTGGCACCTGCCCATTCGAAGATCGACGGCACCGGTTGTTCGACGTGTGCAGTCAGCACCGCGATCGGCGTGTGACCGGAGAACGGGCGGCGGCCGCACAGCATCTCGAAACAGATGCAGCCGATCGAGTAGATGTCGGCCCGGGCATCGATCGTTTCGCCCTTGATGTACTCGGGGCACATGTAGGGCGGCGATCCCGGCAGCATGCCGGTCTGGGTCAGCGTCGGTTCGCCGTCGACCAGCGGCACCTTGGCGATGCCAAAGTCGAGCACCTTGACGAAGTCGGCGCTCTGGTTCTGTTCGACCAGGAAGACATTGCTCGGCTTGATATCGCGGTGAATGATGCCGCGCGCGTGCGCTTCGGCCAGCGCATCGCACACCTGCGTCATGATGTGCACGGCGCGCACCACGGGCAGCGGCGCGGCGTCGAGGATCAGGCGATCGAGCGTGTGGCCGATCAGGTGCTCCATCACCATGTAGAGCGCCCCGTCGGCAGTCTGACCGAAGTCATAGATGCGCACGGTGTTGGGGTGGTGGAGCTGGCAGGTCGTCTCGACCTCGCGCAAAAAACGCTCGACCGCGACCGGGCTGCGCGCCAGCGCCGGTCGCAGCACCTTGACCGCGACCGTGCGCTCGACCTTGCCGATCCGCTGCGTGGCCCGGTACACCGTGCCCATGCCGCCCGCGCCGAGCACCGACCCGAGCAGGTACTTGTCGGCGATGGTCTGGCCGGCCAGCAGGCCGCGCGCGTCCAGTGGCATGAATCTAGTGTGCGAGAGATACGGTGGGCGGTCAATCGGTCGACGTCAGACCGCACTCACTCGGGATGTTTCTGACGATATTCCCTGATGATCAGCTTCACGCGATCGACGTCCTGCGCCTGCGGCCGAAGCTCGACATAGAGACCATAGTGAAGCACCGAGAGCTCATTCATCGACAGCTTGGCGTACACGATGCCGAGTCCGCGGTGTGCGTCCGCAAAGTTCGGGTCGGCCTGTAGCGTTTGCTTGAAAAGAGCGACCGCATCCTCGAAGCGGCCTTGCAGGATGTAGCGGTTGCCGGCGAGATAGAGTCGATTTGCCTCCTCGGGGCCGCGCTTGGGCACCGCCTCGATCGGCGGCGGGGTCGGCGCCTTCTTCTCTGGCCTGGCATTTTTTACCCGGCCGGCAGGCCGACCGCGGTCGCCCTTTTCGGCAGCGTCGATCTGCCGTTGCAGCTCGACCAGTGACCGGCGGTCCAGCGCCAGCCGCAGGCCGAGATCGAGCTCACGCCGTGCGGCTTCGTAGTCCTCGGCCTCCAGTGCGCTGCGGCCGAGCGATTCGTGAGCGGCCGCCAGCTCGGTCCGGACCACCGCGGCGCGCCCCAACGCACGGTCGCGTGCCAGCGTCCGCCCAGGCACAGCCTCGAGCATCTTCAGCGCATTGGCGAGTTGACCCGCGGTCGCCACCGCCTCGGCCGCTGCCAGGTCATCAGCGGCACGTCGCTCGGTCGCGACCTGTTCGACCAGGATGTTGGCTGCCTCGCTTGCCGGATCGATCGCAAGTACCGCCGCCAGTGCGCGGTCAGCAGCCGCGAAATCACCGCTCGCGATCGCCTGCCGCGCGGTCCGCAGGTGCGGCCCGATCTGGCCGGCGATCGCCGGACGCACCGGCACCGGGACCACCGGGCCGCCCAGTGGCGCGGTCGACGCCACGGACCGCAGCAGCAACCAGATCGCGACCGCCACCGAGCAGACCCCCATTGCACCGATCACCAGCGGCCAGCGGGCAACAGGCGGCCGGACCGGGCGCCGTGGGTTCGCGACCAGCCGCGTCGTCTTCTCCGCTGGCGTGAGCTCCGGCTGGGTCACCATCTCCTCGACCGCGGAGGACAGCGGAGGTTGGTCCTGGGTATCGGTGGTCACGACCGATTGCGGCATCCGCACGGCGGGAGGCCCCGCAGCCACGATTTTCGCGGTCGCTTCGTCCAGCATCTCCACCAGCTCTTGCTTGAGCTCGCCAACGTCGGCAAAGCGCAGATGCGGCTCCTTGGCCAGGGCACGCACGAGCAGCGTGTCGATTCCAGGCGGCAGGTCGGCGCCGCCGACGCGCTCGACGAGCGAGGGCACCGGCCGCTCGACGTGGGCGGCCAGCACCGTGATCGGGCTACTGCCCGAGAACGGCCGGTGACCGCTCAACATCTCGAAGCAGATGCAACCGATCGAATAGATATCGGCCCGGCAGTCAATCGGTTGGCCCCGAATGTACTCGGGGCACATGTAGGGCGGCGATCCCGGCAGCATGCCGGTCTGGGTGAGCGCCGGCGCACCGTCGGCGAGCGGCACCTTGGCGATGCCGAAGTCGAGCACCTTGACGGTGTCGCGACCGCCGACTTGCTCGACCAGGAAGATGTTACTCGGCTTGACGTCGCGGTGGATGATGTTGCGACCGTGCGCCTCAGCCAACGCGTCGCACACCTGCGTCAAGATGTGCACGGTGCGCGCGACCGGGAGCGGCGCCTCGTGCGCGATGAGGTCGGCCAGGGTGCGCCCGGTCAGATGCTCCATCACCATGAACAGCAACCGTTCGTCAGTCTGGCCGAAGTCGAGGATGCGCACCGTGTTGGGATGCTGGAGCAGACATGTGGTCTCGACCTCGCGCAAAAAACGCTGGACCGCGGTCGCGCTGCTCGCGAGCGTCGGCCGCAATACCTTGACCGCCACGATGCGGTCACCCGCGCCACCCCGCCTAACCGCCCGATAGACGGTGCTCATGCCACCGGTACCGATCACCGCCTCGAGCAGGTACTTGTCGGCGATGGTCTGGCCGATCAGCGACCGCTGCGCAGCGTCCGACATACTCGTAGTGTGCGAGAGAAGTTGCGACCGGTCAATCGAGCGGCGAACTGGCGCGGGCGGAGCGCTGCTACGCCAGCACCGCGCGCCCTTGCTTGACCGAGTTGATCAGGATCGCCAGCTGGCGATCGCCACTGTTGCGACAGTGGCGGTTGCAGTGGTTGAGGTTCTCGATGCGCCGACACTCCTGGCCGCAAGCCTCGGTGCCGTACAGGCACGGCGCATGAAGCGGTGGCACCCTGGCCTCGATCAGATGCCGCAGCTTGGAGGCCAGCACCGAGATTGAGCTGCCGCAGGCGTGCTCGAACACCAGCAGGTTGGCCTCGGGCATGTTGGGCACGACCTGGATGCCCAGGATGCGCACGCGCGGATCCTGCAGAAAGTCGGGCCAGAACCGCCACTGGTGGCCACACGAGCCACAGCTGCGCACAGGTTCGGCGGATGGTTCGGGGATCTGGCCGCTCATGCTGCTGACATAACTTACCCGCACCGGGACAGCAACCGGCCCAGGGCAGGCTCTGGTCGCCGCGTCACCGGTCGCTGTGGTAGTGATGTGTGGTGGGTTGAGGAGAACCGGGTGCGGACTGGCGCGCTGGCGTTTTCATGCATCGCGATATGGCAGGCGGCGGCCTGCCGACCGCCGGTTGCAGCCACCGCGTGCGCGACCAGTGCCGACTGTGCACCGGGCTGGCGCTGCGACGAGACGCGCCGTTTTTGCTATGCCTTTTCGGACGCCGCGATCGTCGACGCTACCAGCGCCGACGCCGCGGTTCGCGATGCGCTGCAACGAGACCACAGCGGTACCGACCAACGTGGTGTCGACCAGCCTGGTGCGGACCACGACGGCGGAGCAGCGGACCACAACAGCCGCGACAGCGCTGACGGTGGCGTGGCGTTCGACGCCACAGGCCGCGAGCGATCGCCAGGCGACGCGATCAGCCTGGACCAGCACCGGCCAGACGCGGTCGGCAACGACGTCATCGCCGAGGGCTGTCTGATCGGGGGCAACGTCAAGCGCACGGGCGCCGTCAATCCGAGCGAGTCCTGCCAGTACTGCGACCCGCGGCGCGCACTGATCGGCTGGACGACCCGGAGCGACAGCGAATTCTGCGACGACGGCGACGGCTGCACCTACGACGACTCTTGCCTGGGCGGGAGCTGCCAGCCAGGTGCGAGCGCCTGCGTGGGCAGCTGTGACTCGGTCCTCAAGGCGTGCTGCGGCGCCGTTGGCGAGTTGCCGTGCAGCGACGGCGGCTGCAATGCCGGCTACCCGACCGCGTTCGACGGCGGCACGCTTTGCGCCGAGAGCTGCGGTCGGTTCGGCACCGGCTGCTGCAGCTTCGTCTGCCTGCCTGGCCTTGGCTGTTTTCGCGACGAGTGCATCTTGTGCGGTCCGGGCAACGACCGGGCCTGCACCGACTTTGGGCCGTTTTGCGAGATCGACCAGGTCTACGACGGCGCCGCGTGTGTGAGCTGCGGTTTCGAGAACGGCCCCTGCTGCCCGGGCACAACGTGTCCGGCCGACCCGCTGCTCTACTGCTGCAACCGCTACCGGTTGCCCGGCGTCTGTCTCTACTACGCCTGCACCAACTGACGTCGCCAGCGATTGCCTAGAAACCCAACGCATTGAAGATGAACGGGTAGGTGACCGTCACCTCGCCGCCGCGCGGCGGCGGGAAGCGCCAGCCCTTGATCGCCGACACGATGCAGCGCGCGACCACCGCACTTTCGATTGTCGACGACGCGACCTTGACCAGCGTGACGTTGCCCTGGGCATCGATCGTCCACTCGACGACGAGCCTGCCCGAGAGCGACGGGTGCTTGAGCAGTTCCTTCTCGTAGCAGAACTGGATCTGCCCGACGCCCCTGGTGACGACCCGCTGGATCTCGGCGCGGTCGAGATAGCCGGTGCCGCGCATCCTGCTGGCACGCGATGCCTCGACCAGCTGGCCGCGCACCGTGGCGCCGGATACTTTGTACTGCGCGCCGCCGCCGCCCTCTCGCAAGATCGTGGCCAGGCCCTTGGTGCTGACGCCGCCGCCACTGCCGCCGACCTGGATGCGGTTGGTCGGCCCCTTGCCCAGCATGGGCACAACCGCGCCGCTCACTGGCGGCGCCGATTCCGGCGCATAGAACACAATCGGGCTCGAATCGGCCAGCGCCTCGGCGCGGGGCAGGTATTCCCGCGCGTATTCGTCGGACCGGTCCACACCATTGCTGGCAGCGTCCGCAACGAAGGAGGTGTAGCGCGTCAGCAGGTTGTAGCGGAGCCCGAGCGAGAGCACCTCGGCCTGGTGGTCGTCGCGGCGGTCGCCGGTCGCGTCGTCGGCGAGCTCGGCGACACGCTGGCGCGCCCACAGCGACTGCAGCGCGGCGTGGCGCGGCGACGCCAGACCAGCGGCCACCTCGAACTCACCGCGCACCGGATGGCCGGCGCCGCTGCCAACGAGCCGGATCGTTCCGCTCGCGCTGCCGCGGTACTTGCCGAAGATCGCGATCGGCCGCTGCGCAAACAGGTCGGGGATCTGCGCCGGTGCCACGTCGTAGGCGTCAAACCCGTCGTAGCTGAGCGCGATCCCGGTCAGCAGGGGTGCCGCCACGTAGCCGCAAAAACGCTCCACCTCGGCCGGCGCCTGAGCTGCCCCCTCGACCACGAATGGCTCGCCGCTGCCAGCGCGCGCCAGCCCCTCGATTAGAAAACGGTTGACCGAGGTGCCGATGCCAAACGCAAACAGGTTGGCGCGGCCGCGTTGCTCGCGCACCAGCGCAAACGTCTCGGCCTCGAACGACACCAGCCCATCGCTCAGCACCACCACACTGCGCGCCAGCCCGGCGTCCGGGATGGCAAAAGCGCTGCGCAGCGCGGGCAACAGCTCGGTACCACCGCCGCCGGCTTGCTCGTCGATCCAGCCGAATGCGCGCTCGATCCAGGCGCGGCTGGCCGGCACCGAGGTCGGCGCCAGCTGCTGGTGGCTGTTTGAAAACAGCACCAGGTTGAAGCGCTCGTCGGGCCGCAGCTGCGCCAGCAGATGGCGCATCACCTGTTTGCTGGTCGTGATCGGCGTGCCGCGCATCGAACCCGACACGTCGACCACGAAGACGTACTCGCGCGGCAGCACCTGCTCGGGCGCGACCCGCTCCGGCGGCTCGATCATGAACAGAAAAAAATTCTCGTCGCGACCCGGATAGAGCATCAGGCCGCTCGTGATCTCGTCGCCGGCCAGGCCGTAGCGCAGCACGAAGTCGGCGTGCCGCGCCCGGTCCGGGGTCACATACACCTCGACGTGGCGCGGATCGTCGGCGCCGACCGTCACCTCGTGATTGCAACGCAGACTGGTGACCGGCACCGCGCTGGCGATGCGCAGCGCGAGGTCGAAACCCGCGGACTCGCCGCCGGTCGCACCGACCTCGGGCGCGCTGCCGTAGCGTGGACCGACCACGGTCGGAAAGACAAACTCGTAGCGTTGTTCGGTGGGCAGCAGCAGCTCGCTGTAGCTGAGCTCGACGTTGACGGTGGCGTTCGGCGGGATGTTGCCGACGCTCATGCGCATGACGTTGGGCCGCTCCTGTTCCAGCAGCGCGGCGGTGATCCCCTGTTCCACGGCCTGCCGATAGGCCTGGCGCGCCTGGCCGCGTTCGGCGATGCGCGCCTGGATGATGCGATCGCCGATGGTCATGCGCAGGCCATGCACCGCGGCGCGGGTCGATCCCGGAAACACGTAAATCGCCTCGAGTGGCCGGCTGCTCTCGTTGGTGTAGACCTGGTTGACCTTGACGCTGGCGATGACGCCGACGATGTCGACCTCGCCGTGCGTGAACTTGAGCGGCAGGCGGTCGCCGGTGCGGTCGCTGCTGGTCACCAGGAAGTAGGGCGACTGCGACTGGTCGCGGCCGCCCGCGCGCGTCGGCTGCAGGTCGAGATCGATGGTGGTCGGCGGCGGTGCAGCGCTGGCCGCCGGTGCCAGCGGCGCCAGCACGCACAGCACACCGGCCGCGGCATAGATGCGCCAGGTCCCGCTGGCCGTCGCCCGGCGTCTGCGGTCGACTGACGTACCAAAAGCATAGGCCGCGGTCTGCGAACACCGGTTCGACATGGCAGGCTCCTCGGTTGACGTCTGCTGTCAGGTGGGTCGCGCGGCGGCCGCATTCCTTACACCACAGCGAAACCGCGACTTTTTGGTCTATGCTGCAATGGTGTCCTCGAAATCGGCAGCTACCGGCCGACCGTCTGCTGGTGACCCCATGAGCTGGATCCAGACCTTTTCAGGAAAAAAGTTCGAGCCGCTCGCTCCGCTCGTCGACGACATCGACATCGCCGACATCGCGCACGCGCTCAGCCAGCTGTGCCGGTTCAATGGCCACTGTCGCGTCTTCTACTCGGTGGCCGAGCACTGCGTGCGCGCAACGCAGATCGTGGCGCCCGAGCTCAGACCGTGGGCGCTGCTGCACGACGCGGCCGAGGCCTACCTGGCCGACCTGCCACGGCCGCTCAAGCAGCGCATCGCCGAGTACCAGGGCCACGAGGATCGGCTGCTGCAGTGCATCGCGCAGCGCTTCGAGCTGCGCTGGCCGATCCCGGCCGCCGTTTTCGCCGCCGACGACCAGATGCTGGCCACCGAGGCGCGCGACCTGATGGCGCCGCCGCCGGCACCGTGGGGGCTGACGGCGTCGCCGATCGACGAGAAGATCGTGCCGTGGACGTCGCTCGACGCCGAGCGCGCCTACCTCGACGCGTTTGACAAATATCGAATTTGATCGAGCGACTATCCGCCCAGCCGCTGTAACGTGTCCGCGAGCTTCTCCTTGATCGTGCCCAGCTCGGCCTGCCGCGCCTTGTCCTTGTCGATCACGTCCGGCGGCGCCTTGGCCAGAAAGTCCTCGTTGGAGAGCTTGCGCTGCAGCTTCTCGAGTTCCTTGCCGGTCTTGTCGATCTCCTTGTGCAGACGCGTCCGCTCGGCGTCGAGGTCGATGGCGCCGGCCAGCGGCACCACCACCTCGCACCAATCGAGGTGAGTGATCGCCGCTTCGCGCGGCGTCTCGCCGCGGCGCTCGACCGCAAACTGGCTCAGGTCGCTGAGCTTGCGGATCTCGTCGCCAAAGCTGAGCACCGCCTCGCGCGCAAAGCCGTCGTCGGTCTGCACGTAGGCGCCGATCTTCTTGCCGGCCGGCACGTTGTACTCGGCGCGTAGAGAACGGATCGCGGTCACCACCTCGACCAGCCGCGCGATCTCGCGCTCGGCCGCCGCGTCGCGCAGCGTCGGGTCGCTCTGCGGATAGGGCGCGATCATGATCGAGTCGATGCCCTGCTGCTGGTAGCGCGGCAATGACGGCAGCTTTTGCCAGATCTCCTCGGTGGCATACGGACAAATCGGGTGCAGCAGCCGCAGCGAGGTGTCGAGCACGTGCACCAGCGTGGCGCGCACCGCCGCCTTGGCTGGCGAATCTCCTTCGGCCAGCAGCGTCGGCTTGCACAGCTCGATGTACCAGTCGCAGAACTCGCTCCAGAAGAAGCGGTAGATGGCATTGGCGGCGTCGTCAAAGCGGTACTCGAGCAGCGCCTGGTCGGCCTCCTCGATGGCGTGATCGAGCCGGCTCAGGATCCAGCGGTCGGCCGCGCTGAGCGTGCCGCGCACGTCGCCGAGCGGCAGCGCGACGTCGTCACCGATGCGCATCAGCGCAAAGCGCGCCGCGTTCCAGATCTTGTTCAAGAAGGCGCGGTAACCAGCCACCCGCGGAATGCTCAACTTGACGTCGGTGACCTGGGCGGCGTGGATCGCCAGCGTGAAGCGCAGACCGTCGGCGCCCGAGGCCGGGATGCCCTCGGCGTACTCCTTCTTCAGCCACTCCAGCACCTGCGGCAACTTGTGCTGCGGCACCGGGTAGGTCTTGGTCTTGGCCAGCAGGTCGTCGCGGCTGATACCCTCGATGACGTCGATCGGGTCGATCGCGTTGCCCAGGCTTTTTGACATCTTGCGGCCCTGGGCGTCGCGCACCATCGGGTGCAGGTAGACGTCGCTGAATGGGACATCCTTCATGAAATGGATGCCCATCATCATCATGCGGGCGACCCAGAAGAACAGGATGTCGAAGCCGGTCTCGAGCACCGCGCCCGGATAGAAGGCCTTGAGGTCAGGTGTCTGCTCGGGCCACTGCAGCGTCGAGAACGGCCAGAGCGCCGAGCTGAACCAGGTGTCGAGCACGTCCTCGTCCTGGCGCAGCGACGTGCCGTGGCACTTGGGGCAGCTGGTCGGCGCGCTGCGCGCCACGATCACCTCGTGGCAATCCTGGCAATACCAGGCCGGGATCTGGTGGCCCCACCAGAGCTGGCGACTGATGCACCAGTCCTGGATGTTGTCCATCCAGTGGTCCCAGGTCTTGCGCCACAGCTCGGGCAGGATGCGGGTGCGGCCGGCCTTGACCGCCTGCTGCGCGGCCTCGGCCAGCGGCTTGCTCTTCACGAACCACTGCCACGACAGATAGGGCTCGACCACGGTGGAGCAGCGCTGGCAGGTGCCGATCGCCAGCAGGTGGTCTTTGCGACCGCGGAACAGTCCCTTCTCCTCGATCGCCTTCTTGACGGCCGCGCGCGCGGCAAAACGGTCCAGGCCGGCGAACTGCGCGCCGTGCTCGTTGATGTGCGCGTCGTCGGTCAGGATGTTGATCTTGTCCAGACCCAGGCGCGCCGCCATCTCAAAGTCGTTGAAGTCGTGGGCCGGCGTGATCTTGACCGCGCCGGTGCCAAACTCGCGGTCGACGTAGCCGTCGGCGACCACCTTGAAGGTGTGGCCGGTGAACGGGTGGGTGATGGTGCGGCCGACCACGTCGCGGTAGCGCTCGTCTTCCGGGTGCACCGCCACCGCGGTGTCGCCGAGCATGGTCTCGGGCCGCGTGGTGGCAACCACGATCTCTCCGCCACCGTCGATCGGATAGGCAAAACTCCACAACTCGCCCTGGTGATCCTCGTGCTCGACCTCCTCGTTGGAGAGCGCAGTCAGACAGCGCGGGCACCAGTTGATCAGCCGGTGGCCGCGGTAGATCAGTCCCACTTCGTGCAACCGCACGAACGCCTCGAGCACGGCGCGCGAGCAGACCTCGTCCATGGTGAAGCGCAGCCGCGGCCAGTCCAGGCTGGCGCCCAGCCCCTTGAGCTGCTCGAGGATGCGGTTGCCGTTTTTTTCCTTGTACGCCCAGACCCGCTTGAGGAACTCGGCGCGGCCCATTTCGTGCCGCTTGAGCCCCTCCTTGGCCAGCTCTCGCTCGACCACCACCTGCGTCGCGATGCCGGCATGATCGGTGCCCGGCATCCACAGCGCGTTGAAGCCCTTCATCCGGTGGTGCCGGATCAGGATGTCCTGGATCGTCACCATCAGCGCGTGGCCCATGTGCAGCGTGCCGGTCACGTTGGGCAGCGGGATCATGATGACGTAGGGCGGCTTGCTGCTGTCGGTTGGCGCGTGAAAGTAGCCGCGCTCGAGCCAAAAGGGATACCAGTGCGCCTCGGCCGTGCGCGGGTCGTAAGCTTTTGCCAAAGGTTCGGTTGTCATGGTCCTGTCAGGCGCGCTACTTGGCCGCGCGCGCGGCGAGAAGACGGTTGAGCTCCTCGCGGATGATGGTCTCGGCCAGCTCGGGCACCACTTCCCACACGATCTGTTCGACCAGCTCGCGCACAGCGGCCGAGATCTGGCCGCGGTCGACTGCCGCGGCAGGCGCCTGGGCCACAACAGCAGCGATGGGCGCTGGCGCAGCCTGGGGCACCACCGGCGGCAGCGCCGGTCGCGCCGGCGCCACCTCGACCGCGGTCGGCGCCGCAGGTCGTGGCGGCGGCTCAAGCGTCAGCTCACTGATCAGATCGATCGGTTCGCTGCCGTCGGCGCCAAGATCGACCTCGACGCCGGCACTGCTGTCGTCGAGACTGAGGCCAAACGGATCGAAACCCGTGCGCGCGGTCGGCGGTGCCGCGACTGGAGCCGGCGGCGCGAGCGGTGCCGCCGGGGGCACCACAACGGGCGTCGGCGGACGCGCGGCAGGCTGCCAGGCCGGTGCCGGCTGCGCGGGCGGAGGCGGCGGTGCGACCGGCGCCACGGGCCGGGCGGCGGCTGGTGCTTGCCACTGGTGTGCGACCGGCGCCGCGGGTGCGGCAGGAGTCGCTGGCCGGGCCGACGCCGCTGCTGCCCAGGCGGCGGCCGACGGTTGCGCTGGCGGCCACGGCGGGGCGACCGGCCGCGCGGCAGTAGCGGGCGGCGCAATCGGTGCTGCCAGCGACGCGGTCGGAGCCGGACGCGGCTGCACCGCTGGCGCGACCGGCGCGGCGCCCCAGCTGGGCAGCACGGCCGCAGCCGGCGCTGTGCTCGGCGCAGCGGCCAGCGTCGGCGGTCGCGGCATGGCCGAGGCCGGTGGCACGGCTGCCGGACGGACCGCGGCAGCTGCGGCAATTCCGGTCACCGTGCGCACGCGTTCGATCAAGCCAGCGGTGTCGAATGGCTTGACGAAGTGGCCGGCGGCACCGACCTGACGGGCGCGCGCCTCGTCGATCGGCTCGCTGATACCACCCATCAGCAGCACCGGGACCGCCTGGGTCGTTGGATCGCTGCGCAAGAACTGGCACACGTCGTAGCCGCTGCGGCCGGGCAGTCCGGTATCGAGCAGCACGACGTTGGGACGCAGCGCGCGCGCCTTCTCGACGCCCTCCTCGGCGGTCATCGCGTGCACAACCTGAAAGCCCTCGCACGCGAAGGTGATCGCGACGGCTTTCTGGATGGTCTGGCTATCGTCGATACAAAGCAGTGTCGCCGGCATGCATCACTCCGCGCGCCCGGCACGGGCGGCAATTGAGAGAGATCGAATCCTTGGCGCAGCGGATTTCATAGCCGCGATCGGGTCAAAACTCAACATTCTGTATCAGGGGCTGTCGGGCAGCCCCTCGCCGGTCGGGCACAGGTCCCGACCGGCTTCACCCAACCAGCACAGAACCCAGGACTTGTTCGGCGAAAAGGTCTGGGGCAAAGAAAAACACGACCAGCCCCTCGATCTGGGCGGCGCCGCCGATGCAAGGCTGCAGCGGCGCTGGCAGCTCGGCCACTATCTGCTCGCCACCGGGCAGTGGATCTCCCGATGGGAACAGGCCCGACAGGCGGTCGAAGCGGACCGCGATGCGGCCGGTCGGTGTCGGCATGACGCCCGCCAGCATGTTGTCGCCGTTGCGCGGCTCGGCGCGCCGCGACGTGGCAAACGCATCCAGGTCATAGAGCGGAACCATCAGCTCCTCGTGCGGCAGCAGGCCGACCAGCCCGTGGCTGGCGAACGGCAAGCGCACCAGGTCGCGCTCCTCGATGACGCGCTCGACGCCGGTGATCGGCGTGACCAGCGGGATCCCGGCGCCGACGAACGACAGCACCCGCGTCGTGGCGTCCCTGGTCAGGGACTTCCGGGGGTCATCCCTCCGCAGGGATTTCCAAGGGGCATCCCTTTTCAGGGACTTCCCAGGGTCGTCCCTCGTCAGGGATTTCCAAGGGTCATCGCGGGTCATGCCGGCCGCTCCGCCAGCCGCGCGGCCACCAGATCGCCCAGGTTGGCGCCATCGAGCAGCACGCTCCAGCCGCGGGACGGGTCCGCCTCGGGCCGGATCAGACCGCGCACCGCGCCGTCGACGGTCAGCCGGGTCACTGGCGGCACCGGCAACAGCTGTGCGGCCTGCATCACGTCGCCGATGGCGTCGACCGCGAACACGACGATGCCGGCCGCAGTCTTGAGCGCGATCGCTGCCGGGCGCGCCTGCGCCGTGTCGACCAGCCCGGCGAACTCTCCCAGGTCGAGCTGCACCTGCTGTTGGGTGTCGGCGACGCGCTCGACCACGGCGATCGGCAGCGCCAGGCTGACGCCGGCAACGCGCACCAGCAGGAACGGTCCGGTCACGCGTTCCACGGTCACGGTACCTCGTTGCAGACTTGCAAATTTTTGAAGGTGGCACCGCTTGCATCGCCCGAACCGCCCGCCGATCCGAACCACAGCACCGGGTCGCGGCCGACGCTCGGCCCGTGGTACTCGGTGCGCGCCGCCTCGCTGTCGTCGACGGAGAAGACGACCAGCGCAGCGTCCCAGGTCACCCGATAGCTGTGCCACTGGCCGTCGTCGGCGGTCGGCAGCGGTGAACTGTCCAGACAGCAGAACGCGCTGGGCATGGTCAGCCGCAGCGTGCCACCGCTGCCGCCTCCGCAGTCGGCGGCGCGGTTTTGCAAGAACAGCCGGCTGCGCGTGGCGTCGCGTGCGGTCCCGTGGTTGAGGTCGAACACGCTGCGGGCACAGGCTGTCGCGGCGCTCGCCAGCGGCATCTGCCACGACAGCCCCTTGGCCTCGAAGGCGATGGAGCCGCGGTAGAAGTTGCCATTCAACGTGCGCTCGACGCGGGTGCCGGGGGCATCGATGCGCAGGCCGCCGTCGACGAAGCTGCCGCCGCGCAAGCTGAAACCCGCGTTCGAGACGTCGGCCGAACTGGCCAGCGTCGACTGGTAACAGATCGTCGTCGGCTGGTCACACGCCCCATCCTCGTCGACCAGGCTGTCGCAATCGTCGCTGACCCCGTTGCAGACCTCGGCGCGGACAGTGCAGGCACCGCTCGGAAAGGCGCTCTCGATCTCGACGAAGTTGAGCACCGACGGTCCGGCGCCGGTACCGACGTCAAGCGTCAGCATGCCATCGTGCACGCCGATCTCGCGGTCGACCACCCACAAGAAATCATTGCGCAGCGGAGCATCGCCGTCGACCAGTGGCACACCCTCGGCCAGGATGCGCACCGGGCCGCTCGCTGCCTCGGGCTTGCCCGCGGCCAGCGTCACCAGGTAGCGCGCCTCGGGTAGCCGGATCTGCCACTGATCCACGACGCTGACGTCGCCTGCGACGATGTAGGTGTCGAGCAGGTCATCGGTCAGCAGATCGGCGCGCTCGGTCTTGGCGGTCAGGTCGCGGCCCCAGCCGTAGCCGCGCAGGCCAAGCGGATCGCCATAGTCGGCCTCGGCGCCGCTCGGCGGATTGCTGCCGCTGGGTTGAAAGTTGATCACGCGGTGAATCGCCGGTGCGTCCGGCCAGCTGCCGCCGTCGACCCGCCCATCGTTCGCGGCTGCATCGGCGACCCCGTCGCCTGCGCTGCGATCGCTGGCGCCAGCGTCGCGACCGCTCGCGTCGGCCCCACTGTCCGGATAGAGCCAGTGGTCTGGACTGCTGATGTGGACGGTGGTCGGCGTGCAGGCCGCGCCCAGCACCACGGTGATGATCAGCCAGCGCATGGTTTGAAAAATAGCAGGTTCGAGCGCGAATGCGATACCGCTGGCCAGGCTCACGGTGCCGGCCGCGTCGCCGCCGATCGGGCGAGCCCATGGCTGTCGGTCAGCGGGTCAACGGGCAGCCCCAGGTAGCGACGGACCTCGGCGTTGAGATCGATCAGCAGCACCGGCCCGATCTCCTCCTGCTGGACCTTGACAGGATCAGCCGGCAGCGGGTCGAACTCGGGACCGGCCGCCAGCAAGAAGCCGCTCATGCTCTCGGTCGACAGATTGCCGTGGTCGGCCCTGACCAGCGGAATAAAACCGTACTCGTTCTTCGCCGCCAGGATGATGTCGGGTGCGGTCGGGCCGCTGTCGAACGCCTTGGGGATCAGCGGCGGCGCATAGGGCCGACTGCAGTTGCGGGTTGCTGCCCACCAGGCGCGCTCGTCGACAAAGCGCAGTTCGCTCGCCGTGGCCGGCGTCACCAGCGCGGCTGCTGCCGGTACCGCCAGGTAGCCCAGCGGGTCGCGGCCGCTGGCATCGGTGCGCCGTACCTGGTAGGCAAAGCGGCGCGCCTCCTCGGGCTTGCCTTCGCGCGCGACCAGCGCCTCGCCACCGCCCGGCGCAAACAGCTGCACCCGCCCCGGCTGCTCCTGCGCCAGCACCAGATCGATGCCGACGTGGCTCTGCAGATAGGCGATCAGGTCCATGCTGCCGATCATCTTGTCGGCTGGACCGCCTGGCTGGATCACTGGCATGGCGCGCAGCTCGGCCAGCGTCGGCCGCTCGCGCCACGGCCGGCGCGCGCCGTCGGGCGCGTGCCGGCGCAGCTGCAGCTCGGCCACGTTGGAGCCGATGCCGAGCACAATGCCGTCGACGTTGTTGTACCAGTCCTGAAACAGCGACGCCTGCAACATCTGCCCGAGATCCGAGCCGTCGGCGACCATCAGCCCCTGCTGTTGCAGGTCGTGGCCCAGCGTCAGGTTGTGGTGGGTGCTGGTCATGCCGTGGTCGCTGAAGATGTAAAACTGAGTGTGGTCGAAGACCGTGCCGCCGGCCGGATGCGGCAGCTTGCGCAGCGCCTCGACCAGCCGGCCGATCTGGCGATCGTTCTGGATCACCATGGTCGTGACGTCAGGATGCGCCGGTCCGCGGCTGTGGCTGGCGATGTCGGCGGCATTGAGTCCGATGAAGACCAGCGCCGGTGGCGGCTGCTCGGCCTGCAGGTCGCGGATCGCCTGGTTGACCAGCAGCTCGTCGAAGTTGGTCATCGGCAGGTTGGCATAGCCGGTCGCCCAGTCGATGCCATGGCCGAGCGGATTGAATTCGTTGACCGAGGCCGATCGAAACGCACCTTCAAAATAGGAAAAGCTGCGGCGGCCGGCGCGCGAGGCCAGGTCGAACAGGTCGACGTCGGGGCTGTCCCAGGCAGTGCGCACGAACTCGTAACGGTCGATCCGGCCGCTGGTGCGATCGAAGCCCTGCACCCGGCGCAGCAGCTGGGGGCTGGCGCGGTCGCTGAACCGGCCGACCAGCACTTCGGGCACCATCGGCGCGGTCGACGACGGAAAACTGCTGATCGCGCGCAGCAGCCGACCGTTCTTGCGCTTGATCAGGTCGCGCAGCGCGGGCAGCTTGCCCTGGCGCATCAGGTCGGCGGCAGTGCTGTAGGCGACGCCGTCGACCAGCACCAGGATAACGGTGTCGCTCGGCCCGGCCGCCAGCGGTCGAGCCACGGTCAGCGCCGCGATCGCGGCCAGCAACAGTGCGGTTCGTTTCATCGATCAACTCCCGGTGCCAGCGCCGCAACCGCAGCGATCACCTCGACCAGGCGACCCGGCGCGTCGTGGTGCACATCGTGACCGCAATCCGCGATCTCGACCAGCGCCGACCGCGGCAGTGCGGCAACCACGGCCGCGCGATAGTCAGCGGGCAACGCCATGTCCCGTGCGCCGAACACCAGCGTCACCGGCCGCGTCAGGCGGCGGGCCAGCGCTGACAGATCGCTGGTCGCCAGCGTTCGGTACGACGACGCGACGGCGCGGCACCAGCCGGGGTCGTGCCGCAGCTGCAGCTGCAGCTCCAGATCGGCGCGCTTGACGTCGTCAAAGTGCTCGACCGAGCCGTGCGCGGCGATCTCGTACACCAGCGTGGGTCCGCTTGACCAGACCGCTGGCCGCGCCAGCAGGAGCATGCCGGCCCGCCGCAGCGGGTCAAAAGCAAACCCGGCCGGGTTGACCGCGACCACCTGGCGCACGCGCTCGGGCCAGCGATCGGCAACGACCAGCGCAACCATGGCGCCCATGCTGTGGCCTACCAGCACGACGTCGCGCAGGTCGAGCTGCTCGATCGCGCGCCCGACCGTGGTGGCCAGGTACTGGCTGGTCAATCGCCGCGCCGGGCGGGCGCTCTGGCCGTGACCGGGCAGGTCCAGCGCGACCACGTGCAGCTGAGCGGCGAGCCGCTGCTGCAGGTCGGCAAAGGTCGCCGCCGACGTCATGAAACCATGCAGCAACAGCACGGTCGGACGCTCACGCGGACCGGCCTCGACCAGGTGCAGCCGCAAACCGTCGACGAACAGGTCGTAGCCGACCAGCGCCGGGGCCGGCGCCGCAGCGGCCGGCGCGCAGACGAGCAGCATCAGCGTGAGCAGGAGGCTCGCTCGCCGCGACGTATGTGGCACGGTCATGTGCAGAAGGGGTCGGTCAACCGCGATCGGCAGCGGTACCGGAGTTCAGAAGTGGCGGTCGATCACTCGGCCATCATCGCGTCGGCAGCAGCGGCCATCTTGGCGGCCTCGGCCTTCATGCCCTCGGCCATCTTCTTCATCCGCTCCTTCATCGCAGCCTTGGCCTCGTCGGGCGCGCCAGCCATCATCTCGCACAGCTTGGGGCCCTTGTCCTTGTGCATCTTCTCGATCTCTTTGATCTGGCCGTCGAGCGCCTTGTACATGGCCTCGTGGAATTTCTTGTCGGCCTTGGCCTTCTTGTCATAGGCCGCGGTCAGTTTCTTGTCCTTGCCAGCCTTGAGCGCCTTGGCCACCGGATCGGCCTTGAGGTCGTCGACGGCTGCCTTGTGCATGGCCGCCATGTCCTTGAGCATCTCGATCTGCTTCTCGCAGGGGCAGGTCTTGCCTGCCTCGGCCGGAGCCGCGGCATCGGCCGGCTTGGCCGGATCGGCGGGCTTGGCCGGGTCGGCAGCCTTGGCCGGGTCAGCAGCCTTGGCCGGGTCAGCGGCCTTGGCCGCAGCCGGGGCCGCCTTCTTGGCGGGCTTGGCCTCTTCGGCGTGGGCGATCAGTGCAACCAGCGGGAGCGAAAACGCAACGACCATCAGTGCCCTTCTCATATGTATCCTCCTTGAATCGGGTCTTTGTTGTTTTGGGCGGCGTGAGCTTCGCCCAAATCGGACCTGTTCGCAAATATTTTCAGTACGTGTCTGCACCCCCGGCGTTGCGCCTGGTCACTGCGCGAAACGTCGGGCAAATGCCTCCGCCGACAACGGCGCTCCGGTCAGCCGCTGCGTCAGCTCGTTCCACGAGTAGCGCGCGCCTGGCGCAAACACCTCGGTCTTCAGGTAATCGCCGACCTTGGTGTCGCCGACATAGACGGCGGTCAAAGTATCTTTATTCTCGAGCTTGGCGATCGCCTCGTGCAGCTGCGACAGGAACAGCACGCCCATCTGGTAGTTGTGGTAGTAAACCGGCGCCACCACGAAGTGGATCTTGCTGGCGTAGTCGGGCGCATTGCGGCCGGCCGGCTGCTTGAGCAGCTGGTACTGCTCGACCATTTTCCACCACAGCGCGTTGAGGTCCTGGCTCGGGTCGCGATAGAGCTCGCGCTCGAAGCGCAGCATCACCTGGGTCCAGCGCGAGAACTGCAGCGGCGCAAACGCGCGCTCGAGCTTGGCCTCGGGCAGGATCTGGTCGCGCTTCTTGGCATCGATCAGCCCCATCTCCTGCACCCAGTACGGGTTGCCCGCCATCTGCTCCATCAGCTGCGCCACGCCCTCGGTCGTCATGGCGTGCGAGTCGTTGCGCAGCAGCCAGGGCAGCGACCGGTCGATGTACTTCGAGTACACGGCGTGCCCCAGTTCATGCAGCATGGTGCCGGTCCACTCGGAGCCGGGCACGATGTTGGCCAGCACGCGCACGTCGCCCAGGCGGTCGATGTCCGACGAGAAGGCGTGCGGCGACTTGCCCTTTTTCTCGTACAGGTCCGAGCGCGCCAGGATGTCCTCGACGTCGAGGCCGATGCCCGAGTAGAAGGCGCGGCACAGCTTGAGCACGTCCTGCTTCTTGTAGACGTCCTCGAGGCCGGTCTTGAAGACGTCGGGTGGCTCCTGGAAGAACGCGTTCTGGTAGTGCCACGCCATCAACTGCTCGGGCTTGACCTTGAGCCGCTTGCTGAGCCGCGCGTCGACGTCGGCCTTGGCCTTGGCAAACGGCTCCTTGGTCAACTGGTCGAGCTGGTCGAACAGCTTGAGCAGCTGCTCCTCGTCGTACTCGCTCTCGGCCAGGCGCATGGCGTAGAAGTCGCGGAAGCCGAGCTTCTTTGCCACGTCGTTGCGCAGCACCACCAGCTCCTTGAGCGTGGGCTCGACCAGCGGACCGACCGCCTTTTGCGCCTCCCAGGCCGCCTGCAGCTTCTTCGAGTCGGTGGCGGTGCGCAGGATCTCGTTGATCTGGTTCTGCGTCACCTCCTTGCCGTCGACCTTTCCGCGGTAGGCGTTGAAGGCCTGCTCGACCTTGGACTGCAGCGCGGTGATCTTCTCGAGCAGCGCCGGGTCGACCTGCTTGCCGAGCATGCTCAGGTACAGCACGTCGAGCTGGCGCTTGAGCAGCGGGTCCTTGACCTTGCCGCCATCGCGGTAGGTCTTGACCTTGGCAAAAAGCTCGGTGTTGGAGAAGTAGCGGTTGAGCACATCCTCGGCCGTCTGGCTCTTCTTCCAGTCGGCATCGCTGCCGCTGACCGAGGCCTCGTACCAGGCCAGGCTGGAGGCCTTGGCCAGCGGCTCGATCTCCTTGGTCTGATCGGCCAGAAAAGAGACCACCTCCTCGTCGACATTCATGGCGGTCGGCTCCTCGCTCTTGACTTGGGTCTGCTTCTTGTCGGGCGCGTTGGCGCAGCTGGTCAGCAGCGCTGCTGCCGCGATGAGGGCGATCGAACGCATGTGGGCTCCTTGGGTGATCGGGCTGCGCAAGTTATTCGTTGATTGGAGTGGGCCCCGGCGGCTCGGTCGGTATCGGCCCGCGGCCAGCGGGCTTGCTCTCCGGCTCGTCCCCCTTCGGGGACTTCCCAGGGTCGTCGGACGGTGCCGACGCGGGCTTCTCGCTGCCGGGCAGGTAGCCACCGGCCCTGAGCACGGTCGAGTTGGGATGGCGAGCGATCGCCTCGTTGAGCGTCTGCTCGGCCTGCTCCTTCTTGTTCTTCTGGTCCTTGAGCAGATCGTAGCGAAATACACTGCGCGCGGCGTCCAGCTCGTCGGCATCGCGCGAGACGTCGGTGGCCTTCATCCAGCCGACGTTGCCCTTGGGCAGGCGCACCTCGGCCCAGGCGTCCTGCTGGCGGGTGACGAACAGCAGGGTGCCGACCGTCACCTTGCCCAGGCGCGGCGCAGCCTCGTCGGGCCGCGCGAACAGCGGCTTCTCCTCCAGCGCCACCACCTCGTCGATCTCGCCAACCAGCAGCGAGCGCTCTGGCACGTAGCCGTCGCTACCGTCGGTGAGCTTGACGTGCAGGAAGCTGTTCTGCGAGCGGCCGTCGTCGAGCAACTGCAGCTTTTCGCCGCGCATCAACGTCGCCTTCCACTTGCCGGTCTTGTCGTCGGCGGCGTCCTTCATGGCAGCCTGGCCGGCGCTGATCACCGCTGCCAGCAGCTTGGGCGGCGGCGTGGGATCGGTCGGCGGGATCTTGATCGGCTGCGGTGCCGTCGTTGCCACCACCGGTTGCGACTGCGCGGTGTTGGCCTTGTCGCTGCAGCCAGTCAGCCAGGCCAGCAGCACGAGCGCACCCGTCACGACGTTAAATGCGCGGATCATCGCGGCCACCCTCCGAGGTCAATCAGACGGTGGGCACGATAGCATGGGATGTCG
>Ga0315268_10001844_pt1 | contig 24324 bp, 25 predicted proteins | sample C1_top_MG_FD_204535 | JGI IMG/M metagenome (GOLD analysis project Ga0315268, IMG submission 204535) | Sediment microbial communities from Yellowstone Lake, YNP, Wyoming, USA - C1_top | ecosystem: Environmental > Aquatic > Freshwater > Lake > Sediment | place: USA: Wyoming | collected 2017-08-01
CTGAGTGGTCGCGACTAATGCCATAAGGCAACAGAAATATCATTATAAGCGCAAGAATAAAAAGCATGCGAATCGGGCCTATCCGGAGCGATGTTGTGTTTTATCCTATTTCTACTATCTCCGCGACTCCTCTGGCTCCGTCCCATGATTTCCTCCATTTCTTGATTTTTATGCGATTCTTGAAGAAAGGCGCGCTCGTCACGAACGTCTCGCCCTCGCCTCCTTCTAGGAACGGGTGGATGTCTCGCTTCTTCGCATCCACGAGTTTCTTTAGAGGTTCGCCCAGGAATTCCGGGCCGAGACCTTCTGCCGATACCGCGGTCACATAAATCTCGAAATATTCAAGCATCTCCTTCATCAATTCATCGCCTTTGTCCTTGTGCCATAAAGGCGCATAGGTCGGGATTCCGAGCTCTTCGCCAATCGAATCGATGCGTCTTCGCTGATACTCACTCGCGATAGCGCCTGCCACAATCCCTTCAGCTCGCAGAGCGCGGAACGCCTCCATCAATTTTTCCCGCCAGTTCTCCTCGCTCGTTTCGACAAAGACCTGCTCGAGCCCGAGCGCTTCGGCTTGTTTTTTCGTGGCTTCGACATTGGGGTGATGGAACATCATGGAGTATTCCGGAGGCCTGACCGTGACTAAGACAACGTCGAAGCCATGCATGATGGCCCAGAAGGTGGCGAAGACGCTGTCTTTGCCACCAGAGAAAAGCACTGCCACGCGCATAGGATAAATAAGGGATGGGATTGAATAAAAAACCATGATCAGGAACGTGAAGTGCGCGATATTCGACTTAGATGGCACGCTTTTCCTAGGCAAAGACAGGATAGAGGGGGCAAACGTTGCCCTCCATGCTATGCGCGAGAAAGGGATCAAGATCCTTTTCCTCACGAATGCCGGCACTCGGAGCAGGGAAGGCGTCGCCGAGAAATTAAGGTCTCGCGGATTCGAGGCTAATGCAGATGAGGTCTATTGCGGATCCTATCTTGTAGCGAAATACATCGCGATGCACCTTCCGGGCAAGAAAGCATATGTCGTGGGGGAGCCAGGCATGGTCGAGGAATTGAATGCAGCCGGAATAGAAGTTAGCGATGATGCAGGGATCGTGGTGGGGTGCCTGGATCGGCAGATAAACTACGAGAAGCTCGGTAAAGCGCACAGATTGATACGCAAAGGCGCTGAATTCATCGCATCGAACAAGGATCACACGTTCCCGACCGAACATGGATCCATGCCCGGGGCCGGGGCGATAGTCGCGGCTATCGAGTTCAGCACTCGACGCAGCGCGCTTGTTATTGGGAAGCCGAACCCTTACGCGTTCGCGCTCATGAAAGAGGAGAAAAGTCTGAAAGCATCCGAGACATTGATGGTGGGGGATAGGCTGGACACGGATATAGCTTTTGCCAAGAACTGCGGGATAAAATCAGCCCTGGTTTTGACAGGGACTTCGAAAAAAGAGGAGATAAAGGAAAAAGGGATTAATCCGGAGCTTGTCCTGGAGACTGTCGCTGGGCTGCCGAAGGAGCTCGGGATCCTGCCGAAATAAATGATTAACTTTTTTGCTAATCGTCTATTATATCCTTCAGCGCGTCGCTAGGCAGCTCGGGCGTGAATAGGCTCTCGTCGATGTTCACCATCTCCGAAGGCGAATCCGCTGTCGATGTCAGGGACTGCGATGTTGATGGTTGGGGGCCGCTCGGGACAAGGCTGTAGTTCACCTGGATGGTCGTGCTGCACCGCGGGCATTTGCCGGATATCATCAGTTCGGCCATGGTGAGCTCGGCATTGATGTCGAAATTCATGTCATTGCCGCATCCTGAGCACCGGATAGTTCTTTTGAGGCTGGTCATACCTATACACCTGGAATGCATTCTGAGAGTAGGTTTAATTAGTTTTTGTTAGGGGGATTTCACTTTTCAGGTGTAATCTTCGTATTCTTCATCACGTTTTACCCTTTCCTCTTCTTTACGCCATTCTTCAGCGTATTCATCATATTCATCTGGTTTCTTTTTGCCTTTTTCTTCTGCTTCACGGACTTTGCCTACAATTCTCTGCAATGCCCCGATCGTTTCAGTGAAGATTACGCTGTTTTGATTCGCCTCATTAGCGAAGGTTTTGGAACCCGTCAGTCCAAGCAATGCTGAACTCAAGGCTATTCGGCAGTTATGGTCCCCAAGGACGGCCCTCTTCTCCAGGATTTCGAAGGCTTTTGTGCGGAGCGCCCCATCATTTGTCATCATGGCTTGGAATAGGGCCGGAAACGCCATGTCGATATCAGTACCGTTGGCATTTGCCATTTCCAAAATCTGCGCTGCCTTCAACCTGAAATTCGGATCCGGGTCTGCAAACGCATTTGCCAAGGCGGTGACGGCAGCCCCAATATTTATCCCGTACTTGGCGGCGTTATCCAAGACATTTAATGTTTCCCACGGATTAGACCCATCAGATAGCGATTTTGCCAGTGCCGGAATCGCAACGGAGATATCCATGCCTCTTTCTGCGGCAACGCGAAAGGTGGTGAGGGTTCCCAGCTGAATGCTTTCCGTATCTGAGAGCCCTTTTACCAAGGCTTCAAAGGCAATCGTTATGTCCGCTCCGGATTTTGCAGCGTGGCCCAGAAGAGAGGTTATCTCAATCCTCATGTTGGGGTTTTGGTCAGATAGAAGTATCGTCAAGGCAGGGATGGATGCAGAAATGTTCGTCCCTTTTATTGCAGCGCTAGATAATGCTGATTCCGCGTCCCAACTGATATCCGGCATGGCAAGGCATTTCGCAAGGGCCGGAACGGCATGGAGAATGTCGACCTTATTTTCGCTTGCCGAACGAAATATCTCGATAACGGTCTTCATGGTTTGGATGTCGGCATCCTGCATCAGTCTTGCGAGGGCTGATACGCCCGTGGGTGTCTCCCGGAGATTGAATATGATTTCACGGTGATTTCCCTCTTCCATCAAGTCACGGTATCTCTGGACCTGCATGGCTTCCAGATTCTGGTAGAGCTTTTTCCACGGTGAGGCTGGCCTTGTTGGTTTTTCCGTTCCGCCAGCCTTCTGCTTCAAGGTCATTTTGTTTCACGCCGCCTTTTCCTCAACTTCCTGAACCTTGCCGATAATCCGATGCATATTCCCAATCATTTCTTCGAACAGCATGGTGTTTTGTTCTACCTCCAATTTGAATGCAGGCGATTCCATGAATCTCATGACTGTTTTGGTCATGGACATGCGAGCATCATGATCCAGGTTTTCTGCTGCTTTCACCAAAGCATCAGTAGAACTCGACCTGACGGACCAGTCCTCATCTGACAAAGCGTTCGCGAGGGCAGGGAAAGCGGCGCTTATTTGTGTCCCTTTCTCGGCTGCCGATTCCAAAGCCAGTGCGGCATTCGACCGGACATCCGCATTCGTATAGGACATGGCCTTGACTAGTGCAGGAACTGCGATGGTGATATCTATCCCGTTCTTGGCAGAATGCCTCAGAGCTTGAGCAGCGCCTGAGGCGACAAAATCGCTTGTATCTGAAAGAGCGAGTGCAAGGGCAGGCAAGGCGGCGGAAATATCGATTCCTTCTATCGCAGCGGCGCCTAACGCATGGGTAGTCTCCGAACGGACCTTGTAGAATGGATCGAAAAGACCGTTCGTCAGGGCTTCCAATGCCGTATAGATAGGTATCCTGATCAGGGCCGCTTCCTTCAAGGCCCAAGTCGCATTCAGACGGACATGCTCTTCAGGATCGATGAGCGCTTTCGTCAAATCGGGCACCAATGCGGAGATATTTGTTTTTTTGCCTGCGGCAGATGCCAAAGCTGCGGCGCCTCTTCTCCGGACAAGGGAATCCGGGTCCTCTAAAAGCTTCTTGAAAATAGGGGCTTCTCCTGGTAAGAACACCAATAAAGAAAAAAAATCGTCTATATCGCTCTCTCTGCATATCTTCCGATATCTCTCGAGTTTTACAGCGTCGATTTTTCCGTCGGATGGCACAACCTCGCACTTCTGCATCTTCATAACTTCCAAATTTTGATAAAACTTTTTCCAAGGGGAACCTGCCTTTACTGGTTTCTCCACTCCGCCAGTCTTCTGCTTCAAGGTCATGAGATTTCACTTCGCGTTTCTCTATTTCTGATATTTGAGATGATCCTCTGCAGGTTTCCAACCATTTCCTGGTATAAAGTTGAGTTCTGTTCTGCTTCATACACGAATCGAGCCGTATTCGCGAAATTCATGATCGCGCTTGTAATAGCAACGCGGAGGGGATGATCGCTTGTTTGAGCAGCTTTCACTATTATTTGTGTGATTCTTGATCGGGTATTTTCATCCGAGCCGCAATAAGCGTTAAACAATGCCTCAAGCGTAATATCTCTTGTTTTCATATTCACAATAGTAATTTCCAATAACCCAGTAGCATTAGGCCAGGCAATAGTATTCGAACTTGAAAGAATGCTCGTTAAACCGAGGATCGCATCGGAAATGTCTGTTCCCATTTTTGCTGCGTTGTCTAAAGCGACAACAGCACTAGAATGAACAAGCACATCTTCGCTGAAAAGCAATTTTGCCAAGGCAGGAACAGCAACGGAAATGTCAGTCCCTTTTTCAGCAGCCCTGGCTAGAGCCTCCTCTGCAGGCCATAGGATATCCCCATTCTCACTAGAAAGCGCGTTCGCAAGGGCAGGTATAGTACTGCTCATATCAATTCCTTTTGATGCGGCATCAGCCAACCCCCAGGCAGCATTCTTTCGGATAGCCGTATCTGGGTCATCCAAAAATCTAGCGACAATTGCAATATCTCCAGGCGAGATTTGCAGAGAAAAGGCAATACTTGATGAACTATCTATTGTTAGAAGCATTCGATAATTTTCCAGTTTTAATGCCTCTAATCCTTCCATAAGAGGTTTCCATTTAGCTGAGGCTGGCTTAGTTGATTTCCCCATCCTGCAAGTCTTCTGCTTGAATGTCATATGGTTTCACGCTGTTTTTTTTCTGCTTTTTCGATCTCTTGCATTAATCGAGCGCATTGTGTCGTCATCTGGACGAACGCAACGCTGTTCCTCTCTGCCTCTGCCTTAAACAAGCCGGAGTGAAGGAATTGCATTATTTGCGAAACAACACTAACACGAGCCTCATGATCGCCTTTAAGTGCGACATTACAGAATGCCTCGGAAGCATACTTTCGGACATCGGCATTCGGATCGGAAAGTAAATTCGCCAAAGCAGTTACTGACTGGGCAATATCTGTTCCTTTTTCTGCAGCATTCCCCAAAGCGAAGGCAGCATACAACCGGACATTCTCATTCGGATCGGAAAGCAAATTTGTCAACGGGCTGATTGCGGCAGTTATGTCCGTTCCTTTTTCTGCAGCATTCCCCAAAGCCAAGGCAGAATTCCCTCGGACATCAGCGTCCAAATCGGCAAGGGCTTTCGTAAGCTCGGGAATTGCACTGCGTACATTAATTCCTTTTTCTGCAGCCTTTGCCAAAGCCAAGGCAGCATTCTCCCGAACAGTAGCATTCTCATCAGCAAGAGCTTCCGTAAGTGCGGAAATTGCACTGCTTACATCATTTCCGTCTTCCGCAGCTTTCCACAAAGCCCCGGCAGCACGCATTCGACAAGATCGATCAGCGTCATTCAAATCCGAAATCATCTTTCCAATTTTCCTGGTTTCGAATCCTTTTCGGATCGTTTCCACCATCCTATCGCATGCCTTGGCGAATGCCGGGTATGCTTTGGCGAATGCCGGGCAATGCCTTGCGAAGCCGGTTTTGGATTTGTCATTGATCATGAAGGCCATATCAGCCGCCACCCTTGTTGTTTGCCTTCTCGTGCTTTCTCTTGGCATCCTGTATCGCTTTCATCACTTTCGCGAAAATCTCTATGGTACGCACATACACCGGGCTGTTCCTTTCGGCCTCGCGTGCGAATGAAGCCGTTCCGATGTATTCGGAGATGCCTTTAGTTATCTTCTCCCTGGTCCCATCGAAATTGCTCTTGAAACACGAATTCAGTATCTTGATCGCTGTGTTGAGGCGTTCCTGATCGTCCTCCGGAAGGATCGCTATGACGGCAGGTATCGCTTCAGAGGCTTCTGAGACATCGATGTTTTGCGATGCCATCCCCTCGATAACGCGCAGGCCAATACTGCGGTCTTCAGGCGATTCCGAGGCTATCAGTTCCGCCATCCTGAGCACGATCGGTTTCCGATGCGCCTGGTTCCGGGCCGCATCCGCCAACGCGGACGCTGAGGCTAACCTGACCGAAGCGTCGGCATCGGTGACGCCTTCAACAAGGAACGGGATCGCATCTGATATGTCGACACCTTTCGCATCAGCGGTGCCAACAAGCCGTATGCACTTCTCCCTTGCGCCCCTCACGAGCTTCTTGTCTTTGAGGGCTGCGATGATATCCGGCATGAAGCCTTGGATAAGCGCCACGCTGACGTTTCCTGCTTCCTTCAATGCATCTGCGGCAACGCCACGGACCTGGGCTTCAGGATCAGTCAATGCAGAGATGAGTTTCGGGATCGCTCCCGAGATATCCACGCCTTTCAATGCAGCTTTACCTATCCCATTAACGGCTTCTGCGCGGACACGCGGGTTTGAATCTGATATGCAGGCAGTCAAACCCGGCATCGCAGGCAGCAAGTCCACATCCGCCCTTGAACCTGCTTCGCGGACAGCCCGGCAGGCGCACACCCGGACTTTGGGAACTGTATCATTTAGCTTGCTGATGATTGCTATCATGGCAAGCGCATGGTTATTCCCTTTTCTTGCAAGCCTCCCTAGGGATTGCACAACCGAGCACCGGGTTTCCGGATTCGGGTCCGTGACGGCGGATGCAAGGGGAAAGACCAGTTCTGGATAATTCGGATTGGTGGTTTTTGCAAGCCCTAAACATATTGCAGAAGCTGCCTTGCTGCGGATTCCCTCTTCCGGATCCTGAAGGGCGTCAGAGAGGTACGGGAAAGCTTCAGATATGTCGGTCCCGCTCTTTGCAGATTCGGCAAATGCAGTGGCTGCGTTTAGTCGCTCGCTCGCCGGGCAAAAGGAACGAAGGGTATCTAAGTCTTTCCTGAGCCCCTCTGGCAGGGATTGTTTCTTTCCGCCCGAAACCGGATTCGGTGGGGCGAACCCGTACTCCGGCAATAGTTTTTTCCCTGCCATGTCAAACCCCCCCTTTCACCTGCGATTCAGGTGCCATTACAGTCTGGCTCCAGCTCACCCTGATTGTTTCGAAAAACGGCACAAGGACCTCCATGACATCCACGTACTGGACGCTATTCCTTTCTGCTTCGGAGAGAAAACGGTTGGAGGTGAAAAAACTGTTGAAATGCCTGAGCATCGAGATCCTGGTTTCAGGGTCCCCTTTATCCGCGGCTTGTGTGAGGAATTCTATTGCTGATCGCCAGATGTCAGGGTTTGGGTCAAGGATATTATCCACAAGGGCTGAAGCCACGCATTCGCGGTTCCTTGGATTCAGGATGGCTTTTTTTAGGATATTTGAGGCAAATCCCCTTTGATCAGGTTGGCATAATGCCCGAATCGTCAAACCGATAAAGGGCGAGATATCGATTTCATTTGAAGAGATGAACAATGCTTCGAGAATGCTTCTCATCGCCTTGAAGTTCTGGGGGCCTTCCTTTGTGGAAAGGAATGCGATCAGTTTTTCCCGGCTCCCGGCATCCTGGGATGCGACGATGAGCGTCATTGCAGCTTTTTTCTGCAGTTTCGTGTTGGGGCTTGCCATGGTCTCGAATATCGCTGGATAAACCTCCGAGATATCATTCCGGTTTTGCGCGGCTTGTTCCAGAAGGTCGACTGCTGCCAGGCGGACCTCAGAATTAATATGCTTGAGCTTAACCTCGATGATCCGGATGACCGGCTCAATGCTGGCGCCTTTTTTTATTGCCTGGATAAGGGCTTCTGATGCATGCCTCCTGACCAGGTCGTTCCCATCACCGAGCGCCCTGGCCAATGCCGGGAATGCCGGTTGGATATCCACGCCATGGTCGCATGCGTATCTCAAGGCCTTGGCCGCATTCCAGCAGACAGCGCTCGATGAGTCTGAACGGAGGCTGGCGATCGTCGCCACTAATCCGGGATTTTTCACGATCTCGGCACCGACCTCATCCGAGAATCCGTCCTCAAGGGCTTTGCGCAACTGGTTGTAACGTATAACGGTGCTGAATGATTCCAATGGAGGCTTCTTTCCACCTGCCATTGGGTTAGGCAATACCGAATCGGTTCCTTGCTTGAATTTTATCCCTGCCATCTAGACAGCCTCCTTCATTTCAGGCTGTGCCTTGAGCTGTTCGATGAATGACTGGATTTTTTTCATCTGTTCCACGAAGGCGACGCTGTTTGTTTCTGCTTCCTGCATGAAAGCCGGTGAGTTGATAAGCGATAACAAGGCGCCGACCATCTCGGCTCTCTGTTCCGCGCTGGCTTTTCTGATGTCAAGTTGCCAAAGATTCGTCTGTAACATTTCCCGTATTTCCGGTTCAGGATCGAAAATCATCCCGATCAGCGTGGGAATAGCGAATAAGATAATCCCGCCAGCGCCAGCTGTCTTGAGCAAGGCAGATACGGCATCCACGCGCACATTGGCGTCATCGATTGATGTGGCATCGAACACCAGGGGCATAAATGGAGCTATATTAATCTGTGAAGAGGCATTATTCAGAGAGGAAAGGATATTTTTCCTATCGTTAGGCTTCCCATCATTATAGAGCTGGTAAACCGCATCGATAACGGCACCCCGCTCAACGATTCCCGCGGGGAGATCACACAACGCTATGGCCGCATTGACGAACATCACGGAATCCCTCTTCGAAAGCAGGGTTAGCGCTATCGGGATATAGCGCGGATTATCAACGAGTTCGTTCCTCACGGTTTTGAAATCCCCGTGCTTCACATGCTCCCGGAAAAACGGTTCCATTCCCCGGATTATCCCTTCTGGCAGAGGCGAAGGCTGATATTTGGCGTACTGCTTGGGGAAGAGAGGGACCATCTCGCGGATTTGCTTTGGTTCAACCATCTAGACGGCCTCCTTAATCTGAAGCTTATCAATAATCTGCTGAAGATACCCAAACATCTCTACGTACAATACGCTGTTCCGCTCGGCCTCACCCGTGAAGATGGGCGTTTCTATGTAACTGATTATGGCATTTGTCAAAGATACGCGGGTGTCGTGATCCCCGGTCTCAGCAGCTTTTGCCAAAATGTCGAAAGCGCGTTGCCATATAGCCCTATCAGGATCCAGAAGCGCGCGCAAAAGAGAATCAAGTGCGTTTTCTCTGTTTTTGTCATTCGAAATTGCATTCTCCAAAGCTTTGCCAGCATCCGTTTTGACATCCGGATCGGAAAGCGCGTTTATCAGGGCAGGTAAAGCAGCGCTTATATCCATCTCCAAGGCAGCACTTGACAGACACCGGGCTGCTCTCCAGCGGACCGTCGTTTCCGCGTCTTTCAAAAACGTCCCGAGAAATACTACATCTTCAGGATATGATTTCAGCGATGAAACGATTTCGGGCATATTTCCAAACTTGAGCTGCCTCTGATATTCACTCAGTACCGCCAGGTCATTCCGTTCCACCAGCGGATTGCCTGAAGCAGGGGCTGGCTTTCCTGATTTCTCCACTCCGCCTGTCCTCTGCTTGAAGGTCATCGTGTCTCGAACCTCCTTAGCCTTGGCAGGTTCGCCTTCACGAAAGCCGAGAACGCAGGATCCAGCTCCTTCTCCGTGCTTATCATGGAATAGTTGTTCCTGGCAAGATAGAGGTAATCCAGATAATCCTGCATTTTTGGGAACATCGGCGAGTAATATTGCTCCATGGGCGGCACCGTGATATCGTAGAACAAAATCCCTGACTTCTTCAATTCCGTGACAGCATGCCTGACATCCTCGACACCGCGTATCCCGTTGTAGTTCTCATCGACATCGGCAGGCATGGAATCATTCAGAAGCAGCGCTATCTTGACGTCAGTGCGCTGGCTGGAGAGCGCCTCCCCCATCATCCTGATTATCGCCCCGTCACGGTTGGATTGGCCAGGCGTAATGGATGCGTAACGCATGCTCTCCCTGAAATGCTTGCCCTGGTGGTACCTGATATTATCCCGGCCTGAACTATCGAAGAACCCGTACGAAGTGGAGACACCCGGTATCCCGTCAAGCCCTTTCATCAGCGAATGCATGGAGGATAGGATGTAATCTATCTTCTTCCGCCCGTTGTTCGCGATCCGGTAACCGGTGGAACCGCTCGCATCGCCGACCACCATGACCGAGACAGAGCGAGAGAACATATCCATCTCCTCGATATGGTATTCCCTGGGGACCCTTATGCCCCTGCGCCTGACTTTCGCCCATTCCCTTCTTTCAGCAGGGTCGATTTCGCCGTGCAAGGCATCAGGGGATTCCACAACCCTCCTGCTCATCAATCGCCTGGCGGTGTTGCGGATGTTGGAAGCGACAACTTCGTCCCCTAGGAATTTCGATTCCGGAAGGCGGATAGGTATTATCGTGCAGTAATCCCTGACCTCGACCCCGTCTACCAGCTCCTTGTTCCATTTTCCAGTCGGATGTATCGCAGTCGGGTCGGCCGGTTTAGGCTTGTTCCTCTCCCTCTCCTCTTCGGCTTCCCTGGCTTCCCCGGTGATACGGTCGGTCGCATCCTTTGCCAGCTTATCCTTTTCGGCAGGGGTCAGGTTCTTGAGGTGCTCCTCCATCTTCTTCCTGAGCTTGTTCCTGATGTCTTCAGGGAGAAGGTCCATATCTATTCCATCCGAGGGGTCCATGCTGAATTCCACCTTTTCAGGGTCGAAATCGCTCAGGCTCAGGGGGCCGCTCATGCCTTCGATATTCTCCCCGTTCTCCCCGCAATCATTCGTCTGCGGATCCTTGAGCAGGTGCTTGACCTTGTCGTATATCCTTATTGATGCGAGGAAGCTTCTCGTGCAGTTGTTCTCCCGGGCCCCGGCTACCATGAGCAGGTCTGATTCGAAACCGAGGACGAGGTCCAGGACTTTGCGGTCCATGCCCAGCAGGTATTCGATGTTCTCCTTGTCAGGGCCATCGGCTTTCCCGAAGCGCAAAGATCGCATGAATGACTTCCTGTCCTCTGCCGCCGAAAGCATCGTTATGGTCTGGAGGAGCCCTTCCATGAATGAGCTTGCCGTAAGCGCTGTTGGGAACTTTCTGTAGTTCTTCAGGAAATAAAGCATCATGCGCCGGTAATCCTCCCGGTAGCCCGGAGCCTTGTCATCGAGCCAAGCGCTGTCCATGCGTAGGTCTTCGACTACATTCGACAGGTGCTTTACGTACATGCCATGCTTCTCATCCACGATCAGGGGGAGGAGATGGAATACTGAGGTCAGGAGGTATTCCTTGCCGTTCTTCTCCACGACCAGCACTTTCAGGCGCAGGTCCTTCGGGCCCTGGAATTCGACTTTCTTTATCGAGAGGCCTCGCGATGCGAAGAAATCCGCTATTCCGAAAACATCCAGGATGAACGAGCCTTTCACGATATGCGAACCTTCATGGAGCGTTGTCATGAAGAATTCCCTCTCATTGTCAGTGCGCTCCGGGAACGATGACACGTGGTCGGGAAGGTAGAGGTGCATCTCGTCCCTTTCCTTGACATGGGGCGCATGCGACTTGGATTTCTCTGCTATCAGGCGCCGGTCGAACTTGTGCATGGCAAAGATCGTGAGGGCCTCCTTGATGTTTTCCAGGAAAATGGCATTCTCGGATATCTTGAACTTGCCGACATCATCGTAACCCGCGCACATCATGCAGTAGCGGAAGAATTCAGGCACGTTGGCGCCTGTATCAGTCGAGAAGCGCTCCTTCCCTTCCTTGACCCACGCCTCCAGGCCTTCGATCGAGAAGAAAAGCATCTCCTTGAACGTCTGGTCGTTCAGGGCGCCCATGAACAGGAGCGGATTGACTTCAGACAGCTTCTTGTATGTTTTCAGGAGCTCGATCACGAATTCCTCGTTCCTTTTCATGTATGCTATTGCAATCTTCTTGATGGAGAGTTTCGCGATGATGTGGTCTAGGCCCTTCTTGTACATGCGGTCTATGATCTTGGTGACCGCGATGACCGTCTCTTCAGGGGGATCCATCTTGAGGAGCTCTTCGGTATCGTTCCCGAGCTTCCGGATGGTCTCGAGGGACGGCCTTGCGGATTCGATGGCGTCCAGGAACCGCTCGACACGGCGCGTCCCGAACTTCTCCTTCATGGGTTCGGCAGCGGCCCTGAGGCACTTCATGCCGTTCTTGTCTTCGGACGGCGCGGTCATTCCAGGCCTCCTGATTTCTGGGGTCATGCTGGATCATCTCCTAATCTGCCGATATCGGCAACCATCGGCGCGAATGCGTTCATGGCAGATATATACGTACCGGTGTTCTTCTCGGCTTCAGCCATGATATCAGGCCTGGATATCAGGTCCATCATCTCTTTCGCGATCAATGCCCGGATTCTCCAATCGCCTTGCAAATAGGCATTCCTGAGTGTTTGAATGGATTTGGCGCCATCTAGCCGGTTCAGCGGATAGAATGCATTGTTGAGAAGGAATGGGAAGCTTGGCGAGATGTCGATTCGCCTGCTTACGAGGAAAGATAGCACATCGATCGCTATGCCATGGAGTTGCGGGGATCCGATGTTGGCTGCATGACTTATCAGCGGAATACTGTATTGCGCATTTTCTGGCTTGACGATGCCTTCCATGGCCTTCATTGCCAACGCTCTTGCTATGATGTCCGGCCCAGTGAGGACTCGGTTCAAGGTCTTCAAGGCCGCATCACGGCTTGATTCATTTGCAATCGCATGGCTTAGGGCGGCGATGGAATTTTCCCGGATAGCGGCCGTATCCACTTTTTCCGAAATTTTTGCAGTAAGGGCAGGCAATGCAGGGGAGATATCAATCCCGGCTTCAGCCGCTTTCGATAATATCCGGGATGCGTTTGTGCAGGATTTTTCATCGGAGTATAGCGCATCGACAAGGAGGGGAATCGGAATGGATCTGGCCACATCCCAGTTTTTTACAACCGCATCTGAAAGTGCTTGCAAGAGCGTGGATGGAGGCGTTTTCTTTCTTTCCTGCCAGGATTGTGTCGGCAGGACTATGATATGCTGCCCGTCGGTTGACAATCTCTTCAAAACGTAAGAGATGCTCTCATCGCGTGTCCGTTCATCCAGGATCAGGGAGACCAAGGATCGCATCGATTGCAGCCAGAAGCCGCCAAACTCGTTCGCGAGCGAGTTCACCAGGTCCTCGATGGGCACTTGAGCCCCTTTGGAGAGGGCGATGCTCAAGGCTATCGCAGCATTCATAGACAATTCTCGATTAGTATCGGTTACATGCCTCGCCAGGATAGGGGCGGTGGCTGAGATGTCAGCACCATTTCTACCTGCCCAGATCAAGATAAGGATCGTATGGGTCTTGATATCGTAATCTTCTGATTCTAGGTACGGAACCAGTTTCGGTATCACTTCTGAAATGTCGACCCTTTTTTTCGAGATCATTTCAATCGCCCAGAAAGCGCACCTGCGGGCAAAATTATCTCCATGCGAGAGCTGGTCCGCTAATATGGGCAGAAGCTTAGGGTTCTTGATCACTTGGTTCGCGATTTTCCGGAAGGACCCTGCGGCGAGCAGACTCTGGAACCTCGCCGAAATCTCCTGCGGATTTTCGAGCAACGGCTGCGCTGCTAATGGTTTTTTGGTTCTGGAGGCGGTGTGCGGCTTGTTTTTCAGCTGGTTCATGATGCAGCACCCTCCGTTTTCAAAGACCGCTCGATCCCGGAAACAAATTCAGTCAATGTCTGCATTGTCGAAACATAAGTCGCGGTGTTTGCTTTGGCTTCGCGCACCAGCAGTTCGGAATGTGAGAAATCGATGACACATTGGATAAGATATGCCCATTCCTCATCAGTTGCAGCGTCGGACATGTTCCAGAGCACATTTCTGCAATAGCTTCGAACGACAATATCCGGGTCAAGCAGGTACGGCAGTACTTTTCCCGCAAATTTGGCCGAATCCGTCATTATCGAGGCATAAAACAACTTGATGGTCACCGGCCTCAGCTTCGGATCATCCAGAGTTTCCATGATTTTGTCTGTGATCTGCTTGCGGTTCTTGCCATGCTTGAGGGCTGCGTGCAATACCCGTTCGATTGGCTCTGGATCGGCTAGGACTTTGTTGCTGGCAACGATATCCAGAAGGGGCTGGATAATTTCGGACATGTCGATCCCGTTCTCCGCAGCTGAGCGGAGGGCGGCAAATCCGGCTTCCGAATAAACCTTCATCCCCCCATCTGTATATCCAGTAGCATCCAGGAGTGTCTTGACTATCTTCGAATCTTCAATCGTCCCTGCCAATTTCGGCATCAATAAAGGCATTGCCCTGAGGCTCATTATCCTGATGCGGGGATCTTGGTCGCAGCAAGATTCCAAGGCATGCTGAAGCCGCTCTTTGGATTTCGTTAACTGCGCGAGCGCCCATTCAGGTGGATCGGTTTGCGTCAAATGCAGAAGTTCATCGAACTCCCTTCTTTTCTGGCGTTTTATCCGAGACTCGGCGTAAGCCTTCGCTATTGTCGGGCAGTACCTGGCGAAACCTGTCTTCGAGCGGTCTACGAGCATGAAGGTCATGGTGCAACACCCGTCCTCTCGACAATATCGGCCCGCTTCAGCAGCGATGCGCAGATACCGATAAATTCGACATAGAACACGCTGTTCTTCTCAGCCTCTTCCATCAATATCCTTGAATTCGAGTAATCCAGGAAAACCTGGATGATCTTCAAATTGGTCTCGGAATCCGCTTTCCTGGATATCGCCTTCAGGGCGTACGCTGTGGTCAACCTTAATTCCGGGATTTCGTCGTAGAGAGCTGATGCGATCGTATCCACATAGGCACCGGCATCCGCACCGTTCTCAGCGGCCTTCCAAAAGGCATTGAGGACATTATGCCTGGTGCTGGCAGGGCTATCCTTGCTTTCTAACACCTTTCCCAGCAGAGGGAATGCCTTGCTGATATCGACCTTATTGTCTGCCAGGCCTGATAGCGCCTTTACTGCTCTGTTTCGTTTGATGTTATCAGCGCTTTCCAGGCAGGAGATGATCGTATCAATGACCAAGCTGATATCAGTGCCATGCTCGGCAGCAGTGGATAATAGCCCTAAAGCCTGCCGTGATATCCGGTCATCAGGGGAATTTATGAGAGCGGCAAGCGGTTCAACGCAGAAACTTATGTCGCTGTTGGAATTCGCGGCACGTTCGATGCACCTCAGCGCATAGTCCTGCAGGTCAGGATCCGGGTCTCTTAGGCCTTTGCCTATCAACTTCAGATACCGGTCATCATCGGCATGCTTCTCGGATGCCGGTTTGAGTATCTGGAGGGCGCTCAGCCTGACCCTCTTATCTTTATGGGACAGGGTGGAATCAAAGATATCGAGTATGGAGGAGAAATCCGCTCCTGCCATCGCTTTGTTTTCGAGATACCTCACGACACTGGTTTGGATTTCCTGCGTGGGGTCTTGAAGCCCTTTGGCGATCAGGATCAGGGTGGATGAATCATCAGGATTCTTATCATGGCTCTTCTTCAGGATCGAGAATGCGCTTCTCCTTACCCTGGTGTCCAGGCTCGAAAGCGCTGATTCCAGGACATCCTTGACTGGGGCCAGGTCATGCCCGTCTTCTGCAGCATTTTCCAGGAACCGCGTCGTTGCCATCTGGGCATCGGATATCATGGATTTGAATTGCGTCGAGATGATGACAAGCAATCGGACATTCTCCGGATGCTTGGAATATGCGGACTTCAGGATGCTGAAGGCGTTCCTCCTCATCATTTCGTTCCGGTCCCGATACGCGGTCTCCAGATTAGGGAGTATCGGGCTGATGTCAAACCCTTTATCCGCGATGTCGGTCAATATCCTTGCCGCAGATGCATTCAGGGAAGTATCGGCATCGGTTAACGAATTCGCAACGGCTTTCATGATGGCGACGTTTTTGGGCGTTTTTTCAATAGCGCTCCTTAGCAGGCCCATCGCAGAGCGTCGGATGCCGGGATCGCGGTCCTGAAGCGCGGTCTCAAGCTCGTTGCGCACAGAGTTGATGTCTGGGGAAACGGAATTGATATCATAGCCGGAGCCGATAATCGTATCCAGGCTTCTGCTGGCATGCCCCCGTATCATGACATCGGGGTGATACACCGCTTTCCCTATTATCGTCATGAGCTTGTGATCATTTGGTTTGGCCCCTGCCATTTTTTCGAGCAGGAAGAACGCCTTTCTCTGGATTGCTGAACCATTGCCGGATAGAAACCCTTCCAGCATTTTCATGTGCTTGGAAAGATCCGCCCCTTTTTTCATGGCGTTCTCAAGTAGTTCGTTCGCGCGCGAAGATATCATCGGGTCCGGATTTGCGAGGGCATTGATAAGCAGGGGGTAGCAGCATCCGATGTCTTTTTCCATATAAGCTGCATGGCGGATAATCTCGAGGGCATATGTGCGCGTGTCCTTTTCTTTCGTGTTCGATAGGGCTTTGCTGAGGAATTCTGAGAAACTGGATATCTCGAGACCGCTGTCAATGGCTTCTTTCGCCTTGTCTGCCGCTTTGGAAAGCGACAAGCCCCTCCTTTTCGGGTCTGGATGCTCGAAGGCATCGATGATGGCCAGGGCTCGCGGATCTGTTTTTTTCGCACTCGCAGGGTCTGTCAGGGGCTGGTTCTTGCTAAAACCAGCGCCGGCTGGAGGGATTTTCCCATCACCCTGCTTGAATATCGCCATCTCAGGCGGCCTCCTTGGCAAGGAACGATAGCGATTCCGAATCGGCCTTCCCTACGCTACCCTTCAGACTATGCACGAGTCCACCACCTGCTTGGCTGCCGTGAGGAACTTGGTGACAAGCTCATCCGAGACCGGTGCCATGGGGTTGACGATCGCTATTGTTGCCGCATCACGGGCCGGAAGACCTGCGCAGATGAGCCTCATCGCATTCTCCACGCTGCGGTCGGTGGCCTTCTTCACGACGACGCTGCCATGCGCTGTTGCCGTGTTGCTGTTCAGGTCGTTCACGAGTTTCGCGAACGAGGATCCGTATTTGTTGAGCGCAGCCTTCATGTCCATTTGGATTGCAGTTGCAGAACTTGGCGGAGGAGGAGCTATCAAACCGTACTTTTTCTTGAGCATGTCGACCATCTGCTCGCCTGTGTGCTCGCTGAAGCGGATTATCACAATTCGGTCGAGGGTTCGCTCGTGCGGAAGCTTATCCATATGGTCTATCGTCGGCGGGTTGAATGTCAGGATTTTCTGCACCTGGGTGGTCCCCAGTTCCTCATCTGTCTCGCGGATGAAGAGCTTGCCGCGGTTGTCCAGCATACTCGTGAGGGCGACATAGACATCGTTCGGGAGGTCGAAGGCTTCATCCACGTATAGGACTGAAATCGCCTTCGCACGCGCTGCCATTGATATCGGACCGTCGTTGAAAACCATCGAGCCATCCTGCAGGTCCATCACTGAACCGATTAGCTCGTACCTTTTCGCGCGCGGGTCGCCCATGACGGTGGTCAGGGGAAGCCCCTTGGTTTTTGCATGAGTCTGGACCAAGGTGGTCTTACCTATGCCAGGAGGGCCAGCCAAAGCGACAGGAAGGCCTGCCTTGATCGCGGCATCCAACTGCGCCAGTTCGCTGTCCCTAGGGATGTATTTGACCTCGATCTTCAATTGGTCTGCGAGTTTTGCCCTAAGGCGCGTTGCCGCAGCTTCGGGATTAAGCACAAAAACGTTTCCATTGGGGCTTTTCTGATACCTGGCCATGTCTAAACTCATCCTATCACCTGTGCTAAATAGTGCATAGAAATGTTTAAATAGGGTGTTGGAAAAGGATCTGAATAGTAATTATGTATATAAGGAGGTCAAATTAGCGAAATTATGCGTTTTTCGGTTATTATCTCGTCCATCCGCTCGTCCTTCTCATGCCTGGGGAGCTTTTCAACTACCTGGAAATCGAAGCAGATGCCGATCCGATACGCGCCGCAGGATGACAAGTAGCTGTCGTAGTATCCTTTGCCATACCCTAGGCGGTGCATGCAGAGGCCGAACGAGACGCCCGGAACAATAACGAGTTCGGGTTCGGGAGAGGGGGTTTTTGGATCGTTTTCTCGCACGGATGGCTCCATGATGCCGAATTTGCCTTTGACAAGCTCTGTGAACGAACGGAAACGAACGAATGTGATTTTATGGTCTGTGACCGGGACAAGCACCGATTTCCCTGCCTTGATGGCATATCCTATCATCCGCTCGGTATCCACCTCATTGCCTTTTCTGATGTAGAATGCGACTGTCTTCGCTTCTGCGAATCTGGGACGGGAGAAAAGCCGCTCCATTATGGAATCACTCATGGATTGGACCTCTTCCGGGCTGAGCGCATCCCGCTTCGAGAGCATCTTCTTCCGTAATGCGACTTTGAGGTGGTGGACCATCTTATCTATCGATTAAGGGGATGTGATAGATTAAAACGTTTTCCCACCCCCATTCCTACCTATGGAAGCGATTGCAAGATATGTTTTCGAAGCAGGCATGCTGAAACGGGTGAAGAGGAGCGGCTGGTGGGCCGAGAATATCAAGGACCCTGAGACTGTCGCTGAGCATTCGTTCAGGACAGGGATTATCGCGCTAATCCTTGCCAAGATGGAGGGGCTTGATGATGATTCGGCGAACAGGCTGTGCGCAGCCGGAGTATTCCATGATATGCTTGAAGCAAGGATAGGCGACATGAACAAGGTAACGGCCAGGTATGTCACTGTGAAGGAATCGCTGGAAGAGAAGGTCATCAAAGACCAGATAGCGGATCTCCCGAGCGACATAAAAAATGCAATCCCGAAAACAAAAAAACTCTCGGTTCTCGAGCGCTCGATATTGAGGGATGCGGATTATTTGGAGTGCGCGTTCCAGGCCAAGGAATATTCTGATGCAGGGAATAAGGGCACGTTCGGCTGGATAAGCCACATAGAGAAGCGCCTGAAGACGAAAAGCGCCAAGAAACTGATTTTGCAGATGAAGAGAATGGATTCGAACAGCTGGTGGGAAGGGCTGAAGAAGCTGGTGTGAGAAAGAAAATATTAGAAAAAATATAGAAGAAGGAAAAATTGGAAAATAAAAAGAAGAATCTATTTCCTGCCTACGATTATCGCTCCGCATGCCACAGCCAGGAGGAATGCAGATGGAAGGCAGCACATGCCGCCTGTTCCGCTCGCGTTCCCATATGCCTGCTGCATGGATTGCTGGAGGGAAGCCGTGTCGTTCGCGTCATAGTATTTGCCGCCGCTGTCAGCTGCCAGGCTCTGCATCTGCGTCTGGGCAGAAGAGCTGAGCTGGAATCCGACGACGTTCACCATCGTGACCCCATGGGAGCTTGCGATAGATGCGAGCGAACTCGCATCGAATGAGCCGCAGGTTTCCTCGCCGTCTGTCAGGAGGATGATGGCTGCGCTCTTCCCGCTGGTTTGCACGTAGGTGGATGCCTCGGTTATCGCATCTGCTATCGGCGTGTCAGAATCCGCGGTGAGCTTGTCTATCTCTGTGATCAGCTGCGTCTTGTCTGTCGTGAACGGGACGACGACCCGCGCGCCTCCGCTCATCGGGTCTCCTGCGCTGTCGCAGGCAGTGTATATCATGAGCGCTATCTCATCGTTCGAGTTCTGCACAATCTGCGTGGCGGCCTGTTTCGCCGCATCCAGTTTCGTCATGCCGGTGTCGAGCGACCCGCCCATGCTGCCGGTCGAATCGATGATCAGCAGGATCGGCCGGGCGAAAGAAAGGGACAACAACAGGCACAACAGGACCATTATCGTTTTCGTTTTCATAAATTTGCACCGCCAGAGTATCTTCGGGAGGGTTTATATGAGTTTTCGAATGACGTTGCCCCTGCCCCGCTTGAACCTTTTGATATAACCCGAAGATTCGAGCTCGGATAGGATGAGGCTCATCTTTGCATCAGAGAAATTCAATGATTCGCGGAGCTCCTTCTGGGTGGAGCGGCCTTCGGATGAATCGAGAGTGGAAAGAACCATTTTCGCATCCGAATCGAGCTCGGGACGCAATGGGACTTGTTTTTCAGAAGATTCGGGAATGGTGTTTTGGATTTCATTGGCTGGTTCGCTAGCACTTGGTTCCGTCTTCTTTGAAGGATGGTTCCAGAAGCGGTTTGCCCAGATGAAGACTACGATGAGAATGAGGATTATTCCGGCTGGAAACGCGTAATCCCAAACGCTCGATGCCCGATCTAGTACAAGGTCCAACCTCTGGTCCTGGATGCCCACCTTTATCTGGTCGCTTGCCAGAAATATCGTGTTCCCGAATTCATCGCTGGAACTAGCCGTGATCGTGAAATTCCCTTCAGGAAGGAAAATGGAATAGTTGCCTTTTTCCGTGACCATCTGGTATGTGAACGGGCCCTCGATCCGAATCACCGTATGGTTGAGGGGTGCAAGGTCCGAGCGGTATATATCGCCATACACGAATCCGGCGGTGGATAGGGCTGAGAGAGCCAGCAGCGCCATAAGCATCCGGACATCATGCATACGACGTGAGTTGGCTTTCTTAATTTATAAACATACTTTCGAAAATGTTTTAGCGAAAATTTCAATATAAATAAGCGAAAACATCGAGTTACTCGGTGATAAGATCATGGAAATCAATAAAGGGTTCATCGTCGCGGTAATCACTTTGTTCGCGATTGGCCTTGTATTCGGATATGTTGGCGGATTGTCAAACGCAGGCAAGCAGCCGGCCCAGACTATCAAGCAAGGAGATAATTATACGATTAACAACTACAATTATACACAGCAGAACATCGAAGAAAAGAACGTCACAAGGATAACGCTCCTTGGCGTAGCGAAAGGCACCGTGGCATCGGATACTGCGATCCTGTACATATCGATTCAAAATATGGCCCAGACGCTGGAAGGGGCGAGGGCGAATTCTAACGAGAGGCTGGATGGTGTAATGAAGGAATTGGGCTCGGAATATGGGGCAACCAGCGATGATTTCTCATTCCAGTCATACAGCGAAGGGCCTACGACAGGGTACATATCGGATTCTAAAATTAATGACGCTGTGACGAGGTCTTTCACCCTGAGGACGAAAAAACTCGACAAACTGGATGAGATATGCCATATTGTCATAGAAAACAATACAAACAACGAATGCTATATCCAGGAACTGGCATTATCGGATGGATTGCGGAACGAGATTCAAAACCAGCTCAGGGACAAAGCAATATTAAATGCCAAAACAGAAGCAGAGGGTATGTTCAAAGTCAATAAGCCGGTATTGATTGAATGGGCGCAAGAAGGTGGAATAGCCCCAGACCAGTCCGGGAACTATCCGTACAATCAATATCCAAATGCAGATATCGCCATGTATCCAGGAGGGGGGTATTACGGGATGGGTTCGAACAGTGAGATGGACAATACAGTCAAGGAATTCATCAAAGGAGGCGCAAAAGTCCAATATACTGTGAAGGCGACATTTGAAGTCCCAGGTTTGGAGGCGGGATCATGAAGAGCATGATGGTATTCTTTTCGGGAATCGTGCTGCTGGTATTGCTCGGCTGCGTATCGACCGTGAATAATCCTAGTACCAAAGAGCAGGTCGGATTGATGATGGGGAATGCCAGTGTACCTGCTCAACCCCGCCTGATCACTTCAAGCGACCAGGGACCGATCCAGGTGGTTACCATCTATGCGACAAACACTAGCGGGAAATGGCTCTTCCCGATGCAGGATTACAATGATGAGTTCATGTTCGCAGGGCTATACAGCGATTCGTTTGTGATGCTAAACAATTCGCAGATCAGATGGATGAATGATAACGAATCGATCTGGCTCACGATCTACAAAGGGAACGGCAGCGGGGTCCTGTTCAATGCCATATATTCTGATGAAATCGATAATTGCGGGACCAACGGGGTCGAAATCCTTGGGAAAAACTACTCGGTATCGCAATTCAGGAACGGTTCGAGCTTCGGCTCGGATGATAAATGGAAAGTCTCAATCGATGGGACGGCTTCATGCCCGAGGCGCATCATCATCTACCTGGACGGGTATATCGATGGGTTGAAGGATAACGATCAGATTTCATTATTCAGGAATGACAATACGATTCTGCTTCAATTCACCAGTATGACAAGCCAACCCCAAGCAATGATCATCGCGACCAAGCCCCATATTTGAAAAACTCACTGGTTGAAGTATAATCGGTTAATCATGGGAGTGCAGGAGAAGCTGAAGGAGCTCGAGACCGAGCTTGGCCGCACGCAGAAGAACAAGGCGACCGAGTACCATATCGGCATCATCAAGTCGAAGATAGCCCAGCTCAGGCGCGAACTGCTATCCCCTAGAAGACACGGAGCCAGCGCAGGCGGCTTCGATGTGAAGAAGAGCGGGGATGCGACCGTCGCCATCATCGGGCTCCCGAGCGTAGGAAAATCCACGCTCCTCAACAAGCTGACGAAAGCAGAGTCGAAAGCCGCGGCGTACGCTTTCACGACATTGAAATGCATCCCCGGGATATTGGAATACGAGAATGCGAGGATACAGGTGCTGGACCTTCCCGGCATCATCGAAGGCGCAAGGGACGGGCGGGGAAGAGGAAGGGAAGTCATCGGGGTCGCAAGGAGCTCTGACATGGTCCTTATCCTGGTCGAAGCGACAAGCCCGAGGCAGATCAAGGTCATAGAAGCCGAGCTTTATGGTTTCGGCATACGCCTGAACTCGAAACCTCCGGATGTGACTATATCCAAGATGGCCCGGGGCGGGGTGACTATCAACCATACTGTCCCGCTCACGAAGATAAGCAACAAGGAGATCCTTTCGGTCATGAACCAATACGGTATCTATAATGCGGCTGTTGTCGTGAGATCTGATGTAACGATCGATGAGTTCATAGATGTGATAGAAGGCAACCGTGTCTATATACCTGCGATCTATACCTTCACAAAGACGGACCTCATCAACGATCCGTCCAAACTCCCGCAAGGCTACATCAGGCTTGCAGCGGAGAGTGGGAAGGGGATTGAGGAGCTCAAGAAAGCGATATATGATGCGCTATATCTTATCAGGATTTACACAAAACGGCGGGGCGAGAAAGCCGACCTCACCGAACCGATGATTGTCCGCACCGGGATAACCGTGGGCGAGCTGTGCGACAAATTGCACCGCGATTTGCGGAAGGATTTCCGCTATGCGCTGGTGTGGGGAAAGAGCGTGAAGCACCAGCCGCAACGGGTCGGGCTGGACCATGTGCTTATGGATAAGGACATCATGCAGGTAATCAAGAGATGATATTGAGATTCGTTCATAGGTGGAACCATGGCATACGAAGCAAAAAATTATGACGGGCTTTTGGGGATGGAAGGATTCAGCGACACGCTGCTCAAGAACCACTTCACGCTGTACCAGGGATACGTGGCCAACACGAACAAGGTCGCTGACTTGCTATCAGCTATGATGAAGGATGCCAGGCTCGGGACGCCGGAATACGCTGAATTGAAGAGAAGGTTCGGCTGGGAGTTCAACGGCATGCGGATGCACGAATATTATTTCATGAATTTGAAGAAAGGAGGCTCTCCGCTCGCCAAGGACTCGCTCCTTTACAAGAAAATCGTCCTGGATTTCGGCTCCTACGAGAATTGGGAAAAGGATTTCAGGGCGATCGGCGCCATGAGAGGTATCGGCTGGGTCGTCTTATATCAGGACAAGCTCGGCGATAGGCTCTTCAACATGTGGATAGGGGAGCATGACCTGGGCCACCCAGCTGGATGCAAGCCGAGGATTGTTATGGATGTCTTCGAGCACGCTTACATGACGGATTACGGAATCAAGAAGGCTGATTACATCAATGCGTTCTTCAAGTCGCTGTCTTGGGAGAAAGCCGCTGACAGTTTCGCGAAAATTGTGAAGAAGAAATGAGAAAGGAGAGCTAGAGCATGGTAACCAAAGACGAGATTGACAAAGTGATTGCCTGGTGCGAGCAGATAAAGAAAGAGCGCAACCGCATCTATGTCATCGAGCGCAACCCTTTCCGCGACGATATCGATTGGACGCGGCGCTTCGTCCTTATCGAGATAGACCGGCCGAAAGAGATGGCAACAAAGACCAATCTCGTCTATGATTCCACGATAAAGAGCCTTTGGCAGTTCATGAACGGCGACTGGCGGAAGATAGAGCCGGATATCAGGATACAAAGATGAAAATATCAGGCGACCTTGGCCCTTTTCTTATCGATGAATGTCTGGTGGATGGCGTTCACGATATCCTGGCCGATCTCATGG
>Ga0315268_10001845_pt1 | contig 24323 bp, 21 predicted proteins | sample C1_top_MG_FD_204535 | JGI IMG/M metagenome (GOLD analysis project Ga0315268, IMG submission 204535) | Sediment microbial communities from Yellowstone Lake, YNP, Wyoming, USA - C1_top | ecosystem: Environmental > Aquatic > Freshwater > Lake > Sediment | place: USA: Wyoming | collected 2017-08-01
TCAGCCGTATCGCTTCCTGTGCTTTTCGATCAAGTTTGCGCCCATCTTTTTTCATGCAAACTCTGACCACAATCTCAATCCTGAAGTTCCTCGTGTGTCGCCTTATTTACTGACTCATGAGTAATATATGCGGTTGCGTTTGGTTCGTATGATGAAAGGATACGGAAATTGAAATGTCCAACCCTCGCTAGATCATTCCTGGTTTTACGGGCATTTTCCCTGCCGCGCTTTTTCCTGTTTATCGTCTGCAGTTTGCTGATGGCCGTGCCGGCAGAGGCGCATGTCAGTATTGGCAGTGTCAGCCATTCGATCATCATCGTACGGGGCGACACGGTGTCGTATTATCTCAACATGTCGCCAGCGGCTGCCAAACTCCTGAGACAGGAGGTTGACCCGAACACCACGGATTTTCAGGATTATTTCACTTCCGAATTGAGCGTAAAGACTTGGGACAGAGAATGTCAGCTCACCAGGATCGATAAAGCTGTTCCAGACGCAAGTGGCAGTTGGATCGTCCACCTGCTCTATCGCTGCCCGCAAAAGGTCAATGACTTGACGCTTACCTCGACCCTGTTTCTTGATCTGGACGACAAGCACACGCAATTCGTTCGGCTGGCGCCATCCGATGATCCCGGCAAGTCGTTGCGCGAGGCGGTGCTGAATGCATCGAATACAACCTTTCATATTCCCAATGTTTACACCGGGGGGTCGGCTTCCAGCGACCGTATGAAGTCCTTTTTCGAGCTTGGGGTGATGCATCTGCTCACCGGTTATGATCATATTCTGTTCCTGTTGACCGTGATCATCGCGATGAACCTGATGGACACCATCAAGGCGGTCACCGCATTCACGCTCGCACACAGCCTGACCATGGCATTGGCATTTCTTCACCTGGTTTCGCTGCCTTCCAGTATCGTCGAGCCTCTGATTGCACTCACTATCATCTATGTGGCCATCGAAAATGTTTACGCAACCAGGGTCAGTAAAAGATGGCTGCTGACGGGCCTGTTCGGCCTGGTGCATGGCCTCGGTTTTGTCGGTGCATTGAAGGCCATTACCGTTTCGCCCGATGAACTGTTGCTTTCGCTTTTTTCGTTCAATATCGGTATCGAAGCCGGGCAACTGGTGATCATCGCGATTTCGATACCGATATTGCATTATCTCAGGAGCCGCGCCTGGGATCGGCGGTTCTGCCGTGGTTTCTCCCAGGGCGCGGCGATGTTGGGTATTGTGTGGCTTGTTCAGAGGGTGCTTTTTTAGTCTGAGCGCAAAGGAAGCATGGTGGTAAAAAACTTTATGGGCAGGATAAGGGTGTGCATGGCGGTATGCGCACTGGCATCTGCAAGTTGCTGTTTTTCGAGCGGCGCGGTCGCCGCCATGACACTGAAGCAGATGAAATCCCTCAAGGGCGCAGCACAACTTGAAATCACCGTGGATCAGGTGTTTCGAAGTTGCGGCCTGGCAGTAGCAATCGTGGATCATGGGTCAGCCGATGCTGCGAAGCAACCCATCAATTGGCGCGGCGCGGCTATGCGTTTGTCCGAGATGAATTGGGATGCCGTATACGGTTCACGGCAGCGCAAGCCGGAAATTGCCGAGGGCTGGGTCAATCGGGGCAAAGCCGATATGCGCTGTACCTCCGGGTTGACCCGATTGCTGTTTCATGCCAAAGGTGATGTCGGCGTCGTCACCGTCACCAAGAAAACGCAGGGCTTCGGCTACATCACTACCTATCAGGTACCGAAAGATTTATTCAAGGCCCACAAGGTGGTGGGCGCCGAAGCGGCCCTGACGAAGAGCCTTCCCGTCTCGGCTCTGGTGGGCCGTTATGGCCAGCCGGACGAGGTGGTAAAACAACCGGGAGCCAAAGACAATTTTCGCTACTGGGTTGTTACGCTTCGCGGCCACAGGCCGGAATCACTGTATGCGGTTGATTTCGAGATCGACAACAGTACCTGTAAAACCTACGTAATCAGTACGAGCGACGTTGATTTCGTTCAGCGGCGGCTCGAATCGCTGTTGAGGCAATGGGAAAAAGATTATGTTCTGGACTGACTGATTGCAAATTACAGGGAAACCAATTACAGTGTTTTTTGGTTCCCAAGGGCTTTTTAACCAGGCTTTTGCGAAATATCATAGATACGATTGAAATCGTTTTGGAAATTTGGTGCTTTTATGAGAACAATGCCGATTGCGCCCTCGTCAACAATGCTGCGCTGGATATTTTCCATAAGTATTTTTGCGTTAGCGTTGGTCATGATTTTTCCACTGCACTTCGAACAAAAGTATCCGCTGCAAAGTTTCATGCTACCGCTTGCATTGGCTGGCGTTCTGATTGCAGCACTGATCAATTGTTTTCTCACATTCCCGCATGGAATTGCGATCATCCACCGTGGCATACGAAGCGCGACCGAGGGTACGCTGAAGCCGATCAATACGCCTCGCAGAATACGCTTCTTCTTCGGGCCGGTAATAGAAGATTACAACATTCTGATTCGTAATATGGGCTCGCTGTTCCGTGAAATGGAGCAAAGCCAGCTATCGATTATCGGCGATCGCAATCGCAACGACGCTATCCTGCGCAGCTTGCCCGGCGCCTTGCTGACAGTGGATAGCGACTTTCTCGTGACGCTGTCGAACGGGCAGGCCGAACAACTGTTCGATTTATCTACAGATGATTTGCTGGGAAAAAACCTTTTCGAACTGCTTCCGATCAATGAAGACGGGCGAGAACTGTTGCGGGAGGCTTTTCTATACGAGCAGCAGGTAAACAACAAGGAGATCGTTCTCACTCACGGCAATACGTCGCGACACTACACCCTCAATATCACATTCTTCAGACAATCCCATGATGCCACTGAATACTGCGCTGCCGTTATGCTGCAGGACATCACGGATTACAAACGGCTGCAGGAGTTGATCCATCAGTCGGAGAAGTTCCTGGCCATAGGAAAGCTTGCCGGAGGCGTAGCGCATGAACTCAATACGCCGCTCGGGACGATAGTCGGCTATGCCCAGTTGCTCAACGAAGGCGTGCCCAGCGAGGATAAGCGGCTGCAATACGGGCAGGTGATTTACCGGGAGGCCAAGCGTTGCTCCACGATTATCGAGAACCTGCGGACATTCGCGCAGCGCGATGTTTGCCAGCCCGGGAGTTGCGAGATAGGCAGTGTCATCCGTGAGGTGGTCGAGACTATTCATAACTGCCCGAGCAAGAACCACAATGTGCGAATCGAAACCCATCTGGCCGCCAATACCCCTGTATTGGGAGCAGGGGGGCAACTCGATATCGTGCTTGTCAACATGATAATGAATGCGGTACAGGCTACCGCGGGGGTGGCGCCGGACCCGCTCGTCACAGTTGCCAGCAGTGTCCAGGGCGACAGTGTCATGATAAGTATCACCGACAATGGGCCGGGTATACCCCGAACCCAGCGCAATCATGTTTTCGATCCTTTCTTTACCACCAAACCGGATGGCTCCGGACTGGGACTGGGGCTGGCAATCAGCCAGTCCATCGTGACGCGAATTGGCGGCACCTTGAGCTGCGATATGGATTATGCGGGTGGTGCGCGATTCATTTTGAAACTGCCCTTGGCAATCAGGGAACCGGCATGATAGCAAGCACGATGGAAGCTGGCTCGGTTCGGGAACCTGGGGTGCGGCCGGTGATACTTGTGGTCGAGGATGACGAGCCGATGCGCAACCTGATCGCGGAAGTGCTCGAGCCTCTGGATGCGAAGGTGTTGTTATCCAGGAATGCCCAGCACGCAAAGGAGATTCTGGCAAACCACGAGGTCGGGGTTGTTCTGACCGATTTGCGTATGCCCTACGCTGACGGCATCGAAATTCTCAATTTCGCCAAACAGTGCAACCTGATGACGCAGGTGGTGCTGATCACGGGCCACGCGACAGTAGAGTCGGCGATCGATGCGCTCAAGAGCGGCGCATACGACTACTTGCGCAAGCCGTTTGAACCCGCGGATCTCCGCCGTGCAATCGAAAATGTGCTCCAGTTCTTCCTGCTCAACCGTGAAAACCTTCAGTTGCGCGAGTCCAGCAACTTCAGCGGCGCCGATGACCTGATCGGCAAGAGTCAGACAATCAACTCGGTTCGCCGCCTGATCGGCATTGCCGCGGGCTATGACTGCAGCGTGCTGATTACAGGGGAATCCGGCACCGGCAAGGAAATCGTATCGAGACGCATCCACGCGGAAAGCTTGCGCAGGAACAATCCCTTTGTCGTCATCAATTGCGCGGCCATTCCCGAGAATCTTATCGAGAGCGAATTGTTCGGATACCAGCGTGGCGCTTTTACCGGCGCAGAGCATGCCAAGATCGGGTTGTTCGAGGCCGCGAACGGCGGGACGCTGTTTCTGGACGAGATCAACAATTCCTCGCTGTCGTTGCAGGCGAAACTGTTGCGCGTATTGCAGGATGGCATATTTTACCGCATGGGGGATCCCAAGCCGCGTCAAATCGATGTGCGCTTGCTGGTGGCCACCAATAAGCCGCTTCAGGACCTTGTGGCGAGCGGCAGCTTCCGCATGGATCTCTATTACCGGTTAAAAATCATCGAGATCACAATTCCGCCGTTGCGCGATCGGATCAGTGATGTTCCGCTGCTGGTCAATTATTTCATCGAAAAACAATCCGCCCGGCTCAAGAAGAAAATCAAGGGGATCAGCACCAAGGCGCTCAATGCGCTCGTCCGCCACGATTGGCCCGGTAACGGCCGCGAACTGGAAAATGTTATTCAGCGCATGATCATCTTTACCGAAACTGAGCTTCTTGATGTGGATGTTGTGCCGCATGAACTGAGGGAAATCAAGGAAGGGCGAGCCAAGCCGGCAGATTATGCCTCGCCGCAGAGTCTGGAAGAGCTTGAAATTTCCTTCATATCCAAGACGCTGCAAGAAAATAACGGCAACCGGGCGGTGACCGCAGAGATTCTCGGAATTGACAAGACCACTCTTTGGCGCAAGATCAAACTTTACAAAATTGAGTAATGGATGACCTTGGCATTTCAAGTGAAAGCTGCTGGCAAAACTGATTTGAACTGCTCCTGTTGCATTAGCCGGATGGCGCAAAGTTGTTTACACGTGAATTATTCTCGTCGTCTTGGCGGTCCGGGCATTGAGCAACGCTGCGGGCATGCCGCTGTTCGAAAAAATCCAGGGTCGGTCGCGAAGCCTTGGATCGTCGATCGATAATCCCATACAAATTTGCCAAGGCTGTTATGTCAATTTGAGCCATACGCTGATAGACAGATTCAGGGGGCCGACAGAATAAGAAACGCAATTTTTGGGTGAGACTGACGGTAAGACCGCCAGAAACCAAAAACCCGCAAAGCCAATGACAGTGCGGGTTAACAGTCTGTTGAAATTCTCAATAGCTGCTGAAAAACAGTGAATTTCTGGGGTCACTTTATCCCTCCCAGTGATCTAAAAATCGATTGTAGAGCTTCCTGAGAGGTCAAAGAGTTTCTACATTTTCAAATACCGATAAATTCAACAAACTGTAATGTAGAATTATTGGCGGAGAGGGGGGGATTCGAACCCCCGTTGGGATATTATCCCAAACACGCTTTCCAGGCGTGCGACTTAAACCGCTCATCCACCTCTCCGAAGGGCGCGCAGAATATCCCAGAACGCCTTTTGCCGCAATCAAAAATGGTTCTTCCATTCGCGCAGGGCCGTGAATACGCCCAGTTCACTGGCACCAAGCTCGCTGGTGCCGGTCAGGCCGCGCTGTTTCAGGGTACGGATGATTTCTGTCTGGGTGCAGCGCAGGAAGGGGTTGGTGGCCTTTTCCAGCGCGATGGTGGAGGGCAGGGTGATCCGGTTCGCTACGCGCAGTTGTTGGGTGGCGGCGATGCGCCGCTTCAGCGATGGGTTATCCGGTTCGCAGGCCAGCGCGAAGCGCAGGTTGGCGGCGGTGTATTCGTGTGCGCAGTACACGCGGGTGGAGTCGGGGAGTTGCGCGAGGCGTTGCAGGGAATGGAGCAGTTGCGCCGGTGTCCCTTCAAAGTTTCTGCCGCAACCCGCACCGAACAGCACGTCGCCGCAGAACAATATTTCCGGTGCGATGAAGGCGATGTGGTCGTCGAGGTGGCCGGGAATTTCGATGATGCCGAACGCGATGCGGGGCGCAGCCAGCTTGAGGCTATCCCCTTCACGCAGGTCATGGGTGATATGCGGATTGTTTGGATGTCGCCGCCCATACACCGGCACGTTGTATACTTCGCGCAATTTTGCAATGCCGCCGATGTGGTCGGCGTGGCGGTGAGTGCACAGGATTGCATCCAGTTGCAGGCCGCGCGCATTCAGGAAGGCCAGCACCGGCGCAGCTTCGCCCGGATCGACCACGACAGCATGATGGCCGTCGTGAATGGCCCAGATGTAGTTGTCCTGCAGGGCGGAGATAGCGGTGATTTCAAATAGGGGGCTGGCAAACATTGAGCGAGCGGAACGAAAGCGATGCCGAATTGTAAATTAACTGTGAAAAGTTTGAGCGAATGGTTTGCCACTCCGCAGGGCGGCTATGTGCTGGCGCGCGAGCAGGAGTATTTCGACCGCACCGTGAGCGACATATTCGGCTACAACGCACTGCAACTGGGTTTGCCGGAGCGTGATTTTTTGCGCGGCAATCGGATGCCGTTGCGTTTCAGCGCGGGAAATCATCAGGGGAACGCGGTGCGCCTGATCTGTACGGAACTGCCGTTTGACAGCGACTGCATGGATCTGGTGGTGTTGCCGCATGTTCTTGAATTCGCCGAGTACCCGCACCAGATACTGCGCGAGGCGGCACGAGTGCTGAGGCCGGAAGGCAATCTGATCATCAGCGGCTTCAATCCGCGCAGCCTGTGGGGTATGCATCGCGCACTGGGCAGGCGCGAGGGTTACCCGTGGCGCGGCCATTTCATTGCTTTGCCGCGTCTCAAGGATTGGCTGGCATTGCTGGGTTTTGAAGTGGTGGGAGGCCGCTTTGCAGCGTATGCGCCGCCGTTTCATCAGACCAAATGGCTGGAACGTTTCGCCTTTATGGAAGCGGCGGGCGATCGCTGGTGGGCGGTGAGCGGCGGAGTGTATTTTGTGCATGCGATCAAACGCGTGCACGGGATGCGGCTGATCAAGCCAAAGTGGAACGAGGGGTTGGTGAGCAAGTTGTTGCCGGCCACGCCGAAATTGAACAACAAGATTACCCAGCGTAACGAGACAGATCCGCAATGATTAAAGGCACAAAGGGCTCAGCACCCGCAAGGAGTACACCAAAGGCAGGCAATCCGCCATCGGCTAAAGCCGATGCGGAATTGACGCCCCCGTCAGACACCCGGTCTTCGTCCGGTCAAGACGCAGTTGAAATTTTTACCGATGGCGCATGCAAGGGCAATCCCGGCGTGGGCGGATGGGGCGCGCTGCTGCGCACCAGGGGCAAGGAGCGCGAGCTGTTCGGCGGCGAGGCACACACCACCAACAACCGCATGGAACTGATGGGCGCGATCGCCGCGCTGGAAGCGCTGAAGCGGCACTGCCATGTGCGGCTGCATACCGACTCGAAATATGTGCAGCAGGGCATCAGCGCCTGGATACATGATTGGAAAAAACACGGCTGGAAGACTTCCGGCAAGAAGCCGGTGAAGAACGAAGACTTGTGGCGCAGGCTGGACGAGCTGGCGACGCAACACAAGATCGAGTGGGTCTGGGTCAAGGGGCACGCCGGACACGACGGCAACGAGCGCGCCGACGAATTGGCGAATCGCGGCGTGGAAGAATTATTGAGCGGGCGGAAATTGTAGCAGTTGCAGGTCGGGCTACGCCCGACATTTTTTGAAGTGCGGCGGGTGGCACCAAAGGCAGGCAATCCACTACGTGACAAGTCACGTGTGGAATTGACACAACCCGCCCTGCAAAAACGGGCAAGAATTTATGAGACGCATCGTAGTTGATACCGAAACCACCGGGCTGGACCCAAAGCAGGGGCATCGCATCATCGAGCTGGCGGCGATCGAACTGGACGGACGCAAGGTGTCGCTGCGCCGTTTTCATCGCTACCTCAACCCCGAACGCGAGATCGAAGCGGGCGCGGTGGCAGTGCATGGCTTGACCTATGAGCGTTTGCAGAACGAGGCGAAGTTCGCCGACATCGCGCCCAGCTTTCTGGAATTTATCGAAGGCGCCGAGCTCATCATACACAACGCGCCGTTCGACATCGGCTTTCTCAATCACGAACTGGAATTGATCGGAATGCCGCCGTTGCAAAACACCGTGCTGGATACCCTCAAGGTCGCGCGCGAGATGCACCCGGGCAAGAAAAACAGCCTGGATGCGCTGTGCGGCCGTTATGAAATAGACAACGCGCACCGCAGCCTGCATGGCGCGCTGCTGGATACCGAGCTGCTCGCCGAAGTGTATTTCGCCATGACGCGCGGACAGGAAAGCCTGCTCGGTGACGAAGCGCCAGCGGCGCGCAAACCGGCTGTGTTGAGCACCGATGCGTCCCGCCCCAGGCTGCGTGTGTTGCTGCCCAGCGAGGAAGAATTGGCAGCGCACACACAGCAGCTCGCCGACATCGACCAGGCGAGCAAGGGCGCGTGTCTTTGGAAAAAGCTGGAAGTGTCGGTGTGAGTTCGCCCGGCTGGAAGCGCCGCGTCAAACAATACGGTTATCGGGCAAAACATGTGATTCCGTCATTCCGGCGCAGGCTGGAATGACGAATTGAAAAAGACAACAAGATATGAAAAAAATATGAAAACAGATGTAATTATTATCGGTTCGGGTGCGGCAGGCCTGATGTGCGCTATCCAGGCAGGACAGCGCGGGCGCTCCGTGGTGCTGCTCGACCATGCCAAAAAGCTCGCCGAGAAGATCCGCATCTCCGGCGGCGGGCGCTGCAACTTCACCAACATCAACACCAAACCGGAAAATTTCATTTCCGCCAACCCGGACTTTTGCCGCTCGGCGCTGGCGCGTTACACGCCGCAGGATTTCATCGAGCTGCTGCAAAAACACAACATCGGCTACCACGAGAAAACGCTCGGGCAATTGTTCTGCGACGACGGATCGGATGCGGTGATCGCGATGCTGCGCGGCGAATGCGAAACGGCGGGCGTGAAGCGCTTCATGAGCTGCGAGGTCGGTGAAATCAACTATTCTCCGGATAGCGGCGCCCGGGAAAATGGCAAACAGAAACAGGACGGGCACAGGTTCCACGTCAACACCTCGCGTGGAGATTTCAATTCTGCCGCGCTGGTGATTGCGACCGGCGGCCTGTCCATCCCCAGGACCGGCGCAACGCCATTTGGCTATCACGTCGCCGAACAATTCGGCATACCCATTACCAGGCTCAAGCCCGGCCTGGTGCCGCTGACCTTTGCGCCAAATGACTGGAAGCCCTATGCCGATCTGACCGGCGTTTCGCTGAATACGATCGTGAGTTTCGGCAAGCAGTCGTTCCGCGAAAACATACTGGTCACGCATCGCGGCCTGAGCGGCCCGGCGATATTGCAGATATCTTCCTATTGGCAGCATGGCGAACCGCTGCACATCAACCTGCTGCCGGATTGCGATATGGAGACCTTGCTGGCCGAACAGAAGGCCGGCAAAAAATTGCTGAGCAATTACCTGATTCAATGGTTTCCCAAGAGCTTTGCCGAGGTATGGTGCGCGCAGTTGACCGTGCACAACAAGATCGAGAATAAACCGCTCAATCAATACAACGACAAGGAGCGCAAACAGATCGCCGCACAATTGCACGACTGGCAGATCATCCCGTCCGGCACGGCAGGTTACAGCAGGGCCGAAGTGACCTGCGGGGGCATCGATACGCGCGCGCTGTCGTCGAAGACCATGGAATGCATCGAAGTGCCGGGCCTGTTTTTCATCGGCGAGGCGGTGGATGTCACCGGACAACTCGGCGGCTATAACTTTCAGTGGGCATGGGCTTCCGGCTATGCGGCAGGGCAGGCGGTCTGATGCGGGAGGGACCATGCCCGCAAGCTTTTTGTTCGCGGGTGCGAAAAACTTTTGTCCGGGCACCCGCATGTCCCGCCCCTGCAAATGCTGACCGCTTTTTATCGGTTTAGTGCTATAGTTTTTACCTGATTTATTGATTTGAATTTGGAGGAGTTGACGATGCGTATCTTATGGATGGTTTTACTGGCCACACTGTTGAGCGGCTGCGGCTACAACACGTTTCAAACCACCGATGAGCAGATCAAGGCGAGCTGGGCGGAAGTGCTGAACCAGTATCAGCGCCGCGCAGACCTGATTCCCAATCTGGTCAACACCGTCAAAGGATTTGCCGCGCAAGAGCAGACCGTGCTGCTGGGTGTCACCGAAGCGCGCGCCAGGGTCGGCAGCATCCAGGCCACGCCCGAACTGATCGACGACCCGCAGGCATTCGCCAAATTCCAGGCCGCACAAGGCCAACTGACTTCGGCATTGAGCCGCTTGCTGGTGGTGACGGAGAATTACCCGCAATTGAAATCCGATCAGAATTTCCGCGACTTGCAGGCGCAGCTGGAAGGCACCGAAAACCGCATTACCGTGGCGCGCAACCGCTACATCAAGGCGGTGCAGGAATACAACATCGCGGTGCGTTCTTTTCCCAGCAACCTGACCGCAATGATGTTCGGCTACAGGGTGAAGCCATCGTTTGCGGTGGAAAACGAGAAAGAAATTTCCCGCCCGCCGACGGTGGATTTTGCTGCGCCCAAGGTTCCGGCTCCGGTGAAATGACATGAAAAAATTCTGGGCGCGAGTCTTCCTGCTTGCGCTGCTGACTAGCGGCGCGGCGCACGCCGATGTCGCGCTGCCGCCGCTCGTGCATCGCGTCACCGACCTCACCGCGACGCTGGATGCACAACAGATGCAAACACTCGAATCCCGTCTCGCCGAGTTTGAAAAGAACAAAGGCGCGCAGCTTGCGGTGCTGATCGTGCCGACCACACAACCCGAAACCATCGAACAATTCGGCATCCGCGTCGTCGAGGCGTGGAAGCTCGGGCGCAAGAAAGTGGATGACGGCGCGCTGCTGCTCGTCGCGAAGGACGACCGCACGCTGCGCATCGAGGTGGGTTATGGTTTGGAGGGCGTGCTCAACGATGCCACCGCTAATCGCATCATTGACGAGATCATCGTGCCGCGATTCAAGCGCGGCGATTTTTATTCCGGCATTGAGTCCGGCACAGCGGCGATGATGCAGGTGGTCAACGGCGAGCCCTTGCCGCCGCCGCGCCGTGCCGCCGCAAGCGGAAAATATGACATCGAGTCGCTGCTGTTCGTCGCCTTCGGGCTGGTGATGGTCGTGGGCGGCATGTTGCGCGCGATGCTCGGGCGTTTTCCCGCCGCTGTGCTGATGGGCGGCGCGCTGGGGGCGCTGGCCTGGTTGACGGTTGCGCCGCTGATGATTGCCGTGCTGGCCGGAGCAGCGGCATTCATATTCGTGCTGCTGGGCGGTGGACGCGGCTTTGGCGGCTATGGAGGGGGCGGGTTTGGCGGTGGCGGCTTCGGTGGCGGAGGCGGCTTCAGCGGCGGTGGCGGCGGGTTTGGTGGGGGCGGAGCTTCCGGGAGATGGTGATGAATCTTAAACGCATCATGCGACATCTATCGGCAGGCCGTGCTTCGGTGCGGCGCGTTTTTCCATCGCGCACAATGAATGCGATCGGGCACGCGATACACGCAACCGAAGCGCGGCATGACGGACAGATCCGCTTTGCGGTCGAAGCCTCGCTGGAACTGGCGCCGCTGCTGGCGGGACAGACTGCGCAGCAAAGGGCCGTCGAGGTGTTTTCAAAATTGCGCGTCTGGGATACCGAGCACAACAACGGCGTGCTGATCTATCTGTTGCTCGCGGATCGCGATGTCGAGATTATTGCCGATCGCGGCATCCATGTCAGGCTCGGCAAAGAAGTCTGGGAAGCGATCTGCCGCGAGATGGAAGCGGCGTTCCGCGCAGGACATTTTGAAGCGGGCGTGCTCGCCGGGATACACGCGGTGGGCGAACATCTGTCGCGCCACTTTCCGGCACGCAGCGGCAAACCCAACGAAATGCCGGACAGCCCGGTGGTGTTGTAGTGCAACGATGCGCAAAGTTCCATACATGGCAACAGAAATCGTAGCGAGCGGTTTGGGGGTGGGGGAGGCCAGCGCGCAGCGACCGGAGTTTCGTAGGGTGGATAAAGGCACATCGTGCCGTATCCACCGTTCCGCATGGTGGATGCGTGCTTCGCACTTTATCCACCCTACCGCACTTAACGGGGAGGAATGAATAATGTTACAGCCATGCGCCCGACTTTTCATCCCCATCTGGTAAACGGTTCGACCGGAGATCCCGCGCTGTTCGTCGACTGCCTGTTCGAGCATCGCGCGCTGCTGTTCGATCTGGGCGACATCCGGGCGCTTCCACCGCGCAAACTGCTGCGCATCAGCGATGTGTTTGTCACCCATGCGCACATGGATCATTTCATCGGTTTCGATTGGCTGCTGCGCATTCTGCTCGGGCGCGAAAAGGATCTGCAGTTGTTCGGCCCGCCCGGCTTTCTCGCGCAGGTGGAGCACAAGCTGCGCGCCTACACCTGGAATCTGGTGCACAATTATCTGTCCGATTTTACATTGCGCGTCACCGAGGTTGACGGCAACGGGGCAGGGCGGCGCGCCAGCTTCCGCTGCCACAGAGCGTTCCGCCGCGAAGAGGAAACAAGCCTGGTCTGTCAGGATAATGTGTTGCTGTGCGAACCGGCCATGCAGGTGCGCTGCGCGTTGCTCGATCACGGCGGCACCCCCTGCCTGGCTTATGCGCTGCAGGAACAGGCGCACGTCAATGTGTGGAAGAACCGTTTGCAGGAACTTGGCCTGCCGGTGGGAGCATGGCTGCGCGACATGAAACAGGCGGTGCTGCGCAATGAACCGGAGCAGTGGCAAATACGTGTTGCCTGGCGCGAGGATGGTGCGCGCGAAAGTGGTGCACAACAGGAGCGGCTGGTGTCGCTGGCCGAACTGAAACCCGCGCTGCGCATCGTGCCCGGCCAGAAGATCGCCTACGTCACCGATGTCGCATGGCATCAGGACAACGTGGCACGCATCGTCGGCCTGGCGCGCGACGCCGACCTGCTGTACATCGAGGCGGTATTCATGGAACGCGATGCCGAACACGGACAGCGCAAGTTCCACCTGACCGCGCGCCAGGCAGGCGAGATCGCCCGTGCCGCACATGCCGGCAGCGTCATCGCTATGCATTTTTCGCCGCGCTATCAGGGCGAAGACAGGGCGTTGCTGCGTGCCGAAGCAGAGGCGGCATTTGGCGGCGCTTCAACGACCGCATTCCGGTAAACCACTGCACAGAGCGAAGTTCCGCTGGGTGCCAATTTCTGCCCATCGCGAGTGTCCGCTTCGCGGCAACAATATGCAAAATGCAATTTGACCTTTCCCCAGGAGCCGGCAGCAATGACCAGCCACTTCAGGGGATCCATACTATGAAACATGTTGGTTTCGTCAGTGAATTTCACATTCCTGCAAAAAAAGTAATACCAAAGTCTTATCACGCTCAATTGCGGTGCACGCTTGCGCAATATAAGCGCGCACATAGTGCAAATTGGATATTCGCACATATCGTTATGCAGGCAGAGCCGTAATTCAATACGTTGGCACGATAGCTGCTATAATTAATTTGAGGGTGTTGATCTTGCAGATCAGCCGCTTAGAGAAGAACTAGGGTTCCGACCGTCAATTGAAGCCGATGGTGTCTGGTCCGAGAGTTCTCGGTCTTGTTGATAGCAAGGCTCCACGGAGGGATAAAAGCCCGGGAGGATGTGACCAAGTTTCATTGTTTCATTGGCACCCTCCCGGGCTATTTTATTTTGGGAGTCATGCAATGTCATTTCTACAGCATCCAACTGGTCTATCGAATCTCTCAATGTGTGCCGGACATCCAGATGGCATCAACATTGATACAGCAAAAAGCGAGGCACTATGATCAAGCAAATATCCAAGCAAAACATAATGTGGGAAGAAGCCATTCCCGGCGGTGCCCATTGGTCGTTCTTGATGAAGCGCGGAACCGCATTGCGCATCACCGATGTGGAAGGCGGGGCGAATCTGTCCGCGCTGTTCTACAACCGGGAAGAAAAACTGGAACGCTACAACATGGCCGACACGCTGAAAGCACAGCATACCGCACATCTCACCAAAGGCTTCGTGTGCTATTCGGACATGGGGCGCGTGCTGGCATCCATCATGGAAGACACTTGCGGCTGGCACGACACTATCTGCGGCATGAGCAACGCGGTGCTGGTAGAGAGGAAATACGGCAATGCCGATTACCAGCAGCATCGCAACGCCATGCACCGCAATGCGCGCGACAATTTTCTCATTGAACTCGGCAAGTGGGGTTTGGGCAAACGTGACATCGTGCCCAACGTGAATTTCTTCAGTAAAGTAAGTGTAGACGATGCCGGCGACTTGCATTACGAGACCAATCATTCCAAAGCAGGCGATTTTGTTGACTTGCGCTTCGACATGAATGTGCTGGTCGTCATGTCGGCGAGCCAGCATCCGCTGGACCCCAATTTGAAATACGCACCGAAACCGGTGTTGCTGCAGGCATGGACCTGTGGTGCCGCGCAGAAAGATGACTTCTGCCGCAATTTCCGGCCGGAGAACGTGCGTGGCTTTTACAACACCGAATTACTGTTTGGCTAAGGACAGGAGAAAACATGGCTATCGTCGAGAGCAAATTGGCAGCGCAGCAAGCATGCTTCGACTGCGTCCTGCCGGCGGGTGAATCTTGGCTGCATGAGGTGAAACGCGGGCAGATATTCCGCATTCTTGACCTGGAAGGCAACCAGGCAGTGGATACTCTGTTCTACAACGCGCATAACCCGGAAGAACGTTACAGCGCAGTGGACACGATACGCGAGCAAGGCAATCTGTATCTGACTGCCGGTACACGCCTGCTGTCCACCGAAGGCAATGTACTGATGACCATCGTCGCCGATACCTGCGGCAGGCACGATACGCTCGGCGGTGCCTGTGCGGCGGAAAGCAACTCTGTGCGCTATGCCATTGACAAGAAATACATGCACAGTTGCCGCGACAGCTTTTTGCATGCCCTCGGTCATTGCGGCTGCGGCATGGGCAAGCGCGATCTGACTGCCAACGTGAATTTTTTCATGAATGTTCCGGTGACGCCGCAAGGCGAGCTGACATTCGCCGACGGCATCTCCGCGCCCGGCAAATATGTGGAGATGCGCGCAGAGATGGATGTGTACGTGCTGATCTCCAATTGCCCGCAACTGAATAATCCCTGCAACGCCTATAACCCGACACCGGTGCGGCTGTTGATCTGGGACGAGACCAGGCATTAACAAACTTTAATCGGTATCCGGACGACCGGATACCTGCTAACGATGCAGGACGACCTGCTGTTCAGGTGAGCTATGTTCAATAAAGTGTTGATCGCAAATCGTGGCGCAATTGTGTGCCGCATCATCCGCACACTGAAACGCATGGGTATCCAATCGGTCGCGGTCTATTCGGAAGCCGATGCCCGTTCATTACATGTGCAGATGGCAGACGAAGCTGTTTGCATCGGCGGACCCGCTGCCGCCGACAGTTATCTGCGCGGCGAGCGCATTCTGGAAATCGCCCGGAGCAAAGGTGTCCAGGCCATCCATCCCGGTTATGGTTTTCTATCAGAGAACGCCGCGTTTGCCGAACAGTGTGCCGAAGCCGGGGTGGTGTTCATCGGACCCACACCGGACCAGATGCGCCGCTTCGGACTCAAGCATACTGCACGCGAAATTGCCGAACAGAACGGTGTGCCGCTGCTGCCGGGCAGCGGACTGCTGGGTGATGCCGGTCACGCGCATGCCGAGGCTTCGCGCATAGGCTATCCGGTGATGATCAAAAGCACGGCGGGCGGCGGCGGTATCGGCATGCGGCTGTGCTGGAGTGCGGACGAACTGAACGAGGCGTTCCAATCGGTGGAGCGTCTGGCGCGCGCCAACTTCAAAGATGCCGGCATCTACCTGGAGAAGTACGTCGAACACGCGCGTCATATCGAAGTACAGTTGTTCGGTGACGGCAGGGGGCAGGTGATCGCGCTGGGCGAGCGCGATTGCTCGGTGCAGCGCCGCAACCAAAAAGTGATCGAAGAGACACCCGCACCGAATTTGACACCGGAAGTCAGAAAGCATCTGCTGGAAACTGCCGTGCGACTGGGCGAAGCCGTGCAGTACCAATCGGCCGGAACGGTGGAATTCGTGTTCGACGCCCATAATGGCGCGTTCTATTTCCTCGAAGTGAATACGCGTTTGCAAGTAGAACACGGTGTTACCGAAGAAGTTACCGGTGTCGATCTGGTCGAATGGATGGTGTTGCAGGCGGCTGGCAAACTCCATGATCTGGGTTCGGTACAGATCAAACCCAAAGGTGCTTCGATCCAGGTGCGTCTGTATGCGGAAGATCCGAACAAGAACTTTCAGCCTTGCAGCGGCGTTCTGACCGGGGTCGAATTTTCTGCCGATGCGCGCAATGAAACCTGGGTGGAGCGCGGCAGCGACATTCCGCCGTACTACGATCCGATGATCGCCAAGATCATCGTCAAGGCAAAGAACCGGGAAGAGGCGCTGGAGAAGATGCGCGACGCGCTGGCCGATACGCGGGTGGACGGTATCGAGACCAATCTGGAATATCTGCGCCAGATCGTGGCTGACCGCGTATTCGCCAAGGGGCGGCAAACCACGCGCTACCTGAACGGCTTCCACTACAAACCGAACACCATCGACGTACTGGAACCGGGCGTGCAAAGCACGATACAGGACTACCCGGGCCGTCTCGGCTACTGGAACATCGGTGTGCCGCCGTCGGGGCCGATGGATGCGCTTGCATTCCGATTGGGCAACCGACTGATGGGCAACGCAGACGATGCGGCAGGATTGGAACTGACCGTTTCCGGCCCTACCCTGAGATTCAATCACGACACTGTCATCGCGCTGACCGGCGCAGCGATGAAAGCCGAACTGGATGGCAAGCAGATGAAGTTCTGGCGCAGCCATGTGATCAAGGCGGGCAGTGTGTTGCGGCTTGGCGCGGTGCAAGGCGGCGGTTGCCGTTCTTATCTGTCCGTCGCAGGTGGTTTCGATGTGCCGGATTACCTCGGCAGCAAATCCACTTTCACGTTGGGCCAGTTCGGCGGCCATGGCGGGCGAACCTTGCGCACCGGCGATGTGTTGCATCTCGGCGTGGACCCCCTTCCCCGGACATATCGCGCACTACCGAAAAATCTGATCCCTGCATATGGCAAACAGTGGGAGATCGGCGTGTTGTACGGTCCGCATGGCGCACCGGATTTCTTTACGACATCCGACATCCAGACCTTTTTTGCCACTGGATGGGAAGTGCATTACAACTCCAGCCGCACCGGTGTGCGCCTGATCGGTCCCAAGCCGGAATGGGCGCGGCAGGACGGCGGCGAGGCCGGGCTGCATCCGTCCAACATCCACGACAACGCTTATGCCATCGGCGCGGTGGACTTTACCGGTGATATGCCGGTGATCCTCGGACCGGACGGCCCCAGCCTCGGCGGTTTCGTATGTCCGGTAACCATCGTCCATGCCGAACTGTGGAAGATCGGACAGCTGCGTCCGGGCGATACGGTGTGTTTCCGCTGGATGACCCCGGAGCAAGCGAATCATCTGGAACAGTTGCAGGACCAGACCATCGCAGGGCTGAGCTTGCCGAAGGCGCTGCGCGAGTTTCCCACTGCCAAAACGATGGGAAGCCCGGTCATTCATAATATTCCAGCCAAGGATGAGCAGGTGCAGGTGGCCTATCGCCAATCCGGCGACCGCAATTTGCTCATTGAGTATGGACCGCTGGTGCTCGATATCAATCTGCGTTTCCGGGTACATGCGCTGATGCAATGGGTGCGGGAGGCGATGAACGAGGGCAAGCTGCAAGGCATCCTCGATCTGACCCCAGGCATCCGTTCGTTGCAGATCCATTTCGACAGCCGCGTGATGTCGCGCGAGCAATTGGTAAAAAAACTCATCAAGGCAGAGAAGACGCTGCCACCCATTTCGGACATGGAGGTGCCGACACGCATCGTGCATCTTCCGTTGTCGTGGGATGACCCTTCAACAAAGCTGGCGATCGAGAAATATATGCAGTCGGTGCGCAAGGATGCGCCCTGGTGTCCGAGCAACATCGAGTTCATCCGCCGTATCAACGGGCTGGGCGATATCAAGCAAGTAAAGCGCATCGTGTTCGACGCGAGCTATCTGGTGCTGGGCCTGGGCGACGTGTATCTGGGTGCGCCGGTGGCCACGCCGCTTGATCCGCGACATCGCCTGGTCACGACCAAATATAACCCTGCGCGTACCTGGACGCCGGAGAACGCTGTCGGCATCGGCGGCGCCTATATGTGTGTATACGGCATGGAAGGCCCCGGCGGTTACCAGTTCGTCGGGCGTACCGTCCAGATGTGGAATCGCTACAAACAGACGGCTGACTTCGAGCAAGGGAAGCCGTGGTTGCTGCGCTTCTTCGACCAGATCCGCTTTTATCCGGTGTCGGAGCAGGAATTGCTCAAGATGCGCGAGGACTTCTTGGCCGGACGTTTCCAGCTCAAAACCGAGGAGACCACCTTCAGTCTAAGGGAATACAACCAGTACCTGTATACCAACGACATGGAGATCACTGCGTTCCGCAACATGCAACGTGCCGCGTTCACAGCAGAGCGCGAGATGTGGAAAGCCAACGGTCAGGCAGAGTACGCCACGGACACCACGGTGGCGGAAGCCGGGACGGACAGCGAACTTGACCTGCCACCGGGTAGCCGTGCGGTGACCGCCCATGTCGCGGGCAACGTGTGGGCCATGTCTGTCGAGGTTGGCAGCAAGGTCAAGGCGGGCGATACGCTGGTGGTCATCGAGTCGATGAAGATGGAGATCGCGGTGCTCGCTCCCTGTGACGGCGAGATCCTTCAATTGAATTGCCGTACGGGCGGACAAGTTTCTGCGGGGCAAGACCTGCTGGTGATCCACAGCGATGAGTGAGGGAATGATAAAACACGATCTGAACATAATTTCACTCCGTAAACGCTATCTTGCAGGCGAGCTGCATCCGCTTGCCGTCATGCAGGATATTCTGGCGCGCATCGGCGACGATCCGCATCGCGTCTGGATACACCGTTTGTCGCTGGCGGAAATCCGTGACTACGTGTCAGCCCTGCAAGACAGGGATCCCGCTACGTTGCCTTTGTATGGCATTCCGTTCGCCGTCAAGGACAACATCGATCTGGCGGGTGCGCCGACTACGGCAGGCTGTCCTGAATTTGCCTATCAGCCGCAACGTCATGCGACGGTGGTGCAACGCCTGATCGAAGCGGGTGCGATTCCTCTCGGAAAAACCAACCTGGATCAATTCGCCACCGGGCTGAACGGTACACGTTCGCCCCACGGCGCATGCCGCAACGCGTATGACGCGGACTATATTTCCGGCGGCTCCAGCTCGGGTTCGGCAGTAGCCGTTGCGCTGGGGCAGGCCAGTTTCAGTCTGGGTACCGACACCGCCGGTTCGGGTCGCGTACCCGCCGCGTTCAATAATCTGGTCGGCGTAAAAGCGACGCGCGGCTGGTTATCCACCTGCGGCGTGGTGCCTGCCTGTCGATCGCTGGATTGTGTTTCCATCTTTGCGCTCGGGACGGCGGATGCCGGCAGTGTGTTGTCCGTGGCAGCCGGATACGACGAGCAGGATGCCTACTCGCGCCAGATGCTACCGCACGGTTTTGATTTCGGACGCGCCGAAACTTTCCGTTTCGGTGTGCCGCGCGCCGAGCAATTGCAGTTCTTCGGCAATCAACAGGCTGCCGCCTTGTTCCAGCGCAGTTGCGATGCGCTGCATACCATAGGCGGCACAGCGGTCGAAGTTGATTTCGCCCCGTTCCTGGATGCGGCACGCCTGCTGTACGAAGGGCCATGGGTAGCGGAACGCTATGTTGCGATCCGCGAATTCTTCGATGCGAATGCGGAACACGTCAATCCGGTAGTGCGCGAGATCATTATCGGCGCAAAGAAATTCTCCGCAGCCGATGCGTTCAGCGGCATGTACCAGATGGAAGCGTTGCGCAAAAAAACTGCATCGGTCTGGAGCAGGATCGATTGTCTGGTCACGCCTACTGCCGGAACCATCTATCGCATAGACGAGATGCAGGCCGACCCGATACGCCTGAATGCGAACCTGGGCTATTACACCAACTTCATGAACCTGCTGGATTATGCGGCGCTAGCTGTTCCGGCAGGTTTTCAGGACGACGGTCTGCCATTCGGTATCACGCTGGCAGCACCTGCACATCAGGATATTCCCTTGCTGCATCTGGCCGATCGGTTGTTGCGTGACGCGAATGAATGTTCTGCGCGCAACGAAGCACTGCTTGGTGGAAGGGTACGCGTTGCAGTATGCGGTGCCCATCTCGAAGGTTTGCCGCTTAACCACCAGCTCACCAGTCGCGGCGCGCATCTGGTCGCACGCGCTCAAACCAGCGCAGATTACCGACTTTACGCATTGCCCGGCGGCCCTCCGTATCGGCCCGGAATGGTGCGGGTATCGGCCGCTGAAACCGGCACCGCAATCGAAGTGGAAATATGGGAAATGCCCGCGCGCGAATTCGGCTCTTTCGTTGCCGGCATACCCGCGCCGCTCGGCATTGGCACCATTACGCTGGCAAGCGGGGAACAGGTTCAGGGTTTTGTGTGCGAGCAATACGCCGTGCAAGACGCGACGGATATCTCCCGCTTTGGCGGCTGGCGGGCCTATCTTGGGCAACAGGGCTGATGCCCATGGAACTGCAATTATCCTAAAAACCGCAGTTGAGAAATGCGAACCCTTCGATACGCCCACTACATGGGCTACTCAGAGCGAACGGCCCATCACCGAATTGGTGACCACCCCGTTCGTGCTGAGTGCCTTGCGCAGCAAGGTGTATCGAAGCATGAGCGGGGTGGCAACTGCGGTTTTTAGGATTATTCAAAACGCTGTAGGGCCACAACGACTCGTTGAATAAAGCTGCCTGCCAGGCTGTTACTGCGGGTTTCAACGGCCTGGAAGGGAATGCGGATATATCGCAGGCACATCGCGACGAATTGCAGTCGGTATTGCAGAACGGCGGGGGCTATGTGCCGCGACGTCAGGCGACGGTAGAAGAACATATCGCAGACGTTGAACGCCAGCTACAACCCGGACGATCGCTGGCGCCGCAATGGGTGAGCATTATCGGCGGCTGTGACGCGTGGCCGCTGGAGCAAAGCGTGCGCTTCTTCGGAGAAGTGCAGGAACTCGCTGCACGGATAAACATCGCGTGCGGCTTTGAAACGCACCGCAGCCGTTCCCTGTTCAGTCCGTGGCAAAAGGCCGTCTCGGCGTTGCTTGCGGGCTCTGTGTTTTGGGGCCTGTTCTGGTGGCCGCTCAAACCGCTATCCATGTTCGGCATCCAGGGTGGCATTGCGCAGGTATAAGTGTTTGGCTTGTCGGTGCTGCTGCTGTTGCCCTTCGTTTTGAATAATTTGGCGAAATTGCGCGGACAGATCCGGCTGATTCTTCTTATAGCCGCACTGGGCGGTTGGGCGACCGCAGCATTGGTCACCTCTCTCGCTGCAGGAAGCGTAGTACGCGTCATGTTGCTGTTTTACTTGGCACCGGTGTGGACGATTCTTGAGGCAAGAATATTCCCGGGTGAAGCGTTCACCCGGTTGCGACTCATTGCGCTGTCACTTGCGCTTGCCGGGCTGGCCGCGACTTTGGGCGGTCCCGAGATATTCTCGATGCCGCTGTCTGGGGTAGATGCGCTTGCACTCTCATCCGGACTGGCTTTCGCCTTCAATAATGTGGCTCTCCGGGTCGGTCACGGCTTGCCGGACACGGTACGGGCAATGGCGATCAACGCAGGATGTGCCCTCATTTCGTTCGGCTTCGTGTGCCGGGAAGTAAAGCCCATGCGGACGCTCGACGCGATGCAGATGGGAATACTGTTCGCACCCGGTTTGTTCCGGGTATTGCCCGGCACGCTGGCGACTTTATCCCGACTGCTGCTGTAATCGAAGCACGTTCAGGGGCTGCTGCGCATATTTGATCCTGATCACACCATTCACATCGTCAACGCAACGTCTGTCGGGCGACTAACCTGTTCCAGTGTCCTGGAAAATTATCCCCTGAAATTCTTAGTGATTTTTCTTGCAAGCAAAACAAACTCGGGTGCACTACTTTTGGTGCGTGTTGCGTTCAATGTTGGTGCAAGTCACCTGTGTTTCAGCGCAGCATTCAATTAATGAAAACAATCTAATCTCAATTAAAACAACAGCAAGCCGAATAATTTGTAGTCTGGCATCGTTATTGCATAATGCTCCATGAATATTACGAATATTCAATCCAGTAATACCATAGACAAATCGGAGACGACAATGAATGTAAATAGATTCGGTAAGGCAATGAAGCGTTGGATGGCAGGTGCGCTGGTTACCATGGCGGCCTTTTGTTCCATTTCCGCATATGCGGCTCAACCCCTGACGATAGGTTACAGCGACTGGCCTGGCTGGGTGGCATGGCAGGTGGCGATTGACAAGGGCTGGTTCAAGGATGCCGGTGTTGACGTGAAGTTCCAATGGTTCGATTACTCTGCGTCAATGGACGCGTTCGCGGCGGGCAAGATTGATGCGGTCTTCATGACCAATGGCGACGTGCTTGTTACGGGCGCCGGTGGCGGCAGAAGCAAGATGATTCTGATAACCGACTATTCCAACGGGAACGACATGATCATTGCCAAACCTGGCATCAAGACACTGACCGACCTGAAGGGCAAGAAAGTGTCTGTGGAAGTCGGTTTGGTTGAGCATCTGCTGTTGCGCAATGGCATGAAGAAAGCCGGCATGAAGGCAGATGATATCGAAATCGTTGGTGCCAAGACCAACGAAATGCCCCAGATGCTCGCATCCAACGATATCTCTGCGATCGGAGCCTGGGAACCTATCGCAGGTCAAGCCAGAAAAGCCGTTCCGGGTGCCAAGGCGATCTATACCTCTGCCGACGAACCGGGTTTGATCTATGACGTTTTGGCGGTTAATCCAGCCAGTGTCAAGGATCGTCGCGATGACTGGCAAAAAGTGGTCAAGATGTGGAACAAGGTTGTCGCCTACATCGAAAATCCCGAGACCCAGGCGGACGCCGTCAAGATCATGGCGGCCCGTTCTGGCGTGAGCCCGGCGGAGTATCTGCCTCTTCTTAAAGGCACAAAGCTGCTGACGCTTGAGGAAGGCAAGAAGGTATATGTCAAGGCTGAGGGCTATCGATCCATTTATGGTTCTACCGAGATCGCCAATACCTTCAATTGGTACAACAAGGCGTACGGCTTGAGTCAGAACGTGCCCAGCTACATCGATCCGTCCTTCACGAATGCAAACTGAGAATAATTTAGAACCCCTACTTTTAACCTGTAAAAAAAGGAAACTTTCATGAACTCAAACCTTTTGAAGAACACATTTCAACATTCGCTTTCCAGAGTGGTGTTGCCTGTCGTGGCGCTCGGCTTTTCTCTGGCCGCCCATGCGGAAGAAGCGCCTGTACCCGATTACAGCCTGGCCTACAACGTGGGTGTGATTTCTGACTACCGTGTGCGTGGTATTGCCCAGACTTCAGGCGATCCAGCCCTTCAGGGCGGAATCGACTTGACCACCAAGAGCGGCGTTTACCTGGGCACCGCTGCTTCCAACGTGAAATGGGTAAAGGAGTTCAATGGCGCCACAAAAGGAAGTTACGAACTCGACCTGTATGGCGGGTATCGGGCGCAAATAACCGACACGAACTTTTCGTATGATGTGGGCGTGATTACATACCAGTATCCGGGTAACAATTCCGGCGTGGCGGGCATCTATCCTGCCGGCACGTTTGGGAACGCCAGCACAGCTGAGGTGTACGGTGATCTTACTTACAAAATATACACACTGAAATACAACCGCAGTGTCGGCAATTTCCTTGGCAACCTGAACAGCTCCGGAAGCCAGTATTTTGACCTCAGTGCGGCCGTAGATGTGACCCACGGCTTCACGCTCACACCCCATGTCGGACATCAGTTCATCCCGAACCAAACCGGAAACCTGGGCAACTATTCCGATATGTCATTGACCCTGAGCAAGGATTTCGGCAATGGCTTACTCATGAGTCAGTAAATAAGGCGACACACGAGGAACTTCAGGATTGAGATTGTGGTCAGAGTTTGCATGAAAAAAGATGGGCGCAAACTTGATCGAAAAGCACAGGAAGCGATACGGCTGA